>Ga0265298_10005369_pt1 | contig 16110 bp, 16 predicted proteins | sample AusTroGonzalo_MG_3_FD_193486 | JGI IMG/M metagenome (GOLD analysis project Ga0265298, IMG submission 193486) | Bovine rumen microbial communities from tropical cattle in Woodstock, Queensland, Australia - Gonzalo_01 | ecosystem: Host-associated > Mammals > Digestive system > Stomach > Rumen ... | reverse complement strand
TGAAGGGAAAGAGGTTCCGCTCGGCTGTATCGACATTTCCCTGTACCGGGACGACCTGACCGAGCTGAGCACCCTGCCGGAAACAGGCAAGACGGAGATCCCCTGCGACCTGACCGGAAAAACCGTTATCATCGTGGATGACGTGATCTATACCGGCCGTACGGCCCGGGCCGCGATCGAAGCCGTGTTCCATTCCGGCCGCCCGAAAGCCATCCAACTGGCCGTGCTGATCGACCGGGGGCACCGGGAACTGCCGCTGCGCCCGGACTACGTTGGAAAAAACATCCCGACAAGCCACAGCGAGATGGTCTCGGTAATGGTGGACGAGTACGACGGGAAGACAGGCGTGGCTCTTTACCAGCTGTAACGCGGTTTCTGTTTTTTTCCTGTTTACAAACGGAGCTTTATTTGCTAAAATAGACCCCGGCGCGCGAATGAACCGCTTGCTCAGATGACCGACTCTCCGACGGCCTTCCGGGTTAACGGCGATTGGCAGCCTGAATCATCCGGCTGATATGCCGGCTATCAAAACAGGAGGTTATCCCATGAACAAGTCCGAAATCATTGCCGAGTATGCACAGCATGAAGGCGACACCGGTTCCCCCGAGGTGCAGATCGCTCTGCTCACCGCGCGGATCAACCATCTGAACGAGCACCTGAAGCTCAACAAGAACGACCACCACTCCAACCGCGGTCTTCTGCTGATGGTCGGCCGCCGCCGCAACATGCTCGAGTACCTGAAGAAGACTGACATCGAACGCTATCGTTCCCTGATCGCCCGGCTGAACCTGCGTAAGTAAGCCGCCTTCTCCCGGTACCACCAAGTCGCTTTTTCAAAGCCGCCGGATGGGTCTGAAGTCCGGCGGTTTTTTAAAAGTTTTTCCCGGAACGCGGAGTTTCGTATGTTATCCCTTGAAAATCCCCGGCGGGGTTTTCATATGATAGCATACGGCGCTCCGGAACTATTATGATGTCAAAGGAGTGAAACGTATGGAATCCAAGTCCTACACAATGGATTTTGCCGGCCGCCCGCTGACGCTGGAGTTCGGCAGATATTGTGAACAAGCCAACGGCTCCGTCTGGGTGCACCTGGGCGACACTGTGGTGATGGTCAATGCCACAATGGCTCCGACACCCCGGGACGGCGTTGACTTCTTCCCGCTGGCAGTAGACGTGGAAGAAAAACAGTATTCCGTCGGAAAAATCCCCGGCGGTTTCATCAAGCGCGAAGGCCGGCCCTCGGAGAAAGCCACGCTGACCTGCCGCCTGATTGACCGTCCCCTTCGTCCCCTGTTTGAAAAGGGTATGCGCAACGACGTTCAGGTCGTCGTCACGATTCTGAGCGTTGAGCAGGACGTTCCTCCGGAAATCCCGGCCATGATCGGCTCTTCCATTGCCCTGGCCGTAAGCGATATCCCGTGGAACGGCCCCACCGGCGCCGTGCTGGTCGGCCGGGTGGACGGCAAGTTCATCATCTGCCCTGATGAGGAACAGCGCGCAAAGAGCGACCTGAGCCTGTACGTAGCCGGCACGGAAGAAGCCATCATGATGGTTGAAGCCGGCGCGAAGGAACTGTCCGAAGAAACCATGCTGGACGCGATCCTCTTCGGTCATGAAGAGATCAAGAAGCTGGTTGCTTTCCAGAAACAGATCGTTGCCGAAATCGGCAAGGAAAAGAAAGTCGTTCCGCTGATCACCACCGGCGACGACATCAAGGAAGCCGTTCGTGAGTTCGCGTACGACAAGTGCGTATGGACCTTCGAAACATTTGACCGGAAGGAACGGCAGGAGCGCGAGGCGCAGACCAAGGAAGAAACCCTGACGGCCCTGGCGGACCGGTTCCCGGAACGGGAAAGCGAGATTGCCGATGCGCTGTACTACCTGAACAAGGAAGTCATGCGTGCGAAGATCCTGAACGAAGGCATCCGTCCCGACGGCCGCAAGGTTACCGAAATCCGCCCCATCTGGTGCGATGTCGGCGTCCTGCCCCGGACCCACGGAAGCGCCATCTTCACCCGCGGACAAACGCAGGCCCTGACCGTGACCACCCTCGGCACCGTGAGCGAAGGCCAGACACTGGACGGCCTCAGCAATGAGGACTTCAAGCGCTACATCCACCACTACAATATGCCGCCGTACGCCACCGGCGAAGCCGGCCGGCTCAAAAGCCCCGGCCGCCGCGAAATCGGCCACGGCGCGCTGGCAGAGCGTGCGCTGCTCCCCGTGATCCCGGATGAAGAAGAATTCCCCTATGCGCTGCGCCTCGTGAGTGAGATCCTTTCTTCCAACGGATCCTCCTCCATGGCTTCCGTATGCGGCTCCACGCTGAGTCTGATGGATGCGGGCGTACCGATCCATGCTCCCGTTGCCGGCGTTGCCATGGGCCTGATCACGGACAAGGAAAGCGGCAAGCTCGCCGTGCTGACTGATATCCAGGGGCTGGAAGACTTCCTGGGCGATATGGACTTCAAAGTTGCCGGCTCCATGAACGGTATCACAGCCCTGCAGATGGACATCAAGATTGCGGGCATCAACCGGGCCATCCTGCAGCAGGCACTGCGCCAGGCGCTGGAAGGCCGGCTGCACATTCTTAAAATCATGCTGGACACGCTGGGACAGCCGCGCGAGGAACTGAGCCCCTACGCACCCAAGATCATCCGGTTCTCAATCAATCCTGAGAAGATCCGCGAAGTGATCGGACCCGGCGGAAAGATGATCAACAAAATCATTGCCGAGACCGGCGTCAAGATCGATATCGAGGACGACGGCAGCGTGTTCATCTCCACGCCCGATCAGGAAGCCGCGGAAAAGGCCCGCCACATCATCGAAGGAATTGCCAAGGATATCGAAGTCGGCGACGTATTCACCGGCAAGGTGGTCCGGATCATGAACTTCGGCGCCTTCGTGGAGCTTGCCCCCGGCAAGGACGGAATGATCCACATTTCGAAGCTGGACAACAAGCGGGTTGAGAAAGTGGAAGACGTCGTCAACATCGGCGATGAACTGGAAGTGAAAGTCAACGAGATCGACGCGCAGGGACGAATCAACCTGATCCGCAACGATATCGTGTACTCCGCGCCGGAATTTGCCCGCCGTGAAGGCGGCAACCGCCGTCCGCCCCGCCGCAACGGCAACAATGACTGATTGATCTATTGCCTCCGGAACGGTATTCTCTTCCGGAGGCATTCCCTTTTGCGAGGTTATTTCATGAATGAGCGTATTGTGTGTCTCGATATCGGCGACGTTCGGATCGGGGTGGCCGTATCCGACCCGACAGGCACCATCGCTTCCCCGGTTGAAGTGATCCAAAGGGTCGGCTGGGGTCCGGACGTAAAGAAGATCAAAGCGATCTGCGACCGGTACGAAACAAACCGGATTCTGTCCGGCCTTCCGCTGAATATGGACGGATCGGAAGGATTTCAGGCGGGAAAAGTACGGGATTTCTGCCGTCAGCTTGAGGCTGCCGGGATGAACGTTACTTTTCAGGATGAGCGGCTTTCCACCGTTTCCGCGGAAGAAGCACTGCTCGAAGACGGCATGTCCCGACAGGAAAGAAAAAAGAAGGTAGACAAAGTCGCTGCATCCGTGATTCTGCAGCAATGGCTGAATTCGCGGGACAGCGGTTGACAGTCAATGAACAGAGGAGGAAAAAAACATGGCTGATGAACTCAACAGAAACAACGAAGCGAATGACCCGGAAGAAGAACTGAACGCGCTGGAGGAAGGCGACATCATTGAGATGATCGACGACAACGGAAAAACCGTGCCTTTCATCTTCGTTGATGCACTGGAATACGAAGGAGACGTTTATCTTGCCCTGGCCGAGCCGGAGGAAGAAGACGCCGTATTCTTCCTGAAGATCGAAGAGGACGCAGACGGAAGCGACATCTACACCGCACCCGATGAAGCGCTGGAAGACGCACTTTTTGAGCAGTTTATCAAGCAGCGCGAAAGCGAAGACGAAGAATAAGACAATCCGGAACCCGCATCAGGGTTCCGGACTTTTGCTTTTATTCAGCAACTCGTCAAAATCTTCTTTTCTGCGGCCGTATTTATACCTGTTTTTCTCTTCGTACATCGCCCGGTCTGCCCGGGTCATGAAACTGTCGATGCTGTCCCCTTCCGCGGGAACCGCCGCGTAAACGCCCAGGCTGGCACTGATATCGCAGAGCCAGGGATCTTCCTCATTGATTCTTTTCAGCTCGCTGTTCACCAGCGGAATGATTTCTTCGGCCTTTCTCTCTGAATCAGCCAGTCCGTAAGCAATGAATTCGTCGCCGCTGATATGAACCGGGATCATTCCCTGCCGGGAAACAATCTGAAGCGCACGCCCCATACGGCAAATTGCTTCATCACCGGCAAGGTGACCGAAATGATCGTTAATATCCTTCATATGATTCATATCGCCGCTGAGCAGGACGAAAACCTTTCCTTCCTCCCTGGCCTGCTGCAGCATGGCAGGAGCCAGCTGCATATAACCTCTGCGGTTCAGCAAACCTGTCATGATGTCATGATTGGCCATCCGTTCGATGGTGGAAACCGATCTCTTGATATTCATCTGAAGATACAGGCTCATCAGGGTACCGTTCAGCAACATCAGGACAGGATAAAGCGCGGACCCGGTGCCGTTTCCGAGGTCCATCGCCACGTAGCCGAAGCTTCTGCCCCGGTAATAAAGCGGGCAGAAGACCAGGCAGGACGGATTCTTGCGTATATCATGAAGGGACGGCGTCAGGTCTGAGACCGGAAAAAAATGCGGTTCATATTCCTTGCCGTTCCGGCTTCCATAAAGGAGCAGCATCTGATCCGGAAAGGACTGATCATTCGAACGGAGGGCCGCCTCCCGGCAAACCGCCGGATCAACACAAAGATAAAGTTCCCTGATATCCCAGCCCAGAATAAAATCACGAATCTTTTTTCTCGCTTCCTCTTCGTCCCCCACGCCTGCCATCGTTCCGGAAAACATGCTGACACGCGTCAGGATTGTTTCCAGATTCCACCGTTCCGTTCCGAGCGCACGGAGTTTTTCATCGATATGCTCAATACTCTGTACACAACCGCAGGTATCGCCGAAAATCGGAATCGTGGAGAGTGTAACCGTCTTTTCCGTCGGGACAATCCCGTCAATCCAGCTGTTCAGAATATCTATGGCTTTTCTGGCTGACCGGTCAACGGGCCTGCAGATTGTCGTCAGCCCGCGCATCACGGACTCCCGCAGAGCATCAAAACCGGTGACGGCAAGATCCTGCGGGACACGGATCCCATTCTCATTAAAGCATTCGATCATACTGAGCGCCATGTCATCATTGCCGCACATGACAGCATCCGGCAGTTCCCCGCCCATGGCGATGATTTTTTCCGCCGCGGCACGCCCGCCGACACGGGTCCATTTGCCGTCAAAGATCAAGTCGTCACTCAAAGCGAGCCCATGCTTCTTCATGACATGGCGGCAGGCGTCCACGCGGTTCTTCGCCACATTGGAATCCAGCGGACCGCTGACAAAAGCAATCCTGCGGGCACCGTGCTCAACGATCAGATGCTCTGTCATTTCCTCAACGCTGATCCTATCGTCAAAAAGGATGGCCACGGCTCCTTCCTGAACGACATCAATTGATACATGAGGTTTTCCCTTCAGCGGTTTGAGCACTTCAAAGAGCTTATTCAGGGCCATATCGTTCCCCATCGTCGCAGGCATGGAGATAAACCCGTCAAAATCCGAAAGGCCCACAAGATCATAAATCCTGCTCTCACCGGTTTCACTGGTGGAGACGTCCACATTCATGTGGCCCTGACTGTTGAAAATACAGATATCGATATCATACTTTGCACCGGCGGAGACAAGGCCGGCGGCAAAATCCTGCTGATATTCCCGGTCGATACTGGCCATCAGTACAGCGATCCGTTTGCGGCCCACCGAATGCACCTCTTTCTGTCCGGATTTTGCTTCACTGTGTTGATTTTATCTTATCATTCCTTCAGGAGCAAGGCAAGCAAAAAAGAAAGAGAGCGGATTTTCATCCGCTCCCGGCCGGACCCGGCTGCGTCCGCAGCACCGGAATCCGGTTCAGTCACCCAAAATTCGTTTCAGAAATTCCCGTGTGCGAAGGCTTTGGGGATTGGTAAAGATCACGGAGGGATCTCCCTCCTCCTCGATTACGCCGTCCGCCATATATACAACGTGCGAACTGACATCCCGGGCAAAAGCCATCTCATGCGTTACAACCAGCATGGTCATCTTATCCCTGGCCAGGGATTTCATTACATCCAGCACCTCGCCCACCATCTCCGGATCGAGCGCGGAAGTAGGCTCATCGAACAGAAGCACTTCCGGCTCCATCGAGAGCGCCCGGGCGATTGCCACACGCTGCTTCTGCCCGCCGGAAATCTGATCCGGACGCGCATTGATATAAGGCGCCATACCCACTTTGTTCAGATAATAAAGGGCTTTGTTCCGGGCGTCTTCCTTCGGCGTCTTCAGCACTTTCTGCTGGCCGATCATACAGTTGGCCAGAACAGTCATATTGCTGAAGAGGTTAAAACTCTGGAAGACCATACCAACCTTGGCCCGGTAGGACGACTGATTGATTTTCCCTTTTGTCACATCCTGACCATGGAAAAGGATCTCACCGGTCGTAAGCGTTTCCAGAAGATTGATACAGCGCAGCAGCGTGGACTTACCGCTTCCGCTGGCGCCGATAATAGAAGTCACATCCCCTTTGTCAACGGTGAAGTCAATATCTTTCAGGACCGCGTGGGAACCGAACGCTTTGGAGAGATGCCTGATTTCCAGAATATGATCGCTCATTTTTTCTCTCCTTTGTAGTCCTTGCTCACCTCGTCAAACGGGGATCCGGCTTCACTCGGATAGCTGTAGGTTCCCGCTGTCATCACAAGCTGATCCGTATTCACCAGTTCATAATCCGGCTTGCCTGCCAGTTTCTTTTCCAGCTTACGCAGGAGGAAGGAAGCAAGCAGCGTCAGGCAAAGATATCCGATCATTTCCATGAAAGCCGAGGGGAAATATTTGAAAACCGCACCGGATACCATTTTGTGAACCGCAAAGAAATCGGAAAAGCCTATGATGAACATCACGGAAGTATCTTTGACGTTGATGATGTAGTTGTTGCCGATCTGCGGCATGATATTGCGCAGCGTCTGCGGCAGGATCACATAGAGCATCGTCTGCCAGTGATTCATGCCGATGGCTTTGGCTCCTTCAAACTGACCCTGGTCGATGCTCATGATGCCGCCGCGAACAGATTCGGCCATATAAGCGCCCGTGTTCACGGAAACGACAATGATGCTGACAGTCCAGATATCTTTGAAGGAAACACCGAAGAAGTACGGCAGGCCGTAAAAGATGAACACGGCCTGCAGGATCATCGGTGTGCCGCGGAAGATCTCCACATAGGCGCGAATAACGATCCTGACAATCTTCAGGAGCACCCGCTTGATGACATTTTCATTGGGCCCGCAGGGAATCGTCTGCAGGATGCCGCAAAAGAAGCCTATCACGCAGCCGATCAGCGTTGAAACGGTCGCAAGAATCAGCGTATTGGCAATACCGTTCAGATAAACAGAACCGTATTTTTCCCACAGGCTGCCGATATCGGAAATGAGCTGCGCAAACATAAACAGAAATCTTCCTTAATGGTTTTGTTATTCGGTTCAGGTCCGGATTATTCGCTCAGGGGCTGAACTTTGATGGCTTCCTCCATGAGCGCATTGAAGTCATCCGCCGTTTTGCCGCTCAGATAGCTGTTGATGGCGTCCTTCAGAGCTGTATTCCCCTTCATGACGGAAATACCGATATTGATTTCTTCCTCGGAGACTTTGAAATCGTCATCACTTCCCGTAAAGTCAAGGATGACCAGATCCGGATAGGCAATGAGGGCACCCTGGGCAGTGGGCATATCGGTGCAGACAAAGTCAACCGTACCGGATTCAACAGCCATCAGCATGGCCGGAGCGGATTCGGCAGGCATGCCGATATTGGCGCCGGTGATTTGCGGCAGGCAGGAATCATACCAGATTGTACCGCTCTGGCTGGTGCAGCTTCCGCCGGCGAGATCGGAGATCCCCTTCGCTTCGGCGAACTTGCTGTCTTTCTTGGTCAGGCAGACAATGGAAGCGTAGAGATACGGGCCGGCAAAGTCAACAGCTTCCATGCGCTCGGAAGTCATGCTCTGGCCCGCGATGACGGCATCACAGATCCCGGACTGAACCGCGGGAATCAGCGAATCCCAGTCCAGCTGCAAGATCTGGAGATCCCAACCATTGGCTTCGCAGATGGCTTTCGCGGTCATCACATCATACCCGTTCGCAAAAAGCTGGGAGTCTTTAATCGGAACAGCACCGTTGGAATCATCCGGCTGTGCCCAGTTATAAGGAGCATAGGCGCATTCCATCGCAACCGTCAGAACCCCGTCCTCCAGGCCGGGAATCGTTCCCTCAGCAAAGGCTGAAGAAGCAGCAACCATCAGCAGGACCATCAGTAATGCAACAATTTTTTTCATTTTCTATCCCTCCAGAAAATAAAATGATAGAAAAATTCTACAATCTTTGATTCAATTGTCAATAGATATTCAGCGAATTATACAATAATAAAACTCCGCAGTTTATGCGGAAGCCTTTTCTTCCTCTTCCTTTTTTCGTCTCAAAGCCTCTCTCCTGAGAATTATTTTCTCCAGGAGAACGGTGAACACACCGACGATCAGGAACAGATAATAAGTGAAGAACCGCCAGATCAACAGTGCCAGACCGATGGTCCCGTCCTTGAAGATCCCCTTGAAATAGAGCAGGAAACCGCCCTCCTGGGCGCCGCTGGCGCCGGGCAAAGGCGTATAGCTCGCGCTGATAAAAAGAAGGCTGCTGAGGGTCAGAAGCTGATACCAGGGCGTTCCCGACATCCCAAAGGCATAATAAACGAAAATCACCGTGCTGAATAAACCGAGGAGGCTCACGGTTGAGCATGCAAACTGAAGCAGGATCTGCCCCGGGGAATGCATCAGGTCCAGCAGGGCCGAATGGTAAGTATCCAATACTTCCGTGACCTTTGAAATCGTAACATCTTTATTGCGGACAATATGCATCTTCTCGAGCCGGACAATCAGAAATTCAGAGAACTTCTGGATCCAGTTACGCTTAAAAGCAGCAAGAAGCACCAGCGGAACCGCGGCGAAGTTGATCAGCCACCCGATGCGGACAAACCAGATCGCTCCGCCAAGCTGCTGATAGACAAAAGACCTGTTCAGCAGGAAAAGAACAAGGGTCAGAACGGAAGTCACCATCTGGTTCGTAATAAACCGGATCGTGACAGCCATGGTTCCATAGCCGACCGGAACACCTGCTTTACGCATGGAGTTGACCTGCATCGGCTGACCTCCGGCGGCGCCCGGAGTGATATTGCTGTAATAGAAACCAATCAGGGCGATGTTGACAGCCCGGCCGATACTGATTTTGAACCCCTGACCTTTCAGATAACACCAGTAGTTCATGCCGTCAAAAAACGTATAAACAATCCAGCAGAGGAAAATTGCCGCGAGCCAGCCGATCTTCATCTGCTTGATCGCTTCCCAGGCATCTTTCAGGTCCGTGTTGCTGAAAGCAATATAAAAAACAGCGGCCATGCAAAGAACAATGAAAAGAAAACTCACGGTTCGCTTGAGTTTCGGGCTCATGTTCTGCTCCTTTCGCCGCTGTATCACCTGGAATACAAACAGTTTATTTTACCCCATACCGGGTGTTTCTGTCCAGTTTGCTTTCCCGGTGTTCGCTCTCCGGAGCTTATTCCGCTTTCAGACTTCTGTTCATAAGCCGGGTAACAACGTCAGCAGGCTTCACACCATCCCGGATGATGTCCCGCACGGCATTGATGAGCGGCATTTCCATGCCGAACTTTTCACAAAGAGCGACCGCAGCCGGTAAGGCATTCATCCCTTCGACCACCATCCCGATTTCTTTGACGGCATCCTCAGCCTTCATCCCCTGGCCGATCAGATACCCCGCGCGGTTGTTCCTGGAATGCCGGCTGGTGGCGGTAACAATCAGATCCCCGATGCCCGCCAGGCCGAAAAAAGTTTTCTCCGTGCAACCCATGGCCAGTCCCAGACGGCGGATTTCTTCCATCCCTCTGGTCATCATCGCAGCGCATGTGTTGTCACCGTAACCGAGCCCCCTGGCGATTCCGACCGCAAGCGCCTCAACATTTTTCAGGGCTCCGCAGATCTGGACGCCTTTTTCGTCCCGGTTGACATAAGGCCTGATACAGGTCCCCTCAAAGAGCTTTTGCACACTCTCCGCCGCTTCAACGTCCTCGCTCGCGCTCACAATCAAAGTCGGCATATCCCGCGCGACTTCCTCCGCATGAGTCGGACCACTCAGGGCACAGACACGATTCCGCTTTGCACCTTTCTGCAACTCGTCACGGATCACTTCCGTCAGCGTCATCAGCGTATCACTCTCAATCCCTTTTGCCGCACTGACCAGGATCGTATCCGACTCAAGAAAGGGTACCAGCTCCCGAACCGTGCTTCTCATAAACACGGATGGAACAACAGCAAGAATGTAATCCGCCCGGCAGGCCAGCGTTCCGAGGTCATTTGTAAAGCTGACAGAGTCGGGAATCACCGAATCCGGCAGATGCGGATGCCGGCGCGTTGCGGCCAGGTGCTCCGTTTCCTCCGGAAAGCAGCTCCAGATACAGATATCATGATGATTCTTCGCCAGCGCCATCCCAAGCGCCGTTCCCCAGGTTCCGGCCCCAAGAATTCCGATTCTCATACCCGTTTTTCGCCTTCTTCCGCACTGTCCCCGGCTGATTCCGCGTGGTATTCAAGATGCAGCTCGTTCGTCGAAGCATAATTCCCCTGGATCTGAAGCTGATACTTCAGATGCAGCGACCCATCGCGGTTCCCGATCCGGCAGGCAGCCTCCCTGGTAAAAACAGCCATATCCATCTCGCCGTAGGGCGTATGGTAAATCCCCTCAAAGCGTTTACCGCGGGAAAAAACCATGGTGTTTGAAAAATCGCCGCTGCGTTCCATGGTCACTTTCCCGTTGGAAAGAAAAAGAGAAATGTCCGACTTTGTGATTTCGCCGGTTTCCTCATCCTCCTGGGATTCCACATACTGAAGCGTCGCTTCCGTTTCATTTTTATAATACAATTTTCCCGTCGTCATGAACTGAATCGGATAATCCGGCATCTGATCATATCTGGCAATGGCAAGCAAATTGATGAACACCGGCGTCTGTTTATTTTCCATATACCCTCCGGGTGTTTCCTTTGAAACACAATACAAGTTTACAACTGAAACACACTCTTTGCAAGGGAGGCTTGCGTTTTCCCGCGGCGGGCAGTATCATTTTCTTATTGACCTTTACAGGAGGAAGCAATGCTAATTCAGGCCTTTGCCAAGATCAACTGGTCCCTTGACATCACCGGGGTGCGCGATGACGGCTATCATCTGATGGACATGCTGATGCAGCCGGTATCCCTTGCAGATGAGATCACCCTCAGGCCTTCCGAGACGATCAGCATCAGCACCGGCGGGTATCCTCCCTGCCGTGCCGACGAAACCAATCTGGCCTGGCGCGCCGCCACTGCACTGAAATCTTACACCGGTTATCCGTGCGGAGTTTCCATCCATGTGCAAAAAGCCATTCCGATCGGCGCGGGCATGGGAGGGGGCAGTTCCGACGCCGCCGGCGTCCTGTACGGCCTGAACCGGATGTGGAAAACCGGTTTATCTTCCGAAACACTTGAGCAGATCGGCCTTACCCTCGGGGCGGACATCCCGTTCGCATTACGGGGCGGTTTGTGCCGGACACGCGGAATCGGTGAAGTTCTGGAAAATTATGAGAACAAATATAATTACTGGCTGGTCATCATCCAACCCTGTGCCGGTCTCAGCACTGCCAAAGTATTCAGTTTATGGAAGGAAGAAACCCCAACCACCCGGCCTAACACAGAGGCAGCGCTTTCGGCGCTGAAAGACGGAAACTTTCCGAAACTCTGCGGGAGCATCGGAAATGTGCTTCAGCCGGTGGCCTGCCGTTTGCGTCCCGAGATCGAAACAGCCTGCAGCGCGCTGATGCGCGAAGGAGCCTCCTCTGCCCGAATGACAGGAAGCGGCAGCGCTGTCTTCGGCATTTTCCGGAATGCCGCGGCAGCCGAAAAGGCGTATAAGGCACTCTCGCCCACGGAAAAGAGTATCTTCCTTTGTCATACGCAGCACGACAGCCTGCGCATTCTGGACGAATGAGGTCACCTTCATGAAAAAAACACTCGGATGTATCCGTAAAGCGGATACGGATTTTAACCTGATTGAGGACGGGGATCGGATTGCCATCGGCGTTTCCGGCGGGAAAGATTCCCTGCTGCTTCTGCACGCACTCAGCCTCTACCGGAAATTTACCCACAAGAATTTCACAATCACCGCTGTTACGGTTACCATGGGACTTGAACCGTTTGACCTTTCCGGAATTTCATCCCTGTGTGAACAACTGGAGATCCCTTATGTCATCAAGGAAACACAGATCGGAGAAATCATCTTCGATTACCGGAAAGAGAAGAATCCCTGCGCACTTTGTTCAAAAATGCGCAGGGCTGTGCTGGCAAAAACATGCCAGGATCTGGAGTGCAATAAGCTGGCCCTCGGCCATCACCGCGAAGATGTGCTGGAAACCCTGCTCATGAGTTTACTCTATGAGGGCCGATTCCATACTTTCCATCCGAAAACCCTGATGAGCCGCACGGGAATCACTGTGATCCGGCCGCTTGTTTATCTGCCGGAATCCCATGTAAAACACATGCTCAAAACGCTTTCGCTCCCGGTCGTTTCCTCGCCCTGCCCGGCAAACGGAGAAACCAAGAGAGAAGAAATGAAAGAACTGCTCCGGAAACTGCGCACCCTTTACCCGGATGCCTCTGAGCGCCTTCTTCATGCCCTTCAGCAGGATCATTACGACCTGTGGGAAAAAGATCAATAAACTTTTTCTATTTCTTCTTTGATCCCGTACTGCTCCCTGAACTGCCGGAGATCTCCGTCGTCACAGATGAGCATGACTTCCTCAAAAGATCCGTCGCTTTTCCGCCTGAAGCCCGCAACCTGCTCGCCCGTACAGATACTGCAGCGAATGACCGGTGTCATCGCTTCGGCGTCATATCCGGCTTCCTGTTGCTTTTCTTTTCTGCGAAAGAAAGAAAACATTTCGTTCCGTCAGCCTCCCTCCGGTCCCGTATATTTCCTATTATATCCGTACATACATCGTTTCACAACAGGGCAGGGCCGCCAATGCTTTTTCTCAGCGTTTTTTAATGCGTTTCTTCTTTCTTTTACATGTAAGATGTGGTATAATCACTCATGATTTTCAGAGCAAGGAGTTACAGCCGTGGCCAACAAGAATTCCAACAGCAATAAAAAGTCCGGCGGAGCCGGCTTTATCATTACACTGCTGATTATAGCCGCCCTAACGAACTTCAGCTTCACCGGGATTATCGCAGGTGTTCTGCTGGGCCTTGGGATCGGCAAGATTACAAGCATCATGGGCAGCGGCCTTGATACCACCACCCATAACAGCCGGGACCGCGCCCGCGAACAGCAGGAGGCCGAACAGGCCCGCCGCGAGGAGGAAGCTGCCCGCCTCCGGATGCAAAAGGAAGCAGAGCAGCGGAAAAAGGAAGAAGCCGGCAAGATCCCGCTGACCGGGGATCCGACAGCCGATCAGGTGATCACCACCGGGCAGGAGATGCTGCAGACAATCAGGAGAGAAAACGCCGCCATCCCCGACCGGGAGCTGACAGACCTGATGGATAACCTGACGATCAAGTGCGAACAGATCTTCCGGACCGTATCGGAATCACCTTCCAAAGCCCCGCAGGTGCGGAAATTCATGAACTATTATCTGCCGACGACCCTTAAAATGCTGGCAAACTACCGCACGATGCAGGAGCGCGGCGTGTCCTACGGCGAAATGAGAGAAGCCAGGGAAACCACCATCCGCGGAATGAACCTGGTGCTGACCGCCTGCCAGAAGCTGATCGACAATATGCACCGTGACAATATGCTCGACATCTCGACAGATATCGACGTACTGGAGCAGATGCTTAAGCGTGACGGATTTACAGACAACGAAATCGTTGAAGGCGCACGGACGGCAGCTGAAGCCCAGATGCGGGCAACCTCCGTGCCGGTGATGGACTTCCCCACCGGGGCCGACAGCGCGGAACCCGCCAACACTCCCGCGTCCGCACATGTTGACGCGGAATGACATTTCCATTTTTCTGAACATCATTCTCAAGGAGGTATACCACAATGTCTGAATCCAATCCCATGCCCCAGCTTTCCCTTGCTTCCAGCGTGCCGGAACCCGAAGCGCCCGCTGCCCCGGTTGAAAGCATTCAGCAGACCCCCGCTCCCGCGCCGGAACCCGAAACTGCCCCGCATCTCGATGACAGCCAGCTGACGGATGCCGAAAAAAAAGCAATCGAAGATTTTATCGGCCGCGTGGATATCACCAATCCCGACCATGTGCTTCTCTACGGTGCTGACGCACAGAAAAAGATTGCCGACTTCTCGCAGACTGCTCTGGACGCCGTCAAGACACAGGACACCGGCGAAGTTGGAAATATGCTGGTAAACCTCGTTGCCGAGCTGAAGGGATTCCAGAAAGACTCCGACGAACCGAAAGGTCTTGCCAAACTCTTTACCAAAGCGGAAGACAAGATCACCCGGATGCAGGCAAGATACAACAAGGTTTCCGTCAATGTCGACAATATCGCCAATTCCCTGGAAGGCTATCAGGCCCAGCTGCTCAAGGATGTAGCCATGTTCGACCGGCTTTATGATCAAAACAATGACTATTTCCATCAGCTGACGCTCTACATCATTGCCGGAGACAAGAAACTCGCCCAGATCCGGGAGACCGAGCTGAAAGAACTTCAGGCAAAGGCTGCCGCCAGCGGAGACGCAATGGATGCCCAGAAGGCAAACGACCTTGCCGCTCAGTGCGACCGGTTTGAAAAGAAGCTTCATGATCTGAAGCTGACGCGTCAGGTGGCCATTCAGATGGCGCCGCAGATCCGGCTGCTCCAGAACAATGACAGCCTTCTGGTAGAGCGGATTCAGTCTACCCTCTCCAACACACTCCCCCTCTGGAAGAGCCAGATGGTGCTCGCGCTGGGTATGCACCACTCCCAGGAGGCCCTGAAGGCCCAGACTGCAGTGACCGATATGACAAACGAGCTGCTGAAAAAGAACGCCGAAACGCTCAAGATCGGTACCATCCAGACCGCGAAGGAAGCCGAGCGCGGCATTATCGATATCGAGACGCTGATTAAAACCAACCAGGATCTGATTGATACCATCGACGAAGTGATGAAAATACAGTCCGACGGTCATGCCAAGCGCATCGAAGCGGAAAAGACGCTTTACAACATGGAAGCCGAGCTGAAGAAAAAACTTCTGGAAACCAATATGTGACCCCTCTCAGACGACCCGGCACGATCAATTTCAGCCGGGTCGGTTTAGTGTTTACGAAAGGAGCTCCTTCGTCATGCGTATCATCGGCATCACCGGCGGCATCGCCTGCGGAAAATCCACCGTCAGCCGGGAAATGATGCGGCGCGGATTTCCGGTGATCGACGGAGACGTTCTTTCCCGCGAACTGACAGGACCCGGCGGAGAAGCCGTGCCGGCGATCCGGTCAGTGTTCGGTGACAAATACGTCAATCAGGACGGGTCGATGAACCGGCGGGCAATGGGAATGCTCGTCTTTGCGGACAGCCGCTCCAGGGAGCAACTGGACCTGGTAATGGATCCGTTTCTTCGATCTCTGACGCTGCGGAAGCTCGAAACCGCACGGGCATCCGGCACAAAACTCTGTTTCCTGGATATGCCTCTGCTCTTTGAGAAGAAGTATGATTCACTCTGTGATTCAGTATGGTGTGTCTGGCTTCCGGAAGATGTTCAGCTGGAGCGCCTGATGAGCCGTGACGGGTACACCAGGGAGGAAGCTTTGAGCCGAATGCGTTCGGTAATGTCTTCAGATCAGAAAGCTGATCTCGCTTCCGCTGTGATCGATAATTCCGGCACTGTTGAAGAAACCCTA
>Ga0265298_10005368_pt1 | contig 16113 bp, 15 predicted proteins | sample AusTroGonzalo_MG_3_FD_193486 | JGI IMG/M metagenome (GOLD analysis project Ga0265298, IMG submission 193486) | Bovine rumen microbial communities from tropical cattle in Woodstock, Queensland, Australia - Gonzalo_01 | ecosystem: Host-associated > Mammals > Digestive system > Stomach > Rumen ... | reverse complement strand
AGAACAAGGCTATCTGCACACGATTAAATATTTAAAAGATGTTGTAACGATAGGGGCAGGGAAATGGGAAGATGCTTATCGAATGCATATCATCGAGGCTGAGAATATGCGTATTGGCGTTCTGAATTACAGTGAAATGCAGTTTGGGATGCTTTATGATGATTGGACACAAGACTTAAATACTATTGGATGTGCTTGGATTAATTTCCATAAGGTTGAGAATATCATCAGAGAGAGCCGAACAAAAGTTGATTATCTAATATGTATATGTCATGCGGGAGTCGAAAAGGTCAATATCCCTTTACCTGAGTGGAGAGATAAATACCGGTCTTTAATTGATTGTGGTTGTGATGCGGTTATTTGTCACCATCCACATATTGTTCAGGGCATAGAGTTTTATAAAGGTAATCCTATTCATTACAGTTTAGGAAATTTCTGTTTTCGCAAGGACACTCCTTCACAAGATAGGGAATGGAATACAGGTGCTATTGCTATATTGAATATTGACAATCATAATATTTCCTTAGAAACGTATGGTGTTGAATTGACAAACGATAGGCTTATTTTATTAGACCAAGAGACTTGGAATAACAAAGTCACTGGTCTTAATGAAATTTTAGAGGATGTAACGTATAAGAAAGCCGTAAATAATATATGCACCCAGCTTTTAAAAGAAAGATATTGGGGACTATTTGCAATAGGTGGTTTATTCAACCCCAAAAGGTTGACAGTTAAATTGATTGGTCGGGCTTTGTTGGGTTATTATAAAAGCGTTCATCTTCTTAACAATATGCAATGCGAATCACATAGATGGTGTATTAATAGAGCATTGCGTAATGAGATTGCCAAAATGAGTAATAATAAATAAAAGAGTAAAATATGAAAGAGTACCCGAAATTTAGTGTAATCATTCCTCAAAAAAATAGAGAAGAGTATTTGGGCTATACTTTAAGGACATGTATGATTCAGGACTATCCCAATTTTGAGATCATCGTGTCGGATGATGGTAGTTATGATAATTCTGTTGAACTTGTTAGAGATTTAGCAAGGATAGACCATAGAATCAAATTGTTTGCCCATGAAAATCATTTAGGTATGCATGACAATTTTGAATTTGCTTTGAATCAGGTGACAGAGGGTTATGTCATTGTTCTAGGTGGTGATGATGGATTGACACCAGGTTGTATATGGAGAATGTATGAGTTGTTCCAAGAGACAAAAACGGAACTTTTAACCTGGGATCCTGCCATTTTCGTATATCCAGAAGGAGAGAAGACTACAACCACGTTCTGTGTCCGTAGGTGTAAGAAGAAGGTAATAAAAAAGTTGTCTGCAGAAGATTTTTTTAACAAGCTAACTAAGGATTTCAGATATATCATCAGTGAAAACCCAATGATATATGTTAAAGGTTGTGCATCTTTGGACTTGATTAATCGTGTTAAAGCAAGAACAAAGGACGGTTGCTTTTACTATTGCCCGACACCAGACGGATATTCAGGTATTGTGTTGGCTGGAGAAGCGCAGGAGTATTATTTCACGAATGAACCGCTCTCTATTATTGGGACCACTCCTAAATCGCAGGGTGCCAATTATCAACGCAACGATAAGAAATCAAGAGAAGAGGCTACGCAATTCTTTAATGATAATGTAAGAAGAACAATGCATGAACAGTTAGCGAGCCAGCCCTATTCCCCATTAGTAACGCTTATGTCAGCAGATTATTTGCTTACAGCCCATGATTTACCTGGATGGCCGGGAAAATTCAAGATGTTTACGATGGAGCATTTAATTCGCAAAACATTTGACTATATTTCTAATATCAACTATGCGCCTGAGGTGTTGGGTAGGGAATTGAGAATAGTCCGCAACATCGCCATTCAGCACAATTTGACTGATTTGTTTGATGAGTTGATGCGGACTACAAAAAAGAAAATAAAGAAGAAGAATACAATTAAAGGCGTAATGATAACACGTTATTTCCAGTTCGATGGGGCTGAAATAGGTGTTAATAATATATTTGATGCCTCAATTGCCACACCGTTTGTTTTTAATAGCTATTCTCTTTTTACTTTCAAACAAGTTGGTCATATTATAAAGAATACTATAAATTTTGTGGTAAATAGAAAACGTTATAAAGTACAAGATTTGCCTAAAATAGACTTTGACACCCCGATCGATAATTAGTGTTTCCATTATTAGAGAAATAATTATTTATATATGTCAGTTTTTAAAGATAAAGTCCTCCTGATAACTGGAGGCACAGGTAGTTTTGGTAATGCCGTGTTGAGGAGATTCCTTGACAGTGATATCAAGGAGATTCGTATTCTGAGTCGTGATGAGAAGAAACAAGACGATATGCGTCACTTCTTGCAGGCAAATCGTGCAGATGTGGCTCATAAGGTGAAATTCTTTATCGGTAATGTTCGTCAGCGTGAAGCTGTGGATTTTGCCATGGCAGGTGTTGACTATGTGTTTAGTGCGGCAGCACTGAAGCAGGTTCCCAGTTGTGAGTTCTTCCCGATGGAGGCTGTCCGCACTAATGTGGAGGGTACTAACAACGTGCTCTTGAGTGCTATTGCTCATGGAGTAAAGAACATTGTGGTGCTCTCTACTGATAAGGCCGCCTATCCTATCAATGCGATGGGTATCAGTAAGGCTATGATGGAGAAAGTGGCTATAGCCCAGGGTCGTGCACTTGGTGTTGGAGCTAAGACAACCATTTGCTGCACCCGTTACGGAAACGTGATGGCTAGTCGTGGCTCTGTAATTCCTCTTTGGGTAGAACAGATGATGGAAGGAAAGCCTATCACTATTACAGATCCCAACATGACTCGTTTCATGATGACCTTGGATGATGCGGTAGATCTGGTTATTTATGCATTCACTCATGGGGAAAATGGCGATCTGTTTGTACAGAAAGCACCGGCTGCCACCCTGGATGTGCTTGCAGAGGCTTTAAAACAGACATACGCAAAGATTGATCCTAAATATGGAGAGACAGAAGTGAAGGTGATTGGTACCCGTCACGGAGAGAAGCTATATGAGACATTGGTTACTCGTGAGGAAATGGCTAAGGCCATTGATATGGGTGGATATTACCGCATCCCTTGCGACAATCGTGATCTCAATTACGATAAGTTCTTCACTGAGGGCGACCATAAGGTGGAGCAGGTAGAGGAATATCACTCTCACAATACCCGCCGTCTGGATGTAGAGGGCATGAAGGAACTGCTTCTTAAACTCAACTTTATCCGTGAAGACCTTGGCTTGCAGCCCAGAGCGAAAGCTAGAGACTATCGTAGTGAGTAATCAAGAATTTGAGAATTAAAGAATAATTGATATGAAGTTTTTTATATGTGGCTGTAACGGTATGGCAGGTCATACAATCAGCCTTTATCTTCAAGAGCAAGGCCATGAGGTTTATGGCTTTGACCTCCAAAAGAGCAAACTCATCAAGAGTTTTGCAGGTAATGCTTTTGATACGGAGACTATTGCCAGAGTAATCAAGGAAGAGAATTACGATACGGTGATTAACTGCATTGGTGTGCTGAACCAGTTTGCAGAGAACAATCACGCCCTGGCAGCTTTCTTAAATAGTTACTTTCCGCACTTCCTTGCTAAGGCCACTGAGGGTACAGATACGCAAGTTATCCACATGACCACCGACTGTGTATTCTCAGGAAAAAAAGGAAACTATACAGAGCATGATCTTCGTGATGGTGAGACCTTCTATGATCGTAGCAAGGCCCTGGGTGAGCTTGATGATGAGAAGAACCTCTCTCTTAGAAACTCTATTGTAGGAGCAGATATTAACCCAAAAGGTATTGGTCTTTTGAACTGGTTCATGAACAACACTACTGGAGAAAACCCTGTAGTAAACGGCTATACCAAGGCCATGTGGACCGGTCAGTGCACCTACCAGTTGGCCAAGACCATGGAGGCGGCTGCCAAGGAGCGCGCCCACGGATTGGTGAATGCGGTGCCAGATACGGACATTTCAAAATACGAACTCCTGAAGCTGTTTAATAAATATCTCCGTGGTGGCCGTGTTCAGATTAACCCTGTAGAGGGAGTGAATGCAGACAAGAGCCTGAAGCGCACCAATTGGGATTTCAACTATCATATTCCTGATTACGAGCAGATGGTAGCTGAAATGGCAGAATGGATTTACAAGCATAAAGAGCTTTATCCACATTACGCTCTTTAGTTTCATGTTTCAAGTTTCAAGATTTAAAAGTAAAGAACATGGGAAGATTAAAATTGATGACAATCGTGGGCACACGCCCCGAAATCATAAAGATGTCTGCTATTATCAAAAAAGCAGATAAGTACTTTGACCAGATTCTGGTCCACACCGGCCAGAACTATGACTACACTTTGAATGAAGTATTCTTCAAGGATCTCGGTCTGAGAGAACCAGATTACTACCTGGGTGTTGTAGGTGATAACCTTGGCCAGACTATGGGCAATGTGATTGCCAAGAGTTATGAATTGATGGTAGAGGTAAAACCAGATGCAGTGATTGTTCTTGGAGACACCAATAGTTGTCTTTGTGTTATCTCCGCAAAGCGCTTAAAGATACCTATCTTCCACATGGAGGCAGGTAACCGCTGCAAGGATGAAAACCTTCCTGAGGAGGTGATTCGCAGAGTGGTGGATGTGACGAGTGATATTAACCTATGCTATAGTGAACATGCAAGGCGTTATATCCTTGATTCTGGTGTTAAGCCGGAATATACCTACGTTGTTGGTAGTCCTATGGCAGAAGTGCTGAAAGAAGTTCTTCCTCAGATTGAGGCAAGTACTGTTCTTGAAGATCTTGGTTTGGAGGCAGGTAAGTACATTCTTCTGAGTGCTCACCGTGAAGAGAACATTGATATTGAGCAGAACTTCTTCTCTCTGATGAATGCTGTGAACACCATGGCGGAAACCTACAATATGCCTGTGCTTTACAGCTGCCATCCTCGCAGTCAGAAGATGATTGAAAAGCGTGGATTCAAGTTTAATGAAAAGGTAATCCAGCACAAGCCTCTTGGCTTCTTTGACTACAACAAACTTCAGCAGAATGCTTTCTGCGTGGTGAGTGATAGTGGTACCGTTCCAGAGGAAGGCGCTTTCTTTGGATTCCCTGCAGTAAGTATTCGTACCTCAACAGAACGTCCTGAAGCAATGGATAAAGGAGTGTTCACAATCGGATCTATCACCTCTGAGCAGGTGCTCCAGGCTGTTGACCTTGCTGTATCTATGCACGCCAATGGTGATGATGCTTGTCCTGTACCTGCATATATAGATGAGAATGTTTCTAATAAAGTCATTAAACTCATTCAGAGTTATGTGGGCATTGTGAATAAAATGATTTGGAAAAAGATATAAAGGATAACTATTCCTATGAGTTTTAAAAATTATTTAGCGCGCCATATTCCAGCATTATCGCCACGGCTATTTTTTACTCTTGCTTATTATCATAACAGAGGCAAGTTCCCTAACTTAAAAAAACCAAAGGACTTATCCGAGCTTTGGATTAAGCGTGTATTAGATGGTAAAATAAACGAGTTGTCCTATTTGGCAGATAAGTATGGTGTAAGAAAATATGTTGAAGACAAAGGACTAGGTAACATACTAACGCCTTTGGTAGCAGTTTTCGATAGTTCTGATGAAATAGACATCGACACATTGCCCAATCGGTTTGCCATGAAGGCAAATTTTGGGGCCGGATTTAATGTAATATGCACGGATAAGGCTAAGCTTAATAAAGATGAAGTATTAACTCAAGTCCAACAATGGTTACAACCGCAGCATTATAGCGAAAGTGAACGTCACTACAATCTTATTACACCTAAGATAGTTGTAGAAGAGTTTATTGATGATGGAACTGGGGGCTTTCCTGTTGATTACAAGTTTATGTGTATACATGGTAAAGTACACTGTATTCTTGGAGTTAATGGCCGGGGTGAAGGCGAGGGCTTGTATCTTCCTTACTCACCAGAGTGGCAACCACTACACGATTACTATCGTGGAAATGTGACTGCAACAGAGCTGCTGCCGAAGCCTGCAAACCTGGATAACATGATAGAAGTAGCATCTAAACTTGCTGGTGATATAGATCTTGTCCGTGTGGACCTTTATAGCAATGGCTCACGCATTTGGTTTGGTGAGATGACACTGACTCCATCCGGATGCATATTCCATCGATGGACACAAAAAGCCTTGGATGCTATGGGTAATGAATATTTGGGCGTATAATACTCATTTGAAAGTATTTTTATTAATACTACTACAACAAGTCATCATTTGTTCGCATTATGGCAGTGCTATCTATCAGTAGGTGGATAAAGAGTATTAGTGTGACTTTTGTTTTGGTGACGAGTGTTATAAAAAATCTAGAGATAATATATGACAAAAGTATGTATGTGCTTCAATAATCCGTCGCTATATAGATGTGCTATTTATACGATGATAGACCGAGAGTATGATTGCGACTGGTTTTTTGAAGATATTGACATAGGTGTAAAAGCTTTTCCTGATACAGATTTGAAACGCGTACAGAAGCTCAAAGTTTCAAATATGGGAGGCTTCTACTGGGAGAGGGGGCTTGTTAGTTTACTATGGAAGAAATATGATATCTACTTTGTGTTAGGAGCCACGAGAAATGCTTCTCTATTTGTGTTTTGCTTGTTGAAGAAGCTCTTTTTCCCAAAGAAACGATTGTATTTCTGGACGCATGGCTTTTATGGAAAAGAAAGTAAATTGGAATTGCTCTTTTGGAAACGCCCCTTATTTAAAATGCCTGACGGACTGTTCACATACGGTGACTATGCCAAGAAAATTATGGTTGAGGATGGATTTGACGAGAAAAGAATATTTCCTATTCACAACTCGCTTGATTATGACACCCAGTTGGCTTTGCGCAAGGACATCAAATCAAGCAACCTCTATAAAGAGCATTTTGGGAATAACAACCCTGTGATTATCTTCATCGGTAGGCTGACTAAAGTAAAGCAACTAGACATGCTAATTGATGCAGTGTCGATATTAAAAAGTAAAGGTGAGCAGTATAACATTGTGCTTGTCGGTGACGGTACAGAGCGCACTTCATTACTAGAGAGGGTGAGAGAAAAAGGACTGTCTGATAATGTATGGTTCTATGGTGCATGTTACGATGAGAAGGAAAATGCTGATCTGGTGTACAATTCCGATCTATGTGTTGCTCCTGGGAATATTGGATTAACAGCCATGCACGTTATGATGTTTGGCTGTCCTGCTGTATCGCACGATAATTACTCATTGCAGATGCCAGAGTTTGAGGCCATCAAGCCAAATAAAACAGGCATTTTTTACAAGTATGGCAGTGTAGAGAGCCTTGCAGAGACCATTAGCAAGTGGTTTGCTGACCATCTTCATAATCGCGATGCAGTGAGAAAAGCTTGTTGTGAAGAGATTGATACCAATTGGAATCCTTACTATCAAATAGAAGTGGTGAGGAAGAATCTGAAGTAATTACGATATTATAAGACAGGATGAAGGTAATGATAATAAATGTAAACTCTCACCTAGGGAGTACAGGAAAGATATCGTATGGTTTATATCGGTACTTACAAAATAAAGGACATGATGTAAAACTTTGTTGTAGAGGTGTTTTAGAGCCTTCTGTCAATGACGATAATATTATCAGTCTGACGAGCAAAACGGAACTATATTATTCAAATTTTATGTCTAGGTTGACGGGGTATGAAGGTATCTATAATTATTTTTCTACACGTAAAATACTAAATGTCCTTAACGGTTTTAAACCTGATGTGGTTCATCTTCTAAATCTTCCAGGGCACTATGTAAATATCTTTACATTACTGGAATTTCTGAAAAATAATAAAATAAAAACAGTTTATTCTATGATGGATGACTATGCTTTTGCAGGTAAATGCACATTTGTGCGTGACTGTGAAAAGTTTAAGACAGAATGCGGTCCTTGCCCATATTATAAAGACTATCCATATAGTTATTTCTTTGACTTTTCAAAGAGTATTTTTCATAAGAAGAAGAGTATTTATGAGGGTTTTGAGTCACTTACAATTACTGGAGTGAAATGGTCTTGTGAGATGGCAAAGAAATCTGCTCTGACAAAAAATGTCCCGATAGTACATGTTGATCACCCCATAAACTATGAAGATGTGTTTTATCCTCACAATTGCAATGAATTGAAAGAGAAACTAAATATCCCAGCTACGAACAAAGTAGTGCTAACTGCAGTATCTGCTAAAATCGCTTGGAAAGGAGGGGTATATTTCTTGGAATTGGCCAAGCGTATGCAAGACTGCAAGGATTTCACTTTTGTATTTGTAGGGTATGACAGAGATGATTGGGAGATACCATCGAATATGATAACAATTGGCTTTGTTGCATCTCAAGACGAGTTGGCAACCTATTATTCAATGGCGGATGTGTATATATGCACTGCTATTGCAGACACATTTCCCACTACTTGTCTCAATGCTCTTGGCTGCGGCACACCCTTGATTGGTTTTAAAACTGGTGGCGTTCCTTATATGGCACCTGCACCTTTGGGTAGATATGTTGATGCCAAGGATGTTAATGCCTTGGAGAAAGAATGCAGAAATATCAGAAAAAAAGATGAAGAAATGAGTTCGAAAACACGTGAGTACGCTGTAAAAACTTATTCTGAATCAGTTATTTTTGAGAAGTTTCTAAATATCTATAACAATTGAAATTATGAACAATAAAAGGTGTGCCGTAATAGGAGGTAAAGGGTTTATCGGTAAACACTTGGTGTACTACCTTCAAAGGGAGGGACATCAAGTGGCTTCATACGACATCGTTGAAAGCAAAGAGGAAGGATATGCCTGCCTTGATATGACGGATGCAAACTCCGTTGCTGTTATGGATTGGGATGTAGACTATGTGTTCATGTTTGCTGGCTTGACTGGTACATACGCAGGTTTTGATGCATACGAGAAGTATGTGACCATCAATGAGGTGGGCCTTCTGAACCTGTTGGATGCTATCAGGAAGTCTCCTTTTCGCCCCAAAGTAATTTTCCCCTCTACACGGTTAGTATATAGAGGAGTGGATAAACTCCTGAAAGAAGAGGACGAAAAGGATAGTAAGACTATCTATGCAGCAAACAAGCTGGCTTGTGAGGGCTATCTGCAGGCTTATCATGATAGTTTTGATATTCCATATACGGTGTTTCGCATCTGCATCCCATACGGCAATTTACTCAGCAATGACTATTCGTTTGGAACAGTAGGCTTCTTTATCAATCAGGCAAAGGCTGGTAAAGATATAACATTATACGGAGGTGGCACTATTAAGCGAACCTTTACCCACATGGAAGATTTGTGTTGTCAAGTCATAGAAGGTGCATTCAGTCCTGAAAGCAATGGAGAAATCTATAACGTGGGTGGTGAGACACTTTCACTTCATGATGCAGCAGAAATTGTTGCAAAGAAGTATGGTGTGAATGTGGTTGCTGTACCCTGGCCTGAACGAGATTTGAGGATTGAGAGTGACCATACTTATTTTGACGACAGTAAAATAAAAGGATTGTTGGGTGACCTGCAATACAAGCGTCTGGAAGACTTTTCGAAAGATTTATAATACATTCAGAAAATATGAGAACAAGGAACGTAGAAGATGCACAACTGGACTTTCTGGTTTCTGCTATGAGCCATGGCTACTTCATGCCAACGGAAGAAATTCTGGCATGGATGAAGCAGCAGAACGAGGAGGTGGTGTCGAATATTCAGCAGATTCCCATTCAAGAGTTGAAAGGGTGGTCGTATCGTGATGACAGAATTCGTCATGATTCGGGAAAGTTCTTCAGTATAGATGGAATCCATATTGAGACAAACTATCGTTATACGCCCCAGTGGGATCAGCCTATCATTAACCAGCCTGAGATTGGTTTCTTGGGTTTCATCGTGAAAAAATTTGATGGCGTGCTTCACTTTCTGATGCAGGCTAAAATAGAACCCGGAAATCTGAATGTTGTTCAACTTTCTCCTACGTTACAAGCCACTCGTAGTAACTATACTCGGGTACATGGTGGAAAGTCGCCTACATATCTGGAGTATTTCAATGGTGAAAAGGACGTAACTGTCCTTGTTGATCAGTTACAGTCTGAACAGGGAGCCCGTTTCCTTCATAAGCGTAATCGCAACATCATTGTAGAGGTTGATGAAAACGAAGAGTTGGAGGTAAAGCCAAACTTCCTTTGGGTTTCTCTTGGTCAGATTAAGGAACTGTTGCGTTATCCCAATGTTGTGAACATGGATAGCCGTACTGTAATCTCTTGCATCAAGTTTGGCAGCTATTCTGAGCACTCTTTAAAACTGATGGACAGGGTGAAGAGAATGGCAGGGGTTCATTCCTCCAAACCTGATTCATTCCTGTATTCTGTTCTCAGTGCAGACAATCACTTACATGAGTTACAAGATATTATTCAGTGGATAACAGCTCTAAAGTTCAAATACGAATTAGGAGTTACACCAATTGGTATCTCTAATATGCAGCACTGGGTGTATGATGGTAACACGATTCACCATGAAGCCAATAAGTATTTTGATGTGATTGGTGTGCGTGTTGAAATTGGGAACCGTGAGGTGGTTTCTTGGGATCAGCCTATGGTGCGTTCAGCCCAAGAAGGCTTGATGGGATTTGTGGTGAAAAAGATTAATGGAATCTATCATTTCCTAGTTCAAGCCAAACTGGAGTCAGGTAACTTTGATGTCGTAGAAATGGCTCCTACCGTACAATGTCTGACTGGTAATTACCGTAAAGGTGAGAATGAATACACAATTCCATATCTTGAAAAAATCCTTGACGCGCCTAAAGATAAGATTTGGTATAGCAGCCATCAGAGTGAGGAGGGCGGTAGATTCTTCCAGGAGCAGAACCTGAACATCATAGTGGAGGTGGGAAATGAGTTTCCCGTAGAAGTTGAAGAGAACTATTGCTGGATGACACTCAACCAGATGCTCAGCTTCGTCACTTATAACAATTACTTGAATATTGCGGCTCGTAGCCTATTGTCCGCTATTAGTTTTTATTGATTATGATTAGAATTGGAATTATATGTCCTTCGGAAATTGCATTCCGTAGATTCCTGCCATCATTACAACAGGCAGAAGGCTTTGAATATGTGGGACTTGCTATAGCAAGCAAGGAAGAATTTGTTGGCGCCACGGATGACATTCTTGCCAAGGAAAGGCAAAAGGCACAGACGTTTGTGAATAGCTATGGAGGCAAGATATTCGAAGGATATGGTACAATGATTTCATCCAATGAGATTGATGCCATTTATCTTCCTTTACCGCCTGCTCTTCACTTTAAGTGGGCTGAAAAGGCATTGCTGAACAACAAGCATGTTTTTGTGGAGAAACCATCTACAACCAGTTTGGCAGATACTCAAAGATTAGTCGAGTTGGCCAAAGAGCGTAATTTAGCTCTACATGAGGATTACATGTTTGTTTTCCACAATCAGTTGGAGGCAATCAATGATATTATCCGTAGTGGTGAGATTGGGGATGTAAGGTTGTATCGTATTACTTTTGGATTCCCCAGACGTGACGCTAGAGATTTCCGTTACAATAAAACTTTAGGCGGAGGAGCATTGTTAGATGCCGGTGGTTATACTATGAAGTATGCCACAACTCTTCTTGGACTAAGTGGAAAACTGGTTGCTGCGACTGCCAATTATCTGCCCGAGTTTGAAGTGGATATGTATGGCTCTGCTACAATGGTCAATGATGAGGGTGTTGTAGCACAGTTGGCCTTTGGTATGGATAACGACTATAAGTGTGATGTGGAGATATGGTGCAGTAAGGGCACACTGACATCAAGCCGTGTGCTGACTGCACCAGCAGGATTTGTGCCCACATGTACCATTAAGAAGAATCAGGAGTTTGAAACACGTAATCTTCCTGCAGATGATGCTTTCTTGAAGTCCATACGGCGTTTTGGACAGTGTGTCAAGGACGATGCTACCCGCATTGAGAACTATGAATTGATTGAGCATCAGGAAGCATTAGTAGAGAAGTTCCGTGAATTGAGCAAGATGGATTTAGGATGAATACAAGTTTCACCGTAAAGGATTGTGTGTTAGTTGATATCCCCACGTTTACAGATGAACGTGGTGCTATTAGTGTGATGGATAAGGAACTGCCTTTTGACGTAAAACGGGTGTTCTGGCTTCATCATATTAAAAATGGTAAAGCCAGGGGTGCTCATGCACTACTGGACAGTGAAGAGATAATGATTGCCATTCATGGATCCTTTGTGGTGGACTTGGATGATACTGTAACAAAGACTAGCATATTGCTGGACGACCCGTCTAAAGGGTTGGTTATAAGACCTGGTATTTGGTTCCGTACACATTCATACAAGTGTGATGGGATTTCTCTAATACTTGCATCAGAGGAATATGCAAGGGATAAGTATACGTATGATTACGAGGAGTATAAACGATTAAGAAATAAAGTATAAAATATGAAAGGCATCGTTCTTGCTGGTGGCTCCGGCACTAGACTTTACCCTATTACAAAGGGCGTGAGCAAGCAGTTGCTCCCGATTTATGATAAACCAATGGTATATTATCCCATCAGTGCTTTGATGTTGGCGGGGATTAGGGATATACTCATTATTTCTACACCATACGACCTTCCTGGATTCAAACGTCTTTTGGGTGACGGATCAGACTATGGTGTACACTTCGAGTATGCAGAACAGCCAAGTCCGGACGGATTGGCACAGGCATTTATTATTGGTGAGAAGTTCATTGGTAACGATAGTGCATGCCTTGTGTTGGGTGACAACATCTTCTATGGAGCAGGTTTTACAAAGTTGCTGAAGAATGCTGTCGAGGATGCTGATAAGAATGGCAAGGCAACAGTATTTGGCTATTGGGTGTCTGATCCGGAGCGATATGGCGTAGCGGAGTTTGATAAGCAAGGAAACTGCCTCTCTATTGAAGAGAAACCGAAGGAACCCAAGAGCAATTATGCTGTGGTGGGATCCTAATAAGGTTGTAGATGTTGCAAAGCATATCAAACCCTCTGCACGTGGCGAATTGGAAATCACCACGGTTAATCAGGAGTTTTTGAAGGAAGGTGAGTTGAAGATACAAGTCTTCGGTCGTGGCTTTGCTTGGCTCGATACGGGTACACATGACAGCCTTGCCGAAGCTTCAACTTTCGTAGAGGTGATTGAGAAGCGTCAAGGACTAAAAGTTGCCTGTCTGGAGGGGATAGCTTACCGCAATGGCTGGATTTCAGAGGAACGCATGCGTGAGATTGCTAAACCCATGCTGAAGAACCAATACGGGCAGTATTTGCTCAAAGTTATAGATGAGATGAAGGAAGAGATTACTTCTGATTCATTCCGTGATAAACTCCCTTGACTACAGACAAATAAAGTGGAAATAATATATTTTGTCAGGTTATGAAGATTAGTATAGTTACTGTAACATACAATAGCGAAAAAACCGTCAGAGATACGATTGAGAGTGTTTTGACACAAAGCTATAAGGACTATGAGTATCTTGTAGTGGATGGCGGGTCGAAAGATTCGACGCTGGACATCCTAAAAGAGTATGAGCCTAAGTTCAATGGTAGGATGCGTTGGAAAAGTGAACGTGACAAGGGCATCTATGATGCCATGAACAAAGGCTTCAAATGGGCAACTGGAGATGTGTTGATGCTTATTAACTCAGACGATCTGTTTGCCAGACCTGATGCTTTGGAACTCGTGGTGAAAGAGTTTAAGAAACACCCTGATGTAGATGGCGTGTATGCCAATCTGTATTATGTGTCGCAAAACAATACGGATAATATTGTTCGGGTTTGGAAAACGGGAGAACAAAAGTCTATGCGTTATGGTTGGTTGCCAGCTCATCCTACTTTTTATGTGAAGAGAGCATGTTATGAGAAGTATGGTTATTTTAATCTTGGTTATCCACTGGCAGCAGATTTTGAGTTGATGCTAAGGTTTATTGAGGGACATGGAATCAAGTTAGCTTATTTGCCAGAGTATCTTGTGAAGATGAGACTTGGCGGTGCTACAAGTAAGAATATTCAGAATATATACAGGCAAGACGTAGAAACGATTAGGGCGTTTAAGGAGAATGGGCTACCGGGTGGAAACATCATGTATCTGTTTTGGAGGTATTTGCCCAAGATTAAACAATTTTTTAGGAAATCAGAGAAATGAAGAAACTACTATTTACAGGAGGTACAGGCTTCCTTGGGAAGAATGTGATGCCATTGTTGACTCAGCAATATAAGGTAATGACATGTGGCATTACACCAGACGATATGATAAAAGCTAATCTGGCTAAGGAAGTTCCTAATCTGCCCGAGAAATATGATGTCGTGCTTCATGCATGTGGTAAGGCGCATGTGGTTCCAAAAACAGACGCAGAGAAGCAGGCTTTCTATGATGTCAATTATCAGGGAACTGTGAATCTGTGCAAGGCATTAGAGAATGCAGGGATACCCAAGTCACTGGTGTTTATTTCGACCGTGGCTGTATATGGCTGTGAGTTTGGCGAACTGATTACCGAAGAGCATCCATTAGAAGGTGACAGCCCATACGCCAAGAGTAAGATTATGGCTGAGGAGTATTTGACCAAGTGGTGCAAAGAGCATGGAGTGATTCTTGGTATTCTCCGCCCATCATTGCTAGCAGGGCGCGAAGCACCCGGGAACTTGGGTGCTATGGTTAACGGCATCAAGAAAGGATTTTATATGAATATTGCCGGAGGAAATGTTGTAAAGAGCATTATGATGGCAGAGGATATAGCTCACTTGTTGCCTTTGTTGGAGGAAAAGGGTGGCGTGTATAATGTATGTGACACCCGCCAACCTTCGTTTGGCGAATTATCTATGTCGATAGCCCGACAATTGGGTAAAGGAAAACCACTGAATATGCCATATTGGATGGCGTGGTGTTTAGCTAAAGTTGGAGATTTGCTGGGTAGTAAAGCACCTATCAATAGTTATAAAGTAGAGAAGATGACCAAGTCGCTGACATTCAGTAATGAGAAGGCAAAGAAAGAGTTGGGTTGGGAGCCGCTGGACGTACTTACGAACTACAAGATATAGGGCTATTCTAAACTATCAAGAATTATTGAATTGGCGAATAGTGAGTATGTATGGATACAGGTCTGCGTGATTCTTTCCTGCAACTTGTCCGATTCGGCATAGGGTCCCAGGGTGGAGCTATATCCAATGAAATTGATTGGAATGCCATAGAATCCATTGCAGAAATGCAAGGACTTTTGGCTATTGTCTTAGATGGCGTTGAAAGCCTGCCAGCAGAGTATCGACCACCTAAAGATTTTCTTCTTCAGTGGATTGGTAATGTAATGCAAATTGAGAATAGTCAGGCATTGCAATGGAAAGCAGAACGTGAATTAGCTTTACTGTTGAAAGAGAATCAGATAAAAACTTATGTATTAAAGGGATCGGTTGTGTCTGAATGCTACCCTACCCCCACACATCGACAGAGTGTAGATATGGACTGCTTCCTTCAATCATTCGAAGGTAATAAAGATGTATGGGAGAAGGGTAATAAGATAATTGAAGAGAAAGGGATTGAAGTTGAACGAATACACTATAAAAACAGTACCTGGTTCCTTCCTGATTTGACAGTGGAGAATCACAAATTCATAACGCCATTTCGTGGGAACAAGCGTTTGGAGAAACTAGAAAGACAACTCCAATCAATGCTGCGAGATGATAACAGAGAAGACCGTTTCGAGGGTACGTGGCTATTTAGGCCTCCAGTAATGGTTTCAGCCCTGTTCATGATTGAGCACGCCTATTCACACTTTTTGCATGAGGGATTGACTTGGAGGCATATATTGGACTGGATGATGTTTAGTAAAAAACATAAGGAAGATATAGACTGGCCGTTTCTTAATTCCAAAATAGATGAATATGGATTCCGTCGTTTTTATGACTCATATTCTCGATTAGGACAATATCTGATTGGAGGTATCCAGGAATCAAGTCTGACGGTTTTAGACAAGCGGATGCTAGAGGATGTCTGGAAGGAGCTTGACTTACATGAGACTGTGACGGGGATAAAAGGCAAGAT
>Ga0265298_10005367_pt1 | contig 16114 bp, 14 predicted proteins | sample AusTroGonzalo_MG_3_FD_193486 | JGI IMG/M metagenome (GOLD analysis project Ga0265298, IMG submission 193486) | Bovine rumen microbial communities from tropical cattle in Woodstock, Queensland, Australia - Gonzalo_01 | ecosystem: Host-associated > Mammals > Digestive system > Stomach > Rumen ... | reverse complement strand
GTTGACATACTGCGGAAAAGAGAGTCCGCCGGTGTGCTCGGCCAGCAGGTCGTTCAGGGTATGGCGGCTGATGTCGAAGCGGTCGCAGATGTCCTGACGTTGCAGACCAATGTTGGTGTAGAGCCGTTTGGTGCGAATGGCGGCATCGATGGAATTGAAAAGACTCTCCCCCGACCCCTCCCTAATAGGGAGGGGAGTAGATAGTTCTGCCGTTGAATCTCCGGGGAAAGCCTGCTCGTTGATCATACGGACCAAGGCACGGTTCTTTTCGCTGACGATGCGCTTCTGACGGAAGAAATAGACGGCGAAGGCGATGGCCAGCAAAGCGATGACGGCCACCGTGAGGCTGATGAGGTGTGAACGTTCGGCTTCGGCCTGCTTTTCCTGAATCTCGAGTTGCTGTTCCTGGGCATGGTAGCGGGCAGCATAGTCGTGGGCCTCGCTGCGGTGCAGGCTGTCGCTGACCGCCTTCGAGAGGTCGGCGTAGCGCGTCTGATAGCCAAGAGCCTCGGCAAAATGTCCCTTGTCACGGGCTGCGATAGCACGGGAACGGAGGATGATGGCATAGTCCTCGTTGAGCGTGTCGCTACCCATGCGGTGCTCCAGTTCGTCGTAGGTGACCAGCGCCTCGTCGTACATGCCCAGTGCCATCTGCGTGGGGGCAATGAAGCGCCTGGCGGCAAAGGTCTTCCCATAGCCGCTGTTGTCAAAGAGCGACAGGTATTTCTTCGCCAGACTTAGGTAACTGCTCTTCTCGCCCTTCGGAGGGTTCTGGGTGTGGCTATACGCTATAGCCATAAAGCCCCATGCCTGTGCGCGGCTGAAGTCCAGATAGCGGTCGCGGTCACTGGGATTGTCGCTCCACGAGAGTCGGTAGCTGTCTTCAGCATAGTCCTTGGCATGCTGTTCGTAGTGGTCGAGCCGGTCAAGAATGCGCTGCGCCAAGGAGATTACCTCCGTATGACGGTCCAAATCGTTGAGGGCGTTGATCTTACGCTTCACGGAAACAATGAAGGCATCCATGCGGTCGATGCTGCCGGGAGCGTCGAGATGGCTGATGGCCTCGTCGAGCTTGGCAAGTCCTTCGTTCTCCTGTCCCAGGTGTGTCATCACCAGACCAATGTCGGCCTCGGTGCGCCAGCGTTCGGTCTCCTGACCTTGTTTCTGACAGAGTTCGGCCTTCTGTGTGGCCCAATGCATATATTGCTCGTAGTCGGGTTTGGCACGGCTGGTAGCGATGAGGAGGTCAAGGATATTCTCCTGTTCCGTAGGTTCATTACGCACGGAATCATGGGTGAGCAACGCCTTGCAAATCAAAATCGCTGAGTCCTGACGCTGCTCTACGAGCGACTTACTGTAGATTCTGGCACGGATAACCTGACTGCGGTATTCACTGATGTTACCCAAGAGTAGTGCCGAGTCGAGCAAGGTCAAAGCCCGCTCAGGATTGGTGGCGTAAGTGACCAATATGGTGTCCTGCTGATAGGGCGTGTCGCCCAGGTGCGGCAGTTGCCTCACGGACTTGCTGTCGCCGCAGGCTGCCAGGGTCAGCAGTGTAAAACCTAGAATAATAAGACGTACGACGTGTTTCATAACGATTCAATATTCTTAAAGCGACTACAAAGATAGTGCTTTTTTCCGAAGAAAATGCAATTTCCTTGCTATGAAGTGCATTTTTTGTAAATTTTGAAAGTATTTCTTTTGGTATTTCGCTCGATTTACACTACCTTTGTAGCCAGATTAATCAATAACGACATTCATGATGAAAAAACCTGTTCGCTTTGTAGCACTGCTGCTACTGTCGCTTCTGACGGCAACGATGGCGTGGAGCCAGAATCTATCAGTGATGGACCAGCTGAAGGCTGATCCGAGGAAGGCATACGGTACCGACTATCCGTATGAGCAAACCGACAATGTGAAACTGACCAAAGCCCCGAAGGGATATAAGGCGTTTTACGTCAGTCACTACGGCCGTCACGGCTCGCGATACTATTGGAATGCTTTTATGTATAAGGAGGTGGACTCGCTGCTGAAGGTGGCCAGCGAAAAACACTTGCTGACACCTGCCGGTGAGGCGTTCAGACAGAAATTCATAGCTGCGAAGGACGAGCTGCAGACGGGCGTCAGCGAACTGTCGGAGCTGGGCTGGCAGCAGCATCAGGGCATAGCACGAACCATGTACAACAACTTCCCCGAGGTATTTAAGAAAGGTGGTAACGTGCTGGCCATCTCGTCGCTGGCCGGGCGCTGCGTCATCAGTATGTCGGCATTCTGCCAGGAGTTGGTGCAGTGTAACCCGAAACTGGAAATCAGGGAGCAGTCGTCACGCTTCACGCTGGATGGCGTGGTGCCTACCGACGGACAGAACCCCGTGAAGCATAACTATCCCAAGGGGCTGAAACCCCGTTACGAGCAGCACCGCGACCAATTCAAATCGGTTGATGTGCTGAGAGACCGCATTGTGGAACGGATGTTTACCAGCACGGAAGGATTGCCTGGCCGTCTGCACCACATCACCAGCAACATGATTAACCTCTACACTTCGCTGCCCAGCATCGGCCATGAGGGAATGATGGGTAACATTATTACCGACGAAGAGATTGCTGCCGAGTGGGAGCGCGATAACCTGGGGTCTTACTCGTGGGTGTTCGGACCGCAGTACCAGATGATTCCCATCTTGCAGGATATCATGAAGAAGGCTGATGCCGCCATTGACGGCAGCAGCGACCGCGTGGCCGACCTGCGCTTCGGTCATGACACCTGCCTCGGTCCGCTGACCGTGCTGATGGGCATCAACGGTGCCGACAAGGACCCTGAGGATCCCAACGAGGTGAAGTACTACTACCAGAACTGGGAGACCTGCAAAGCCAGCAATATCCAGCTGATATTCTACCGTAACAAGAAACAGCAGGACGACATCCTGGTGAAATGTCTGTTGAACGGGCTGGAGGCTACTCTGCCGCTGCCTGCCGACAATTATCCTTATTATAAGTGGAGCGACTTCAAGAAGTTCTACACGGAGCGTTGCGCGAAATAACAACCGATGATGAAGAAATTCGTAAACAGTTGGCTGCTGCTGGGGCTGATGGCCTTGGTGATGGGCTGTCAGGGCAATAAGGGTGGCGAGACGGCCCAGCAGAAGGACGGACTGTATGGTGCTGAGGCTCGTCTGCAGTCGATGACCGCAGAGGAACAGGCGAAGGTACAGAAGGCTAAGGTGGTCAGGCTCTTCGAGATTCCTGCCCCGCTGAAGGACCGTCCGGAACAGATTCTGCATAAGAAAGGCTTTACGATATCATATAACCGCCAAACGAAGACGCCCAACTGGGTGGCGTGGCATCTGACGAAGTCGCACACCAAGGGGGCAAACCAGCGTGCCTATGAGAAGTTTACGGAAGATGTCAGCGTCAGTGAGCCGCGTGCCACGGACAACGACTACTATAACTCGCGCTACGACCGTGGCCACATGTGTCCGGCGGGCGACAACAAGTGGGACAAGCAGGCCATGGAGCAGTCGTTCCTCTTTACCAATATCTGTCCGCAGAACCACGGGTTGAACAAATACGAGTGGAACGACCTGGAGATACTCTGTCGCGATTGGGCCCGCGAGTATGGTGCCGTCGACATCGTCTGCGGCCCTGTCTACAAGTCCGGCGAGCAGAAAACCATCGGCAAAAATAAGGTCTGGGTTCCCGATGCCTTCTTCAAGGTCGTGCTGTGCCGCCAGGGCAAGGCGAAGGCCATCGGCTTTGTCTATCGCAATGAGGGCAAGAAACAGGCGATGGCTGACGCTGTACGCAGCGTGGACGAGATAGAACGGTTGACGGGAATGGACTTCTTCCCCGAACTCGACGACGAGACGGAGGACAAGATAGAGAAAGATTCTAAGCTGTCAGACTGGTAAACTGCTGGCGAACGGCTTTGCGGGCTTGGCCGAGGCGGTTTTCCACCTGTTTGTAGGGTAAGGCAAGTTGCTGGGCAATGTCGCTGACCTTCAGACCGTCGTAGATGTGCAAGCGGTAGATGCGTCCGCAGGCTTCAGGCAGCCGTGCCAAGGTGCGCTCCATACGCTCTATGAGCTGGTGGGCAGAAATAATCGATTCCATTTCCCCGATGGAATCGATGTTTTTTGTTAAATAGTGCTCGTATTCATCCCTGACGCGACGGCGACGGTAGTAGTCGGCAATGCTGTGGCGCGCCATGGTGTAGATGAGGCAGGGCAGGGTGATGGGTGTGATGAGCTGACGGCTACAAAGCAGACGAAGAAACAGGTTCTGCACCATGTCCTCTGCCTCATCGGTATCAGCCATACGCACCGTGATGAAATCGATGATTTCACCACGATGCTTGGCATAATAGTTGGAAATAAGTTCGTTGTTATTCATTAATGACCCGTTGGATGGTGCCGTCCTCGTTGTAGAACAGGCGCTGCACCTTCAGCGAACGCAGATGGGTGATGTCGTTGCTGGGCACGCAGTCGTGATAGCACAGATACCACTGACCCTTGAACTCTACGATGCTGTGGTGGGTGGTCCAACCTACGACGGGTTCGAGGATGACGCCCTGATAGGTGAATGGGCCGTAGGGGTTGTCGCCGATGGCATAGCACAGGAAATGGCTGTCGCCGGTAGAGTAGGAGAAGTAATACTTGCCATTGTACTTGTGCATCCACGAAGCCTCGAAGAAGCGGTGGGGATTGCCAGCCTTCATGGGCTGTCCGTCCTTGTCGAGGACGACTACACCACGGGGTGCCTCGGCAAACTGCAGCACATCGTCGCTCATGCGTACCACACAGCTGTGAATGGCGGGATTGTCGGCCGTGGTGAAGAGTTCGCCTTTGTGATCGGGGGCAGCACCGAGGTCGATGAGTCCGTTTTGGTCACCATACTTGCCAAGAACGGGAGCCAGACCATTGGGCAGCGGATGCCACCACTGAAGCTGTCCGCCCCAGAGTCCGCCGAAATAGGTGTAGATCTGTCCGTCGTCGTCCTTGAACACGCAGGGATCAATGGAGAACGAGCCGCGGATGGGCTTCTCCTGAGGAATGAACGGACCTTCGGGCTTGTCGGCAACGGCCACACCCAGACGGAATACGCCGTCATAGGCCTTGGCAGAGAAGATGAGGTAGTACTTGCCGTCTTTCTCGACACAGTCGTTGTCCCACATCTGCTTCTCAGCCCAGGGCACATCCTTCACATCGAGAATGACACCATGGTCAGTGACTTCACCATTCTCAATATCGTCCCACGATAATACGTGGTAATCTTTCATCTGGAAGTGTCCGCCATCATCGTCGAAACACTCGCCGGCATCCCAGTCATGGCTGGGATAGATGAACAGCTTGCCGTTAAACACATTGGCTGAGGGGTCAGCCATATAGTCACTAGGAAAAAGATAACGAGGTAGTTTTGCCATAATAATAAGTTATTTATAAAGTTTGATAATTTCGTTGACAATGGGTTTCTCTTGGTACTGGCGGTCGAAGAGCAAGGGATAGTTGGTGCGTCCCTTGATAGGCCAGCCGTTGAGCCACGAGCTACCGTCGCTGATGCCCCACAGATTGATGCGGGATATCTGGTCGCGGTGCTTGTAATAGATCTTGAACAGCTCCATCCAGCGCTGCTCGATTTCCTTGGCCTTGGCAGCGGGGAGTCCGCCAGCATAGGGGTTGAACTTCTGCTGCAGTTCAAAGTTCTGGGCGATATCGGCACCACCGAAACCCTCTGGGTTGGGCAGCACGTTCAGGTCGAGCTCGGTCATCATCACCTTCACACCACAGGCAGCAAAGGCATCGATGCTCTTCTCGTATTCGTCCAAATCGGGATAGTCCAGACCGTTGTGGCTCTGCATGCCCACACCATCGATGCGCAGGCCCTTGGCCTTCAGGTTCTTCACCAGACGGCAAACAGCTTCGCGCTTCTGAGGCTTCGCCATAGAATAGTCGTTATAGTAGAGCTCGGCATTAGGGTCGGCCTCATGGGCCGTACGGAAGGCAATCTCGATGAACTCCTCGCCCAGCAGGCGGTAGTAGGGTGAATTGCGGAACGAGCCGTCGTCGTTGATGGCCTCATTGACCACATCCCAGCCATGAATCTGACCTTTATAGTGGCCTACAACGGTTTTGATGTGCTTGATGAGGCGCTCTTTCAACACTTCCTTCGAAGCAGGACTGGCGGTATAGCCGTTGGTGAACCACCAGTCGGGGGCCTGTGAGTGCCAGACCAGACAGTGGCCCAGCACCTTCAGGTTATGTTGTTGGCAATAGCTGACAAACTTGTCGGCCGTGCGGAAGTCGAAAATACCCTCTGCAGGAGCCAGCGACTCGGGTTTCATACAGTTTTCGGCCACAGCACAGTTGAAGTGCTTGTCGAGCACAGCATCGGCCTCAGGTACCTGTCCGTCGCTCACCCATTGGTTGACGGCAGCGCCTATCAGGCAGTATTTGCCGATAGCGTCCTTCAAACCCTGTGCATGGGCGGAGACCATACAGCCTACCGCCATTGCAATGATGACGAGTTTTCTCATAGAAGATTAATTGTTGCGTGCTTCAATCTTCTTGTTGATGTCATCAATCACCTCGTCAGTCAGCTCATAGCGGCTGATGATAAAGATAGCCAGACCCAACAGGATAGCGGGGATGACGCAGACGAGCCACAGAATACCCTCTTCGGCAAATGGAGTCTGGTCGATGACCTTGCTGTTATAGCCTACGTAAGCCAAGACAGCAGGACCGACAATGCTTCCAAAGGTCATACCGGCCTTGAAGAACAGTCCCGTGAGGGCATTGACGATGCCGGAAATACGACGGCCTGTGGTGTACTCACCGTAAGAGATGACCTCAGGAACCAGTGCCCACATGTAGCCTGTTGCCACAATCACACCGGTGCTCTTGATAAACTGAGCGACGTAGATCATCATCATGCTGGGATGCTCCATCTTGGAGATGAAGTAGAGCATGGCCATACCGACGATGGCAGCACCCAGAAAGATATAGAACATATTCTTCTTGCCAACCATGCGCTTGAACCAAGGAACCAGCGGCATGAACAGGAATGCAGGAATTGAACCCAGAGCCATGAATACAGACAGTTCCTGAGCGGAGCCGTGCAGATTGCTGTTGATGAAATAGGCGCCGGCAGCATTGCCGACAGACATCATGGCGAAAGCGGTAATGAAAAAGAATGCGAGCACGCGCAAGGGACGGTTGCGGAGGAACTCCATCCAGAGGTCGCTTACTTTTACGTCTTCAGTAGTCTTTGCGTCCATGACCACACGCTCCTTACACTGTGTGAAGCAGAACAGCAACAGGCAGAAGCCTACAATAGCATAAATGGTCATGGTGGTGAACCATGCCGAGGGGTCTTTCGGAAGACTGTCGGAGGGTGCACCGGCAATCAGGGCGATGAACAGGGGCAGGCCAGAATTCACGGCCAGACCACCCAGGTTGGCCATAAACATACGTACTGACGTGAGAATAGTAATCTCGTTCGTGTCGCGGGTCAGCGATGAGTTCAGGGCTCCATACGGCACATTGATGAACGTATAGAGTAGCTGCATGGATACGTAGGTGACATACGCGTAAATCAAAGAAGGTGCAAAGCCGTTGTAGAAACACAGAATGGCAAAGCCAGAAAGGGGAATACCGACATAAAGCAAGTATGAGCGGTATTTTCCGAAACGTGGATTACTCTTGTCGATGAGGGTTCCCACAATGGGGTCCCAAATTACGTTAGCCACATTACCTACGAGGAACATGACGGCCACCGCTGATGGTGTCAGTCCGTAGATGTCGGTGTAAAAGAACAGCAGGTAGGTGCAAATTACCTGAAAAATAAGATTTTGAGCCAGGTCGCCAGAGCCGAAACCGATGCGCTGCAACCAGGAGAGCTTGTAGAAGCCTTTCGCTCCTTGCGTGTCGTTAGATGCCATATTTAATAGTTTTTTGATAAAATTTTGGTTGCAAAGTTAGTGATTTTCGCTGAATTCGACATTTTTCAGTGTAACAAATAGTATGTGTTTTTGTAGCATACCACAAAAAAGTAGACCAAAATGTGCGATATTTCACATTATTTTATTACATTTGCAAAAACTATTGAACAATGAAACGACAAATTCTATTCTTCTTTTTGGCACTGGTCGCCGTTGCGTCGACAGAAGCCAAGGTGCAATTGCCCCGCCTGTTCCAGTCGGGTATGGTTCTTCAGCGTAATAAACCCATCCCTGTGTGGGGCAAGGCCGACCCGCAGGAAAAGGTCATTCTCCGTTGGAATAAACGTCAGTATGCCACGGTGGCTGACAGTGAAGGACGTTGGCGCATTGACCTGCCCAAGATGAAAGCTGGCGGACCCTATACGATGATGGTAGGCGACATTGTACTGACCGATGTGTTGGTAGGTGATGTGTGGCTTTGCTCGGGTCAGTCGAATATCGATGTAACCATCGAGCGTGTATACCCGCAATATGTCGATGAAATCGAACATTTTAACAACGAGAAGATCCGTTTGTTCCGTGTTCAGAACGAGACAAACACCCATGGTGCGCAGGACGACATCCGTCCGACGGCCATCAACTGGAAACCCCTGACGAAGCAGAATGCCTGGCTCTTCTCGGCACTGGGCTCGTTCCTGGGCATCCGCATGTTTGAAAAGACCCATGTGCCTCAGGGTATCATTGTCAACAGCTGGGGCGGTACCCCCATCGAGGCGTGGATCAGTGCCGATTCACTCATGGCCGACTATCCCATGCAGATCACAAAGCTTGCCTTCTATCAGAACGACAACTATGTACGCGCTCAGATGCAGGCCAACAACGAGGCCAATAAGCGGTGGGATGAACTGCTGAACAAGCAGGATGCCACACAGACCTATATCCTGCCGTCCTGTCAGGATTCCGATTGGGCGACCATCAACCAGAACGACTGGAACTGGCGTGGCATCGGCTCCGTCTGGCTCCGTCAGCATATCCATATAGATAAGGAGCACGCGGGTAAACCCGCCCGTCTGTTGTTGGGCACGCTGTTCGATCAGGACATCACTTACCTGAACGGCAAGGAGATAGGCCATACCTACTACCAGTATCCTCCACGTCGCTATGACATCCCCGAGGGACTGCTGCAAGAGGGCGACAACGTCATTGCCGTTCGCTTTATCAATAAGTATGGTGCCGTCCATTTCATCAAGGACAAGCCCTACTTGTTGGCTTTTGGCGACGACCGCTTCTCGCAGAATCCCATGCCGAAGGACATCATCCCCCTGAGCGACACGTGGAAATTCCATCTGGGTGTCAATATGCCGTCATGTCCGAGTGCTGACGTCTCGTTGCAGAACCTGGCTACCACGCTCTACAATGCCGTGCTCTATCCACTGGCACCCTATGCCCTCAGTGGTGTGGTATGGTATCAAGGCGAGTCAAACACGGGCAACCCTGGTCCCTATGCCGACCTGTTGCGTAAGCTGATGGGTTGCTGGCGGGCACGGTGGAACGAGCCTACACTGCCCTTCTGCATCGTACAGCTGGCCAAATACATGTATCATTCAGACCCAGGCCGTGCCAATTGGCTTAAATTGCGCGACCAGCAGCGCATCGCGGCAGAGGGTGACCCCTATGCCGAGGCTGCTGACATCTTCAACCTGGGTGAGGAGAACGACATCCATCCCCTGCGCAAGAAGGAAGCCGCAGAAATCGTAGGCCAGAGCCTCGACAAGCTGGTCTTCGGGAAATAACCCTGTGTGCATGAACGAGAAATGGAACGACATCCGTGTAGTGGCGTTCGACGCTGACGACACGCTATGGGACTGCCAGTCGTGGTTCGACGAGGTGGAACAGAAGTGCTGTGAGCTGCTTAGCTCATGGGCGACAGACCGTGAGGTCAGTGAGGGACTCTTTGCCACCGAGCGCAAGAACCTGCCGCTGACGGGCTATGGCACCAAGGCCTTTACGTTGTCGCTGGTCGAGAATGCGGTACGTGTGAGCCATGAGCAGCTGACGGGCGACATCGTCATGAAACTGCTGGACCTGGGGCGGGAGCTGCTGCTGTTTCCCACGACACCTCTTCCTGAGGTGCAGGAGACGCTGGAGGAACTCTCCCTGTCGCGACGCTACCAGCTGGTGGTATTTACTAAGGGTGAACTCTTGGATCAGGAGAACAAGTTGCGCCGTTCAGGACTGGAACAGTACTTCTCACACATGGAGACGGTATCGAACAAGACGGAAACGGAATACCGCCAGTTGTGCGAGAATCTGGGTGTGGCTCCGGAACAGACGGTGATGGTGGGCAACTCGTTCCGTTCTGACATTGCCCCCGCATTGACGGCAGGAGCCTATGCCATTCATATTCCTTACCATGTGGTATGGGAATTGGAGAAATCAGAGGAATATCCCCACGAGCGACTGCAGAAAATCGTCCATTTCAACGAGATCTTGGATATCTTAGGCTAAGCAACACATAGCCACATCCTATCAGCAGATAGACACAAGCGAGTTGCAGCAGGGAAAGGTGGATGCCCTCGATGCTGCAGAGGGGTAATTGTGTGATGCCCTCCAGCAGGTGGTTCATGATTACGACGATGAACGAGAGTGCTGTTACCAGCAGCGCCAGCAAACCACTCCACCAACACATGCAGATGCTGAGCAGGGTCAGATAGAGTAGCAGGGTGGCCAGCGGAATGACCACCAGGTTGCTGAGCAGGAACCAGGTGGCGAAACGTTCGAAATAGTAGGCTATCAGCGGTGCTGTCCCTATCTGTGCTGCCAACGACACGCTGACCAGTCCCCACAGAGCTTTCAGCCAGCGGTGTTCCATTTGTATGTGCAGGGGGATGACTCGTTTCAGCATGGGACCGAAAAGCTGGATGGCCAAAACAGCCATGAACGACAGTTGGAAACCCATGTCGTCAAGCGACAGCGGATTCACCAGTAGCATGATGATGGCAGTAAATGCCAGCGTGTTGACCGACATGCGTTCTCGATGTCCCAGCGAGAGCAGGGCATAGATGCTGATCATGAAGGCAGCACGTACCACGCTGGGCGATAGTCCTACCAGGAAGGCAAAGGCCCACATCGCCAGAACGACGAGCACCTGTGAGGCTGTGTGGAATCGTCGCCAGCCCACCAATAGCGTGATGACAGTATAGATGATCATTAGGTGCAGTCCGCTCAGTGCGAGAATGTGCGAGGCGCCTACCTGCGAATAGGTGTCCTTCAGCGTGGCGTCGAGTTGCGACTTCTCGCCCAGCGTCATCGCAGCGAGGATGCTATAGGCCTTGTCCGTAATGCCCCATTGGCGATAGTGGTCCAGCAACTGATGGCGCCACAGCAAGAAGCGGAGCTTGGTGCGCTCGAACAGCGACAGACCGGCCAGCGACAACTGTTTCTGTTGCCAGTCGTCCGATTTAACCCACAACTCTCCCGAGAACCCATGGCATGCCATATAGCGTTGGTAGTCGAAGTGTCCGCGTTGCCACGCGTGTACCTTATTAATATATGTACAGACCTGCAGGCCGTCGCCCAGTCGGACCTGTTTGCTGTGTGGGTCTCTCACCAGCCGTCCCCTCAGTTTATGGTGTCCTTGCAGTGTCAGCAGGTCGACGACAACGACTTTCTCCTTGACGACGGGCTCGCTGATGACGACAGCGTCAAACGTCGTGCGCTGGTCGGGCCAGTCGACGGCTAACCGTTGTCTGACTTTTGGTCCCACTACGAACACGATGGCTGCTACCAAGCAGAGTGCCAACGGCACTATGGGGGAACGGTTCAGAAGCGATGACAGGCGGGACATGTGTGGGATTACAAGTAGAAAACGGATTCGGGACCCATGCAGAACAGCAGGTCCAGAATCGACAGATTGGACAGAAAGCCATGCTTGTGCTGGAACACCTGCCAATATCTTTTTGCCTCGAAGGTGGCATCGGGCTGGGGATGCTTGGCGTGGATTACGTCGCGGTAGTCGACGATATCTGAGGGCTGAGGGGTGATAGCTGATGTATACGACGAAGTGTATTCCACGTGCGGGTGGATGTCGATGAGTTCGCACATTTTCTGACGGATGGCTTCGTTGAAATCGATTAAAAAGTCGTATTTCCGCTCAAAGAAGGGACGGATGTCGTCCGCATAGTAGTCGAAGAACGGGCTCTCGCTATAAGCACTCTGCAGGGCATTCCAGTGTACCCGTCGCCATTGGTTGTGGTCGCTGATGCGAACATCTTTTACCATGCACTTGTCGTTTCCTGCAATCGAATCGCAGGAAACAGGCACGGTGAGTGCCTGCACGCCGTTGGCGGTGGCAATCAGACAACGGTTCCGATAGGTCTGCTTCTGGTAGGAGTCGTACTGCTCGACGAGACAGTGGTCATAGCGGCACAGCTTCTGATACCATTGTATGGGACCAAAATAGGTGGTTTGCAGCAGCGCCGTCGTCATGGCAGGAAGGAATTGTTGCGGTTGTAGAGCACGGTGACGACACGTCCGATGATGTCGTGTTCGGGGATGAGGCCCATATAGCGTGAGTCCAGCGGGTTCTGCCCGTTGATGGCTTCCAGCCAGTAGTAGTCCGTCTGGGCACAGGTCTTCAAACCGGGAACGAGCAGGGGACCGTCTTTGGTGCGGATGGTATCGCCGGGAACGGCCTTGCAACGGGCTATGCAGAGACCGTCAGGAAATCCCTTCGGTGCATGGAAAGCCACGATGTCACCTTTTTCGACGGGCTGGCGCATCAGTCGGCTATAGGGCAACAGACCGTTACCCTCAATGCGCAGACCATAGCTGCAGCGGTTGATGAGCAGGCGGTCGCCATTTTGGTAGAGTGGTGTCAGACCGTCGCCCGTGACGCCATGAATAGACAATGCCAAGGTACGTACAGCCAGCATCAGCGCAAAAGCCGATGCAAACGCTATCACGTACTTCAGCCAATTAGCCATACTCTCAACTCTAAACTCTCAACTATTTGATATTATCTACAAAACGGAACAGACGGTTCCAGCGGATGCCCGAGAAGCCACTTCGGTCAGGGTCACTGCTCCACCAGATGAAGATGGGCTTGCCCACGATGTGGTCTTCCGGAACAAAGCCCCAATAGCGCGAATCGAGCGAGTTGTGACGGTTGTCACCCTGCATCCAGTAGTAGTCCATCTTGAAGGTATACTTCGTGGTCTCCTGGTCGTTGATGTATATCTTGCCGTCCTTCACCTCCAGCTTGTTGCCTTCGTAGGTACGGATGGGACGTTCGTAGATGGGCAGGTTCTTCAGTGTCAGGTTGATGCTCTCGCCCTTCTTCGGAATCCAGATGGGACCATAGTTGTCGCGCGTCCAGTGCATATTGCCGTTCAGCGGGTAGATGTCCAGTTCGTTGGCGTCGGTGTTCAGCTCAACGCTCTCGACGATGTCCGTCAGCTTCCTCAGCTCCTCGACGGCATGGTTGGTCAGCGGCATGTAGCCCTGTGTGTTCAAGCTCATCAGGTCTTCCATCGTGATGCCCAGCTCCTTCATGAGGTCGTCGTCCAGTCGCTGCTTCAACTTCACATGATAGGTATACTGCACGTTGTCGGGTTCCTTGTTGGCCTTGCCGTCGATATAGATGATGCGGTCCTTGATCTGTAGTGTCTGACCAGGCAGACCCACACAGCGTTTCACATAGTTCTCGCGGCGATCGGCAGGACGCGTATCAATTAGTCCGTATTCGCCAGGATTGTGCTCAATGGCCTGACGTCCAGCCTGATAGATGGTGTTATAATACAGCGGCAACTGTTCCTGAGTCAGCGAGTCGGGATCCGGACGCTGGGGATACAGCTGATAGCCTATCTGGTAGCACATCTGGTAGAAGTCGTAGGCCTGATACTGTGGGGCTGAGCAGATGGTGTCGCCAGCGGGGAAGTTGAACACCACAATGTCGTTCAGCTCCACCTTACCCAAACCCTTTACGCGGCGGTAGTCCCAGTGGGGCCACTCGATATACGACTTGCACTCAAACAGGGGCAGGGTGTGCTGGGTCAGCGGCATGGTCAGCGGCGTCTCAGGAATACGCGGACCGTAGCTCACCTTCGACACGAACAGGTAGTCGCCCGTCAGCAGCGATTTCTCCAGCGAACTCGACGGGATGACGTAGTTCTGGAAGAAGAACAAGTTGATGAAGTAGACCGCTACCAGGGCAAACACGATGGCATCGACCCACGACATGATGAACTTCGTGGGACCTTCTGCCTCCTTCCACCACTGCCACTTGATTTTCTTGGTGATATAGATGTCGTAGATGAAAGGAATGACAAGCAGTCCCCACCATGACTTCACCCAATAGAGGAACAGCAGGTAAAGTACTAACACGCAGATGAACTTTGCCCACTGCACTTTCATATTCAGCTTTTTCTTTTCTCTTTTTTCCATTCTGCTTGATATCTTGGTTTACATGCCTTTGACGTCATCCGGCATGGATTAGTTGCGTCTTATAACTTCCTTTAACTAAAAAGAAAACATATCTGAAATGGTCAGCAGCCCCTGATGGTCCTTGGTATACTCTGCAGCGAGCACGGCACCCAGTGCAAAGCCCTGACGCGAGTGGGCATCGTGGGTAATCGTGATGATGTCAGCCTCCGAGTCATAGCGGACGGTATGGATGCCTGGCACTTCACCACGACGGATGTGGTCCACACGCAGATACTTCTTGTCGGTGGTGTCTTCCTTCCAAGCCTCCTTGCGGTCGATGTTCTCTACGATTTCCTCAGCGAGTGTGATGGCCGTACCGCTGGGGTGGTCCAGCTTGTGCACGTGGTGCGTCTCCTCCATCTCCACGTCGTACTGGGGGAACTGGTTCATGATTTTGGCCAGATAACGGTTGACAGCCGAGAAGATGGCTACGCCAATCGAGAAGTTCGATGCCCAAAACAGCGTCTGTCCCTCTTCCGAGCACATGCGCTTCACGTCGTCGCCATGTTCCTTCATCCAGCCCGTCGAACCCGACACCACCTTCACACCATGTTTAAAGGCACGCAGATAGTTGCCATAGGCAGCCTGCGGAGCCGTAAACTCTATCGCTACGTCGGCACTCTTAAAGGCCTCCGAGTCGAAGTCCTGCTGATTATCGATGTCGATAATACTCACAATTTCATGACCACGACTCAAGGCTATCTGCTCAATCATTTTGCCCATCTTGCCGTAGCCGATTAAAGCTATTTTCATAATATCATGTATTAATACGGCTGCGAAGGTACGAATAAATGCGCGAAAAACCAAATTTTTGAGCGGCGAATGCAAAGAAATGCCTGCATTTCCCTTATTTCGGCAAGCCCCGATCGCCATTTTGACGAACGGGGCTATCAAAAAAAGAATAATTGTCTTTTCTCCGAAAATATAGTGTAGTAGTTTGTTTGCATCGGCAAAGGTACGAAAAGATTCCGTATCCTATACCTGTTTTCCGCAGAAAAGTTACGTAAACGTTTGCTTAATATTCCTTTTTTTTCGTATATTTGCAGTCGAAATTAATAAAAGTTATTTTAGTGATGAAGAAAATACTAACATGTTTGCTGACCGTTTTAGGGTTGACATCGGCTTGCGGTCAACAGAATTTCGAAAACACCGATGTTCAGGGTTTTGCAACACTTATGGCAGACTCCAGTGTTGTCATTCTCGACGTAAGGACGGCTGCTGAGTTCGCGGAAGGTCATATCCCCGGGGCCATTCTCATTGACCAGGGACAGAGCGATTTCATGGAGAAAGCCCAAGCAGCACTCCCAACCGAAAAGACCATCGCTGTTTATTGCAGGAGTGGCCGTCGTTCCGCTAATGCTGCTGGCAGATTGGCTGACGCGGGGTATAAATGTGTGAATCTCAAAGGCGGCATCGTTGCTTGGAAAGAAGCTGGGAAACCAGTCGTTACGAACTGAGAGCAAAACGGGAAACCTTAATGCTGACGGAAATATGCGGGCGTCTGGCCGAAATGAGTCTTTACGTATTTGCCAAAGAATGAAGGGTTGGGGAAACCGAGCAGGTCGCAGATTTGCTTGATGCTGTAGTCGGTCTGCTTCAGGTAATAGCGGATGTCCTCTAATACATGTTCCGTAATCCATTCGTTAGCTGTTTTGCCAGATGAACGAACGGGCCGGCAACTATGTCAACTACGACTTTAAAT
>Ga0265298_10005366_pt1 | contig 16114 bp, 14 predicted proteins | sample AusTroGonzalo_MG_3_FD_193486 | JGI IMG/M metagenome (GOLD analysis project Ga0265298, IMG submission 193486) | Bovine rumen microbial communities from tropical cattle in Woodstock, Queensland, Australia - Gonzalo_01 | ecosystem: Host-associated > Mammals > Digestive system > Stomach > Rumen ... | reverse complement strand
GTCGCGGCCCGGCTGACAGAAGATGCGGTAGGGCAGGTCGATGGCCTCGTCGCTGCCGTTGCCCAGGAAAATCATGTTCTCGGGCACGCCCTTCACCTTCGAGAGTACCGCCTTCACCTCGCGCTGCAGGGGGTCGGGGTAGCGGTTGTAGGGGGCGTTATACGGATTCTCGTTGGCATCCAGAAAAACATGAGCTTCCTTGCCGGAGTATTCGTCGCGTGCGCTACTATAGGGTGCAAGACTCCAGATGTTCTTTCTAACTAATTGTTCTAAAGGTTTCATGTGTTCTCTGAATTATAATCTTTAATCTTTAATATTTAATTTCCTCATTCTTACCGTCATGGCGTTCTTGTGGGCGTCCAACTGTTCGGCTTCGGCCATCAGCTCGACGGCGCGGCCAATGTGGCGAATGCCTTCCTCCGTCAGATGCTGGAAGGTAATCTTGCGGCAATAGGAGTCGAGGTTCACGCCGTTGTATGCCGTAGCATAGCCGTGGGTGGGCAGCGTGTGGTTGGTGCCGCTGGCATAGTCGCCGGCACTCTCGCAGGCATAAGGTCCGAGGAAGACGCTGCCGGCATTCACCACGCGTTCGGCCAACTGCTCGTAATCCTGCGTCTGGATGACTAAGTGCTCAGGGGCATAGAGGTTGGTAAGGGCGAGCATCTCGTCGACGGAATCGACGAGAACGTAGCGGCTGTTGTCAAGAGCCTTGGCGGCAATGTCCTTGCGAGGCAGCAGGTCCAGCTGGCGTTCTACTTCGGACTGCACCTCGGCGAGTTTCTGTTCCGAGGTGGTGATGAGCAGCACTTGCGAGTCGATGCCGTGTTCGGCCTGTGACAAGAGGTCGGCTGCCACAAACTCGGCGTTGGCAGTAGCATCGGCCAGCACACAGACCTCCGAGGGACCTGCTGGCATGTCGATGGCCACTTCGTCGAGGCTGACATGTTGTTTGGCGGCCATCACGTATTGGTTGCCAGGACCGAAAATCTTGAACACCTTGGGAACCGACTCTGTGCCGTAGGCCATAGCGCCGATAGCCTGTACGCCGCCAATCTTGAAGATCTTGCTGACGCCGGCAATGCGTGCTGCCACGAGGATGGCAGGATTCACCTTGCCGTCGCGACCTGGAGGGGTACACAGCACAATCTCCTTACACCCTGCAATCTTGGCCGGCGTGGCCAGCATCAGCACGGTAGAGAAGAGTGGGGCAGTACCGCCTGGGATATAAAGACCCACCTTCTCGATGGCGATGCTCTTCTGCCAGCAGCTGACGCCTTCCTGCGTCTTGACCTTCTGACCGACAAAGCGCTGTGAGACGTGGAATACCTTGATATTATGGTGAGCCAGGATGATGGCGTCGCGCAGTTCGTTGCTGACCAGTCCCTCGGCTTCGTCCATTTCGGCCTCGCTGACGGCTAATGTTTCCAGCGCCACTTTGTCGAACTTCAGTTCATAGTCCTTCACGGCTGCGTCACCACGCTGGCGGATGTCGCCAAGCACGTTGGCTACGGTCTCGTTCAGCTGTGTCAGGTCGAGCCTCGGGCGCTCCACAATCTTAGCCCACTGGTCCTTGGAGGGATATTTGAATGTCTTCATATTATTAATGAAAGAAATGAAAGAAATGAAAGAAATGAAAGGAATGGGAATGAAGAAATGAGGAAATGAGGCTGCTCCCTTTTCAGCGGTGGGCATTCCTTCATTCCTACATTTACATTTTTCATTTCTTTCATTTCCTTCATTTCTTTCATTTCATTTTAGTTAAAGGATCATTTTCTCAATGGGCGTGACGAGGATGCCCTGAGCGCCCATCTCCTTCAGCTTGCCGATAATCTCCCAGAAACGCTTCTGGTCCAATACGGTGTGGACGGAGCACCACTCCTCGTCGGCTAACGGGATGATGGTGGGACTCTTCAGGCCAGGCAGCACGCTGATGATGTCCTGGAGACGGGCCTTGGGAGCGTTCATGCGGACATACTTCTTGTCCTCGGCCTCCTTGACGGCCTTGAAGCGGAACAGCATCTGCTCCAGAATGTCGCGCTTGTCGGCCGTCAGCTGCTTGTTGCCAATGAGCAGCGCCTCGCTCTTCATCACCACCTCGACCTCGCGCAGATTGTTCGAGACAAGGGTAGAACCCGACGAGACTATGTCGAAGATGCCGTCGGCCAGACCGATGCCCGGGCTGATTTCCACGCTGCCCGTAATGACATGTATCTCGCAGTCCACGCCCTGCTCTTTCATATAGGTACGCAGGATATTGGGATAGCTGGTGGCAATCTTCTTGCCGTTGAACCAGTTCACGCCACGGTATTCTATCTCTTTGGGGATGGCCAGCGACAGTCGGCATTGTGAGAAGCCTAAACGCGACACGATATCTGCCGGTTCGTTGCGCTCGACAAACTCGTTCTCGCCCACCACGCCGATGTCGGCCACGCCACTGGCTACCGACTGCGGGATGTCGTCGTCGCGCAGATAGAGAACTTCTAACGGGAAGTTGGATGACTGAACGAGTAGTGTTCGCTTTGAGGCGCTGACCTTGATATCTGCTTCAGCAAGCAGGTTCATGGTGTCTTCAAACAGACGGCCCTTGGATTGTACGGCAATTCTTAACATCTTTATAATTTACTATTTGACGATTTACAATTTACAATTTCCTGTTTGTCTATTTACAATTTATTGTTTCCTAAAACACTATTTTTATGTTTTAAGTGTGCAAAATTACACATTTTCGACGATATTTGCAAGAAAATGATTACTTTTGCACCCAAAATCGAAAGAAATTGAAGAGAATCGGTATATATATCCAGCTTTTTGCCGTTTTGTGCCTCTTTGCTTGTCAGGAGAAAAAGCAGGACTCCGTGGTGACGCCATGGGGCGAAATTACCGATACCATACCCGTTGGCGACGAGTTCGACTTGGAAGACATCCAGCGCAATGGCGAGCTGATAGCCCTGACCTTGACGGGCCCTGAGACCTATTACGACTACCACGGACGCCACCTCGGTACACAATACCTGCTTTGTCAGCGCTTTGCCGACAAGTTAGGTGTGAGCCTACGCGTTGAGGTGTGTCGCGACTCGGCAGAAATGGTTCAGCGCTTAGACGACGGCGAGGCCGACCTGGTCATCTTCCCTACAGGAACCGTCGTTTCGCCAGAGGCTGCTTCGACTTCAACGACGAAAGGTGATACGTTGTCTCACGCCTTGCCTCTGAAGAACTGGATGGTGGGTGTGGACAAGGACGACCTGCGTGCCGAGTTGGTAGCCTGGTACCGTCCGGAAATGCTTGAAGAGGTGAAGAAGGAAGAGTCGTTCCTCCTGTCGTCGCGTAGTGTCAAGCGCCGCGTCTTCTCACCCATGCTGAACCGTGCCGGAGGTGTCATCTCCCACTATGATGGCTATTTCCAGCGCTATGCCTCTACCATCCGCTGGGACTGGCGACTGATGGCTGCCCAATGTTACCAGGAGTCCACCTTCGACCCCCAGGCGCGTTCCTGGGCTGGTGCCTGCGGACTGATGCAGATTATGCCAGGTACTGCCGACCATTTGGGACTGCCGCGCAGCAGCATCTTTGACCCAGAGCAGAATATTGCCGCAGCAGCACGCTATTTGGGTGAACTGGAAAATACATTCTCCGATATACGAGAACGTTCAGAGCGTACCAAGTTCGTCCTGGCATCCTATAACGGCGGTAGCTTTCACATCCGCGATGCGATGGCGTTGGCACGTAAGAACGGTAAGAACCCTCAGCGTTGGCATGACGTAGAGCCTTATGTCCTGGGACTGAGCAAGCCGGAATACTACAACGATCCTGTGGTGAAGAACGGCTACATGCGCGGCTCGGAGACTGTCGACTACGTCCGCAAAATCCAAGAGCGCTGGAATTCCTACCGCGGTGTGCGTACAGTCCGTTCCACCTTTGCACCCTCAGGCACACCCCAGAAGGCCAAGCACGAGCGAAAAAAGAAATACCAGATATGAACGAACATACTGACATTAACAGCTTACAACGATATTTTATCTGGTTTAGCTATGACGGTACGGCCTATCACGGCTGGCAGATACAGCCTAATGGCGTGACGGTGCAGAGCGAGTTGCAGCGATGCCTGTCCCTGCTGTTGCGTGAAGAGGTCATTGTCACAGGGGCTGGCCGTACTGATACGGGAGTACATGCCCGTCGGATGGCTGCCCATTTTGATACGTCGAAAACGTTTGATCCTCAGGAACTGGCACACAAGCTGAACGGACTGTTGCATCAGGACATTGGCATCCAGCGCATAGAACCGGTTGCTCCAGACATGCACGCTCGTTTTTCGGCCGTCGCGCGTACCTATCATTATTATGTGCACACGCGAAAGAACCCTTTCCTGCGGTTTTTCTCTTTAGAAATCCATTACAAGCTGGATTATGCCTTGATGAACGAGGCAGGACGCATGCTCCTGGAATACGAAGACTTTGGCGCTTTCTGTAAGGCAGGTTCTGACGTCAAGACGACGCTCTGCCACGTGACTCATGCCCAATGGCATCAGACTGCCGATGACGCCTGGTACTTTGAGATTACCGCCAACCGCTTCCTGCGCAACATGGTTCGCGCCGTGGTAGGTACACTTTTAGAAGTCGGGCGGGGGAGGATGTCGTTAGATGATTTCCGCCAAGTCATTGAGGGCCGTCAGCGTACACAGGCCGGCGAGTCTATGCCTGCCAAGGCCTTGTTCTTGGAGAATGTTGAATATGAATAGATTATGTGGCTGATATTGGCTTTTATGTCTGCAGCGTTGTTGGGCTGCTATGACTCTTTCAAGAAGGACGCTTTGAGAGGCAATGCCGTCATCCCGGTATTGTTCCTGAATACGGTATTCTCGTCGCTGGTCTTCCTGCCGTTCATCGTGCTCAGCGCCAGCTCTGACCTGCTGGACTCCTCGATGTTCCATGTGGCTTCTGGCGGATGGGACATGCACAAATATATCGTGCTCAAGGCACTTATCGTACTCTCCAGCTGGGTGCTGGGGTATTTCGGCATGAAACACTTGCCGCTGACTATCGTAGGTCCTATTAATGCCACCCGTCCCGTGATGGTATTAGTCGGAGCGTTGCTGGTGTTTGGCGAACGGCTGAATGTATGGCAATGGGTGGGTGTGCTGCTGGCAGTCGCGTCATTCCTGCTGTTGAGTCGCAGCGGCAAGAAGGAAGGCATAGACTTCAAGCGCGATCATTGGATATATATGATAGTGGGTGCTGCGGCCCTTGGAGCGCTAAGTGGACTGTACGACAAATACCTGATGGCGCCTGTTTCTCAGGGTGGTATCGGGCTGGACCGCATGATGGTTCAGTCGTGGTACAACATCTACCAGAGTCTGATGATGCTGGCGATGCTGATGCTGCTGTGGTGGCCCAAACATCACGAGACGACGCCGTTCCATTGGAGCTGGTCTATCATCGGCGTCAGCCTATTTCTCTCGACAGCCGACTTCCTGTACTTCTATTCCCTGTCGTTGCCTGATGCGATGATTTCCATCGTATCGATGATTCGCCGTGGAAGCGTCATCGTGAGTTTCCTGTTTGGCGCCATGTTCTTTCATGAAAAGAACCTCAAGGCCAAGGCTTTCGACCTGGCCCTCGTGTTGTTGGGAATGGTATTCCTGTATATCGGATCAAAATAGAATTGTAGCCTGTTAGTTTTCTTCGGCCGTCTGAGTCCTTTCTGAGTCAGGCTTCTTCTGCTGTACGAAGAATGATGCTAGTGGCACCTAAGGTAAACAGCGTGCCGTCCTCGATGAAGCGGCGCTCACGGGGCTTCAGCTCTACGTCGCCGACAAACGTGCCGCAGTTGCTGTTGTTGTCGCTCAGCGTATAGCGCAGGGCACCTCGCTTGTCACGGCTGACGGTAATGGTGCAATGGTTCAGGTCGACGCTGGGATCTACGGTCTCGAAGGCGGTATTGATAGGATTGCCTTTCTGATAGCGGCCTATGACGTTATCGCCCATACGGAGTGGAATGACCTGCTTGTAGTGAAACACGTTCTCTATGACGACGATAGAGCCACAGGGCGCTTCCTCTACAGAACGCTGACCGCTGTCGGCCGTCAGCTCGGCATTTTCGTCCTTCTGGGTATTGCGCAGCTTTGACACGCCGATGCGGATGCCGAACTCCTTACCACATTCGTCACACTTGAACACCAAAGACTGACCAGCCGAATACTTCGTCTCGTCGAAAGGAATATAATGGTCACACTTGGGACATCTAACGCGTTTCATGGTCTCCCCAAAACTCTTGATTCTGAATTCCTAATTCTTAATTGCCGCAGGCAATAACTCAAAATTCTTAATTCTTAACTCTCAACTCTTTTATACACCCATGCCTCAGCAAAATCTTTCTCGCCAGCCAGTTGGTTAATCCGACGATAGGCTTCCGCTTCAGTCTCGAAAGAGCCGCAGATAACGCGTACAGTCTTTTTATGGACGTAGACCTCTGCATCGTTGAAACCGCGTTTATGCAACTGCTCTACAAAATTTTCGGCATTGCTCATCTTGACCTGACTGGCCAGAACGATACAATAGCGTGTGGTGGGGATTGTCTCAGGTTCAGCAGTCTTCGTTTCCTCCTTTACCACATCTTCCTTCGCCGTTTCCTCTTTGATGGAATCCTTAGAGAGAACTGTGGCAATAGGCTGGGCAGGGGTCATGTTGCTGTCCTTTGGCATGAGCTTCTGGAGCATACTGATTTGCAGGTTACTCATCGTGCTTGTGCCCATGTCGCTGTTGGCAATAGGTGTTGCCATCAGGAAGAACGCCACGATAGCGGCAGCAACGGCTACGGCGTTGCGAATCCACGACATCTTGATTTCTATGGCGCGCTCTCCGTCGCCTGAGGATTCTGTGAATTCCAACAAGGCAGGACCGTCCTCCTGCTGATTCTGACCGTCCTGGAACTGAGTCTGACTGACTGGCAGCTGACTCTGTACTCCTTGCAGTTCCAGCTTCAGTTGCGGCTTGGCATTTCTGCTGTCTTTCAGGCGTAGGAATCCGAAACTTCCGAAACCATAGAGCTCTGGGGAGAGCACACCGGCTTCGCAAGGCTCAAATTCATAGTTGCCGTCGCTGTTAATCGTCAGGGTGCCGATGTCGTCCATGACATAGCGCCCCTCTGTCCTCAGCGTCTGTTGCAGTTCTTCAACCTCAGACTCTATACGGCGCAGGGCTTCCGGATAACTGATGTCGTAGGCTGTCACATACGACTGTACCAGCAGCGAGTCGTTGATCCGCAGTTGCGGATTGAATCCCAGAGTTCTTGAAGGTGGAAGGAATACATTATCGTTCTCATCGTAACGCGCACTAACATAGTGTGTTACGAATCCTCCGAAATCTGGAACGATAACGCAGTCGTTGTCCAGCAACAGTATCTCAATATGACGTTTTAACTCATTCACGACTGCAAAATTACATTTTTTTTGCGAAACAAACAAGGATAAGCCAGAAAAAATTTGTATCTTTGCACTTGAAAAATGACGTAAACAGGCTTTATGGAATTCAAGAAAACAAATATCGAAGGCGTGTATATCATTGAGCCAAAGGTTTTTAATGATTCGCGAGGCTACTTTTTTGAGGCTTGGAAGAAAGAAGAGTTCGAGTCGCACATAGGATCGGTCGATTTCATTCAGGACAATGAGTCGAAGTCGAGTTATGGCGTCTTGCGTGGACTTCACTACCAAAAGGGTAGTTTTTCACAGGCCAAACTGGTGCGCGTCATCCAGGGAAGGGTGCTTGATGTTGCTGTCGATATACGGCGCTCCAGTCCAACCTTCGGCCAGCATGTCATGGTGGAGTTGAGCGACGAGAACAAGCGCCAGTTCTTCATCCCCCGCGGCTTTGCACACGGTTTCCTGGTGCTCTCGCCAGAAGCTGTTTTCACCTATAAAGTGGATAATGTCTATGCGCCTCAGGCTGAGGCAGGCATTCGCTGGAACGATCCGCAGCTGGGTATTGAGTGGCCCATCAGTCCTGACGAAGTGCTGACCAGCGACAAGGACTTGCGCCAGCCGATGCTTAAAGATGCTGAACTTTTTGACTAATATATAATAAGGAATATGCGCATAAGCTGTTTTCTGACGACTCTGTTCGTTGTTGCTCTTCTGACGGTAGGCTGTGGTGGTTCGCCCGTGGCTCCAAATGCTCAGGAGGAAAGCCGGGAGGCCAAGCAACTGCTTCAGGGTGTGTGGACAGACGAGGACACCGAGGCTGTGGCCTTTCGTATGAAGGGCGACTCTGTGTACTATTCTGACTCCACATCTATGCCGGCATCGTTCAAGGTCGTTGGTGACACGTTGTATATTGGTGACAACATCCGATATGCCATCGAGAAGCATACCGAGCACGTGCTATGGTTCAAAAACCAGCGTGGCGAACTGATGAAGTTTGTGAAGGATGCCGAGGCTGCCAAGGAGATGTCGCCGACGGAGTTTTCGTCTGCACCAAAGATTCTAACGCTCACCGAGGTGCTGAAACGCGATACCGTCGTAACCTATAATGGTGAGCGCTACCACCTCTATGTCGCCATCAATCCTACTAAGTACAAGGTTGTACGCCATGTGGTCAACGATGACGGTTTGGAGGTTGAGAACGTCTATTACGACAACATCATCCACCTGAGCGTCTATCATGGTGCAACATCCATTTTCTCGCGCGACTTCCGCAAGCAGTTCTACGGCGGAAAGGTGCCGGCGAACTTCTTGTCGCAGGCCATACTCAACGATATGGAGTACAACAAGACCGACGCTAAAGGTTTTCATATGCTTACTTCGCTTTGTGCCCCTGATGAGGCCTCATGCTATCAAGTGGAGGTGATTGTCGATTTCAAAGGAAATATGACGAGCCGCCTGCTGGAGTAACGAGGGTTGCGATAATGAGAGGTTGAGGAAATGAGGGTAACACTATTGCAGACAGACATTCGCTGGGCAAAGCCTGAGGAGAACATCCGCGAGGCTGAGCGGTTGATGCTACAGGCTGACGAGCATACCAACAACGTTGAACCGAGACTTTATGTCCTGCCTGAGATGTGGAGTACGGGGTTTGCCACCGAACCTGAAGGTATTGCTGCCATGGAGGCCGACAATGCCGCCCTGCTCTGGATGCAACGAACAGCTCGCGAACGCCAATGTGCCATCTGCGGCAGTCTGGCAGTACGCTTGCCTGACGGCACCTTCCGCAACCGTCACTACTTTGTTGACGGCATCAGCGGTCAGACCCGTTATTACGACAAGCACCACCTCTTCACCTACGGACACGAAGACCGCTATTACACTCCTGGTCAGCAGCATACCATCGTAGAGTGGGGTGGGTTTCGCCTGTTGCTGCTGACCTGCTACGATTTACGCTTCCCCGTTTGGAGCCGCTATGCCACAGGACGTGAGTACGATGCCATTGTCATCGTTGCCAATTGGCCTGCATCGCGACAGTCGGCCTGGCAACTGCTTACCCGTGCTCGCGCTATCGAGAACCAGAGCTACCTTATTGGCGTCAATCGTGTCGGTGACGACCATTACAATCATTACCTTGGCCGCTCCTGCGTCATAGATGCCTATGGCCGCACCCTTGCCCAATGCCGTACAAATCTTCCTGACACCTTAACGGTTGACTTGGACATACAAGAACTCGGTCGCCGACGCAGTAAGTTCCGCGTACTTGACGACCGAGATGACTTTCAGCTATTATAAAGGCTGTTATGTCAACAGCCTTTTCACTTAAAAGCTGTTATGCCAACAGCTTCTTCACTTGTTCATAAACGTTCTGGCCGGTGAAGCCCAGCTTCTCATCGAGAACCTTGTAGGGAGCAGAGAAACCGAAGCTCTCGAGACCCCATACGCAGCCGTCGGCACCTACCAGACCTTCGAGGTTGACGGGCAGACCAGCGGTCAGACCGAACTTCTTCTTGCCTGCGGGCAGCACGCTCTGCTGATACTCCTTCGACTGGCTGCGGAACAGACCCTCGGAAGGAACGCTGACGACACGTGTCTTGATGCCGTCGGCAGCCAGCAACTTGGCACCAGCCTCCAGGGTAGACACCTCTGAACCAGAAGCCAGCAGAATGACGTCGTAGTTCTCGTCTGAGCCAGCAACGATGTAAGCACCCTTGGTGGCCTGGCTGTAGTCGTTGCCCTCGGGCAGCATCTCGATGTTCTGACGCGAGAAGATGAGAGCGGTCGGGGTATCGACGTTCTCCATTGCCATGCGCCAGCAAACGGTTGTCTCCTCGGCATCAGCAGGACGAACTACCAATACGGAGTTCTTACCGTGGTGATTCTTCAGCTTCTCCATCAGACGGATCTGTGCCTCCTGCTCAACAGGCTCGTGAGTAGGACCGTCCTCACCAACGCGGAAGGCGTCGTGAGTCCAGATGAACTTCACGGGCAGCTCCATGAGGGCAGCCATACGAACGGCAGGCTTCATGTAGTCAGAGAATACAAAGAAGGTACCGCAAGCGGGGATGACACCACCGTGCAGAGCCATACCGATGCAGCAGCAAGCCATCGTGAGCTCGGCTACACCAGCCTCGAAGAAGGCACCAGAGAAGTCGCCGCGGACAATGTCCTTGGTCTTCTTCAGGAAGCCGTTGGTGTTGTCAGAGTTCGACAGGTCGGCAGAAGCGCAAATCATGTTGGGAACCTGCTCAGCGAGCTGACCGAGAACAGCAGCCGAAGCACTACGGGTAGCACTGCCAGCCTTCTGCTCCACCTTGCTCCAGTCAATCTTCGGAGCCTTGCCGCTGAACCACTCCTCAAGCTGAGCGGCCTTCTCAGGATTAGCCTGTGCCCAAGTAGCCATCTGGGCATAACGTCCAGCCACAATCTTCTTCAGTTCTTCACGACGTTTAGCATACAATTCCTGCACCTCGGGGAAGATCTGGAACGGATTCTCAGGATCGGCACCCAGGTTCTTCATCGTGTTGATATAGGCGTCGCCACCGAGAGGAGCACCGTGAGTTGCGCAGTTGCTCTCGTATGAAGAGTTGTCAGCCTTGCGGGCACCCTTACCCATGATGCAATGACCAATAATCAGGCTGGGACGCTCCGTCTCCTTCTGGGCGTTCTTGATGGCCTCACGGATCTGGTCGACGTCGTTACCGTCAATCTTCTGCACATACCAGCCCCATGCCTCGTACTTCTTAGCAGTATCCTCGCAGGTCACCACCTCAGTCTTGGTAGACAGCTGGATATCGTTGGCGTCGTAGAACATGATGAGGTTGTCCAGACCCAGGTTACCAGCAATACGGCCTGCACCCTGAGAAATCTCCTCCTGTACGCCACCGTCAGAGATATAAGCATAGATGGTCTGACCCATGACGTCGCCCAAACGAGCCTTCAGGAACTTAGCGGCGATGGCAGCACCCACAGCGAAGGTGTGACCTTGTCCGAGAGGACCAGAGGTGTTCTCGATGCCGCGCTCAATCTCGCGCTCGGGGTGACCGGGAGTCACTGAACCCCACTGGCGCAGGTTCTTCAGATCCTCTAATGTGAACTTGCCGATGAGGCAGAGCTGGCTGTAGAGCATCGGAGCCATGTGGCCGGGATCAAGGAAGAAACGGTCACGGCCAGGCCATGCGGGATTCTCGGGGTCATAGACCAGGAATTCTGAGTAAAGAGTGTTGATGAAATCAGCGCCACCCATAGCGCCGCCGGGATGACCAGACTTGGCTTTCTCAACCATTGAAGCAGCAAGGATACGGATGTTGTCCGCTGCACGGTTCATTACTTTGTTGTCGTTCATAATTATGTTAGTTAATGGAAATAAATTATAGTTTGCAAAGGTAAGCAAAAAAATCACAAACTCCAAACTTTTAATAAAAAACAACACTACCGCCTATTAATATATGTTAATCGTGTTTGTCGCCTGTCAAAACTACCTACGCTCGTACCGTGGAAAAGCGTCAGAAGTTCTGCGTACTCAACTACGTTATTGGTGGAAGCCGGTGCGGAGAAAGTCCTGATACTGGCCTTGGTAGCCGTTGAAGACATTGATGTCCACATCACCCGTGATGCCACTGACGCGGCCGTCTGCACTGAGTTGCCAGAAAGCCAGACGGACGTCGGGTTTATACTGGCTGTAGCGGGCTATCCAGACGTTGTGACGTTGCTTGATGTCGTCAGCATGGCTCATGTGCTTGTTGATGAACATCTGGTTGACGTAGAGGATGGGACGCTTGTGGGTGCGCCGCTCTACATAGTCCATGAAGATGCGTATGCGCCGCATCAGTTCGTCGTCGCCACCAATGGCATTGATCTGTGCATCGGTGGGTTCGACATCGAGAACTGGCGGGAGGTCGTCGGCATGTATCAGCGTGTGGTTGACGAAGTAGGTGGCCTGTGCCAGCGCCGTTGTTTTCAGCGAGAAGAAGTGGTATGCTCCGACGTGGATGCCCTGTCGCTTGGCCTGACGGTAGTCTTGCAGGAAATAGCGGTTGCGGATGCTGGTGCTCTCTGTTGACTTGATGTAGGCAAAGGATATGGGGAACGTCTGTCCGCCGGCGGGGTGGCGATGTCCGAGCGACGTGATGCGCACCTGTCGCCAGTTGATGGCATAGCGGCGACGGCCTTTTTCGTGCTGGTGGCGAGAGATATCGATGCCGTAGATGCGGTCGCTGGTGTATTTCAGTTTCTCGCCGAGGAAGCGGTCGTTCTTCCATTCGCCGATGCGTACTGGGTGGTTTGCCGACGACTCGAAGCCGAAGCCGTGGCGCTGGTCATTCTGCCATAGACCCTCGTAATGGGTGCCGTCGGTGGCGTCGTAGGTGCCTTGTCCGCAGGGAAGACCATACCGGTCGGTCTGTCCGTGGTAGATGCCAGCCGTGTCGGTGCGGGTGGCTTTAACGATGGTATCGGCCAGGAACTCTGCCACCAGCAGTCGGCCCAGTGCGTCGCGCATGAGACCTGGTCCGGAGGCTTTCAGAACTTGGAAGTGGGCGTTGGACAAATGGAAACGTCCTGCCTTCCAATAGCCGCCGGCAGTCTTGACAACGGGCAAAAGGCGTTCGTTAGCCTTGATATGGCGGACGGTACTGACAGGACGGCGCTTCAGTCGTGCCAGACGGCGCATGGCTTGAAGCTGAGTGTTGTAATGGGCCACCTGATTGTAGCCCTCGTCGGTGACCCGATGGCTGCGCAGATAGTAGTCCAGTTCGTTCAGTTGTGCCTTGACGCTGATAGAGTCGATAGTAGGCAGTATGGTAGTCCTGATGAGCACTTTGTCAGGAATGCCTGTCGGCTGGGGCTTGAAGAAATAAATGTAGGAAATGAAAGCAATGAAGGAAATGAATAATAAGAATAAGACTGTGCCTACCTTGCGGCGGAACATTCCTTTCATTTCTTTCATTTCATTCATTCCTTTCATTTTATTTGACTTCTTCCAGCCATGCGTCAAGCAGGTGGCGCGCTATGGACAGCTTTTCAGGGATGTGTGGCAGGTGGTCCTTATCGAACCACGAACCCTTGGAGATTTCGGAGCGCTGCAGATGGATGCTCCCCGAGTCGTAGTCGGCGGTGAAGCCCACCATCAGTCCGCAGGGATATGGCCAGGGCTGTGAGCCGAAGTAACGCAGGTTGGTGATGTGCAGGCCGGTCTCTTCCAACACTTCGCGGTGCACGGCTTCCTCGAGTGTCTCGCCGGTTTCCACGAAGCCGGCAACGAGGCCATAGTGATCGTCTCGGAAGTTGTTGGCATGAACCAGCAGCACCTCTTCTTTGCCCGAAGCTGACGCTTCAGGAACGGCGGCTGTTTCGCAGCCGGTGGTTTTCCCACCGGCAACACGCTTCCGCACCAGCACAATGACGGCTATGGCTAACTGGGGCCAAATCTCCTTGCCGCAGTTTTCGCACTTTTTCGAAATGGCCGTGTCGAAGCGCATTGGCCCGCCACAGACGCCGCAGAACTTCGTGTTCTGGTCCCAGTATAGCAGTTCGTGACACTTGCCAGCTAGCAGGTAGTCTTGCTCGGGCAGCTTATAGTAACTTTGGCGCAATGGGCACATGACGTAGCTGGCAGAGGCCTCAGCAGGGGAACTGCTTGATAAGTCGTCTGGTGCAATCAGAGGGGCATCAATGCGGTAAGCTTTCGCCCCGTCGACATCCATTACCGTTGTCCAGGGCTTCAACTCGGTAGGCTGTTTAGTAGGTATCTGATAGCGGTCACCGTCTTTCTCCAAGACAAGGTCGCTCTGGCAGAAAACAAAGTACTTCATTCCAATTGGGGATTATTCGCCGAAGATCAGTTTGCGGTCGCGCTCAAGAGCAGGCTTGGCCCACTCCTCAGGCACGAACTTCCAGTTGTTCAGAGCCTTTGGGGTGACATTCTTCTCGCGCTCTATCTTCTGCATCAGATAATGGCGCTGGTCTCGCTCGCTCATGTATTCGATGCGTCCGGGGATGGAGTCCTTGGGAATGCCGGCACCACGCACCAGCAACTCACCGCCACCATTGCCACGATAGCTGTTCATGGCCACACGATACCATGCCTTCTCATCGAACGGCTGGCCGTTGGAGAACTGGAGGATATGCACCTTCTGACCGTCGGGCTTGGTGACGTCCACCTCGTAGTCAATGCCCGCAGCTGAGTCGAAGTTGAAGGTGAGGTTCTTGAAACCCATGCGCTGCTTGTCGTTGAAGGCTCCCTGGGACACTTGCATGATGTGGTCGTCGGCATTCGTCATGGTGTTCACCCAGAGGTCGTAGCTCATCTCAAGGTGTTTGCGGATTTCCTCGCCAGTCATACGCAGTACGTAAATCATGTTCTCGTAACGGTAGAGCTTGAACATGTCGCTCATATAGACTGGCCCAGCCTGAATCTCGGAGTTGAAAGTCAGCGGGGCGTTGAACGACACGTCGGCCTTGGTGTGCTCCAGTTGTAATTCGTGGATGTAGTCGGTGAAAGCAGCCGAGCCGAAGAACGAGTCGCGCGAGCGCATGGGAATAGTAAAGGAACCTATCTGGCGCTCAACGAAGTGGCGTACATTCTCCATTTGTGACTGGAAGTGAGCCATGTATTCTTGGTCAATGTCCTCGCCGGTGATGTCAACAATGGCCCCCTTCTTTTCGACCACCTCAACGCTTCTGGTTTTTCGCTTCTCGTCTTTTATCTTTAGTGTCAGGGTGGCCTGGGCAACCTTGACGGCGTTGCACGACGGATCGAGACAAAGGACGCCGTTAGGCATCTGCTCCATGCGCTCGGTATGGTCGTGGCCGTAGAAGATGACATCGAACTCAGGCATCTGCTCGGCTATGATCTTGGCGCAGTCCTCGCTATACTCGTTGGTGACGATGCCGCCTTCCCAGCCGCTGTGGAAGAGTCCGATGATGACGTCGGCCTTCTCCTGTTCCTTCAGAATCTTGACATAACGCTTGGCACAGGACACCATCTCCTCGAAGCGCAGACCAGTCCACAACCCCGCAGGCAACCAGTTTGGGATGGCAGGTGTCAGCATGCCTAAGATGGCCACCTTGACCCCTTCGCGCTCCAGCATCAGATAGGGATGGACGTAGCACTTGCCGGTATTGGTGTCGATGATGTTGGCACCCAGCATGGGACATTTCACCTCCTTAATCCACTTGTCATAGACGGCATGTCCGGGTTCCACGTCGTGATTGCCGAAGGTCTGGGCGTCGTAGTTCAGATAGTTGATGACCTCGGCGGCAATATTCGGCTCGTCAGTCTTGACAAAGTTCGAGTAGTAGCACGTCGGCTGGCCTTGCAGGATGTCGCCGTTGTCGACCAGAATGAGGTTCTTGCCATATTGCTGACGTTGTTTCTTAAGAAAGGTCGATACGCGGGCCATCGTGCCCTTCATGGGTTTCCGCTCGGTATAGTTATAAGGGAAGAATGCCCCGTGAACGTCGGTGGTTTCGATGAATTGCAGGGTGACAGTCTTGTCTTTCTTTGCCATCATAGCGGTAGGCAGGCACATCAGCGCCATTACGGTGATAAGGATTGATTTATTCATAGGTATGTGGATTTGCTTAACTCTTTAGGAATTCTTCTGCACGTTGCAGATCTTCTGGTGTATCGATGCCAACGGTTTCTACGTCGGTCAGTCCGACACGGATGCGGTAGCCGTTCTCAAGCCAGCGCAGCTGTTC
>Ga0265298_10005365_pt1 | contig 16118 bp, 15 predicted proteins | sample AusTroGonzalo_MG_3_FD_193486 | JGI IMG/M metagenome (GOLD analysis project Ga0265298, IMG submission 193486) | Bovine rumen microbial communities from tropical cattle in Woodstock, Queensland, Australia - Gonzalo_01 | ecosystem: Host-associated > Mammals > Digestive system > Stomach > Rumen ... | reverse complement strand
GACGAAGTGGGGAACACCTTACTTTGTTGCCTGGACGACCACACCTTGGACACTTCCCTCCAACACAGCCCTCTGCGTAGGTCCAAAAATCGACTACGTGGCTGTGGAGACCTACAATGCCTATAACGGTGAGAAGATCACCATTATCCTGGCTGAGAGCCGTCTGAATGCCTATCTCGCTCCTGAGGGGGCGATCACTGACGGCGGTGAGATGCCTGAGTACAATAAGGGTGAGAAGTTTGTGCCCTATCGTATTGTAGGCCGTTATACGGGTGAAGAGCTGGTTGGTCTGAAGTATCAGCAGCTGATGGCTTGGGTAAAGCCTTCTGCCAAACTGGATCAGAATGCAGCCGACTACGTGAAGGCTTACGCAGAGGCCCATCCTGAGAAAGTCTTTACGGGTGAGAACGGCAAGGACCAGTTTGTGGAGATGGAGAGTGAAGCCTTCCGTGTGATTCCTGGTGACTATGTGACTACTGAGGATGGTGCTGGTATCGTACATATCGCGCCTACCTTTGGTGCTGATGATGCCAAAGTGGCCAAGGATGCCCATATCCCCAGCCTCTTCCTGATCAATAAGAAAGGTGAGACGCGTCCGATGGTAGACCTGCAGGGTAAGTACTATGTGATGGACGAACTTGATGATAATTTCATCGCCAAGTGTGTGAACAAGGAAGGTTACGGCCATCATGCAGGCGACTATGTGAAGAACGCCTACGCCCCTGAGTTCAATAAGGACGGCAAATATGATGAGCAGGCAGCATCTAAGGCTGAGGACTTGAACATCGTGATCTGTATGGAGATGAAGCAGGAGGGTACGGCCTTGAAGATTGAGAAGCACGTGCACAACTATCCTCACTGCTGGCGTACGGACAAACCCGTGCTCTATTATCCGCTCGACTCTTGGTTCATCCGCAGTACAGCGAAGAAAGACCGTATGTTTGAACTCAACAAGACCATCAACTGGCAGCCTGAGTCCACAGGTACAGGCCGTTTTGGCAACTGGCTGGAGAATCTGAACGACTGGAACCTCTCCCGTTCACGTTTCTGGGGAACTCCCCTGCCTATCTGGCGTGATGAGGATGGCAAGGAAATCTGCATCGGCTCCGTCGAGGAACTCTACAATGAGATAGAGAAGGCTGTGAAGGCTGGTTTCATGAAGAGTAACCCGCTGAAGGACAACGGTTTTGTGCCAGGTGACATGTCGAAGGAGAACTATGATAAGATTGATCTCCATCGTCCTTATGTTGATAACATTGTGCTCGTCAGTGAGAGCGGTAAGCCCATGAAGCGTGAGAGTGACCTGATCGACGTGTGGTTTGACTCCGGTTCTATGCCTTATGCTCAGGTGCACTATCCGTTTGAGAATAAGGACTTGATCGATAAGGGCATCGCATTCCCCTGCGACTTCATTAATGAGGGTGTCGACCAGACGCGTGGCTGGTTCTTCACCTTGCATGCCATTGCTACAATGATCTTCGACTCTGTGGCCTTCAAGAATGTGATTTCTTCTGGTCTGGTGCTTGACGCCAAGGGTAATAAGATGTCGAAGCACGTGGGTAATGTGGTGAATCCCTTTGATATGATTGGCAAGTTTGGTTCTGATGCCGTCCGTCTGTATATGATGACGAACTCTGAGCCTTGGGATAACCTGAAGTTCGACCCAGAGGGTGTGGACGAGGTGCGCCGTAAGTTCTTCGGCACCTTATATAATACATATAGCTTCTTTGCGCTGTATGCCAATGTCGACGGCTTTGATCCTCAGATGGCTCAGGTCGCCTTCGACAAGCGTCCTGAGATCGACCGCTGGATCCTCTCCTGCCTGAATACCCTTATCAAGGGTGTGGAGGCAGAGCTCGACGGCTATGATCCCACCCGTGCCGGCCGACTGATTGATGCCTTTGTGAACGACGACCTCTCCAACTGGTATGTCCGCCTGAACCGTAAGCGTTTCTGGGGCAAGGAGATGAGCGAGGATAAGCTCTCGGCTTACCAGACGCTCTATACCTGTCTGATGACTGTCGCCAAGCTGCTGGCTCCGTTTGCACCGTTCTATGCAGACCAGCTGTATAAGGACCTGGGGGGTGAACTCGACTCTGTGCATCTCGACAAGTTCCCTGTGGCTGATGAGTCTCAGATCAACAAAGACCTTGAAGCCCGTATGGAGATGGCCCAGAAGATTACCTCTATGGCACTCGCCCTGCGTAAGAAGGTGAACATCAAGGTGCGCCAGCCGCTGCAGGCCATCATGATTCCTGCCGTCGATGCTGAGCAGAAGAAGCACATCGAGGCGGTGAAGGATCTGATCATGAACGAGGTGAATGTGAAGGAACTTCGTTTCGTGGAGGGCGCCGGTGTGCTGGTCAAGAAGGTGAAGTGCAACTTCCGTACGATGGGTAAGAAGTTCGGCAAGCTCATGAAGGGTGTGGCCGCAGCGATGGATGCCCTGAGTCAGGAGCAGATCGCAGAACTGGAGCAGCAGGGAACCATCGGCATCGAGGTGGAGGGTCAGCAGCTGACCGTCGAGGCCGTCGATGTGGAGATTATCTCTGAGGATATCCCGGGCTGGCTGGTGGCCAACGAAGGCAACCTGACCGTAGCCCTTGATATTGTTATCACGAGGGAACTGCGACTTGAGGGCATTGCCCGCGAACTCATCAACCGCATCCAGAACATCCGTAAGGAGAGCGGACTTGAGATTACCGACCGCATCAAGGTGGAAATGACTCACACAGACAAGACTGAAGAAGCTCTACAGATGTGGGGTGACTACATTAAGACGCAGGTTCTGGCCGATGCTATCGACAGCGTTGAAGGCTTTGCCGACGGCACGATTGTTGAGATAGACGAGTACCAGGAGGGTGCCGAGGTGAAGGTCAATGAAATCGAATTGAACATTAAAGTGACAAAACAATAAACAACAATAATTAAATAACTTAACATCTCACATTATTATGGCAGAGAAGACCCGCTACACTGATGAAGAACTCGAGGAGTTCCGTCAGATTATCAATGAGAAGTTGGCATTGGCCAAGCGCGATTATGATCAGATGATGCGCGTACTGACCAATCAGGACTCTAACGATGTGGACGACACATCACCCACCTACAAGGCTTTGGAGGAGGGTAGTGCCACGCAGTCGAAGGAGGAACTGATCTCTATGGCAGCCCGTCAACAGAAGTTCATTCAGGGCTTGAAGGCCGCACTGGTGCGCATAGAGAACAAGACCTACGGCATCGACCGCATCACAGGTAAGCTGATTCCCAAGGAGCGCCTGCGTGCTGTTCCTCATGCTACGCTGAGTGTGGAGTCAAAGATGATGCAGCAGAACAAGAAGTGAGTCAGACGAAGCCAATACTGACAAAGGGTAGGATGGCGGTACTGATCGTACTCGCCGTCCTCTTGATAGACCAGGTGATCAAGATCTGGGTGAAGACATCGATGACCCTGCATGAGAGCATCCATGTGACCGACTGGTTCTACATCACCTTCATCGAGAACAACGGAATGGCTTTCGGCATGCAGTTAGGCAGCAAGATCATCCTGTCGCTGTTCAGGATCATCGCCATCTCCGCCTTAGGATACTATATCTGGCTGGAGGTGAAACGACAGGCGAAGACGGGCTATATCGTCTGCCTGTCGATGGTGCTGGCCGGAGCAGCAGGCAACCTTATCGACTGTATGTTCTATGGCCTCATATTCAATGCCTCCTCACCTTATTATCTGTCTTATTTCGTTTCCTTCGGCACAGGCTATGCACCCTTCCTGATGGGTAAGGTGGTGGATATGTTCTACTTCCCGCTGATAGAGACGGAATGGCCCGCGTGGATGCCGTTCGTGGGGGGAGACCACTTTGTGTTCTTCAGTCCGGTATTCAACTTCGCCGATTCCTGCATCAGTGTGAGTGTCGTATGGCTCCTGCTGTTCTATCGCCAGGAGATCGGGAAGATGTCCCTCAGAAAAGTCGTTGAACAACCAAAAGAACAAGCAGAACAGGAGGAATGAGACGTCGGGGCGTACATCTGTTCATCGTAGGGGCAACCGTTATGGTGCTTTTGTCTGCCTGTAAGCCGCAGGTACCGTCAAAGTATCTTCAGCCCGACGAGATGGAAGACCTGCTGTACGACTACTACCTCTCTCAGGGCATCACCAACAGCAAGTCTTTCACCAACGACTATGACCGCCGCTACAACATGCAGGCGGTGCTCAAGAAACATGGTCTGACCAATGCTGAGTTCGACACCATGCTGGTCTACTATTACAACCACATGGAGTTGATGGACGAGATTTATTCCCATATCCAGAAACGCCTGGGCAGCGAAGCCTTGGAGCTGGGTGCCTCAGAGGGTGAGGTGGAACGCTTCACCATCCAGTCTGTTTCCGGCGACACCACCGATGTGTGGGAAGGGAAGCGTCAGCTCATGCTCCTGCCCATACCGCCTTATCACATCGTGCAGTTCACACAGAAGGCCGACACCTCTTTCCACAAGGGTGATAGCTTCCTGCTTACGTTTGGTTCCCATTTCCTCGTCCAGAGTGGTTCCAGGAATGCCACAGCCTATCTGGCTGTGACCTATGAGAACGACAGCGTGGTCTCCACCACGTCATCCGTCAACGTCTCGGGTGGCTCTACGGTTCGCATCAGCCCTTGCAGCCTGAAGGTCAAGCGGCTTGACGGCTACTTCTATATGCCCCGTCGTAGTCAGACCGACAATGAGAGCGAGTCCTCAGTCTTGTTGCTCAACCATATCCAGCTGATGCGCTTCCATCACAGGGAGCAGTCTGACGAGATGAAGGACGGCTCAACACCTCCTCTGGCTGCGCCTGCTGAGAAGAATGACACGACCGACTCCCTCAAGCCTCGTGCGCGCCGTCTGGGTGAGCGTCCTGGTCAGAACCGTCCTGTAGAGAATAGACCTATAATGAATCAACCAACAATTAGTAGATAATGAAACATTTGAAATTCCGTTTGTCACTGATGAACTTCCTGGAGTTTGCCGTCTGGGGAGCCTATCTGACGTGTATGGGTAATTATCTGGGCGTAGCCGGTCTGGGTGACAAGATCGCCTGGTTCTACGCCATTCAGGGTATCGTGAGTATCTTCATGCCCACATTGATGGGTATCGTGGCCGACAAGTACATGCAGCCGCAGCGGGTGCTGGGACTGTGTCATCTGGTGGCCGGCGGCTTTATGCTTGGTTGCTGGTGGCTGGGTATGCAGGCTGGCTTCGGACAGGAACTGACAGACAAGTCGCTCTTCATCGCCCTGTATACCCTGAGTGTCGCCTTCTATATGCCCACCATTGCGCTGTCCAACACCACCGCGTTCTCTATCCTGAAGAAAAACGGCCTTGACACCGTGAAGGACTTCCCGCCCATCCGTGTGCTGGGAACCGTCGGATTCATCATGACCATGTGGTTTGTCAACTGTGCGGTCATCGACGATGGAGGCTTCTCCTTCACGTTCGCAGAGAGTGCCCGCAAGTTCCAGTACACCTATATGCAGTTCTTCGTCTCTGGTTTCCTGAGCATCGTGCTTTTCCTCTATTGCTTCACCCTGCCTGAGTGTAAGCTGGAGAAGAAAGACACCAAGGTGTCGCTTGCAGAGAGTCTGGGACTGAATGCCTTCAAGCTGTTCAAGACGAAGAAGATGGCTTTGTTCTTCATCTTCTCTGCCTTGTTGGGTATGTGCCTGCAGGTCACTAATGGCTATGCCGGTCCGTTCATCACCAGCTTCAAGGGCAGCGCCGATGCGGCTGTGGCTACCTCGTTTGCAGCCAATAATGCCACGCTGCTGACGAGTATCTCCCAGATCAGCGAGGCCCTCTGCATCCTGATGATCCCGTTCTTCCTGAAGCGCTATGGCATCAAGATAGTGATGCTGATGTCGATGTTCGCCTGGGTGTTCCGCTTTGGCTTCTTCGGCATCGGCAATCCGGCTATGCCTGGTGTGATCATGTTCATCCTCTCCTGCGTCGTCTATGGTGTGGCCTTCGACTTCTTCAATGTCTCTGGCGGTATCTTCGTCGATCAGGAGTGTGAGCCGTCCGTGAAGGCTTCGGCCCAGGGACTGTTCATGATGATGACCAACGGCATTGGTGCTACAGTGGGTACGCTGGCTGCCGGAGAGATTGTGAACTACTACTGCCACTGGGAGAATGGATTCCTGATGGGCGACTGGACCACCTGTTGGTTTATCTTCGCCACCTTCGCCCTGATTGTTGGTGTGTCGTTTGCTCTCGTTTTCCATCCGGAGAAGAAATGAAAGAGGCCAGATACTTCTACGTTCCTGATGCAACACAGCAGAGAGAGTTGCCTGCCGATGAGTGCCAGCATGCCATCCGCGTGCTGCGGCTGAAGGTGGGCGACGAGCTGTTCCTGATGGATGGGGTAGGGAACTACTACCGTGCTCAGGTGACCGACGCCAGCTCTCACCATTGCTGCTATGAGATCGTGGAGACCTTGCCTCAGGAGCGCCAGTGGACAGGCCGTGTGCATCTGGCCATCGCTCCGACGAAGATGATGGACCGCATGGAGTGGATGACGGAGAAGGTGACGGAGATAGGTATCGACGAGCTGACCTTCCTCGACTGCCAGTTCTCTGAGCGCCAGGTGGTCAAGCTGCCCCGCATAGAGAAGATTGTCGTCTCTGCCGTCAAGCAGAGCCACAAGGCCTGGATGCCCGTCGTTCATGAGATGACGGCCTTCAAGACCTTCATCAGCCAGCCCCGCGAGGGCCGCAAATACATTGCCCACTGCTATGAGGAAATCCCCCGCGCCTATCTCTTCGATGCGCTCGGCCAAAAGCCCTCAGACTCTGAAGATGCTACAGTCTTGATCGGTCCTGAGGGAGACTTCTCCATCGATGAGGTGCGCTTAGCCGTTTCAGCAGGCTGGCAGTCTGTCCATCTTGGCAAGAGCCGCCTCCGTACAGAGACTGCCGGCCTCTCTGCCGTGATGATGATGCAACTGAGTAAATTATAAATCTTAAATAATAACAATATGACTGACGAGAAAATCATGGCTACTATCAAGCCTGACGGTGAATGTTGGCAGCCGGAAATCGAGAAAATGCCAAGAGAGCAGCTGGAAGCGCTGCAGGTGAAGAAACTCAAGGAGAGCATCAAGGTTGCCCTGAACTCTCCCTTCTACAAGAAGCGTCTGGGAGATCTCGGCATCACGCCCGACTCCATCAACTCGCTGGCAGACCTCCGCAAGATCCCCTTCACCACGAAGCAGGACCTGCGCGACAACTATCCCTACGGCCTCGTAGGCAGAAGTCTGGACGACGCTGTCCGTATCCACTCCACCAGCGGCACGACGGGTAATCCCTGTGTGGTGGTCTATTCTGAGCACGACATCTGCTCATGGGCTAACATGATTGCCCGTAACCTCTATATGGTGGGCTGCCGCAAGAGCGACATCTTCCAGAACTCCTCAGGCTACGGTATGTTCACTGGCGGTCTGGGCTTCCAGTATGGTGCTGAGTGGCTGGGTACTATGACCGTTCCTGCTGCTGCCGGTAACACCAAGCGCCAGATCAAGTTCATCAAGGACTTCGGTACCACCGTTCTGCACGCTATTCCTTCATACGCCATCTATTTGGCAGAGGCCATTAAGGAAGAAGGTATTGATCCAAAAGACCTGAAACTCCACACGCTCTGTATCGGAGCAGAGCCACATACCGAGGAGCAGCGCCGTCGTATTGAGCGCGTGCTCAACGTCAAGGCCTACAACTCGTTTGGTATGACAGAGATGAATGGTCCTGGTGTGGCCTTTGAGTGTAAGTATCAGGAGGGTATGCACCTCTGGGAGGACAACTACATCGTGGAGATTGTCGATCCTGACACTTTGGAGCCTGTGCCCGACGGTCAGATGGGCGAGATGGTGCTGACCACCCTCGACCGCGATATGATGCCTGTGCTGAGGTATCGCACCCGCGACCTCACCCGCATCATCCCCGGTGAGTGTAAGTGCGGACGTACCCACCGCCGTATCGACCGCATCAAGGGTCGTACAGACGATATGTTCATCATCAAGGGTGTCAACGTCTTCCCGATGCAGGTGGAGAAGGTCCTGGTGCAGTATCCTGGCTTGGGCAGCAACTATCTGATCACACTCGATACCGTTAATGACAGCGATGTGATGACGGTTGAGGTAGAGCTTGAAGGACTGGAGTCGGATATCTTCCCCGATATTCAGAATATGACGAAGGACATCCAGGCAGCCCTGAAGAGCGAGATCCTGCTGAAGCCTCAGGTGAAGCTGGTGAAGAAGGGCTCTCTGCCCATGAGCGAGGGCAAGGCCGTCCGTGTGAAGGACTTAAGAGAGGGCAGGGGATGAAAACCAGGCTATTGGCTTTAGGCTTATGGCTGTTGGCATTCACAGGTCAGGCGTCTGCACAGCAAGAGACTCCTGACTCCTGTCTCCAGACTCCTTCCCTCAAGGACGTCTTCAAGCAGATGCCCGACTCCCTGATGCCTTATCTCACGCTGAACAACCGCCTGGACTTCATCGACTTCATGGATTCCCACATGAAGGCCTCGGTGTCGAACATGACAGGCGGCACCAGTGAGATGACGGCCCTCACAGACGACAGCCTCTCCATCCGCATGAGCGATGCCCTGCGGGTGGACATGCTGCTGTTGACACTTGACGAGCCTGTGGACTCCATCTGCCAGGTAGTTGTGTTTGTCGAGACCTTCTTGGCCGACTCCATCTATGGTGAGAGTGTCTGTAAAACCTTTACCGTCGACTGGAAGCCGGTAACAAGGGATATGCCGTTTAACGCTGCCCAGCAGAAACGGCTTGAAGGCCTAAACTTGCAAAATATCCTTAAATGGAGTACCGACAAGCTTAACAAACATTAAATAACGGTGTATAATTGCTAAAGAAACAAGAAATATATTTATATTTGCATCGTGTTTTTCATGGTATTAGATTATTAAGGTTAATTGTGAATACTATTTATCGCGAGATAGGTTTTATTCGAACTCCACTAGCAATACAAATCATTTATTTGTAATGCTTATGGTTAAAAAAAAGGGAACCTGAGAAGGTTCCCTTTTTCTTTTTTCCCCTCCTAAGTTAGGAGGGGTGCCCGTCAGGGCGGGGTGGTCTGCGCTCGGCTTTGCCGCTTGCTACCGAAGGGACGCAAGAACCGCCTCAGATCCCCCTTAATCTCCGCCTCAATAGCTTCTGGCGATAATCACTCTTGCCTTACTTGGCTTTCCGCTCACCATATCCACCCCCGGCGTCTGCTCCACGCCAAAAGGCACGCAGCGTATCGTGGCCTGTGTCTCTTCCTTGATCTGAGCCTCTGTCTCGGCTGTGCCGTCCCAGTGGCAGAGGAAGAATCCGCCGTCCTTCACACGCTCCTTGAACTCCTCATAGTTGTCACACTCAAAGATATGGGCATCGCGGAAGGTCTTGGCCTTCACGAAGATGTTCTGCTGGATGTCCTCCAGCAACTGCTCCACATACTGGGCAATACCCTCGATGCTGCGCGTCTCCTTCTCCAGGGTGTCACGGCGCATCACCTCGATGGTACCGTTCTCCAGGTCGCGGGCGCCAAGCACCAGACGCACAGGCACACCCTTCAGCTCATAGTCGGCAAACTTGAAGCCAGGACGCTTGTTGTCGGCATCGTCAAACTTCACGGTGATGCCCTTTTGTCGCAGTTCCTCGATGATGGGCTGCACCTCCTTGTTCACCTGCTCCATCTGCTCAGGCTTAGTGGCGATGGGGATGATGACCACCTGGATGGGAGCCAGACGCGGCGGCAGCACCAGTCCGTTATCATCAGAGTGCGTCATGATGAGGGCACCGATCAGACGGGTACTCACGCCCCATGAGGTAGCCCACACGTACTCAGGCTTGTTCTCCTTGTTCAGATACTGCACCTCGAAAGCCTTGGCAAAGTTCTGGCCTAAGAAGTGCGAGGTACCACTCTGCAGGGCCTTGCCGTCCTGCATCATGGCCTCGATGGTATAGGTGTCTAAGGCTCCGGCAAAACGCTCCGTCTCACTCTTCACTCCCTGCACCACAGGCACGGCCATCCACTCCTCGGCAAACTTGGCATACACCTTCAACATCTTCTGTGCTTCCTCCTCAGCCTCCTCACGGGTGGCATGAGCCGTATGGCCCTCCTGCCACAGGAACTCTGAGGTACGGAGGAAGGGGCGTGTGCGCATCTCCCAGCGCATCACGTTACACCACTGGTTGCACATCAGGGGCAGGTCGCGCCACGAGTGGATCCAGTTCTTATACGTGTTCCAGATGATGGTCTCTGAGGTGGGGCGCACGATCAGTTCCTCTTCCAGCTTGGCAGCAGGGTCAACCTCCACACCGCTCTTGTCGTCTTTGGCACGCAGGCGGTAGTGGGTCACCACGGCACACTCCTTGGCGAAGCCCTCCACATGCTCTGCCTCACGGCTGAGGAACGACTTGGGAATCAACAGGGGGAAATAGGCGTTCTGCGCACCTGTTTCCTTGAACATCTTATCCAGTTGCTGCTGCATCTTCTCCCAGATGGCATAGCCGTAGGGCTTGATGACCATACATCCGCGCACGGCACTCTGTTCGGCAAGGTCTGCCTTCACTACCAGGTCGTTGAACCACTGCGAGTAGTTGTCGGCCCTTTTCGTTAAATCTTTTAATTCTTTTGCCATTGTTATACTGTATATTTTACGAATTTGCGTGCAAAATTACATAAATTTTCAGACATAAGTACATAAGAACATATAATTTTTTGTTTCTTTTGTTCTTTTGTCTGAAAATAATTATTATCTTTGCAGCAGAAATCAACGTTTAACAACTAAATTAATAGTAATTATGAAAAGTTTAAAGTCAATTGCCGTCGCACTTTGCGCAGCGCTGGTGCTGGCAGGATGTAACGTGAGTAACACGGGTAAGGGTGCTATGATTGGTGCCGGTGGTGGTGCTGGTCTTGGAGCTATTATCGGAGCCATTGCAGGCAACACAGCCGTTGGTGCTGTCATCGGTGGTGCAGTGGGTGCAGGTGCAGGTGCCCTCATCGGCAAGAAGATGGACAAGGCCAAGAAGGAGGCCGAGGCCGTGCAGAACGCCCAGGTGGAGGCTGTGACCGACGCCAATGGCCTGGAGGCCGTGAAGGTGACCTTCGACTCTGGTATCCTCTTCGCTTCTGGTAAGTCAAATCTGAGCAGCACAGCCATGACGTCACTCTTCCAGTTCGCCAACGTGCTGAAGAGCAATGCCGACTGTGATGTGGCCGTACAGGGCTATACCGACAATGCCGGCTGGAAGAACTGCAACGCAGCCCAGAGCCAGCAGAAGAACCTCGAGCTCTCTCAGGAGCGTGCCCAGAGCGTGACCACCTATCTGCTCTCTCAGGGTGTCAGCTCCACACAGATCCGCAGCACGCAGGGCTTCGGCGAGTCTAACCCCGTAGCCGACAACTCTACCGCTGCCGGCAAGGCCCAGAACCGCCGTGTGGAGGTCTACATGTACGCCTCTCAGAAGATGATCCAGGAGGCTCAGCAGCAGGCTCAATGATCCTCTTCCGACTTATTAAGAATACTCTGAAATGGATAGTGGTGGCATTCTTTGCTTCCACTATTCTTTCTGTGGTGATATACCGCTTTCTGCCAGTATGGGTGACACCGTTGATGGTCATCCGCTGCTATGAGCAGCTGACGGAGGGCCGCGACCTGAAGCTCTCCCACGACTGGGAGCCGCTCAGCGAGATGTCTCCCTCCCTGCCTGTGGCTGTCATTGCCAGTGAGGACGCACATTTCATGGATCATCACGGTTTCGACTACGAGGCCATTGAGCATGCCGCCAAGCGCAACCGTGAGCATCCTGAGAAGCGAAAGCTGGGCGCCTCAACCATCTCCCAGCAGACGGCCAAGAACGTCTTCCTCTGGCCGGGCCGCAGCTGGGTGCGCAAGGGTTTTGAGGCCTATTTCACCACCCTCATCGAACTCCTCTGGTCCAAGCAGCGAATCATGGAGGTCTATCTCAACTCCATCGAGATGGGCGAAGGTATCTATGGTGCCCAGGCCGTTGCCGAGGAGCACTTCCATAAGGATGCCAAGGACCTCACCCGCAGCGAGTGTGCCCTCATTGCCGCCACGCTGCCCAATCCCCGCAAGTACTCCAGCAAGTCACCCTCCGCCTACATGCTCAAGCGCCAGTCCCGCATCTTGAAGGAGATGAAGTACGTTGGTAAGTTCCCAATGGAATAAGTCTTTCCTGATTTATTATGAAAGTAACGTTAGACTCTATAAAGACAGAATTCATCCAGAAAATACAATCTGAGAATAGTCTGAATTCAAGAAGGAGTATGAAGAATCCATATTTGGAGTATAAATTCAATAATAACCTACTCTGATATAGTGGCGGGGTGGGGTGAAGGGGTTCCATGAGATGTGGAGCCAGCCATTGCCCGTGAGCAGTTGGTCGGTATATTCCCATGACTTGAAGAATTCAATCAATCGCTGGAACTCATCAGGATCTTTCGGACGGATGTCAGCGGCCTGGCCGAGAAGGTGCTGGGAGTTCTTGACGCCTCCCACCTTGCGATTCACCTCGGCATTCCGATAGCCGGAGTTGATGATGATGGGCCCGACGATCATCCTCGCCGGTTCCAGCAGCTGATGACAGCCGTAGGTCAGATTGACGACATCCTGCATCGACGGGATGTTCTCTGGATATTTCTCCAGGTTGAGAAACTCGCTCAGTTTAAAGTGAAGCGATAAGCGCACATCGCTATAATTCATGTTCATTCGTGTTTCATTCATGGCAATTCGTGTTAAGAATATTTTCGTGTTAAGACTGCTTTTCGTGATAATGCTTATTAATGATTCTGATGTACTGATCGAGTCCGAAGATTGATCCTGCGAGCAAGAACGACTGCGCCACATAATACAGCAGCCCGCCCGCCACGTCGTCGATCTCGATCACCTGATACGCCACCAGCGCGATACTGCTCACGATGAGCAATACCGCACAGGCGTACTGAGAGATTTTGAAGCCTTTGTGTTCCATGGCATCCGTTCGTCTTACTTTTTTACCTTTTTACTTTTTTACCTTTACATCATTGTGCTTCCAGCAGCACCTCCGAGAAGGAGGGTGATGATGTAACTGATCACTTGAAGGATCTTCTTAAATGCTTTACTCATAACTTTAGTGTTTTAAATGGTGAATAATTATTGTTATTTTCGTGGCCGAAACCACCTCTCTATTTGTCTGCAAGTGAAGTGCAAGGTGAATGCAGAGCCGAGATTTATCGAGCTTTGCTGAGCCGCAGCCTTCACTCGCAATTTATGTTGCAAAGTTACAAAAAATATCTGAGACTACCAAACATATTTTCAATTATTTTCTCACAAAAAAACTGGCCCCGTTTCTCCAATTTTCGTTTTGCTTTTTTGCGTACTATGGGGTGGGAACATTAAAAAATCTCTGTTATTCTTGCAATTCTCAGAAATAATTCATAAATTTGCACCGTGAAGAGTAATAAATATGGATTCTACACATCAGATCCTGATGAGTTTGAACAGAGGGTCGCTATGATAGAAGACGCTCTGGATAAGGTGGATGCCGGCGTGGATGACCCTCGTGAATGGATTCAGGTAGACGATTTCATGGCCATGATGAGAAAAGAGCATCCGTGGCTATAATTCAATCTAGGATACCCGTATGGACCCAGAAACTCTGATAAAAAGAATAAAGTAATTGTTGAACTCTAAAAACAAATCGCTTATGGTAACATAGCAAAGACAAAATGAAGACAAAAGACTGGAACGTCCACTTTTGATTCTTGTTGTTCGAAAATCGGCAAAATTTTCATTCAATTGTACAAGAACTGAAGTAGATAGTTCACGCCGTTCGGCGTGGGCATTTGCTCGTTTAAGTACAATAGGTGTTTGCCGATACCTCGGACAACGTAGACGAAGTAACAATGTCCACGTTTTTTGTTTCTGTATATTCAAGCATAACAATTATAACTAAAAATAGAACGATTATGAACAGACAATCCATTATCACAATCTTACTCATCGTGCTTATGAGCATGACAGGAGCAAAAGCATTAGCTTATGACATTGAGGTTATGAACGATGATGGTGTTATCATTTACTATAACTATATCAATGATGGTAAAGAGTTAGAGGTAACAAATAAATATGGTTATCCTTATTACGGAATAGTCAATATTCCAGAGGAAGTAACATATATGAACAGAACACGAAAAGTGACTTCCATTGAGTATAATGCTTTCCGAGCCTGTATCGGTCTAACCTCTGTCGGCATCCCAAACAGTGTGACTTCCATTGGCGAATCTGCTTTCTCTTGACTGTGAAAAGCTGACATCTGTTATTATTTCAGATATAAAATCGTGGTGTGAAATATCATTTTATGATTCTTCTAGTAATCCCCTGTACTATGCTCATCATTTATACTTAAATGGGAAGGAACTAAAAGATTTGATTATTCCTAATAGTGTGACATCAATAAAAGATCTTGCTTTCGTACGTTGTAGTGGATTAACTTCAGTCACATTTCCCAACAGTATGACTTCTATAAGTTATGGTACATTTGCCGGTTGCTCTGGCCTAACCTCCGTCAACATTTCAAACAGCGTAACATCTATTGGCATACATGCTTTCTCTGGCTGTAGCAGCCTAACATCAGTTACAATTCCAAACAGTGTAATATCTATTGGTGAAAACTCTTTCTCCGGCTGTATCTAAACGGGTATAAACAACCAGGAATATCTAATACTAACTATTTGTAAAATACTCATTTTCAATAACTTTTGTTTTTTAACACTTGATGGATGGAATTTGGTAGTAACCGAATTTCAGTATATTTTTGCAACGTATTTCTACCGCGAGGAATTTACGGGGCCTGAAAATCGTCATTCTGCGGACTCAGTTGACAACGGGTTACGACGGGGTGCAAAGGGTGACAAAACAGAGCGGACAGATTCAGAGAGAGTCACGATGCGGACGGAGTTGACAACTGACGACAATGGTGCATGAAGGTTGACTCAACGGTAGGGAAAAAGAAAATGATCGTAAAACCATCAAAAGAGTGTTGAAAATGAAAGCAATTAGAAAGTGTAAGTATTGCGGTAAAGAGTTCGTGGCGAAGAGCGGAATGCAGAAGTTTTGCTGCGAGGAGTGTCAGACGAAAGCAAAAGAGGCTCGTAAGAAGCGACAGCAGGATTTCATGAATGCTGTGGAGCCTGTCATTGGGTTGCAGAATCAGGAGTACCTGACGTTTGCCAAAGCGGCGATACTTATGGGGTGTTCGCGGCAGTATGTGTATAAGTTGGTGAACGAAGGGAAACTGGCGGCATCAAGGATCAGCAGTCGTATGGCTTTTATCCGCAAAGCTGATATTGAGAAGATGCTGGCAGGGAATCCGTATCATCGGGTGTTGCCAACGAATAGGCCGAAGAAGTCCACACCCCAAACGACAAAGAAAAGTAAGGCAAATGCCATGACTGCTCAGAACAATGCCCAAGAATCAGAAGTGCTTGATTACATTTCCGGCGAGGAGGTCATGAGAATATACAAGGTCAAGAAGTCGTGGCTCTATACTTCGGCCAAGCGGAACCAAGTACCAGTTTGCCGTATAGCGGGAATAAACTACTACAGCCGCAAGCACATGGACACATTGTTTGGCAAATCGACTGAAGTGGAGCCCGTTAATGAGTGGTTGACTATGAAGGAAACTCAGGAACTCTACGGCATGAGTGCTGCGTCTGTCCGCTCCAACGCCTATCGCCATCATATTCCGACAAAGCGTGAATATGGCCAGACCTATTACTCAAAAGACCATTTTGCGCAGTTGAGACGCACCGACATCGTGAATGATGACAGCTACTACACAGCCAAGGAGGCTGCTGAGAAATATGGGATGAGCACTGCCAATGTCAGCATCATCGCCAAGAAGAATAGCATCGTCGCGGTCAAGGTGGGCGTGAAGAATCTGATACCAAAAGTGGACTTCGACAGGGTAATGGCTGAAAGACTGGCCCAATTTGGCAGCTACTCCCTTGTATGAATAACCAAGTAAATCCACGGATTATAAACAATCAGAATGGGCATTATCATGGTCAGCACCTCAC
>Ga0265298_10005364_pt1 | contig 16119 bp, 8 predicted proteins | sample AusTroGonzalo_MG_3_FD_193486 | JGI IMG/M metagenome (GOLD analysis project Ga0265298, IMG submission 193486) | Bovine rumen microbial communities from tropical cattle in Woodstock, Queensland, Australia - Gonzalo_01 | ecosystem: Host-associated > Mammals > Digestive system > Stomach > Rumen ... | reverse complement strand
ATCCATCACGGCCGCCAATGGCGCACGGTGCATCGGCTTCTGGAAGAACGGTGCGTTTTTGAGCCAGGGGTTGCTCTCCCGTCAGGGTGTACAGTTCGATGCGTCTTGCGACAGCGTGATCGGCGGCGAGCCGTGGTCGGGACGTAGCATCGGAAGCGGAATCGAGGCGACAAAGATGGCGTTTCAGGGCGTCTACAACGCATTCAGGGTCTACGACCGTGCGCTGAACGAAACCGAAATAAAAATCAACGCGGCGATTGACGCCATCCGCTTCAACGGCGGGGATTGCACCGACTGGAGCGAATATCCGGAACTCGACGGCTTTTCGTTCGATTCTGCCGGATATCTTCAGGTGACGTTTACCGCCGTGGCGGACGGGGGCGGAGACGTCCGGATAGGCGGCGGCGAGCCGCAGCAGGTCGCGATGGTTGCGTTCGCCTACGGAAGCGGTGCGCAGTCGTACGAGTTCACGGCGGTTGCCGATCCCGGTAGTGTATTCTGCCGCTGGGCCGGCGACATAGGGGCAATCACAGGCGGCTCGTGTCTTGACCAGACCGTTACGGTGTCTTCCGCGATGCCGGTTTCGCTTGTCGCAGTGTTCAAGACCCCCCGCACAGGGCTTACGAGCCTTTCATACGTCGGCAAGGGACTAGTCTCCGCGTACGACGGCATCGACAATGCGGGCTTTGGTTCGCACAACGACAGTGCTGTGGCCTGGGTGAATCTGGCCGGCGACGAGGCTCTCGACGGTACGGTCGACGCGGGCGTTTCGTGGTCGGCTGACGGATGGTCGGTAAGCGAGAACTGCAAGCCCGTAACGGTCGGCAACAAGCTTTCGAAGACGACCGGCACGGGAACGTTCACGATACAGTTCGCCTGCAAGCCGGAAACCGGCGCGAACGGCGGCAGGCAATGCTTCTTCAGCCAGTACGACGCCGCGAACTCTTTCGGAATCGAGCACAACGGCACAGGAGTGAGCGAAAGCCTGCGTCTCTACTCCGTGTCGCTCGGAACGTCGCTGACCAGCGATGCGTACGCCATTGCCGCAGGGCGTTGGGCGTCTGTCTCGATGACGGCGGCGGACAAGATGAAGAATGTCGGATTCTTCACGAACGGCGTGAGCTGCGGCGTCCGCTCATTCTCGTCCACTCCTGCGATAAACGCCGATTGCGCAAGCGTCATCGGCGGCGAGCCGTTCGCCGGGACGCGCGACATGGCGTTCCGCGGAAAGTACAATGCATTCAGGCTTTACGATCGCGTACTGACCGAAGACGAAATCAAGGTCAACTCCGCCGTTGACGCCATACGCTTCAACGGCGCATCCGCGTCGGAGTTCTCTTTGGGCGGCGGATATTCGTTCGCGGCAGACGGTACGCTCATGGCCGATATGTCCGCGCGCGCCGATGGCGGGGGCAAGGTGTCGGAAGGCTCCTCCGGCGTCTTTTCCTCCGTCGCGTCGAAGACGGTCAACACCGACGGCACCGGCGCCGCGGCGTTTGTCGCGAAGCCGGACAAAGGATTCGTGTTTGAAAAGTGGACCGGCGACGTCGACGCGATCGTTTCCGGGACGATTCTCACGACGGGGATTGTCGTCGCGGCCACCGATCCTGTTGCGCTTGCAGCCGTGTTTCGCAAACGCGGGACCGCTCTGGACGGCATGGCGCTCGACCTCGAGATTTCGTCGGAGGGTGAAGGACCTGTGCAGAATCTCGCCTCGAAAAGGTGCGGCAACCTCATCTACGCGGCAAGGGGCGAAAGTTCCTACGCATATTACACGCTCTACTCGCAGAATGCGGAATATGCGAATTGGAACCCGGCATTCACGAATATGCCGGTCGTCTGCCCGGCGGCTCCTGCGGCGGAAAGCGCCGCGCGCACATGCATCTATCTGCCGCAGTACAACATCAGCGGCACGAAGCAGTTCAACGTGCGCTTCGAGCCCCGCCACAGCGGCGTAATGGGTCCGGTGGCGACGATGTACGTGCGTTTTCTCTGGGAAGGCAGCGCGGCGGCGGATCTCGACAACGACTGCGCAATCCTCATGAACGGCTACAACGGGTTCGATCTGGACGGGCAGGGATTCGTCCTCCGGCTCCACTCTCCGGCAAAATCCGGCAAGGGTTTCCCTACGGTGTTCGTGCCCGGACGCATCCCGTTCGTGGATGCCGGCACCGATCTGTACATCGAGCCGAACCGCTGGACGGACTGCTTCGTTTCCGTATATCCCAGCCCGACAAGCCCTGGACTGTCGAACGCCGATATATGGTTCTGCCAGACGCCTGCATCGAGCGGCGGCGTGTTCGGGAAGCCCGTACTCAAGCACAGGCATCTCGGCGACGAGTGCGCGCTGCCGAAGGTCGATTCAAAGGCTTCCGTCTACAATGGTTTCAAAGTCGGCGCGGAGTTGTCCGGCGTGCAGACGTCGGCCGCCGGCAGGCGGACGGCGTTCCGCGGCGCCGTAGCCTCTGTCAAGGGCTGGCAGAGGCTGCTGACGGAAGCAGAGATGTGGTCTGTGATGCTGGAGCGCACCGGCGACGTGTTCAGCGCGGGCGTCAAGAACGGAAGCTCCGAGGAGTTCGGCGTCGATGCCGCAGCCGAGTACGATCCGTCCACAATGCCGTGGCTCCGCATGCGTCGCGTTCTCGACTCGGTGAACCGGTCGCTGACAATCAAGGTTCCGCTGCCGGCGGAATGCGCGGAGATACCGCTCGTCCTCGAAATGGAGCCGCTCTTCGGCGGAGATGTCGGCGCGTCGTGCACCGTTTCGGTGACGGCGAACGGGAATGCCGTCGGCAACTGCGACCTTATGAAGGAAGCGGGATGCCGCATCCTTCTGCGCAAGGGCGTCACGGGTCGAGACGCCAACGGCAACCTCGTCATCGTGATTTCGCGTCCGTCCGGATGTGCCGGGGAACTCTCGTTCGACGCGATTTCCCTCAAGGGGGCGTGGCAGTCCGGCTACCGCAACGGGACATCCGAGGAAATGGGGACCCCTGGGAGGGGCGTCGCCCCGTTCTTCGTTGCGGGCGATCCGTCTTCCGGCCATGCGCAAGGCGGACTGGACGTATCCAACGGCGTGTTCTCTATCCTGTTCGACCTGCCGGATATCGACAAGCGCATCTGCAAGGGCGCAATCTACGAGACGTCGGTCACTGGATTGGAAGGCGACTCGCCGCACCGGGCAAGCATCGAACTCGACGGCAATGTCGTCTGGTCTAGCGAGAACGTCACCGCCGGAAGGATTTCGGTGGAAATCTCCGCAGCCGATCTCAACCCCGGGCTGAACGAACTGAAGTGGCGGTACGGCGCGAAATCGGAGGCGGACCGCGTGTCGTTCGACTTCCATCGCATATCCATCGTGCCGCCCAGCCAGGCGTTCATGGTCGTAGTCAAATAGAGGGCACAGTGTATGGCAAGACAAACGATAAGGAGAAGCAGAACAATGAAGAAGACAGCGGCTTTCGCGGCAATGCTCGCGGCGGCGACTGGCGCATACGGGGCGATCAATTCGCATTCGTACGTACAAAACGGCCTTGTGGCGCAGTACGACGGTATCGACAATGCGGGGTTCGGTACGCATGATCCAAGTGCCAACAAATGGGTGAACCTGAAGGGTGACGAAGATCTCGACGGTACGGTGGCCTCGGGCGTTTCGTGGTCGACTAACGGATGGTCGGTCAGCGCGAACTGCAAGCCCGTGACGGTCGGCAACAAACTGTCGCAGACGACCGGCACGGGAACGTTCACGATCCAGTTCGCCTGCAAGCCGGAGACCGGCGCGAACAGCGGCCGGCAGTGCTTCTTCAGCCAGTACGACGCCTCGAACTCTTTCGGAATCGAGCACAACGGCACGTCTGTGCTCAACAGCCTTCGTCTCTATTGCGCGAAACTCGGAACATCGGTCGCCAGCGACGCGGATGCGATGATTGTCGGCCGGTGGGCATCCGTGTCCGTGACATCGTCCAGCACGATGAAGGACATCGGCTTCTTCACGAACGGCGTGAGTTGCGGCGCCCGCTCGTTCGCGGGCAACCCGACGGTAAACGCCGATTGCCCAAGCGTCATCGGCGGCGAGCCGTACAACAATTCCCGCGACATGGCGTTCCGCGGAAAGTACAATGCATTCAGGCTTTACGATCGCGTGCTGACCGAAGACGAAATCAAAATCAACGCGGCGGTCGACGCCGTGCGCTTCAACGGCGCGAGCTGGAGCGATTTTCCCGAACTGAGCACCTGTTCGTTCGATGACGAGGGCTACCTTATGCAGCTTAAGGATGTTGCCGTGGAACAGGACCCCGTTTCACGGCAGACCAAGATAACATACAAAATATACGGGAAGCCGGCGTATGTGACTGTCGATGTGTTGACAAACAGCGTTGAGAATTCCGCTTCCATCGGCTTGGGGAACGTCACACACCTTTCCGGCGACGTCAACAAGTTCGTCGACAGGGTCGGCGAAACATGCACGATCTGGTGGCAGGCGGACAAGAGCTGGCCGGGGCACGAAACCTCGCAGCTTTACGTGCGCGTGTACGGACGGACCCACCACAAGGACCTGTATTGCGCGACGAACGACAAAAACGGCGACAGTTTCTACTATGACGACGAAAGCCAGATACCGGCCGGCATAGCCGCCGTATCGACTGTCGCGCAGCCCGAGGATCCAGCTGCGGCGGAGTCGTCCGTCGCGGGGAATGCCGCCCCCATTGCGCTGGATACGCGGATCGGTGACAGGCTTGCGTTTGCGTCGCTTGACGTGCTGGACACTCTGATACGGGACGTCGAGGAAAGCGAAGGCAGGAACCTGGTCACGGTATCCAACGGCTTGATGACCATATTCAACTGACGTGCGGCAAGGCAGACACGTTCAAACAACGAAAGGAAACAAGGCAATGAATAAACAAATCGTGTTCGCGTGCGCTCTCGCAGGCGCGCTGACATGCGTCGCGGAGTTCGGCGTTCAGGACCAGTCGGTGACGGTCAACGGCATCGCCCACCAGATAAAGATAGAATACACGCTAAAGGACGTGCCGGCAATCGTAACGATCGACGTGAAGACGAACGGCGTGTCCATCGGGACGTCAAACATCACGCACCTTTCCGGCGACGTGAACAGGCTCGTCGACAAGACGCGCCAGAGATGCACGGCGTACTGGCAGGCCGACAAGAGCTGGCCGGGCCATGTCGTCAGCGACGGCTCCGTCACATTCGAAGTTGTGGCCTGGGCGACGAACCGTCCGCCGGATTACTGCACCGTGAATCTCAAGGACGGCGACATCCGCTACTACAACGCCGAAGACCAGCTGCCGGACGGCGCCGCCGACGCCAAGTACAAGAGCGATTATCTGGTTCTGCGCTACATCGCGGCTGCGGGAGTGCCTTGGTACATGGGGTCGTATGACGAACTAGGCCGGCAATCCGACAGGGAAACGTACCAGCAGATTACGCTGACAAACGACTACTACATGGGAATCTACGAGTTCACCCAGGCGCAGTGGTCGAAGTTCATAGACATCTACTGGATGACCAACGGCCTGCCCGTGAACGGTTCGACGATAACCGAAGGCGGTGTGGAACGGGAAAGGCACTATGTCGGCGATTGCAATCCGGTCTCGCATTTCAAGTTCGAGCATTTGCGCGAGTCCTCGAACGGCACGGCGAATGCGGCGTGCGCATGGCCGGCGGCGCCGAGCGGCGATTCCGTCATGGGCAGGCTCCGCAGTCTGGTCGACGACAAACTCCTGTTCGACCTGCCGAGCGAGGCGCAGTGGGAGTTCGCATGCCGCTCCGGCACGACGGAGGGCCATTGGAACGACGGCAGCGAAATATTGGCGGCCTCGGGTGCGGATGCCAATCTCGATCAGCTTGCATACTACAACACGGGCATGTACGCCACCGCCGAGGTCGGGACAAAGAATCCGAATCGCTGGGGGCTTTACGACATGCACGGCAACGTGCGTGAAATGTGCCTCGACTATTACAAGCCGGCATACAGGTATCCCGACGAGCACGGCGATGTCTGTCTGGACGCTACGACACATCCGACTTCCGGGCAAGGCTATCCCGGCCATGTTCTCCGCGGCGGACAGTCCGATACGGGCAATTGCAACCTTTTGCGTTCCGCGGCGCGCAGCTGGGTTCTTACAAACGGTTCGTCCCAAGGCTACTACAGAGACAAACAGAACGGCTTCCGCGTGATTGCCGTAATGCCGTGAAAGACATGAGGAGAGGAACGGACATGACGCGCGGCGAGTTTCTGTTGAGTTCGCTTGCGCTGACGGCGACACGAGCGTTCGCTGACGGCGGCAATGCGCCTGAACTCAATGTCAAGGAGATTTCGATAGAGGCGGGCGCGGAAAAACCGTTTTCCGTGCTGCATGTCTCCGACACGCATCTGACATCCGTCTATCCGGCGGAAGACCAGTGGAAGCAGGAGATGTCCCGTGCCGACACGCCCATTTTCGGAGCCAGACAGGAGGAGGCTCTTGCCGCTTCTGTGGCCTATGCGAAGGAAAACTGCGATTTTCTTCTCCACACCGGCGACCTGATCGATTTCGTGTCGGAGGCGAATCTCGATCTTGCACGCCGTCATCTGCCCAAATGCTGCCTCGGCGCGCTAGGCAACCACGAGTATTCGCACTACGGATGGCTCGCCGGCAAGGCCGGTACGGCCGGGCCGGGGCCGGAGGAGACGCGAAACATCCTCTCGAAAGCGTTCCCGTTCCGCCTGCCGTGCGCCGCAAAGACGGCGAACGGCGTCGTGTTCGTGGCGATAGACGACGCGGACGGCACGGTATCGCCGGACCAGATCGTGCGTTTCAGGAAGATCGCCGCGCGGGGGAATCCGATAATCCTTTGCATGCACGTGCCGTTCTATACTCTTGGCGTAAGGCTGGCCGCCAGACGCTGGTGGAAGAAAGGCACGGACGAGTCCGACCCCGAGTTGAACCTGCCGGACGCCGGGCGGCAGAAGGACGATGCGGCTACGCAGAAGTTCATCGCGTATCTGAAGCAGGAGCCGCTTTTGAAGGGGATACTTTCCGGGCATCTTCACATGGAAGTCGAAGACAGGTTCTCGCCTACGGCAGTCCAGTACGCCGCAGCAGGGAACTTCTCGTTCAATGTCCAGAAGGTGAACGTATCGTAATGCGGGGTAACGGATCCCGCATGCAGAAAGAACAAACCACAGGCCCAAGAGGCAAAAGCACGAAAATACAAAAAAGGAGAATGCTATGAAACACAGCAGACGCGAATTTCTCGCCGGAGCGGCGTGGATGGGAGCGGCGGCGATGGCCGCCGGCTGCATGAGCAGGGGTGCGGCCTCGCGCGGAATCGGCGGCGGCGTGTCCGGCGCGCCGATGCACGGATTCAGGGTCGATCCCATGCCGGAGGTGCGCGTAGGCGTCATTGGCCTCGGCGGACGCGGCGCGCCGGCGGTACACCGGCTCGCCCAGATACCGGGCTGCCGCGTGACGGCGATATCGGACATCAACGCCGGTCGCGTGGACGCCGCGCAGAAATGGCTGAAGGAAAACGGCTATCCCGCCGCGAGGGAATGGAGCCGCGACGGCAGCGAGGACGCATGGAGGGGACTTTGCGAATGGGATGGCGTAGACGTCGTATATTCCTGCACTCCGCGCACGCTGCACTGCCCGATAAACGTCCACGCGATGTCATGCGGCAAGCATGTGATGCAGGAAGTCCCCGGCGTATTCGATCTCGAGGAGTGCTGGGCGACCGTAGAGGCGGCCGAGAAGTACCGCCGCCACTGCTATATGTTGGAGAACTGCGTATACGGAGAATTCGAAATGCTGGCGTTCAACCTCGTAAAGAAGGGGATGCTCGGCGAAATACTCCAGGCGGAGTCGTGCTACACCCACGACCAGCGCCACCTCATGTACGAGCCAGCCGACGGAGTCTTCTGGCGAATAAAGCGCCACCAGACCCATCACGGCAACTACTACCCGACGCACGGACTTGTGCCCGCCGGGCGGTGCCTGGACATCAACCGGGGCGACAAGTTCGACTATCTCGTGGCGATGGAGACGAAAAGCGCGAGCTTCGAGGCCTACGGCGCGGCGAACTATCCCCCGGAGGACTGGCGCCACGGGGCGAAGATGGTAAAAGGAGACGTTACGACGTGCCTCATGCGCACTGCGAAAGGTAAAGTCCTGCAGCTCGTACACAACGTCTGCACTCCGACGCCGTACGACCGGGGCAACAAACTTCTCGGCACGAAGGGGACGATCGTCGGCATAAAAGAAGACTCTTACCGCGTCGGTTTCGAGGAGAAGCTCGGCGACAATGGGGCGCACCACTACTTCAGCAAGGAGAAGGCGGCGGAGGTCCGTGAGGCCTACAAGCACCCGTTCTGGAAGGTCGCAGGCGAAATCGCGCAGAAGGTGGGCGGACACGGGGGGATGGACTTCATCATGGATCTTCGCTGGGTGTACTGTCTCCAGAACGGACTTCCGATGGATACGGACGTGTACGACCTCGCCACTTACAGTTCCGTCGTCGAGCTGTCCGAACGGTCTGTGAACGCCGGATCGCGTCCGGTGGAGTTCCCGGACTATACGCGCGGCGGTTGGAAGACCGCAAAGCCGTTCACCGTAGACGAGATGGACATGTCGAAATTCAATTTCAGCGATGGCGTGAAGAAGGACGCCGATGCGCTGACGGCGTAGCGAAGCGAAAATCCGGAATGTCGCGGCACGGCATGCAAAAGAAAATCGACAGACGCGCATTTCTCAAGACGGCGGCGCTGGCGGCGGCATCGACGTCCGCAGGCGCCGCCATGCTGCCGGACGAGCAGGCGGCGTGGGACAAGTGGGAAGGTGCTCCTGCGCCGCGCGCCGCCGGAATCCTGTCTTCGAGCCCGGTGCTGCAGTGCCCCGCGCCAGATTCGGTCGGCGTGGCGTTTTCGGTTTCGGCATTGTCCGTCGGCTATGCCGAAGTTGCGGACAACCAGAGTCTGGAAGACGCGAGAAGGTTCGAGACGGGGGGCTTTCCCGTCAAGCAGGCGGACGGCAGGATTCATCAGATCCGCATGACGGGGCTCAAGCCAGGAACGCGCTACTGGTATCGCGTCGGCGCATCGGCACTGGTCCATCCTGTAGGATACTGGACGAAGCAGTCGGAAATCGTCTGGAGCGCCATACATTCGTTCGTTACGCCGGGCGAGAACGCACCGTCGCATTTTGCGATGATGTGCGACACGCACGCAGAGTTTTCGCAGATGTCGCGCATAACGTCGAAATACAGGCATCTTGGCGCGCCTTTTGTCGTCTGGAACGGAGATGTCGCCAGAAGCAAGATGGACTGCCGCGAAGATCTGGTGAGGCACTTCATCGAATTGCCGGAAAACGACGGCTATGCCGCCGACGCGCCCATAATCTTCAATCCCGGCAACCACGACTATCGTGGCGACTATGCGACAAGGCTGGAGGAGGTCTTCATGGCGCGCCCAAGCCGGGAAAGGGACGCGAAGTACGCCGCGCTAAAACGCAATTTCGCCTTTCGCATCGGCGAGATAGCGCTGATTGGCCTTGATACGGGAGAAGACAAGCCTGACAACCACCCGGCCTTCGGGGGGCTCGCCAGATTCAGGCGCTACCGGGAGCTTCAGGGAGAATGGCTCAAGGCGCAATTCGTCCGTCCGGAAATCGCCGCGGCGCCGTATGTTGTGGCGTTTGCGCACATACCTCTCTTCAGCAAAGACCCCAATGCGAACCCAGGCAACATCCTGGAGAACTTCGCCGAGTGGCAGGCCGATTGCGCCGCGCTATGGGGGCCTGTCCTCGCAAAGAACGGCGTACAACTCGTGATGGCCGGGCATACGCACACCTACCGCTTCGATCCGGAGACGCCGAAACGCCGGTGGGCGCAGCTTGTCGGTGGTGGCAGGGGCGGTTCCACCTACCAGACGCTTGTGGACTGCCGGGTGGACGGCGGCGAACTTGTCGCCGATGTATGGAACACAGACAAGGACGTGCTGGTCGCGACCCACAAATTCCGGGCGAGACGCTGATGGTCTCCGGTCCGGCTTTCCCGTCCGGTTCTTTTCGGCAAAAACAAGGAAAGGAAATGCAGAAATGCGGACAGTGATAATCAAAGTCGCGGCGGCAGCGGCCGTCCTTCTGTGCTGCGAAGCCATTGCGTCGGACGTTTCCTTCGGGGGAGCGAACGGCGAGGAGTTCCTTGTCGACGGCAGTCCTGTGCAGATACGCGGCGGCGAACTGATGCCGCAGCGGATTCCGCGCGAATACTGGCGGCACCGCGTCAGGATGTGCAAGGCGATGGGACTCAACGCCATCTCGTCGTACTTCGCCTGGAACGGATTCGAGCGTCCCGACGGTTCCTTCGATTTCTCGACCGGGAATCGCGACGTCGCGGCGTTTCTCTCCATTTGCCGCGAGGAGGGGATGTGGGTGCTTTTCCGTCCGGGTCCGTATGTCTGCGCCGAATGGGATTTCGGCGGCATACCGTCGCGACTTCTCAAGGACGATATCGTTGTCCGCACGGCCGATGCCAGATACATCGCAGAGGCGGAAAAATATCTTTCCGCGATAGCGGACATTGCGGAGCCGTTCCTCGCGAAGAACGGCGGTCCCATACTCTTGACGCAGATCGAGAACGAGTACGGCAGTTGGCCGTTCAAGGACATCGCCTACATCCGCTGGTTGAAGAATTTCTGGAAGACGCGCGGTTTCGGTCCGTTCTACATGGCCGACGGCTGCGGCGACCGGTTTCTCTCCGATCTGCCCTACCCAGACCCTGAGATTGCCATCGGATTCGACCCTGCCAAGAACGATAAGTCGTGGGAAGTCGCAAGAAAATACAATCCCGGCGTTCCGTTTCTTTCGTCGGAGACGTATCCGGGCTGGTTGAGGCATTGGGGCGAGGGCGACTGGACGCCATCGGACATAACTGGAACCGTTCGTTGTTTTATGGATACGCATCGCTCATTTTGCCTTTTCGTCGTCCACGGCGGAACGTCCTTCGGGTTCACGGCAGGTGCGAACGACGGCGGACCAGGCGGATTTGAGCCGGATTTGACAAGCTACGACTACGGCGCGCCGGTGGACGAGCAGGGGCGTGCGACGAAAGAGTACTTTGCCTACCGCGAGTTGATCTTCAAGTCGCTCGGCAAGGAGCCGTCGCCAGTTCCGGACGCAATTCCGGCTATGGCGTTCCCAGAGACGACGTCGGTTCGTTACGCCAATCTCAGGAGCGGCCTCGCGGAAGAACGCGAATTCGATTCGCCGCCGTGCTTTGAGGAACTCGGTCAGAATCAGGGAATCGTTTTTTACCGCACGACCATCCTTGCCGGTGATGCGGCGACGCTATCGTTCGACAGAATCGCCGACTACGCGCAGATATGGCTTGACGGACGCCGCATCGCGACGGTTGACCGGCGCAAAAAGAAATCTTTCATCACGGTTCCTGCGAGAGAACGTCCGGCTTTGCTGGAGATTGCGGTGGAGGCTATGGGGCACATCAATTTCGGCCGAGGCATGATTTTCGACAAAAAGGGCATCGTCGGTGATGTGCGTCTGGGCGGCGCGGTTCTTAGGAACTGGCGCGTTGCCGCGAAACCCATGACTGAAGAGTCCGTCACCATTGCACAGCCTGCGGAAAGCGACGGGCTCGCAGGCGGACACTTCCGCGCGACAGTCGTCCTCGACGATGTCGCCGACACGTATATAGACATGTCGAAATGGCAGAAGGGCACTCTTTACGTCAACGGACGCAATCTTGGTCGCTACTGGAGCGTCGGGCCCCAGTTGAGCCTGTACTGTCCCGCGCCGTTCTTGAAGAAGGGCGAGAACCGCATTGACATAATCGAAATGGAGCTTTCCGAGCCGCAGCCTGTTCGCGGTCTGCCGCGCCCGGTTTCTTCGCAGTCGGACGTGAAAACGAAAAATGCCGACAACGTCTGGTAGCGGTATAAGGTGTGTTACATACATCCGTAAACTGTCGCCGGTACAGGGCAAACTCCAGCCGGCGCGAGATGAAAGGTTGATGCCATGAAAACGAAAATGAATGCAGTGTGCGCCGCCACGGTGCTTTTCTCGCTTGCCGCCGTCGCCGGGAACGCCTTCGGGCTGGCCGAGGCCAGGGCGCGAGATCTGTGCTCGAAGATGACGCTGGAGGAAAAAGCCGGCGAACTCATGGTGTACGAATACATGTCCCTGGGCAAGGACCCGTGGGGCGCGTACACCAACATGGTGCGCCGCAACGAAATCGGCGCGATGATGCGCGTCATGAGCGCGAAGGAGACGCGCCGGATGCAGGAGTTCAAGATGAAGAACTCCCGCCTCGGAATCCCGCTCATAATCCACGAGGATGTCGTGAACGGCTGGTCCACGACGCTTCCGATACAGATCGCCATCGCCTGCAGCTGGGACGACGAGGCGGTCGAAAGGGCCGAGTCCGCCGCCGCCCGCGAAGCCGCCGCGCTAGGCATCAACCTCACGTATTCGCCGCAGGTCGACGTCTCCGACGATCCTCGCTGGGGACGCATCGGCGGCACCCACGGCGAAGATCCGTATCTTTCCGGACGTATCGGCGCGGCGCGAGTGCGCGGCTGCCAGGGACGGACGCCGGAGGAGCTCGCGGACGGCGAACACGTCATTGCCTGCGTAAAGCACTTCGCAGGCTATTCGTCGCTGGAGGCGGGAATCGACTACCGCCACAAGGATTTTTCGCGCCGCGAACTCCTCGAAACGCACCTGCCGCCTTTCAAGGCCGCAGTGGACGCGGGGGCCCTCTCGGTCATGAGCGCGTATACGGCCTTCGACGGCGTTCCGTGCAACTTCAGCCGCTACCTTTTGACGGACGTACTGCGCGGACTTTGGGGGTTCCGTGGACAGTTGATCACGGATTACACGACGCTGAAGTTTTCCGTCCGTGAGGGCGCGGCGACCGATCTCGACGACGCTGCGAAGCGCGGACTCGAGGCGGGCGTTGACATGGATATGATCAGCGATGCTTTTCTGCGGCTACCGAAACTCGTACGCGATGGCAAGGTGAAAGAGGCGGACTTAGACGCGGCGGTCGTCCGTTCGCTTGCGCTCAAATACGCCGTTGGACTTTTCGACGATCCTTTCCGGTTCTGCGACGAGAAGCGCGAGCGCGGGAGCATGATGACGGAAAGAAACAAGGCGGACGTCCTCGCGCTCACGCGTGAAACGCTCGTGCTCCTCAAGAACGATGGCGTATTGCCGCTCGACCCGGCGAAGCGCGTCGGGCTTACGGGCACATGGGCCGATGACGCGGATTCCCACCGCGGCGGCATGGACAACGACATGTTCGGCGGAGAGGGAAATCCGCTAAAGCTGTCGCTCGGTAAGATAGATTCCGTCAAGGATGCGATGGAGAAGCGCTTGGGCGGAAATCTCGAATATTGTCCGATCGACATGACGAAGGTCGCGCGCGGAAGAGGCGGAATACCAGAATCGGATGTCGTCGTGCTGTCCATAGGCGAGCCGCCGAGTTTCAACGGCGAGCGCAGGGGACGCGGGCGCATCGAGATTCCCGAACAGGAACTGGAGAATCTGCGGGTTTTGAAGCGGGCGGGGAAGAAAATCGTTTCCGTAGTGTTCGCCGGGCGGCCATTCATCATGAACGAAATCGTCTGGCTTTCGGATGCGGTTCTGCTCGCGTGGTATCCCGGTGCTATGGGCGGACAGGCGATAGCGGAAGTCCTTTGCGGCGACGTGAACCCGTCCGGCAAGCTCAGTCAGCACATTCCGTTCGATGTCGGACAGATACCGCTTTCGTACCGCAAAAGGCGCACGTTCGTCGAATGTTCCTATGCGGATATTCCATCAGAGCCGCTTTCCCCGTTTGGATTCGGGTTGAGCTACACGACGTTCGAATACGGCAGGCCCTCGACGGACAAGGCCGAGTACAAGGTCGGCGAAAAGGTGAAGGTAAGCGTTCCCGTGAAGAACACGGGGCGGGTCGCAGGTCGCGAAGTCGTGCAGCTGTACGTAAGGGACGAGGTTGCGAGCGTTCTGCCGCGCGAACGGGAACTCAAGGAGTTTGCGTCGGTGTGGTTGGAACCTGGCGAAGAGAAAACCGTCGAATTCACTCTTGGCGACGACGCCTTCGCGCTCTACGACAAGGACTTGAACCGCGTTGTCGAGCCGGGCGAATTTACGGTTTTCGCCGGCGGCGACTCCACGACGGCGAATGCCGTACGCTTCGCCGTGCGGTAGCATCCGCAGGGACTGTCCCCGGGAGGGCGCGTGTCCTCACGCGCCGAATACCCGGGAGGGCGCGTGTCCCCACGCGCCGAATATGTGGCGATTTTTTAGGGACTGTCCCCAGGGTTTAATGGGTTTTAGTAGGGACTGTCCCCAAGGTTTTACAGGGACTGTCCCCATAGAGTGGTGAAAAATATGCATTGTTTTATGTTTTTGCTCCTGAAAATATGCATTTTTAGGCTATAAAAACCACTAAAAAATGCTAGTTGACAATTGTGTGGTGTTTTTGGTAAAATATATGCAACTAAAGGAGCGTGTAAGGACATGATAGAACTGAAACGCCAATTCTATGACTTTCTTGTCAGCTGGAAGGCTCGCAAGAGGCAGGAGTGTCTTCTGGTGAAGGGGGCGCGTCAAATCGGAAAGACTTATATCATAGAGAAATTCGGCCGAGAGAATTACGACAGTTTCATAGAAATCAATTTTGTGGAGGAGCCAGATTTCCGTTCCGTATTTGACGGAAATCTCGATACGGACACCATCTGCGCGGGAATTTCCGCAATAAGGCCAGACGTCCGTTTTGTCCCTGGCCGAACGCTGATGTTCTTTGACGAAGTGCAGGAATGCCCGAACGTCCGTACTGCTTTCAAATTCCTTGCGCTTGATGGTCGATACGATGTCGTGGCATCCGGTTCGCTTCTTGGAATAAAGTACAAAAGCAAACGCAAAGACCGCGAGCCGAAATCGGTCGCTGTCGGCTTCGAGCGACAGGTTTCTATGCATTCTCTGTCTTTTGAAGAATTTTTGTGGGCAAAGGGTTATCTTCCCGGTCAGATTGAGGATTTGCGCAAGCGATATCTCGGACGCGAACCCGTACCGGAAGCCTTGAACACAAAATTCCACGCCCTGGTGCGCGAGTATGCCGTCGTCGGCGGCATGCCGGAGGTTGTCCGTGGATATGTTGAAAACCGGCATTTCGGCGATGTGCAACGCGAGCAGGAGAAGATCCTTGCCGCGTACATCGACGACATACACAAATACGCGGCTGCGGTGGATGTCCCGAAGATCGAGAGATGTTTCAGGGCAATGCCGTTGATACTTTCAAAGGAGAACCGCAAATTCAAGTATTCTGAGGTCGAGAAGGGTGCTACGGCCAGGAAATACCTTTCGAGCGTGGATTGGCTCAGGGACTCTGGCCTAGCTTCCCAGGCGGAGTGCGTCAATGTCGCATTGCCCGGATTGGCAGGATACGTCAATGACGGCTGGTTCAAGCTCTATCTTTCGGATGTCGGGCTGTTGTGCGCCTCGTACGGCATGCTGGTAAAACGGCAGATTCTCGACGGGACGCTGAAAGGAACCGTCAAGGGGGGCATATACGAGAATCTTGTGGCCGGGATTCTGGCCAGGAACGGAATTCCGCTCAGATACTACAGGAACGGCGACTCGGAGGTGGAGTTTCTTGTCGAATCCGCGGAAGGCGTTATACCGGTCGAGGTCAAGGCGCAGACGGGAAGGACGCTTTCGCTCGACAAACTGCTTCGCGACGAATCCATTCCGTACGGATACAAGCTTGTCGGCGGGAACGTCGGCATAAGCGGCAAGAAAATTGCTATCCCACATTATATGGCGATGTTCATACAACCGGCGAATTAGCCTGACAAGTTAGCAGTTAGCAGTTGGCAGTTAGCAGTTGGCAGTTAGCAGTTGGCAGTTAGCAGTTGGCAGTTAGCAGTTGGCAGTTAGCAGTTGGCAGTTAGTCGCTTGTCTTGTCTATAAGTTGAAAGGTTGAAAAGTTGAAAAGTTATCGTTGTTTACATTCTCGTGCATAGCATCGGCGGCGGGCTAACCGCTAACTGCTAACAGCTAACGACCAACGACTATTTTCTCAAATCGTATCAATATTGCT
>Ga0265298_10005363_pt1 | contig 16121 bp, 14 predicted proteins | sample AusTroGonzalo_MG_3_FD_193486 | JGI IMG/M metagenome (GOLD analysis project Ga0265298, IMG submission 193486) | Bovine rumen microbial communities from tropical cattle in Woodstock, Queensland, Australia - Gonzalo_01 | ecosystem: Host-associated > Mammals > Digestive system > Stomach > Rumen ... | reverse complement strand
CATCTTACAGCGCTCCGATACGTTGTAGCCCGCCATTATCAGCACGCTTACAACAGTCTGAAGGAGTCTTTCGTGCGACATTTTGATTAGATTATGATTATCAGACTAACAGATAAGGATTGCCCTTCCCGATCTTTTCCTTATTCTCTCTGTTTATTCTCTCTATATCCTTTACGTACCTGTTTCGGTTGTTTATCCGACCTCTCCCCGATTGCCCGTCACGGATTTAACTGCCGCCGATCGCAGGGCGCGATGAGAGCGCGCCGGTGCCGACACCGCCGTTGGACACGTTTCATGCGTTTTTTTCACAGGTTAATTTTCCACAGGTTAATGATTGCCGAAGTTGAATATAAATCTGTTATATGGCAGGCAGTATATATCGTGATACCGTTTCAAAGGTTCAGCGGATTCGTATCGGTATCGATGATACGGACTCGCCCGACGGTATGTGCACCACGTATCTGGGCGCACTGCTCTGCGAACGACTGGAAAATCTCGGTTATACAATCGCGGACAGGCTTCTGATACGCCTGAATCCTAACGCGCCGTTTAAGACCCGCGGCAATGCGGCAATCTGCATCGTCCTTGAAAGCCGCTGCGGAGAACGCGGCAATGACGGAGGGCACTGGGACGGCAGTGAACGCGAATCTGGTATTGCCGATGAGAAAAAAGAACTCTTCAAACTGGTCTGCGGACTTATCGACGAATACGCCGAGTTTGACTGCGAAAAGACGAACCCCGGCGTCGTCGTCTGCGAATCGCCGATATCCCACGCATTCTATGAGAAGGCGCTCCGTCATTTCTGCACAATCGATGAGGTGAAGGCACTTCTGGACGGCAGACCCGATGTCATCTATCGCGGCTGGAAACTCGGTAGGGGGCTCATCGGCGCAACCGCGGCAGTATCCGCCGAACTGCCGGATTTCACCTATGAACTCCTCGCATACCGCAATCCTAAATCGAAGGGCATTAGGGAGTTCGACCGCGATTCGATATTCCTGGCGGAGAAGGAGACATATCCGCAGACCTGGGACTCGGTGGATCCCGTCAACGATGCCGTTGTCTGCGTGCCGCATACCCCCGATCCCGTTCTCTTCGGCATCCGCGGCTGCTCTCCCGATGCGGTCTCAAAGGCGCGGTCCTGCATAATCTCCGAAAATCCCGAACGGCAGATGATCTGGCGCACGAATCAGGGCACGGACGCGCATCTGATTGACGGCGATATCTCAACGGTTGAGGAGGGCTGTTCATATCGCCTGCCCTGTTATGTTCTGGAGACTCCGGCGACCCTTGAGGGCGGTCATGTCCTGCTTAAGGTCGCGGATATGCCGATTGCCGGAGAGGATGCCGGCAGGATTCTCGAATGCATGGCTTATGAACCGACAAAGAATTTCAGGGATATCGTAAGGAAGCTTAGGCGCGGTGATTTCGTCACAGTCTGCGGCAGTTACAAGAACGGCAGTCTGAATCTCGAGAAGATTTGCGTCAAAAGTCTTGCAAAAGATACGGTTAAAAAGCCGCCGATCTGCGCCTGCGGCAAGAGGATGACAAGCGCGGGCCGCGGTCAGGGCTATAAGTGCAGGAAGTGCGGCGCGAAGGCGACGGAACCCGAGATAACCGTGATACCGCGCGAAATTGCCGAAGGGTGGTATGAGGTGCCGCCGGTTGCAAGACGGCATCTTTCCATGCCGCTGGTTCGACGCGCGAATCAATGCGCGAATAAATAAACCTTTATGGCTCTTTCAAACGTAACAATTCAGAAATAATTGAGGGAAAAATCATGAGAATACTTTTGGTCTCCACACAGGATTATATCCATCACCCGATCCCCTCAAGGCACCATTATATCTTTGAATATCTTGCACAAAGGCATGAGATACATGTGCCGCATTTTCATGTAAGCGAAGGTCCTGAGCGAAAGACCCGTCTGAAAGTTCATGAAGCAACAAAGTATTTCCAAAAGAGTCCTGCCCTGCATTATGCGCTCAACGCGTATCACCATTACAAAGTAATGGACAGAATAATCCGCGACGAAAAGATAGATATTGTTGTGGCAGGCAATGTTCTCGCGGGAACCGCCGCGCTTAAAGCCGCAAAAAAACACAACATTCCGGTACTTTTTGACCTCAAGGACTGGTTCCCCGATTCCGCCGCAATCTATTACAAAAATCCCCTGATGAAAAAGATGGTTCATTCCTTTGTCTATGCCGTCACGAAATACAACTTAAAGCACAGTGACAGAGTAACGACGGTCTCGCCCAAGCTTCAGGAAATGGTCAATGATATGGGCATAGAATGCGGCATGATACCCAACGGCGTCGCAACCGATTATTTCAAGCCAATGGACACGATTATTGGAAGGAGCCTCTGCGGAATCAGTCGCGATGAATTTGTAATCGGTTTTTTGGGCAGCATTGAACGCAGGTTCGAGCTTGATGAAGTGATAAAAACACTTCCCGAACTGATAAAATACAATGACAAAACCAGACTGCTCATTGTCGGCGGATCGCTGTTTACCGACTATCTTGATGAATTAAAAGCGCTGACTGAGAATCTCGGTCTTTCCGACCGTGTAATTTTTACTGGTCTTATCGAGCACACCGAACTTCCGAAATATATCTCGGCAATGGATGTCTGCATTATTCCGCTGAAATCCGAAGAATGGTACGGCATATCCATGTCCAACAAGTTCTTTGAGTATTCCGCATGTGCCAAACCCGTGCTCATAAAGCCAGCGCCGGGAATCATGGCGCTCGGATGGGACAACACATTTGTCTATGAGAACAATGAGCAGTTTGTCGAGAGAATCAAATACATAATGGACAACCCGCGGGAATACACCCCCGATGTCAGTGAATACAGCTGGTATAAGCGCGCCGATGATATTGAAAAGGAACTTTTCAAGCTACTGGATGAAAAGGAAAAGAAGAGTTCAGAATAATTTTCATATTTTTCGCATATCTTATTTTGACGGCTTGAAGAAGCCGTATTTCAGACACTCTTCGACCATCTCAACAGCGCGCATACCCGAATACATATCTGACAGCGGCTGTTTTCTTGTGACAATGCTGTTGACGAAATCCTTAAGTTCGGTCTTCAGTGGTTCTTTTTCCGGAATGGATACGGTCTTTACGGTTCCGTTTGACACAACCGGATACATTCCGTTATCTCCTTCCTGACTTTCTATAACGCCGTCAAAGACCTCAATCTCGTTGTGTTTCATGTAGTCGATTTTTACAGACAATTTACTGCCGACAACGGTAAGATTTCGCATCTTCCTGTCAAAAGGAGAGATCCAGCTTTCAGTGGCGTAACCCGAGATTTTGTTGTCAAATCCCATAAGAATGCTGGCAAATTCCTCAATTTTGGGCTGCAGAAAAGTTCCTTCGGTCATCTTGACCATGTTGGGGTAATTCGTGCCTAGCAGGTAACAGTAGAGATCAAGCTCATGAACCCCGAGAGCATACATGACGCCCATGTCGCGGCGCGGTGCGGAATATGCAAGACGGTTTGTGTAAAGATAGTAAATACGTCCGAAATCGCCGTTATCTATCATCTCTTTTACTTTTGTGACACCAGGATGATATCTGAAGAGATGTCCCGGCATCAGGATTTTTTTATGCTCTTCCGCAAGTTTTACGAAGTCCTTTGCTTCCGAAGTACTCATTGTCATCGGCTTTTCGACGAAGACATCTTTTCCTGCAAGGATTGCATCGCGTCCCAGCGGAAAATGCGTATGCGACGGCGTTACTATATCCACGGCGTTAATCTCGGGATTTTTGAGAATTTCCTTATAGTCGGTGGTATACTCGACTTCTCCGCCTGCAAGCTCCTTTACGCGCGATTCGTCGATGTCGCAGAAGATTAATCTGTCGATAAATCCTTCTTTGAGCATCTCTTTCCAATTTCTGGCGTGGTTTTTACCCCAATAACCCGTGCCTATAAGTCCTATTCCTACCATGGTTTATGCCTTTGACAATCTGTATAGTGTTTAAACGAGTATCAATATCTTTCAACAAATATCGTTATCAGTTTGCGTTATCCGTTTAATGTATGATCTGAATAAAAAAGTAGTTTGTGTTAACGCACAAAAAAATCAATTCTAATCAGTTCTCATGGAATTGAGTGATTTTTTCGGCGATATACTCACGTTCGGCTTCCGTAAGGAACGGATGAACGGGTATTGAAAGTATTTTTTCGGCGGCAGCCTCGGTTACCGGCAGTCTGACAGGCGTCGTCAGCCCCTTCATTGCCGGCTGAAGATGCACGGGGAGCGGATAATGAATACCTGTTGCGATACCTGCCTCTTTTAAGTATTTCTGGAGATTATCGCGGTTGTTTACCCTGATTACATACTGGTGATATACGGCCTCGACATTCTCCGACTCTTTTGTAAGGGTGACATACTTTGAATCTTCAAAGTATTTGCTGTAAAACGCGGCATTGATACGCCTCTGTCTGTTCCATTCCGCAAGATGCTTCAACTGCACTCTTCCGATTGCGGCATGAACTTCACTGAGACGCAGATTGAGTCCAGGATAGTCGTGGTGATACTTCTCGCCCTCTTTTCTGCCCTGATCGCGAAGGGCGCATGCCATCTCGTAAAATTCATCGTTTCCCGTTGTAATGGCGCCACCATCGCCGCAGACCGTCATATTTTTGGACGGGAAGAAACTGAATGCCGCTATGTCCCCGATGGATCCGATCTTTCTTCCTTTATACAGCGCGCCGTGTGCCTGACAGGCATCTTCAATAATATAGAGTCCTTTTTCATCGGCAATCTCTTTTATTGCATCCATATTGCAGGGATGACCGTAGATGTGTACGGGTATAATTGCCTTTGTTCTCGGCGTTATCTTCTTTCTGATGTCTTCGGGGTCTATTGTCATGTTGTCCCCGGTGATATCTGCGAAAACAGGTCTGCCGCCGCAGAAAAGAACCGAATTTGCGGTGGCAATGAATGTATGTGACGGAACAATCACCTCATCACCCTGTTTGATGTCGAGGCATTTCAACGCCAATATCAGTGCGTTTGTTCCCGAATTTACGGTTACGGCATGTTTTACCTCGCAGAATTCGGCAAATTCCTTCTCAAGGCCGCGGTTCTGCTCACCTTTAATGTAATTTCCGCTCTTAAGAACGGATGCCGCCGCACTCTGTATCTCGTCGTCGCAGAACATCTCTGCCATATTTATCTTTTTTATTGATTTTTCCATCATTTTCACCTTATTGTTCCCACATATACGGTCTATCAAATTTTTTCATCACGCAGTTCAATTCGGTCTTTTCTTTTATGACGCGGGCAGGGTTGCCGACCGCAACCGCATTTTCCGGGATATCATCGACCACAACCGAGCCGAAACCGATTACAGCGCCTGCACCGATCTTTACTTTAGGTCCTATGGTCACGTTTCCGCCTATCTTTGCACCTTTTCCTATGACAACACCTTTGGCACAGTTACTGAAATTCGGGCACGGCGGATGAAGTGTGTTTAAGATTGCAACACAAGGACCTATCCAGGCATTGTCCTCTATGACTACAAATTCGGGGATGAAACAGTTTGAGTGTATCCTTACATTGTTTCCGATAGTATTTCCGCACTCAACTATGCTGTGTGTGCCGATACTTACGTTGTCGCCGATTACATTCTCCTCACGAATCATTGCACCGTGACCTGTCTGAAAATTGTCGCCTATACGATTGCCTTTGTAGATTACGGTATGCGAGCGTATATTGCAGTTGTCCCCGATAACCAGAGGTTCGGTTATTTTATCAGGATCTTCGCCGAGGATGGCATATTTACCTATCTTCGGATTTTTGCCTGTTATTAGAGTTTCCATAAATCGACCTGGTGAACGTTTGAACGTTTTAAAGATTTAACAATCTGATATAATTTCTATCTGATAATGCTTATTTCTTTATCTGATAATTTCCATATGATTTTGCTTAAATTGCGGATTGGCTAATTTAATCATCTCTTAAATAATACAGATATCTGTAAATTAAATGTGCGGAATTGCAGGAATATATTCGGAATCGGGCGGAATATCAAAAGAGTCTCTTGAGATCATGTCTAAGCGGCTTGAGCACAGGGGACCTGACGGATGCGGCATTAAAATATTTGATAAATGCGGTCTTGTTCACAGGCGGCTCTCGATAATCGATCTATCGGAGAACGCTTCACAGCCGATGTGTAACGAGGATGAGACACTTTGGCTTGTATTCAACGGAGAGATATACAATTACCTAGAATTAAGGGAAAATCTGATTGAACGCGGACACACATTCCGTTCCGAGACCGACAGCGAGGTAATCATCCATTCATATGAGGAGTGGGGTGCCGATTGCACAAAGAAGTTCAACGGAATGTGGGCTTTTGCCATATACGATACAAAAACAGGAAAACTGTTCTGCTCACGCGACCGTTTCGGAGTCAAACCGTTTTATTACGCATATTCCCATGGGGATTTCTTCTTTGCATCGGAGATTAAAGCGCTTGTCGCACTTCCCGATATCGGCAAAAAACCCTGCGACGAAAAACTCAATGAATACCTTCTCGGCGGAACGCTTGACACCGATGAGAAGACGATGTTTGACGGCATTCTGCAACTCAGACCCGCAACCAATATGCTGATAAACGGCACTGAAGAACCTGTTTTCGAGAAATACTGGGATCTCAAGGTCTCGCCCGCGATATCGTTTACGGATAGTAAATGTGACGATGAGAAAGCTGCCGCAGAATTTCTGGATCTACTGCGTGATTCCGTAAGACTGCGCTTGAGAAGCGATGTGCCCGTAGGAACCTGCTTATCCGGCGGTCTTGATTCTTCAACAATAACGGTTCTGATAAATGACATTATCAGATCGGAGAATGTCTCGTCTGTCGGCGAACGGCAGAACACTTTCTCTGCCTGTTATTCCGACCCGAGATTTGACGAAAGCACATTTATGGACTGTGTAATCGATGCATCCGGCGTATCTGCGCATAAAACATACCCGCAGCCTGAAGATATTTTATCCGATATTGAAAGGCTGATTTATGTACAGGACGAACCCTTCAACTCTCTATCGGTTTACTCACAGCATCGTGTGATGAAGCTTGCAGGGGATCACGTCAAAGTTATTCTTGACGGACAGGGTGCCGATGAACAGCTTGCCGGATATCTCGGGTATCAGGCGGTATACATAAAAAGTCTCAAAAATTTCCCCGTTAGGATGCTTTCGGAAATATTCGGGAGTATTCGTCATCACGGTTTGTTCTTCCTGAATGCGATATTACAGTTAAATCTGAGAAAAAAGCGCAGATCGTTTATCAGATCGGATGCCAAGGCTATGAACCGTTACGGAGGAACCCTTGACGAAGTACTTCAGAATGAGATATTAAACAGTAATCTTCAAGCACTGCTCCATTATGAAGATCGGAATTCAATGGCATTCTCAATAGAATCGCGTGTTCCTTTCCTTGATTACAGATTTGCGGAGTATACCGCATCACTGCCGCTAAATCAGAAGATTAGGTGCGGCGTTACCAAATATGTTTTACGAAACGCAATCTGCGGCATAGTGCCTGAAAAAATCCGAACACGCATGGATAAAATGGGTTTTGTCACACCCGAAGAAGTATGGATGGGGGATAATCTTTACGAATTCGTTGCGGAAGTTTTCGGCTCGGATTCATTTAAGCAAAGGAAATATTGGGATGCGGATAAAGTCAGAGAAGAATTCGTGTTATATCATCAGGGAAAATCCGGATATTCCCCGGAATTCTGGAGGGTTCTGTGTGCAGAACTCTGGTTAAGAATATTCTTTGACAATAATGCCGACAATTAATCTTTTTTTTGACTGTGCAGTCTCTCTAAAATCATAAAAATCTATAATAGATTTAAATCAAGATATCAATAGGAATAATTTATGGATATATCCGAAATTGCAAAGTTGAGAAATATTATCCTCATTGCCCTGCTTGCCGTATTTACGGCATTTGCGTTATGGGTGAGGATGCTTCCGGCAGACGGGTTATTTACGGAGACCCTGCCAAATCTGCTCGGAAACGACCCGTGGTACATGTTGAGGCAGATTGAATCAATGACAGCCAACTCCCTTCAGTATCCGTGGTTTGACCCGATGACTTATTACCCGTACGGTACCGATAACTTCTGGGGCCCGCTCTTCCCGATGATCGGATCAATCATGTGCATCATCGCCGGCGCGGCAACACGTTACGACATAATGTATGTCTCATCCACATTGCCGGCGCTGATGGGTGCCGCAACCGTGGTTCTTATGTACTTTGTCGGAGCAAAGGTCGAAGACTGGAAGACCGGTATCATAACCGCACTCTTCACGGCAATCGTCGCCGGTCAGTTCCTTTACCGTTCTTTATTCGGTTTCGTCGATCACCATGTCGCCGAGACCTTCTTCGGCGCACTCTTCTGTCTGATGTATATCGCTTATATCGCATATGTAAGAGAGCATCCGATTGATTTCGGCAATAAAGAAAGCCTGAAAATCCCAGCACTGATAGCGGTCTTATGCGGTATCGCATATGTCATCGGTCTTGCCAATATGCCGACGATGATTTTGTATGCCCTTATTGCCGCAATCTACACCGGACTTCAGTTTATCTGGGACAGAATAAAAGGCAGGACAACCGAATACCTCGTGCTTCTCAACGTTGTCACATTCGGAGTTGCAATACTCGGATTCTTCATAATAGGTCTTCACCATGCGGGAATGAGTCTGGCAAGATACTCTCTGGGTCATCCCGTGGCATATCTTGCGTTAATTCTTGCAACCGTTGTCTTGTACGTAATTGAGCGCGGTCTCAGAGAAAAACCCCTCTCTTATTATGCGGGTGCAATCGCAGGCATGTGCGTTGCCGGATTCCTGTTTGTTATCTTTGTAACCCCCGAGATCTATGCATTCGTAATCGACGGATTAAATTCGTTCTTCGGATACAGCGCGAATCTTCTTACAATTCAGGAGGCAAAACACTGGGAGTTTGACGGTGCATGGTCATCCTTCAACTTCGGACTTATCCTTATGGTGCTGGGTTTCATAGCGGCGGCTTACAGATTCGTGAAAGAATCCAAACAGATTTATCTCTTTGTCATAATCTGGTCGCTGATGATGCTCTATGCTACGACGATTCAGATAAGGTATGAATATTATCTTGCCGTTAACGTCGCACTTCTGGGGGGTATCTTCGTTGCATGGGCTGAGGAATACGGTCTGAAGGATCTTCTGCTTCTTATAGGAATAAAGTCGGAAAAGTCAGGGAAATCTTCAGAAGCGGAGACTGCTTCAGTCTCGGAGGACAATGCCGAAGAGACTGCCTTAGGCAAAAAATCAAAGAAGTCGGCAAAGAAAGCAAAGCCCGTATCTAAAAAAGAGCATGCAAACCTGTTATCCGCAGGCGTATTAATATTTGCAGTTCTTCTCTCGATTCCTTTCGTATATTTCTCGGGAACTCAGGACATTGCTCTCGGAAATGCGATGAAACAGGGCGGGATGACACCCGACTGGGAAGAAGCCCTGAGCTGGATGGGTGAGAATACTCCGGATACCGGCATTGATTACTACGGAATTTACACACGTAATTCGTATGAGAATCCCGAAGAGGCTTACGGTGTAATGACCTGGTGGGATTACGGACATTGGATAACCTTCATATCCAAGCGTGCGCCGAATTCCAACCCGTTCCAGGAGGGTGTCGCAGGTAAGAACGGGGCTGCGGCATACTTCGTGCAGCAGGATGAAGCGGCATCCAACGCAATACTTGACAACCTGGATACACGCTATGTAATCACGGATGCCGAGATGGACACGGCGAAGTTCTGGGCAATGTGCACATGGTATAATTCGAGTGCGGGTACGGGTCCGTATCAGCAGACATTCGCCATGGTAAATCCGGATAACACAATCAGCACCGGAAATCTGTACTCCGAGAAGTATTACAACACGATGATCTCAAGGCTGCACAACCTTGACGGCTCCATGGTTGACCCGTCGTCGGTATACTACGTTGAATACGTTGACGGAAGCCTCTACTCCATACCTATCCCGATTGTTACAGACGCTCGGGAGATGAGCTATGCCGAGGCTAAGGCGGCGGTTGATGAATACAATGCAAATGCCCGGGCAGGATACGGGGCGGGAATATACAGTCTTTCACTGACGGCACCTTCGGGTGAGGTTCCGGCACTCGAGCACTACAGACTCATCCATGAGTCGCCCTCGTCTCCGTTCAGCGCAGCTACGACCTTAAAATACGTCAAGGTCTTTGAATATGTCAAAGGTGCGAAGATTAAAGGCGACGGCATAATCGAGATTGATCTCGAGTCGGATCAGGGACGTAAGTTTACATATTCCCAGCGCAGCACGGACGGTTACTTCACGGTTCCGTATTCCACGACCGGAAACAACTACGGAACCAAGGTTCTCGGTGACTACAGAATCCGCGGCACACAGCAGACATTTAAGGTAAGCGAGGATGCCGTGATGAACGGTCTTAGCGTGAAATGACCGCCGGCAGAAAAAGAAAAAAATTCCAATATTTTTTAAAAATCCGATAAAATTATTAAAAAATAATTCTCTGTTTTTTGTTATTCAGCTATTGGATTGTTATTGGATTGTGATTGTTATCGGTTTGTCTTCTTTACTCTTGACGGATCTACGCAGGATATCTCAAAGCCGGGGATAACCACACGTACCGCAGGCATTACCTTTGTGAGATCGGCGACAAAAACAAATTCGGCGCTGTCGCGAATCGATGAGAGAATGATTCCTATGTCGCGGTTTATGTAATCCGTGCTCGGATCGGGCAGTTCGGAGATGCGGCAGGTCTCGCATTCGGCATTCGCGGACCCGAACCACATTGAGTTGATTCTTTTAAGTCTGTCATAGCCGGCTCTCTCGAGAAGCGATTTCTGATCGGCGTTCTTATCGGCATACTCGCCGTTTAAGCGTGAGGCACGCCTCTGTGCCACCTCGACGAGTGCCTTAATTGCGGCATTAACCGGGGAGAGGTCGTATGCCGAGCCTGTGACAAGCATTGCGGGATCGCGGGTCGTGTAATCGTCGCATGCGGCGGCGACGGTCACGCCTGCCCCTTTTGACGGCAGACTCCAGAGATTAATGCCGATGCCGTTATTCTCGAAGGTTGCGAGAAGGTTCCTTAAGACCTGCGGCGCGTTATCGTCGATTATGACTTTTTTCCCCAGGTTGTGGCTTTTCTCGGCGGCGCTCAGCGCATCGCGCTCTATGACCTCGCAGAGCGCATGATATATTGCCTCTTCCGTCGTATTTCCCGCGCCGAGACCGTTGGAATCGCTCCTGAAGAGCTGCTGCGCCATTCCGAGCGGGTCGTATGGGTGAAAGACCGCGTTTGCGGGGATATACATCTCTGCGCAGTCGGTCAGAGTGAAATCCCCGGTTATGCTCTCCGCTCCCCCGTCCGTCCCGGATTCCGGCGTATCCGTGTCAAACCCGCTCATAAGGTCGGTTGCCAAAACCCAGTGAATTTCTTCGCCGATTTCAAGGGAACGCGGGAGTATGAGTTCCGCGGGGTCGAGGGCACGTGTAAGACCGAGTCTTTCGTAGCTTGAAAACTCCATTGCGTCGTTTCTGTATTCGGAACTGAAGCGTTCTACGGCGCTCATGAGCGATGCCGCCTTTGCATCTGCGGGGGTGACGCCCGCGGCCGTATGGATGCGTGCCCCGCCCCATGCCGCACGCGGTCTTGCTATTGTATATACGGGTATTCCGAGTCTGTCAAGTGATGTTATCTCAAAGAAGTCGATAGCGCCGATGTCCTGCATGAGAGGCTTTAAAATCTCCGCGGTCTCTCCGGAACTCTTTGATCTGCGGCAGTATCCGTCTTCTGCGGCAGTATCCGTTTTTTTGACTTTATTGATTGTGATAACGCTCATTGAAGAAAATTCGACTTTAATGTTTATATCAATGCTTATATTTTCGTAAGACACAAAATATCATCTGATGAAAGAAGGTGAAATTGCCGTCGGAGATATCGTGAGGTATCCGAGCACGGGAACAACGGGGCGCGTGGTTGCGCTTGAAAATATTCCCGACGAAGGTAGCGGTCTCGGCGGAATATATGCGACACTCGATTCGACCGGACTGCGATACCGAATCGACAAACTCATCCGCGCCGAAGCCGTTGCCGAAAAGCAGGTAAGAGAAGAGTTCTCCGATCTTGACAGGCTCAAGCGTGCGGAAGACATGAATGCCAAGGATATCAGCGACGCATTCGATAACGTAAACGGCGTCGGCGCCGGATAATCGGAATTGTAAACAGTATTGAGAATTATTTATCCTTCACACAAATTCCATATTTTTTGAATATTCGTAGATTGAATATCCGTAAAAATTGTTAAATCTGTTATGACAATAATTTGAAAATGACATAATTTGAAAATGGCAATAATTTGAAAAAAGTATTTTTAATGCTGTTTTTAACTTATTCGAGTTACTTTGTATTATGATGTGTTTTGCAGTCTTATCCGATTTCAGTGCGAGTGTGAGTGTGCTTCGTCCTCAATCGGTATTGTGGTGAGTTTGACCGAGTCAACACCCTTCTGCGCCATAAGCGTCTCGGCAATCCTCTTGATGTCGCCGGCATCGCCGCGGACGAGGATAATCTCAAGGCATTTGTCATGACTTACGTGGGAGTGAAGCGAGGACTGAATAATGTCCATATTTTCGTGCTGAATCTCGGTAAGGACCTGCATAAGACCGCGGTGCTCGTGATCGTAGACCATGGTGATGACTCCCTGACGTTCGCCGGTGACATCGGACATCCACTGATAATATGTGATATAACTTCGGATAGCATCACGTATGCCCTCGGAACGTGAAGAATATCCTCTTAAATTCAGTATTTCATCAAACTTGTCGAGAAGATTTTTCGGAAGCGATATGCCTATTCTTGAGAGATCTGAATCATGTACCATATTTTTCACCTTAATCAGAGATCATGGACTCACGTCATGCCCTGATAACATAATTTTACTTTTTGCGTACATTTATATTATTCTTTCTTACTTATTGTGCAGGCACTCCATAGGTTCCCCAAAGTTTTTTCATAAAATGTCGATATTCGCCGAATATATTTTTAGCAAACTTTTCATCGTTCGTCCTCAAACATTTAACAAACCTTACCGTAACCGTCGCAATCCGTGACAACCTTGCATGCGCATTTACGTTTTCCGGGAGTGAATATGCTAAGTTTTATTCCTTTTACAGTCATACACTACTGCAGAAATCAACTTCTAATTCCGAACTGTTTTGTGTAATCCGGTTTATTCAATCATATCCGCCTAAACCGGCGGCACGACCACAAAATCTGATTGCGGTTCGGCAATATCCAAGGAGGTCTGAGAATCAGTGAGCAGTGAATTTATTCCGGATATAAATATCGGTCTTGTAGGTCATGTCGATCACGGTAAAACCACTCTTGTAGCGGGAATTACGGGACAATGGACGGACAGACACAGCGAAGAGATAAAGCGCGGCATCTCCATACGCCTCGGATATGCGGACGCGACCGTATACAAATGCCCCAACTGTGAGGGCGCGGATGCCTATTCGTCCGCGAAAGTCTGCCCGCATTGCGGCGCGGAGACCGTCCCCTACAGAACATTTTCGTTTGTCGACGCGCCCGGTCACGAGACGCTCATGGCGACAATGCTCTCGGGTTCCGCCATCATGGACGGCGCCATGCTCGTCATTGCCGCGAACGAAAAATGCCCGCAGCCGCAGACAAAAGAGCATTTAATGGCTCTGGAGCTTGTCGGAATCAAGAATATCATAATTGTTCAGAACAAGATCGATGTCGTCTCGCAGGATCAGGCACTTGCTCACTATAAACAGATAAAGCAGTTCGTGAAGGGAACCATTGCCGAGGATGCGCCCATAATACCCGTTTCCGCACAGAAAGGAATCAATATCGGCGTTCTGCTTCAGGCCATCGACGAGTACTTCCCGATTCCCAAGCGCGATCCGACGCAGGATCCCGTGATGCTTATCGCAAGATCTTTCGATATCAATAAGCCGGGATGCAACTGGCGCGATGTCAAAGGCGGCGTTATCGGCGGCTCGCTCATTCAGGGTGTCCTTAAAGAGGGTGACGATATCGAGATTCGCCCCGGCAGAAAGGTCGAGACCGAGAATCAGGTCCGCTGGGAGCCGATTCTGACAAAGATCACCACTACGAACTCGGGTGTAAACAGAATCGCGGAGGCCACCCCGGGAGGTCTTATCGCTATCGGAACCAAGCTTGACCCCGCGATCACAAAGAGCGATGCGCTCTCCGGTCAGGTCGTGGGTCTTGAGGGCAAACTGCCGCCGGTCTGGAGCAAACTCTCCTTCAAGGTCTCGCTCATGGAGAGGGTTGTCGGCGCCGATGACGAGTTCGTAATCGAGCCGTTAAAGCACAGGGAGCCGCTCATGCTCTCGGTCGGCACCGCCGTAACGGTGGGCGTGGTTGCCGGCGCGAAGAAAGATGTCGTCGAGGTCGATCTCAAGAGACCGGTCTGCGTCAAGGTCGGCTCGCGCATTGCAATCAGCAGAATGGTCGGCGGACGCTGGAGACTTATCGGAATGGGAACTCTCCTCGGAGACAAATCCTGATTCCGATTGATTAATCCGATATCAGATATTCCGATAAATACGGAAGATAAATACGGATTTTCATATTTTTTATGGATACTCAGACCTCAGATGAGATGCCGCGCGTGCCGCGCGTTCTTTTCGATGCCAATGCGCTCATGATTCCCGGGGAGTTCGGCGTAGACGTATTCACCGAGACCGAGATGCTTATCGGCAGTTATGAGCCGATTACCCTGCGCGGTGTCGTCAACGAGCTTGAAGGACTCTCGCAGGGCAGAGGGCGCGGCGCGTCAGCGGCAAGAGTGGGTCTGAGGCTCTCGCAGAGGTGTACGGTCTGCGACAATCCGAGTGAAACCGTGCCCGTGGATGACATGATTGTCATGTTTGCGGAGAATTCCGGGTGTATTGTCATGACGAACGACCGCGGTCTGAAGAAGAAGCTGAGCAGATGCGGTATAGATATCATTGTTCTTCGCAACCAGAAGACACTTGATATAATCAGAAGCTAAATAAGTACAGTATCAGACTCCGCAGGTGTGAGTCATTCCGGCAGAAGATATAAGATTTCTTCGCGCGCGGCGTTAATTCCGACCGAAATCCGACCCGATTTCAATCCGAATCCGGCGTTGACACGTCGGCGGGACGGCGCGGCGGCAGCCCGGCGCGAATCTTGATTGACCGGCATAAATCCGCTGAATGAAAAACAGGTGAAATATGTATTATAAGATTAAACTTCAGGATAAAGTGCGCGTGCCTCCGGGACGTCTCGGAGAGGACTTGAAGTCGGTTGTCCTTGATGAACTTCAGAGACAGCTCGAAGGCAGTATCGATAAAGAGATAGGTATTTTCATTGCCGTTACCGAGATTCACGAGATCGGCGAGGGCGACATCATCCCCGGCGACGGCGCCGTCTACTACTATGTCGAGTTCGACGCGGTTGTGCTGCGCCTTGCAATGCAGGAGGTTATCGAGGGCGAGGTCGTCGAGACTACAAGTTTCGGTGCATTCGTCTCTCTCGGACCCATCGATGCAATGCTTCACGTAAGTCAGATCTCCGACGATTTCATAAATTACGATGAGAAGAACAACACTCTCATCTGTCAGGAGTCCAAGAGGAAGATAAGCGTCGGCGATACCGTGCGCGCACGTGTCGTATCGCTGAGTCTTTCCGAGCGCGACCCGCACGAGTCGAAGGTCGGTCTTACGATGAGACAGGCAGGTCTCGGTACGGGCACGTGGCTTGAAGAAGATCTTTTACATGGCGGAGATGTAGCCGATGGCGTCAAAAACTAAGAAGGTTCTGAGAGTATGCCGCAACTGTCACCACGTTGTCGACGGCGAGGCATGCGTTACCTGCGGAAGTTCGAACTTGAGCGAGGACTGGGCGGGATATCTCTATATTGTCGACCCCAAACACTCGAAGATTGCAGAGAAGATGAACATAGACATGCCGGGCAGGTATGCCCTTAAAGTCCGCTGAAAGAATCGGCAT
>Ga0265298_10005362_pt1 | contig 16124 bp, 8 predicted proteins | sample AusTroGonzalo_MG_3_FD_193486 | JGI IMG/M metagenome (GOLD analysis project Ga0265298, IMG submission 193486) | Bovine rumen microbial communities from tropical cattle in Woodstock, Queensland, Australia - Gonzalo_01 | ecosystem: Host-associated > Mammals > Digestive system > Stomach > Rumen ... | reverse complement strand
TGAGCGAGGCGTGGATATATAACATACCCACATGGACATTCATTGCTGTAGTCACGGAGCGGCGCATATAGGCGCCAGAAGAGGATAAAATCGGTTGTCATAATCTGCAAAATCAGTCCGTCCGGTCCACCGACTTTGTCGGTAGTCCACCGGCGTAGCCGGTAGTCGGACTTTCTTTTTAATTCTTTTTTGGTTACTTTTTTCTTGTTTTTTCTTTCGAAATCCGGGTGCAAAAGTACTGCTTTCCCGATAAATCGAGCGGAAATAAATTTCCACTTTTTAAAAACTATCAATTATTTGCTTTATTCTCCTTGTTGTGCGGTCAAAAACAGCCGCTACCACCTGGTTAAGGTACTTGAATTGCTGGTCATTTTTCGGTTTGTTGACTTCCTGTGCTTGCCGTCTGATTACCTCGTCGTAGACCACGCGTACGAGACCCGCACAAAGGGTTGTCAGATTACAAGTAAGCGCGAGAAAATCGCAGTCAGAGAGTGAACGTAGGTACGTTCTGACAATCTCAAGGATGGTTTGATCTAATTCAGATTTCATTTTGTGTCGGATCGGATTTGACCGAATCCGTCACAAAAGTACTGCTAAAGTTCGGTATAGGGCATAAAAAAAACGCCGGCCTCGAATTGAGGTCGACGTAGATCGAGAGATGGTTGCCAATGATTTTTGAGAGAGTGAGAGTGAGAGAGGGAGGGAATCCGTTTAGAGATCATGTCGGCCGATGAGTCGTACTTGCTGTTCGAAATCATCTTTGCCAGAGAGTGCGGCGTTGCGAATCTGCGCGCGGTAGTTGTAGATCGTGTTGGGCGCGTAGTGGAGCAGCTGTGCTATCTTGGCGCTGGCATCAATGCCCAAACGCACGAGCGCAAAGATACGGAGTTCGGTAGTGAGCATATCCCCTTGCTTGGGAATGATGCGTGCCTCGGGAGCAAGCAACGCATTGAAATCATTGATAAAAGAGGGATAGAGCGAGAGGAATGTCTGGTCGAAATCGCGGTAGAAAGCCGTCATCTCTTTCCGGAAGAAAGCATCCGGATTCTTCTCGGTCTTGCGTGCCATCCGCTCCATACGGTCGATCATGTCGCTATACACCTCCAGATAGCGGCAGATATACTGCTCCTTGACCATATTGCTCTCCTTGAGTTGCGTGTTGAGCATTCGCAACTGGCGGTTAAGGGCATGTAGTTTTTGGTTTCGTTTATGCGCCACAAAGACGGCACAGGCAATGCCGATAAGCACAATGATGAGTCCGACAATGGTAGCCCAGAGCCGGATATTGAACCGCTGCTGCACATCCTCGTGCGTGCGACTGATGATGAGTGCCAGCGGTGCTATCTGCTGGTAGCGCGTGGTGGCATGGAAGATATTGGCATTGCTTACGGAATAGTTGATATACCGGTATGCCCGCTCCAAGTCGCCCTGATTATAGGCTTCCATAGCTATCATCCACGAGGAGCCGTTGTCGGTAATGCCGCACTGTGCATCGGTAATGGCCGATCGGATGAGCCACTGGTGGAAGGTCTGTATATCGCCCATGTCGCGGTAGGTAACAGCCCGCTCAAAGGCGAAGATGGCATAGTCGTGCTGATGGGGTGTGAGTTGCATCAGCGCCGAATCGGTGTACGCAAGAGAGGACAGATAATCCCGTTTGTCGTTAGCCTGCGTGATACGTCGTCTCCAGTAGTCGAGCGGGCGGATACCCTTGGCTTCACAATAGTTGACGAGACTGTCGGCATAGCCATGTGCAGATGCCCAGTACTCATTGCTGTATGCCTGCAGTCGGGTGGTCAGAGCCGCCTCGCTATAGAGCCGGTACATGGCATCGAAATAGGGCACCTTGTAGTCATCCGGGATGGCGGGCAGTGTCTCTTTCTCGCGAAAAGCCACATTATGGTCGCCGATGGATGCCAGCAACCGTATGCGACGTATAGCAGCCAGTAGCGACACCCGGTTGTCGCGGGTCTCAATGGCACGGCTGTAATAATAGAGAGCCGAGTCGCTGTGGTAAGGGAAATACAACTCAGCCACCTGCAGCAGCTGCTGTGCATCCTCAGGCAGCGCCATACAGGAGTCGATAGCCGCCTGACGCAGCGCGATATAGTGCGCCGCCTCATCCACCACCCGATCGTAGACCGTGAGCAACGAGTCGGTTCTATGATCCGGGACGAACGCGTCCGCCGCCCGACAGGGTACATGCGAGCCGGCAAACAGCATCCAAAGGACGGCAGAGATGAGAAGGCGGTATTTCATAGCGCGTTATCGGGTTAGTTTGAGGGGTGTATTGTCCGCAGCAGTGCCGAGATAGAGGTCGAAATGTCCGTTATCGGTCACCCACCGGTGTTGGTCGGCGTCGAAGTACTGGAACATCCGGTCGTTGAGTTCAAACCGCAGTTGTTTCTCTTCGCCCGGCTTAAGACTTATCTTCCGGAAGGCCTTGAGCTCCTTTTGGGGGCGTATGGCAGCCGATTTGCGGGGAGCCACATAGAGTTGCACCACCTCTTTTCCCTCCATCGCGCCGGTATTCCGGATGCGGAGGGTGAGCGTATTGCCATCGAGCTGTGCATCGGACAGCGAGAAGGTGGTGTAGCTCAGTCCGTGTCCGAACGCAAAGAGCGGCTTGTGTTTGGGAGGGTTGATGACAAACTTCCGTCCGTCGGCGGTATAGCGGAGCGGTTTTTTCATGCCGTACAAGTCGGCATAGCGATAACCGACGAACAGGTCTTCTTTGTACTCCTCCTTGTTATCAACGCCCGGGTATGCTGCGGCACCGTACTGATGAGACGGATAGTCCTCCAGCGCCGGCATGATGGTGAACGGCAGGTGTCCGGAGGGGTTGACATCGCCGAAGAGCACATCGGCGAGGGCATGACCGGTCTCGGAGCCGTTGTACCAGGCTTGCACCAGCGCCGGTACGTCCCGGAGCCAAGGCATGGCGTAGGCATTGCCGCTGAGGATAACCACAGCGAGGTTCCTATTGGCTTTCGCCAGTGCCGCTATCAGCTCGTTCTGTCCGTATGGCAGATCATACTGCAGGCGGTCGGCACTCTCCGAGTCCTGATGTTCGGCTTTGTTCAGACCGCCGATGAAGAGCACAATGTCTGCCTCTTTAGCTGCCTTGACAGCCTCAGCAGTCAGCTCAGCCGGTGTACGCTCATCGCTCAGGTCTTGTCCGGTGGTCACGCCGTTGTACTCACCACCGATGTCCCCCACATAGCCGCGCACATAGCGCACCTCCATTCCCTCCTTGGCCGCGCGCTCGCGGATACCCTGCAAGGGAGAAATCTCGTATTTGGCTTTGAGCGAGCTGGAGCCTCCGCCCACCGTCATCTGCTTGATGGCATTCTCGCCCACCACCAGAACAGACTTACCGTTAGCAATCGGCAGGACAGCCGTTGGTTGCGGGTCGTTCTTGAGAAGAACTATACCCTCGGCGGCTATAGTGCGCGCAGCGTGGGCGTGTGCCTCGGAGCAGAGCGAACCGAAGCCTTTCCGGGGGTTCATCGAGGTGCGGAAGATTAGGCGCAGCACATTGCGCACCTTGTCGTCCAGTTCCTTGGTACCCACCTCGCCACGCTGTATCTTCTCCAGATAAGGCATCGCCAGATAATAGGCATCATAGGAGTTGGAGCGTCCTTCGGTCAGACCATCGGTCCACGAACCGAACTCCAGGTCCAAACCGTTATGGATGGCTTCGTCGGTATTGCTCACCCCACCCCAGTCGGAAATGACTGCTCCGTCAAAGCCCCATTCGCCGCGAAGGATATCGACGAGCAGACGGTGGTTATGGCAGGCATACTGTCCCCAGATGCGGTTGTAGGCACCCATGATACTCCATGCCCCGCCTTCCTGCACAGCGGCTTTGAAGGCAGGGAGATATATCTCGTAGAGCGCACGGTCGGTCAGCGTCACATCCACCACATGGCGACCGTCCTCCTGGTTATTAAGGGCGAAATGCTTGACGCACACGGCCACGCCGTTCTGCTGTACACCCTGCACATACGGCACGACCATGGCGGAAGACAAACAGGGGTCCTCGCCCATATACTCGAAGTTGCGTCCGTTGAGCGGCGTACGGTAGATATTCACACCGGGACCGAGCAGCACATTCTTGCCTCGGTAGAGTGCTTCCTCGCCTATGCTGCGTCCGTAGAGTTTCGCCATATCGGGATTCCACGTAGCGGCCAGACAGGTCAATGCAGGGAACGCCATACAACTGTCGTTGGTCCAGCCGGCTTGATCCCATTCGTCCCACAGCACCTCTGCGCGGATGCCGTGAGGGCCGTCGGTGCACCACAGTCCGGGGATTCCCAGACGCGCTACGCCCGGCGAGGAGAATTTACTCTGCGCATGAACGATGGCTATCTTTTCCTGCAAGGTCATGTGGTGGAGCGCATCTTCCACGCGCTGCTCCATCGGTGCGTCAGGGTTCAGATACCGGTGCGCAAGGCACCCGTTGGCAACAAGGAAAAGTCCGAGTGCCATACACAAAAATCTGCTGCTTTTCATACTGTTCTTCTATAATTCATGTCCGAGGACGTTGTATCGTCTTCCGTTGTGTTCGAAAATCAATTGCCCGTTCGCGATGTATTTGGCGGCTTTGTCATCGGTGTTGACATCGGCAACAGCCATGGGCTCCTTTGCCCGAATACGAACCGACATCACTCCCTTGGTCGGTATGGTATGGTTGGCATATACGGTCTGTCCGGTCTCGTCCGGCAGCGCTATGGCCATCATACGTGCCTGGTTGGCATTGTTGTACACCACGACACCGATGCTACCGTCGGGATTAGCGGCGGCCACATACGACAGGTTGGAGGCAGTAGATGCAGCCTGAATGCGCACGGCACCCGGGTCGATGACGCGAGCGGCATGACCGATGATATAATAGCTGACATTGCGCTCGCTGAGGGTAGAACCGCTGATAGTGAGTGCGCCTTTGCAGGTAGTGCATCCGCCGGAAGTATGGATGCTGTAGTTGGGGTCGGAGCAGAGGTTCCACTCCAGTACGGTGGTAGCCATGTTGTTCATCGCACCCAGCACCACATTCTGCACATGCCAGTTGAGGTCGCCGGCGAAGTCTCCGTCCTTGCCGGTATATTGTTCTGTGAAGAGAACCGGTTTGCCGGTGGCCTCATAGACCGTAGAGAGGGCAGATATCTCGCCGGAATAGAGATGGAAAGCCGTGCCGTACACATACCGGCTTTTCGCCACATGAATCGGAAAATCCGTCACATCGCAATTATGGTCGTAGGCAATGATACGTACATCGCCATGTCCCGTATCCGCCAACTTCGGCCCCAGTTTGCCGGCTATAAAGGAATACATCGTCTCCTTGGTCCATTTCATACTGGGGTTGTTGTTTCCGTTGAGCGGTTCGTTCTGCACGCTGATACCCCAAATCGGGATAGCCCAATCAGCCATGGCCTCTATGTATTTGCGGAAATACTCGGCATAGAGGTCGTAGTAGGCCGTCTTGAGCGAACCGCCCATGTAGCCGCCGTGACCGGATGTTTTCTCCTTCATCCAGACCGGTGCGGTCCACGGTGCGGCCAGCACTTTGACTTTCGGGTTGATGGTCAATATCTCCTGCAGGACAGGGATCACCGTAGTGAGATCCTGCTGCGCAATGGCGAAATTGGACAGCGTGGCATCTTCGCTCGCGGCGTAGGTATAGTCGCTCTCGCTCAAGTCGCACGCGCCGATGGCTACGCGCACCATAGAGGCATTCAGCCCTTCGGCTCCGTACAGTTCCTCCAACAGAGCGTGACGGTTGTCGGCAGGCAACTGCATCAACAGTTTGGCACTACCCTGGGTCAGCATCCATCCGAAGCCGTCAATAGTCTGGTAGGTTTCCGCAGGCTGCAGGGTAATGCGCGTAGCGGCCTGCGTGGCGGATTCCAGGTCCTTCACCGCCTGGTGCTCCATTCGCTTGCTGCTATTCGTCACCCACGCCTCCGACGTGCCCGCTTGGACACGCGGAGGAATGAGACCAACCAATAACAATATTAACCGTAGGACGAACCTACCACTGTCCTGCCGTATTTGCATAGGAGTATGGGGTTAGAATATCACTTTCTTGCCGTTGTAGATATAGAGGTTACCCTTCTGCGGGCACGCTATCTGACGGCCTAATACGTCGTAGTACACCCCATTGTTCTTGAGAGTGACATTGTCGATGGCGGTGGTAGTTCCGGCAGTAACTGTCAAACGAATCTTGTTGTTAACAAGGGCGATGGTAACATCAGATGCCTTGTCAAGGGTGAAAGCGATATTGCCGCTGTCATCTACACCCGCATTCGAGTTTTCTGTATCCAGTTGTGCAAATCCAAACGTGCAATCATCATGCCATCCATCCACGTTCTCCTTCACTTTGAATTTATACGTGCCTGCCGGCAGATTCGTATACGTACGAGACAATGTAGCATCCAATTTGGAATCGTTATCCTGGGCATACCAACTATGGCCGGCAAGCCATGCTCCGCCACCTACTTCAGCACCATTTCCCGTGATACAATACTCACGGTCGATGAGCAAAACCACTTTGCCGTGCTTCATTTTGACCGTCACATCCGCTGCTGCCAGCAAACGGAAACAGATATTATTGCCATCACCGTATGTCTTGTGCATCGGAGAGGACATAGCCACATTCAATTGGGCGTATCCCCATGTTTTACCCCATGAGCCATTCGTCACCTTGAACTCATACCATTGAGCAGGAAGCGCAGTAAAGGAAATCTCGTCATTAACAAGCACGCTGGATGCATCACCCGCATTCCAGTTCTGTTGATTACACCAAGTACCGCGTTCGTTGCTACCATTTCCCGCGATGTAATAATAATTGGGTCTATAGGCCAAAGGCTTTGTGGCCTGCAAACGCACTTTGCCGTCTACCAACGAGATGGTCACATCGGCTGCTTCAGAGAGTGTGAATCCCATGTCGTTGCCATTTCCACCATACATAGGCTCCGCACTATTTTCATCAATTGTGGTGAATTCATGTCCGTCACCCCATTGACCATCCGTGATCTTAAATCCGTAATTCTTACCGCCGGCAGCCACGTTCGTAAATGTAATAGAACCGTTTGCGTCCAAAGCATTTTCAGCCGCATTCACGACCCAATTTTGTCCGTGTACCCAACTGGGATCCTCATTACCGTTACCTACTACATAATACGTCGTCTGCGCAAAAAGGTTAGTTGGCAGCATACTTGCTACCAGCAGTATGCACATTGCATAAATTTTCTTCATAGTGTATTAAATTTAAATTGTTGATATGTTGTTTGTTTAACGAATCATCTTCTGTCCATTGCTGATGATCAGTCCTTTGTAGTCCGCAGAGACTTGCTGGCCGAGCACATTGTAAAAAGGGCCGTTAGCGGGAGTAACCACCGTGGTCATGTTTTCAGTCGGTTCGTCGGTGGTGAGTTGGATCGTATTGGTGGACTGAGCGAGGTTAGCCGTACTGCCGCCATTGAGCGGAGCATAGATTTCCAGCGACGAGCAGAGCATCTTGCCGCTTTGCCAAGCAGCCACCTCATCGGCATTCATACCGGAGCGCCAGAAATGCAGGTCGCTGATGGAGCAAGCGCCGCTGAGTGCAACCGTATTGAGCAGCAATTGACCGTTGGTGACCGATTGCTGCGTACCGTCGATATAGACATAGGTCTTACCGGCAGCATAATAATGCGATACAACTACCGTATGCCAACTGGCATCCATGATGTCGCTTCCTACTTGCGGAGCCGTACCGGATGTGAGCGTCCAGTTGATGTTCAGTGCGCTGATGTTCTTCACACGGAAGGCCAGCGTGAAAGCGTGTACTTCATCCTCGGGAGTGAGCACAATGCGTTGGTTGGACGCCAGCGTGAGGCCTTCACCTGTTTGGCGGGTCGGTTTGGCTTTGTGGGCCTCCAGTGCATCGAAGAGCGACGGCACGATGGCGTGCATAAACTCGGTGTGACCGGCCTCATTGGGGTGATAGATATCCTCGCCGTTCTGGTAGCCGCTAGCCCACTGACCGTTGCCTGCGCAGTTGTCCAGTGCGCCCAGGAAATTGACGGTCGGGATATCCCATTCGTGCATCTCGAGGTTCATAGCTTTCACATACCCGTAGTCGGTAGCATTGTAGTCGCCACGAGGATAATTGTTGGTCGCTACCATCACTTTTCCTTCAGCTTCGCCAAGGTCGATAAGACTCTGCATGTTGGTCTTCCACTGGTTATAGACAGCCTGCGGGTTAGCCGCACCGTGGATACCTTCGTTGCCGAGACCCAGACCTATGACTACATACTGACCGCAGTCGCCGTACATGTGTCCTTTGTAGCGGGCAAGAAGGTTGGTGGTGTTGTTGCCGTTGATGGAGGTATTGGAATACTCATATTCCGGCAACGTGTTGTCTGCCGCGTGACGGGCAGCGAGCAACTGGCCGTACTGCCATGCGTAGCCGTGCTTGATGTTTCCGTCCTCGGAAGCACCCTGTCCGTTGCAAACGGACGAGCCGAAGAAGGTGATCTTGTTATCGGCTACATCGACACACTCGATGCTATAGGTAAAGTTGCGCATGTTCAGCGTAACCACTTTGCTGCCATGACGCATGTAGATATCTTCTACAGAGAATTCGCAGTCTTCCTGATCGGGCGTGAAGCCTACGATGCCCTCTTGTCCGTTGCGTGCCTTGACGGTGTAGTCCCACGAACTATTCATGCAAAATTGTCCGCGCTCGGCATCCGTACCTGTATAAGGCACAAGGTCGAATGTGCCTTGCCATACGCCGTCGCCCTGATAGGCCATCTCCACACCGGCAGCACTCCAACCGGCCGTCGTAATATTACCCACCAGGCCCACGCGGGTGATAGCCAAGGATGTGTAGGTGCGGGCGGTGGTGTTATACACGATACGGTAGATACCGTTTGCCAGCGCACATGTGCCCGAAGAGAGCACTTCAGTGGCCGTCTCAAACGAGAGTGTACCGCCGTTGGTGATTTGGCAGAATGCCTCAAACGATGTGCCTTCCGTCACTCCGTCGGGCACACGCAGGTACATCGGCACCTCACCACCCTCGACGGCCGTTCCTTTCATCAGCAGTGCTGTATATTTGGTCTCTTCCGGAGGTGTCGGCTTCTGGTAGTCGCTATACTCCTCAATACGGATACCGTTGATGTGCACATACGAGCCGCGCTCAATGCTCAACGAGAGCAATAGTTCGCCTTCCGCCGTCGGGAAAACCGGATCAGAAACAGAGAACGCATCTTCGTTCCAACCATAGGTTGCACCGGAATAGCACATTCCGTTACCGCCGGTATGGTGAGTAAAGATACAGTCTGTCAGACCTTGCAGTTTCAGTTTGTCCACGGTCTGACCGAAGGAACTGTTGTACGCGCGTGAACCGATAATATAGAACACATAGGCCTTGTTGGGGTTCAGACCTGCAAACTTCATCTTGCCGGTGTTCGAACCGTTGATAAAGAAATAGTCACCCATGACGGTTTTCTTGCCGAAAGCGCCAAGAATAGCGGGATGGTTAGTTACGGTATCACCGCCGTTTTTATAGCCGTTACGCGAGAAAGCGGATGTGATGGTTACATTCGCGCCTACTGCCGCGTTATCGCTATAGACGAGGTTGACGGCTGCAGCGGAAGTGCCGTTTTCATAGAGGTTGTTCAAATAGATACCCCCTGCATCAGGCGAAGCGGTCAACTCGCCGTTCGTGCCGTCGCTGTGACCGCAGTCGATATAGATCTCCTTGTCCGCTACATGCAGATTCGTCATCTCCTGCATACGCATACAATTGATGGGGAAATACGCACCACTTCCTGCAAACTGGCGATGAACAGTGATGCTGATCTTGCCTTCTGCGTTCGGACGCATCACCGGCGAAAGATAGACATTCGAGGTATTCTGGTTTTCTCCGTTGGCACCAATGCCCGTACCGGCCGCTTTCAGTGAACCCTGAATAGCCCATGCGCCACGGAAAGTATAGTCGCTGATGCGGTCATCCGTAGCCACGCGACTGGCAAAAACCTTGAACTGATAGCCCTTGGCAGGATCCAAACCACTGATGCCTATGGTGCAGTGCTCGCTACTGGATGCAAACAGATAATCCTCCGTCGCCGTTGCTACAGCCAAGTCACCCAGTAAGGCCGCATCGGGAGACAACAGACCACCGCCGCCGCTCATACCGTTGGCGGTGAACTTGGTGTCCGCCAACTGCACCTTGATCGTCGTTGCTGTATTGGCGGCATCTACTACGCTATACACATAGTCCAACGAGGGACGGTTACTCGTGACACTTTGGTGACCGATGTTGTTCCAATAGTGACCATTGCCATCGGGAGAGGTGGTGATGGTACCACGTGTGCCGCCGTCCATACCGAAATCGAAGTAGAACGTGCGGGTAACGGTTTCTGCATACGAGAAACTGAGCAGGCAGAATGCCGCGAGAAGCAGGGAGATACGTTTCATAAGGGTGTAGTTTTATGGGTTTGACATATAGAAACCAAGGGAGGTAATCAGCCTCCCTTGGCTAAAACGGAATGCTTATTGTTTAGCACCGTTCATGTTGTAGACAGCACCTTCGCGCTCGATGAGCAATTGGCCGTTCTCGATACGCTTGATCGACTTAGCGTTAAACTGAACAGTCTCAATGGCTTGTCCTTCTACTGCGATAGTCAGCGTAGCGGCTACATTCTCGTAGTCAACCACCAGCGTGATCGTTACGTCCTCATAGGTAGCCTCTGCATCAGCAGGATAGAAGTTGTCGCACGGGAATGCCAGTTCCATCGGCGTGTTGATGGTCCACTTGTCCTCCGAACCCTTGGCAGCACCGAACTCAACAGCCCATTGACCGTAAACCACCTTGAAATCCTGACCAAACTCAGCCAGCAGAATTTCATAGGTATTCTCTGCGCCCAGAAGCTTGGTGAATTTGGTTGCATCGTTGCAGTTCCATCCGAGTTTGGTGCCTGGGATGTACCAGTCTGCTTCCGTCACATAGAACTCACCGCTGACGAGTTTGAGGATACGGTCGTCACCATTGACAGTAAGGGTCAGCACAGCATTTCTGTAACCACCGAACGGGTTAGCCAATGCAATGTTACCACCGCCCAGTTGGAGCGTATAGTCTTCACCCAGGGCTACACCTGCGCCGTTGGAAGCATACTCGGTTCCCCACTTGCGGTCGTAGATAATTTTGAAAGTACCGTTGAGGTCAGGCACATTAGCGGTCAGCACACCGTTCACGTCCACGAACTCAACTGCATCAGAGAGGCTCCAGTTGTTGGTGCAAGCACCTACCAGGAAGTAAGAAACAGGCACTGCGCTGTGGTCATAGAGCGTACCGGCTACCAGCGAGATTACCAGATGATCCGGATCAGTTGCGTTGAGGGTGAGCTTGGCATTCTTGTAACGCCATTCGCCTTCGCCTTGTCCCTCAGGGATGAGGATGCTGCAGTTAGCGGGAGCGTCTGCTTCACCCTGGCTGTCATCACATTTAACGAGGTTGTAGTTGCCATTCAGCACTACACCTTCGCCATTAGCGGCTGCACCGTGCTGCGGATGCCATGCGCCGTTCTCAGTGATCTTGAACTCACCGTAGAGATCTGCTACCTCAAGGGTCAGCACACCTTCTACCTCCGTGAATTTCCAACTGTCGTTGTTGTTACTCCAACCATTCGCTGCGCCTGCGAAATAATAGTCGGTTGCATTGAGTGCCAGTGCGGCCATCAGTGCACATGCAAAAGTAAAGAACTTTTTCATAATGTTTTTTGATTTAAATAGTTAACTATGATATAATGACAATGCATTATATTTCTTATTTTTTATTTTTTTTGTATGCCCTTCTCGGCGGAGCGGACACGGTCTTCCTCCCGATTAACGGGAGGACGCTCCGGGAATGACACACGTAGTAATGCTCCTGCCCGGCAGGGTGAGGCTGAAGAAATGCTCGCCGGCCTCGATCTGCATCGACAGGCCGTTGTCGTTCTCGTTCATCAGCACAACGCCATAGGTGCTGTCCGGGTTCTCGGCTGCGCAGACAGTGACATTGCTCGGCTGATAGCCTTTCACGCCGATGCGGGTCGAACCTGTCTTGAACGCCTTGCTGAGGTGTCCGATGGCGTAGTAATGGCTGCGCTTGGTGAGCGTCGTGTAGTCCTTGCTCGACACATCCACTGCGCCGAAGCAGGTGTTGCACGCGCCGGCACCGCCGTGAGGGCCGTTGTTGTCATCGAGCATAAAATTCCATACGATGACGGTCTTGCACCAGCGCATCACATTGGCCAAACAGGTGTATTTCATCTCGTCCAGCAGCGATACGCTCATGTCATGACCGTTGTTCCACGTGCCGATAGATGCCTCGGTGAAATAGAGGTTCTTATCCGGAGCGAGTTTGTGCACCGCATCCAGCTCGGTTGCCGAACCGCCGTAGTTATGATAGGCAGCGCCGTCCACATATTGGGCCGCCTCCGAATCGTTGTATATCTTGATCGGATAGCGGTTTTGGTCCTCCTTGCCGTCGTAGTTGTAGTTGTGGTCAAATACGATGATCTTCGTCTTGATACCGTTGGCCGCAAAGGCAGGACCGAGGGCGGTCTTGACGAAATCGCGTTGCTGCTGCCACGGCATATAGAGCGACATCGAGTTACCCCAGTTGAGCGGTTCGTTCTCCACCGTTATGCTGGTGATGTTCACTCCTTCGCGCTCGAAAGCCTGTATCCACTTGACGAAATACGTAGCATAGTCCTGATAGTAGTCGGGGTTGAGATAACCGCCTACCCAAGAGTTGTAAGCACCCTTCTTGTTCACATCATCCACCTTCATCCATCGCGGACAGCTCCAGGGCGAACCCATGACCTTCAGATCCGGATTCACCGCAAGTATCTCCTTGAGCATAGGAATGATATAGTCGTTCTCGTCGGAGGTGAGTGCAAAGTTTTCAATACCCTGCTGGTCGCAGCAGGTGTAGTCGTAGTTGCTGTGGGCATTGAAGTCCGAGCCGCCGATGGGCACACGCACGTAACTGTAGCCCATGCCTTCGCTGACGCTGAAGGTCTCCTTGATCAGTTTGGCACGTGCCTCCGCCGGCATACGGCTGAGGTTGTAGGCACTGGCGCCGGTGATGGCTGCACCGAAACCGTCGAACTCCTGATAGCGGGTCTTGGTATCCAGCGTGAGCGTGATCTCCGGATTCATATTGAGCCCTTCGATGAAGTCCTTGCCCACCTTGTCAAAATGCATGGTGTTGTCTGCCGTTGTGATATAGGTCATCACATCGTGCTGGGCTTGCGGCTCAGGGTCGGTACCGGGGTTGGTGTTGTTATTGTCCTTGCAGCCGGCTAACAACACGGCTGCAAGGGTGATATACCATAGATGTTTCATATTAACGAACTTTTTCATAGGTTGTGGTCATTGTATTCTTATTGAGCGTGACGCGGTAAACGCCTTCGAACAGCGGGTCGGAAGTGGACCACCAGTTACCTACGTTGCTCTCCTCGTTGGAGCTGACTATATTCAGTCCGCTCTGGGTGTAGTCGAGCGAAGTTTCTTCGCCTCCCCAACCGTGCTGGTGGAAGAACTTGAAGTTGACCGCACCGAAGCCCGGATGGTCGGTGTTCTCCGCATCGTTGAGCATATAGACGGTGAACTGGTAGGTCTTCGGTGCCACAAGGCGTCCTACGAAGTTCTGGTTCGGACTGTCAAAGCCCCATCCGCTGGTGGCGTGCGGATCCCATGAGGGTTGACCCATACCCACACCGCAGAGGTACATCACGTCGGGTTCGGTCAGCTCATACAGCGGCTCTACAACGAGATAGTCCTCTGCCGTCTTGTAGGACAGGTAGTACATGCCCTTATCGCCGAGGAACTTGATCTTGTTGCCGCCCAGATATTCCATCCAGTCGAGGTTGTATGCTTTGGAGAGGTCGGTCACACCGGTGATCTCCACTTCGCTGTTCTTGTCGAAGAATATCTTGGCACCCCGATACTCTTTGCGTGCCGAGGAGGACGAGATATACGCGGGTTCTTCTTGCAGGTCGTTCTGTACATCCACCGCCGTAACAGGCATGGCTATCGTACCGCCGATGGTCACCTCGAAGGTAAGCGGGTTGAAGATGATCGTATCGATGGTCTCGTACCGGTCGTCCTCAAGGATGATGGCACTTGCTTCTCCGGCTTCAAACTGATCCTTGGTGATGAGCGTCAGTTTGTCGTTGTACATACCGAACACCGGGGTGTTCCAATCTACGCGGCCGAACTTGGTGCCGGTGACGGCCAGCAGGCACTGGATGGATTTGGGATACTTGAGATCATATGCCACGAATACCGCTTGCGCCTCGTCGTAGGTCATCTGCTGACCTTTGCCGATAGCGGTGTACTGCACGGTAGGAGGCATGATATACATCGTCTCCAGGGCGGGACGCTTGCCGGTGCATCCGGTCAGGATGACATTGGTGGCCGTTCCCTCTATGTTGGTAGCGGTCAGATAGACTTTGACATCTTCGCCTTCCGGCATGTTCGGACCGAAAGGAACGGCGTATTTCAACTGTGCGGCGTAGTGGTAGTCCTTCGTGCGGATCAGATCGGTAGCTACAACCTGCAGACCCACCATCACTTTCACTTGCAGTTGGGACAGCGGTGTCGTTTTCTCGTTGATCTCGACATCAAATGCCACGCTGTCGGTGCCATAAAGCACGGTCTGCGTCAGCATGGTAGCCGTCATCTCAGGCTGACCGGAGGGATAGACCTTCCGGTAATGCTCCGGTTGGCAGGCTGCCATCAGCAGCGTTGCCATAGCTATATACAAATACTTTTTCATAACTTTCACCTTTAAACTTTAAACTCTCAACTCTAAACTCATCAATATCCCGGGTTCTGCACCAGGTTGGCATTCTTGTCCAAAGCCGTTTGCGGAATAGGCATCAGGCGGTGCTCTTCCACGAAGGGACGTGCCTGCGGCATACGACCTTCATCGCGGTTGTTAATGCCGTTCATTACTTCCATCAGTTTGCCAAAGCGGATGAGGTCGAACAGGCGCTGTCCCTCCAGCGCCAATTCCAGACGGCGCTCGTGGAGGATAGATTCCAACATGGCTTCCTCGGTGCTGGTCTTGTCTGCAGGCAATTCGGCTAAGTTCACACGGGCGCGAATCTCGTTCACCAGCGGAGCGGCAGAAGCCAGGTCGCCTTTGTGCGCGAGGGCTTCGGCTTTCAGCAGCTGGATATCCGCTCCGCGGAGCTTGATGATGCTGTTGTACGCCGAGCGGCATTTGTACATGAACGGGTAGTTGTTGGCAGGATAGTAGTTGCTCCATGAGCACTGATCCCAGACGATGGTTTGGTTCATACGGATAGCATCACCCTCTCGCTCGAAATCCTTGATCAGGTCACGGCTCGGAGTGATCCATTTTGCCCAGGTGAAGTTCGACTCGGGGTCAGCCATGTCGCGGCCGAACATCCAAGTTACCCAGCTGCCGCTACCGGTGTAGTACTGCATCTCCAGGATCGACTCAACGGAGTTGCGCAGTTTGGCGTCCTTCAGGTCGGCATCGTATCCGAACAGACTTTCGTAGCTGGCCTCCAGGCGGATACCGTCGGCAAACACCAGATCGCAGTACTCGATCACCTTGTCCCAGTCAAAGAGTTCGGCATACACTTTTGCCAGCAACGCATACGCTACAGTCTTGCTCAGACGCGTCTTGTCGCCGCTGATAGCCGGTGCGTAGGGAATAGCATCGAGCAGGTCCTCTATCACGCGCTTGTAGGCGGAGTCCTGCGTTACAGGCTTCGGGAAATAGATGGGATACACCTCTTCGATGTTGGCTGCGGTGATATCCGGGGCCTCGGTCAGGTTCAGCGGAATGTTGCCAAACCAGTGCGCAAGGTCGAAGATCATCATGCTGCGGAAGATGAGTGCCTCGGCTTTCCATTGCTTGCGCTCGCTCTCCGCGAACGCGGGGTCGGGCACGAGGTCGATATTGGTGATCACGACGTTGGCCTTGGCGATGTCCTCCAGATAGCGGTCCCAGTCACGGGCAATATCGGGGTTGGAGGCATCCAGAGCGTTGGTCTCTACCGGCACCACCTCCGCACCGGTTGTACCGTCGTAGGCGTTGTCAGTGCGGG
>Ga0265298_10005361_pt1 | contig 16125 bp, 10 predicted proteins | sample AusTroGonzalo_MG_3_FD_193486 | JGI IMG/M metagenome (GOLD analysis project Ga0265298, IMG submission 193486) | Bovine rumen microbial communities from tropical cattle in Woodstock, Queensland, Australia - Gonzalo_01 | ecosystem: Host-associated > Mammals > Digestive system > Stomach > Rumen ... | reverse complement strand
ACTTCATCATGCTTCCTAGGGAGTCCCACAAGAGACAGGTCTCCAAGACCATGACATATCTCAACAAGTTCGGGTACTTCGACATGAAGAGCAAGGACGAGACTAGGGAATACATCGACAAGACATATCAGGAATGCGCCGGAAATCCAGGATTCACGTTCGAGATAGACACCACGGACATCATAATCTGCCTCAGGACGGACATGCTCCCGACGAAGTCCTATTTCATCAGCATTTCCGCCCATGAGATATCCCATGCCATAACGATACTCTTCAACAACCTCGGAGTCGGGGAGAACGACGAGATGAGGGCGATATACATGGGGAACATGGTGGAGGATTTCATCTCAAAATCGAAGATTCTGGACTCAAATCTCCAGAATTGAGCGAGAAACGGCCCTAAATACTCGTAGAATATTATCGTTATGGCATTTTGGAACAAATTTTTCAACAGGCGCGGATCTAACGCCGAAACCGAAGAGAAGAACGTGACCGAACCCCAGGCGAAGTACGGGGAATCGGCCTTGGAGAAGAATCCCGGACTTGAGGCGTTCGACGGAGTCCAAAGTTCCATATTGGATATTCTCGACAAGCGTTCCGTTACGGCTGGGATCCAGGACGGGGCGTTGTATCCGGGATATGCGAACTACTTCACGTCCGTCTTCACTGGAATGTCCGCGATGCCTGTCCTCACGAACAAGAGGTCGAGGATCAAGCAGTATAGGGAGATGGCCGGATACACGGAGTGCGATTTCTGCATCAACGAAATAGCAAACGACTTTGTCCATGAGGACGACGACGGAGAGGTTATCCATCTTCTCGTCCCTGAAAAGACCCATCTGAACGACGTAAAGAGGCAGATTCTCGACGACGAGTTCAGGAAGTATATCGAACTGTTCAAGCTCAAGGAGAACGGGAAAAACCTGGCGAAGAAGTTCATAACAGAGGGAGAGGTCGCCTTCGAGAACATCATAAACCCTGAGAAGCCAGAACTTGGAATCCTCGGAGTAAGGCACATCCAGACCGAATACTACGAAACTTTGGTCAATCCTGACACAGGAAGGCCGATCGGAATATTCTTCGACAAGAAGAACAAGGACATGGACATGAGAAATCTCGTCTCCATGTCCGCTCTTGGGGCGCAGTCGATCTTCAACAACATGATAACGGCCTCCATAGGAGCGTACAACAAGGATGAGTGCATTCCGTTCCTCTGGCCCCAGCTCACCTACATTTCCTCCGGAGTCACTTCCCCAGACGGCCTTATACAGTATCCGATGATCGAGAAGTGCAAACAGGCTTACCATCAGCTTGTCCTGATGCAGGATGCCGCCGTTATCCTCCGTGTCACCCGCGCTCCCGAAAGGCTCCTCTTCAACATCAACACCGGAAACCTCAACGAGAGGATGGCGAGGGCGAAGATACAGGACTTCGCCAACAAGATGAAGTCCAAGCGCATAGTCTCGTTCCGTGGAGGAAATCCACAGGACGCGGAGCAGACCACGACCTACAACCCGATTTCGATGCTGGAGTCGTTCTACTTCGGAAAGACCAACGCTAACGACGGAACGACTGTGGAATCGGTCGGATCTACGGCGGACTACGAGCAGATAGCTGACATAGAGTTCTTCCTTCGCCGTCTCTTCAAGCAGTTCGGGGTTCCATTCTCCAGGTACAAGGAGCCGGATGGAGCGTTGGAGAGGGAAGACACGATTTCCAAGGAGGAATATTCCTTCTCTCGTCTCATCATCGACATCCAGAGACGTTTCGCCTCTGCCTTCAAGAACGGCTACATCACACACCTCAAGCTTCGCGGGATATGGGACAAGTACGATCTTAGGGAAAGCGACTTCAACGTGGAGATGGAACGTCCAATCCTCTACGACCTCTACAACGTCAACAAGATGGTCACTTCTAGGATGGAGACGTACAAGGCCATAACCGACGTAGACGAACTCTCCAAGACGATGGCGATGAAGAAGATCCTCAAGATGACCGACGAAGAAGTGGATGAGAACTTCCGAATGCTCATCAAGGAGAAGCAGTATATCGCCATGACTGACTATTTCGGAGACCTTGTGTCCGACGAGCATTATCCTCTCGACTACCACTCCCCGATACGCCTCAACGGGATAGACAACCAGAACGGTCCCGAGAAGTCTGGTGGCGGAGAAGGCGGAGGTGGAGAAGAAGGTGGCGGAGGAGGCCATGAGGACGAAAATCCACCAGAAAACAACGAAGAAGAGGGTGGAAACGAAGAGGAAAAAGGTGAAGAACCGCCTCCTTTCGGACTTGGATGACCAATCATAGCCCGAAATCAATAAATAACATAGAAATTCTCGGCGTCAAACGCTAAATAGTTGAAACCACTGGGAAAACACGACATGGACATGAAAAACATAAGGGCAGGATACTCGAAGATGCTGGCGTCTCTCGAAGATAACGGCATCAAGCTCGACGAGTCCCAGAAAGAGACCTTCGACAACTTCATGGTCGCAATTGAGTCCAAGTACAACGAAGTGAGGGATACTGCGATCAAGGCCACGCGCAAGATCGTCGCCGAAAAGATGAACGCCAAGTTCAAGGTCGCTTTCGAGAACTACCAGAAGCACCTTTTCGAGAACGTCGCCCTCACCCGCATGATTCAGGAGAAGGTTGACGAGATCAAGAAGGCCAAGACCATTTCCGAGACCAAGACCGAACTTGACGCCAACGCCATGAAGGAGCTTGAGGAATCGGTCGACCAGTTCCTCGACGGATATATCGAGGAAGTCCTCCCCAAGAAGTCCATCGTCGACTACGATCAGTTGCGCAAGATGACGAAGCTCACAGAATCCCTCAAGAAGGAGCTTGAAGAGGCGAAAAAGCCCGTGGAGAAGACGGTTGACGAGTCCATCAAGGATGAACTGGAGAAAACCAAGGCCGATCTCTCCAAGGTGAACGAGGAACTTGAGAAGGCGAAGGGAAAAGTGCTTCTCGAGTCGAAACTTGAGGACGTTCCGCCCCTCGAAGCGAAGAAAATGCGCGAAAAGTTCGAGGGATGCAAGGAATGCGAAGTAAAAGAGAATTTTGATAAGGTTCTGGAGGAAATCCGTGACGGTGTGGAGAAGGAACAGACGATTCCAGCCGCCGGAAAGGAACCTACGACTCTTGAATCCGAGATCAACAGCATACTGGAGACCCCGGAGGAAGGAAAAACGGAGGACAGTGACGAAGTCCCCGGAGATGTGCCTCAGAACGCCCTGCCAATGGACGTTCCGAAGGGAATCGACGAGGATGGAGACGAGGTCTATGAAACGGAGGTCGACCTGTACGAGAGTTCGGGTGAATTCGACACTATCGACCAGAAGGCCATGGACTACTTCATAACAAAACTTGAGAACAGCTACAAGTTTGCGCGATAAGTCTCCTACGTGCTGAAATCCACCAAAAACAAAAGGAACAAAGAGAATGAAAGCTCTGTTGACTGAAGCCCACCAGAGGAGAATCCTCAAGAAGTGGCAACCTATCCTGGAAGCTGGTCCTGCGATTGCTAACGACCAGACGAAGCTGGCCCTCGCCCAGGTCCTGGAGAATACCCGCGCCGAGTTCGCCCGTAAGGGTCTGCTTGCCGAGGCGGGATTCACCCAGCCTGACATGGTCGGCAACAGCGTGATCGACGGCAAGACGTCCAAGGGCGTCCTCAAGGGTGGTCTCGGATACAAGAACCGTACCGCTCCTGGCGACACCACGGACTTCTACATGCCCAACATCATCATGCCGATGGTTCGTCGTATCTTCCCGACGCTCATCGCTAACGAACTGGTCGGCGTTCAGCCTCTGAACGGACCTCTCGGCTATGCGATCGCGTATCGTGCGAAGTATGGCAAGAACGGTGTGGTCGGATCGGGCAACCTCGATCTGGATGACCGTGAAATCGGTTTCCACCCTGTTGACACGCGCTACTCTGGCGTTCGCGGCAAGGGCCGTCTTGACGGTCTTACGGGCGAAGCCATTGACAACGTCGTGGCCGACGGCCAGACGGATGCGTCCTCGGCGGAAGCGGCTTGGGCGGCTTATGCCGGTGCGCAGGGCGACTTCGACGGTGGTCAGGAAGCCTGGGCTGGCGAAGGTGCGCCTCTCGGCGAAGCCTCGGAATATGCGTCCTTCTCGAAGGGTACGTATCCGAAGATCGGCTTTGGCCTGATCAAGACGGCTGTCGAGGCCAAGACGCGCAAGCTCGGTGCCGAATGGTCGCCAGAACTGGCCGAGGACATGGAGTCCATGCACGGCCTGGACGTCGAGGCGGAAATGATCAACATCATCTCCTACGAGATCGGTGCTGAAATCGACCGCCAGATCATCACGGAAATGGTGAAGGCCGCGATCACGGGTGGTTCGGTCTCTACCTGGTCTCCAGCCCTTGCGGATGGTCTTGACCAGATGGGTCGTCTCGCCACTCTGCTCACGCAGATTACGATCGAAGCCAACCAGATCGCCCTCAAGACCCGTCGCGGCAACGCGAACTTCGTGGTCACGTCTCCTCGTGTGACGGCCCTGCTTGAACAGCTCTCGCTGAACAAGTTCGTGTCGATCCAGAACACGAGCAAGGACGCTCCTTCGGTGCCTGACAGCGGCGTGGGTGCCATCACGAAGTGCGGTCTCATCAACGACGGCCAGCAGTTGCTGGTGCGCGATGCGTATGCGTCGGGCGATTACGTCCTGATGGGCTACAAGGGAAGCCATCCGGCTGACGCGGGTATCATCTACGCGCCTTACATTCCTCTCCAGCTGTCGAAGGCCCTGAATCCTGACACCATGACCCCTGTGGTCGGTGCGAGGACGAGGTACGGTCTGATGCAGTCGGTCTGGGACAGCAGGAACTACTTCCACTTCATCACGGTCAGCGGCCTTACGGCGAAGTACACGCTCAACGGCGATCGTAACTTCATCCAGCCGTTCTCCAAGGTGAAGAACGGGACGCTCTTCGTCTAATTGAAAGATTGACGAACGTCCAGACAAGAACCCCGGTTGATTCCGGGGTTCTTTGTTTTTGTGAAATAGTGAAAGAAACCGAAAAGATGAGGTAATTAGCCTTTGTGGAACGCAATATGAACAGACACAATCCTCCATTTCATCCTCATGGAAATCCCCATTGTCCGCCAGAACAGAAGAACGGATTGGCAAGGACGAGGGAAATGGACAGGAGGGTATTGATTTCTGACAACATCGGAAACCTGAACTACATAGTCAGTTTCAACGAAGGCGTCATAGATACGGATGAAGGCGTAAAGACCGTTTGGGTGGTGAAAGTCCTCGTTCCGTCTCCAGAAGGCGAGGAAGTGACCCTGTACGATTCCTGGAGCGACGACTACGAGATAGCCGCCAAGGATTACAGGAGAAACGTCGAGACATACGAAAATCTTGTCAAGTCCCAATGCAGACACGTTGACGACATATCCTTGTATGCGGACAGGATAGGGTACAGGAAGATGGATATTCCTCCGTGTTGCTGGACTTGCGCATATTCTTTCACACAAGAGAGGATGGGACATTGTCACAACGTGGACTGGAATGGAATGGCGAAGGGAAAGATGAGGTGCCATTGTCCAGACCTCTTCCGCCTCTTCTCCAGGGATGGCGTCGACGTGAAGGACATAATGGACGGAAGGACTGACAGGAACTGGCTCGACGTGAAACCTCTTGTCGATCCGGACGGAGTTTGCAGGAACTACAGGAGGCGCGAGGAAAACGATATTCCTTCTCCGATCTATCCTCCACCACACCAGCCGCATTCTCCGCACGACCACGTCTTCGGTCCTGAAATCAAGAAGAAACGCCCGGACGGAACAATGCTGATCGACGGAGGATCTGCTAAAACGACCACCATCAGATACAAGGGATAAGCCATGATTGCGTTGATAGGAAAATGGATCGCCTCGTTCTTCACTGCGGACAAGATAGGTTGTCTGTTCAGGAAGTTGCTGTTCATATCGGCAAAGACCGTCGTTAGCGAGATCATGAAGCCGGAGAACCAGAAGAAGGCTTATGAGTTCGTCAAGGAACTGAACAAGAGGACAGACATGACGAACATAGAGAAGGCCAAGGAGTTCAACAGGCAGATGTTCGAGTGGGCGAAGAAGATGGGCAAGAAGATGACGGAAAGCGTCGTGAACTGCCTGAGGGAGCTTGCGGTGAACGCCTTGAAGGTCGAGAAGGCCGAAGCGGAGGAAAACGGCGAGGAATGCGATTGTTGCGTTGACAAGACGGAGAGCGAAGATGCTTAAAATAGACAAATCAAGGACACTGAACAACAGGACGAGGAAACAGGTATTCTCCAAGGAAGACCTGAAAGATCCAGAGTCCGGCCTCGGTACTTCCGTACTCGACGAGATAAACCAGTGGTGGTTCCAGAACGTCACGATGTCCGCCAAGTACGGGAACAAGAACAATCCCGAACAGCGTAGCGAAAAGGAGAAGTACGGTTCGATAGCCCGTGCGTCAGGAGAGGTGCAGTGCGGATATGCGAGGGTGCTGAAGAACAGGAACCACACCGGATACATGGTCTCCAACGGATTCCTCGACGATCCAAATGCGTTCTACGTCATCGTCAAGATGCACACGGACTGGAACATTCCTCCAAGGACTGTGTTCAACTGCATGAAGGACATGATCCTTACAACAACCGGCCTTACGATCTCCACGAAAGACCTTGTTGCATATCGTCCTGATGCCGCTCCAGACGGAAAGAAGCGCGGGAAGAAGACGGACAAGGATCCGAAGGCGGACAAGACCGTCACGATGAGCGTTTCAAACGGGACGAAGTGGGACGATCCCGAAATCGAGGCTTACTACTATTCCATCGGCATCCAGCGTTTCGAGAAGATGTACGACTGGTACGTGGTGAAGTTCGAGGTGGAGAACAACCTCACGGACGAAGAGGAAGACAAGCTCAAGGAAGTGCTTGACAACGGCGGAGACCTTTACGAAGACGAGGAAAACATGGAAAACGACGGCATAAAGCTCAACAAGGACGGAGAAATCGAAATTCCGGAAGACATGAACCTGGACTCAGGTCGTGACGACATTCTGGAGGAAGAGAAGATCGGAGAGGGATTCTTCGACGAAGGCGGAAACCTCGTCGGGGACGTTCCTCCAGAGGCCATAGAGGAATGCTCGAAGCCGGGAGACCGCAAGGCGTCCGTGGAGAAGTGGATGGCAAAGCTCGACTTCGAGAAGAATTTCCCGTATGACAAGGCAAGGGCTACGCTCAAGACCACGGGAATGGATCTTCCAGAGAAGATAGACGAGATGGACGACCACGATGTCGCCATGCACATCTTCTGGACTATGTGCTGTGACCTCAAGGAACAGAAGCGCGAGTGGGAGGAAGGAGACAAGGAGGACGAGTTCCTTCCCGTCTATTCCCTCGAATCTCCAGTCCAGGAGAAGATCAATGAAGGTTCTGGAGACGACATCACGGTTCAGTTCCCGGAGTGGGCTGTCAATTATGCGGTCAACGGTGACGATTCTGGCCTCACTTCCGAAGAAGTCAAGATGATTCGTGACTATCTCGAATCCATGGACGAAGAAGGATATGACGCAATGGCCTTCGACGTTGGTGACGAGGCTTATTTCAGCTCTAGTCCTGAGTTTGGAGACGCTTGCGACTGCTATGACGTGACGTTCCACAAGAAGATCGGACAGGTCAACGAGACGGAACCGAACATGGAGGACAAAACCGAGGATGCGCTGAAGACTCCGTTTGTCGCAGGAAAGGTTTACAGGGACACGAACGGTGACTTCTACAAGGTCATCCGCCGTTATCCTACGTCCATCGTCTGCACGTTCAGGGGAGCTACGGACAAGGCGTGGAGCAAGATGAGGGAAGACATCAAGACCCTCGCCACAGCCCTCTTCGGAGAGGCCGAGAAGGTTGTCGGTCAGGATTTCTCCATGACCTCGCTTGACGAGTGCGGACAGGAAGAGTTCGGAAGTCTCTATGAAGATTGTCCGATAACCCTCACGGAAGCGCATGTCACGATCAACACCGTAGGAGACCTGAAGCGCGAACTTGGGAAATATGCGGACAACATCAAGGTCCAGTTCTCAAAGGGCGGAACGCTTGTCGGAATCGACGACATGACGATGGCAAACGCAGTCCTTACGTTCAACATGGGCGAAGGATATGTATTCGAGGACGAGAACAACGGAGACTCGGACGACTTTGTTGTCAAGGACATGCACAGCTACGGAAGGATCGATCCGAAGGTTCTCAAGACCGCGCAGAAGGAGCTGTACAAGTTCATGTCGGAGAACAGGGACCACTTCAAGGACATCCCTCTCGACAAGATTTTCTCCATTCTCAAGCGCAACGGAATCACCCCTGTGCAGGAAGACGGAACGGAATGGTCTGGGTTCTTGATGGGCAACAACTCCAACTGCACGATAGACCTTGCATATGACGGAAAGCTCATTCGCCACATGCTCGTCCTTACGTGGTACAAGTACAACGAGACCGGCACTTGGGAAGTGATCTCCTATATCTCCTAGTATTGGACGACAACACCAATGGACGAAAACATACAGTTCTGGGCAAAACTCGTCGAATCCGGGCAACTGGATCTCGACGAGGCGGAGAAGGACATAGGCGGGGAGAAGTACGAGATGTCCGGAGAAATGCCGGGAAAGAAGCTGTGGATTGACGATATCCGTCCGGCTCCAGAAGGTTTCCACTGGGTCAAGTCCACAAACGAGGCCAAGCAGTACATCCTCAAGACGGGATTGAAGAACATAGTCCTTATAGACACCGACCACGACGCCGGAGATTTCCAGAAGGACGGTGGAGACTACGTGAAGATTTTCGATTGGCTGGACGAAGTAGGAGCGTTCAACCTTACGATCCACATCCACTCGGCGAATCCCGTAGGTGCGAACAACATCAGGTCCATCATCTCCAGAAACAAGGAGAACGGATGGGCCGAAGTCAAGAACTCCTAGTAGTCCTCCCTGTCTTCCTTGTCTAGGGTCTTTATGATGTCTTCCTGGGAGAATGTGAAGGTGTTGGAGTCCGGAATGTCCTTGCTCTTCTTCGATTCCGCCTTCTGCATGTCAAGGTCGTGCTTCATCTGGATCAACGCCTTCTTTTGTTCGAAGTCGATCATCTTCAGCCTTACCTTGTCGTAGAACGCCATGCGGTCCTTGTAGAGGCCAATATATTCCGAGATTGTCAGGTGGGCGGATTCCAGCACCTTGGAGAAAGCCTGTACGACTTCGGGATCCAAAAGTTCCGAGTTGCATATCTGCTGGTGGGTGTACTTTATGACATCCTTCGACGAGTCTATAAGCTCCCGTATCTCCTCAAGGCTGTTCCGTAGTCCGGCCATGTCGACCTGATCCAGTTCGCCCTTGTTGTAGTGCTGGATGCTGGAATCGATCTTGCTCACGTTCTCCTTGACCTTCTCGTCGACTTCATCCATTTTTCCGATGTTTGGATCGTCAGCGTCAAGGTCTTTCAGGAAATCGTCTATCGAGGATATCCCAAGGGCTTCGTTTACTTCTTTTACGCCCATGTTAGTCGTCCATTTCCTCTCCGGTGTAGCAGTCTACTCCGTTCTGTAGGCTTTTCGCTATGGATGAACCCGGCATCTGGGCTTCGAGTTCAGCTATCATCTTTTTGGATAGATCCCTGCGTATGTTGACCTGTCTGTAGTGCTTCGAGAGCTGTGTCTTGAAGGCGTTGAAGCAAGCAGAGGTGAAATACGCGAACGGGTTGTTGTACTTGAAGTTGAAGTTCTTGAGGCCGGAAAGCATCTTCTCTATCGCATATCCGGCCAAGTCCTCCTTCAGTTCCGGGGGATAGTTCCTGAAGCACGAATGGTTGGTTATCCTTCGCGCAATCTCCATGAACATTCTTCCAAGCTCTTCCGATGGCTTGTCCCTGTCCTCGACCTTCTCGGCGGAATCCCTCCACTTTATCATTTCGGCAAGGAGGGACTTGTTGGTGACGTAGAACCTCTCCCTGTTGTGCGGGTTAGGGTTCTCTCCACGAGGAATCCTCTTTCCTGGTTTCTTTGACGCTACTGATTTTCCAGTCGATTTCTTGTTTGCAGGAGTTGCTCCTTTTTTCTTGCGATAGAACACTATGTTTGCCTTTCGTTTGTCTATATAATATCTTACGGGGGTATTTTACCCTATCGTAATTAAAGATATGGAACTTTCGCTTCAGGAAATAGTATCCGACGCCATAGAATCAGACCTCATATGCGAGGGCGGAGCGTCTAAGCCGATTTCTCACATGTTCAAGGATCCCGACATGACGTTCGGGGAGATGAGGGACATGTTCAAGTCGATCTTCTCCGGGGAAACGACGATAACCGAGAAGACTGACGGACAGAACCTCATGGTGACGTACAAGGACGGGAAATTCGGGTTCGCTAGGAACAGGGAGACATTGAAGGAACCGATGGACAGGGCAAAGCTCGGGGAGTTCTTCGAGGGCAAGGAAGATGGACTGAAGGACGCTTTCTGCAAGTCCGCCAAGAACCTGGAGAAGGCCCTGTCATCTATCGACACGCAGACTCTTGGAAAGATATTCTCCAATGGAAGGAATTTCCTCAACGTCGAGATAGTGTATCCTCCGTTCAAGAATCTCGTCGATTACGGAAACAGGTGCATTCTCCAGTTGAACGCCCTTGACGAGTTCGACGGAGAATGGAACGAGGTAGGAGAGAACACGGAATATCTGAGTGAACTTGAGAATCTTCTTTCCGCTCATAAGGCGTTGAAGCAGGAGATGTTCACGATCCAGCCACAGAATGTCCTCACGATAGCACATTCCCCTACAGCTAAACAGGCTTTGGAGACCATCCTGGAATCTCTTGACAAGTTGGCTTCTGGGCTTGGATACGACTCCACGATAAAGGACTATTTCGACGAGAAGTGGAAGAAGAGGATAACGGATTCATGCTCAAGATACGGATTTGACGTAGACCCGGATTCCATGTTTGTACAGGAGTTTTCGGACAGGCTTAGCAGGATTTCGGGGAGAAGGCCGACAAAGAGCGACGTTGTGACTTTCGCCAAGAAAGCCGGAATCAATCCGAGGACTGACGACTACCGTAGTCTTGTTGCGGAACTTGAATCTGGAGCGGACGAGGTGAACGAGGAGATTCTGGTTCCAATCGAAGATTTCATAACGATGGCGGGTGTCCTCATAATGAAGAACGTGACAGGATTTCTCGCCGCCGATCCGAACAAGACGAGCAAGAGGATACTTTCCTCCCTAGATTCCGCCATCAGGAAGATAGAGGAAGGTGAAGTTCAGCTTGCTCCGGACAAGATGAAGCTTTTCAGGAAGAATCTGAGGAAGATCGAGAAGTACCAGGACAAGTACATTCCGGCAGAGGGAGTGTTGGTCAGGTACAGGGGCAAGGTCTACAAGATAACCTCACATTTCGCCCCTGTGAACCAGATTCTCGGACTAATCAAGTACAAATAACATGAACATGGAAAAGACAGATGCCGGAGAAGTCCTTGAAGGTCTGACCATCCCGGAGAACCCGAACGATCCCCTGGAGAAGGAGATAAGGAACAGTCTTCCTCCGAAGTATGTCCATGGAGACATGGTCATAGGCTGGTATCGGAACGAGAAGAAGATGGGGGAGAAGGAAGATCAGCTCAGGAAGACCTATGTTGACGGATTGGACAACCTGATCGACCTCTTCAAGACATACGACCGCTACATCGACATGCTCAAGAAGCAGAAGTTGACGGAAAAACCGATCACTATTTCCGTCAACGGAAAAGAGTTCAAGTTCGATCCAATCAAGGATTTCACGTCGAAGAAGCTGAGGAGACCAGCTTCCGGCCAACTGTTCGTCAAGGCCATAGGAGACGTGGTCAATTCCTCCATTTCCGTGACTTCCACAAGCTCCAAGTACCAGATAGAGGACAAGGACAGGGCGAACATAAGGCTAGTCGACTCCACGGAAAACGTGATGTGCTGGGCTACGAAGGGATACGAGACCACAAACAAGTTCATATACCAACTGTGGCAGAACGCCGAGACCTTGGGTCGAGGCGATGTCTATGGAGACCCTTCCGAGCAGACGCCCTATTGCACACACTCGAAGGAACATTGGGAGTCTTATTCACAAGGAGACCCTGAATACACGCAATACTGGTATCTGACGAAGCCAAGCACAACCGGAGACGAGACAGAGTTTGAATATGCTCCAGGAGACCTTACGGACGGACATGTGATTTCGATATTCAAGTGGCTTGAGGGAAAAGGTCCCGAAGTCCTTATCGCCATGAACGATTCGTTTGGTGATCTCCTTGATAAAGAAGACGAACCTACGACATATTCCGAACTTCCATATGGCGGAGGAATTGAGGCCATAGACAAGAAGCTGATGGAGAAGCTGTACGAGACCTCAATGGAGTCGTTCGTCAAGAAAGCAGTTGAGAAGAAGGTCGTCCATAGCGGAATGATGCCGAAGAGGGTTGCGGAGAGGCTGACCCATCTTGACATTCCGGAAGGTGTCGAACGGATCGGACAGTATGCACTTTTCCAGTTCAAGAAGGTAGAGACAGTATCTCTTCCTTCGACTTTGGTCGCCATAGGAATCAACGCTTTCGGAGGACTGAAGAAACTGAAGGAAATCGTCATCCCGGAATCGGTTTCCATAATAGATGTTTCGGCATTCTCGGAATGTCCTAATCTTGAACGTGTCGTACTACCTTCAAATCTGAAGTCAATTCCGAAGAACATGTTCAACCGGTGCAGGAAACTACGTGACATTAACTTTCCTCCTGGGTTGAAGACAATCGAGACTGCGGCGTTCGTTCATTCTGGACTTGAGGAGGTCGTTCTTCCTGACGGGCTTCTTGATATCGGGGCTTCTGCGTTCTCCGGATGCGACCTCCTGAAGAAACTCGTGATACCGTCGTCAGTCACCAACATACTGGCATCGTTCATCGCAGAAACCCCAAATCTTCACGAGATTGAGATTCCTCCGATGCCGAGCATTCCGTATCAGATGTTCAATGGATCTTCCATCAGGCGCATAGTCATACCTGAAGGAGTCAAAACGATAGAAGGAGAGGCGTTCTACGGTTGCCATGAACTTGAGGAAGTTGTGCTTCCGTCCACATTGGAGGAAATCCAGTACAGGGCGTTCTGCTCTTGCATCAACCTGAAGTCGATAACGATTCCACCAAGCGTGAAAGTCATCGAGACTGACGCATTCTACTCTTGTTCCAAGCTCAGCAACGTAGACCTTACGACTGCAAATGTCATGATCAAGGCTGATGTGTTCAAGTTCTGTCGTTCGCTTGAGTCGATAACGATTCCAGATACGGTTCAGAGCATCGGACCCTACGCTTTCAGCCATACGGAACTTAGGGATGTCACAATAAGCCAGGACATGTTCGAGAAAAACCTTTCTGCGTTCACGAATTGTCCTTTCGGTTTTGCACATGGAATCAAGCTCGAAAGCAACATGAACGAATCTATTGGAGACGGAACATCAACGAAGGAAACCAAGTCAGACAAGTTCGAGACCAAGATAGCCGGGAACGTCAAGAAGTTCATAGAGGAGAACAGGAATCTCCATCCGGCGATCGCTTCCCTCCATGTAGAACACTCCACGGAAGAGGACTCGAAATACTATTCCGACGTGAACGTGACGAACGGGAAGAACCATATCTGGATAGAGGTGAAGCTGAACAAGTACGCAAACCTCGGAGGCCCGTCCTTCAAGTACGAGAACGGACAGTGGAATTGCTCCACCACGGACGAGAACGATCCTCTAACGAAGTATTACCTTTCTGTCCTCGAGAACAACTCCGGGACGTTCATAGACTTCTGCAAGGAAAAGCTCGGGGAGGATTTCGTCCTTCCAAGGGATTTGCCGGACGTGATGGACGCATGGAAGTCTGCCGGTCTCATAGAGGACACGGACAACGATGTCCAGTTCATCACCAACAAGGTCGAGCTTACGGATTTCGGAGACACGATTTCAAGGTTCTACGCCACGGGAAAGATGGAGAGGGTGTACTACATCCAGATAGGGGATGAACTCTACATAGTCGATCCGAAGTTCAACCCGCTTGCCCTGAAGACGAAGGACGGAAAAGAACTCAAGACGCTTGCACAGGCTCACGGCAAGGGACGCATACAGTTCCGTGCCAAGGGAATAGAGAAGATGGTGGACGGAAAGCCGAAATACTTCTATTCAATAGTGTGCGACGTGAAGGTTCTGGCGGACTGGGAGGCCAAGGAGAACGGCGAGGAAGAGACATACGAATGCTCATTCTCCACGCCATCGAACTTCCCTGTCATAGACATCGGAGACAAAGGAGAGAAGGCCGTGAACGAATCAGCCATGGAGAACGACGGTTTCAGGGAGATACCGGCGGAGGATGTCGAGAATATACTTGACGCCGACGGAAAGGGAACTAGATACGAGAGATCCCAGCTGACGAAATACCTTGGAGCCGGAGATTCTGCGATATTCGTCGGACTGTTCGACAACGGGAAATGCTCAGCCATGGGAGTCGTGGGAAAGACCGAGACACAGGCATACTACATATACGAGGTCGAGTCTTTCGAGAAGGGAGCCGGAAAGAGGCTCATAAAGGACATAATCGCACGGTTCGGACAGGTGTTTCTCCTTGCCGACGTGAATGCAGACGAAAATCTCCTGAACTACTACAGGCAGTCTGACTTCAACTTCAGGGAACATGTCGTTCCGTATTCCGATTGGGGATGCCCTGCTCATTTCTTCCTCACCCAGGATTGCGGAGAGGATGTCTCGCTCTACATAGACGACATGTATTCCGCAACATCACAATCGGACAAAAAGAGAGAACAGGTCAACGAGGACATATACGATTCGTTTTGGTATGTGCAGAATTCCGGAGACTGCTCTGAATATCCGAGCGTTGACGCGAGGTCGGTTCTTGAGGAGTTCGAGGAAGACTACGCCAATGACTTTATGATGAAGCGGTGGGATTTGATTCCGAAGGATCAGTATTGGAACGCACTGAAGAAGTTTGTCAAGGACGGCCCGGAGCTGTTCAACTTCCCGGAAAGGATACTTGACGACTGGCTCTATCTCATTTGCAGGAACTTTGCATACATAGAGGTGATAACGACGTTTGCCGGACATTCGGAAGGCGGATACGGAGAATGTATAGACGCTATAGAGGAAGTCTACGCCGGAACGGAGGTAGACCAGATGGAGGGAGACGCTGGCAAGCTCTTCGACTTCATAGAGCAGAGGGGCTTCTTCGACTGGTGTAAGCTCCCAGACGGCTCAGACGCATGGTCAGATTACGGAATAAAGCCAATAAGGAACATACTCGCAAATCTGGAGGTTTCAGCTCCGATCTCCGAGAAGATAGTCGCCATAAACAGGGTTCTCGACGTAATTCACCAGAGGGGAGACCTTGCATCCGCTTTCATAGAGGGAGGAAGGAAATCGTGCCTGGACATTTCCAATCTCGACGAAAGCCTGGAATCCGCAATGAGGCAGGAATTCTCCCCGATGGAGCTTGAGAAGATGACGAGCTTCAAGGCCAAGGTCAACTATTGCAGGGAGACCATGGAGTACATCGGAAAGGGAACCGCTAGGATGGCGTTTCTCACGAGCGACTTCAAGAAGGCCATAAAACTCGCCTTCAACAAGAAGGGAATAGCGCAGAACGAAGTCGAGGGTGGGGACGGATTCAAGAACGGATACGACATATTCCCAACGGTGTTTGATTCCGCAGACGACTATTCGTGGCTTCTTGTGGAGTTTGCGAGAAAGGCCAAGAAGTCCGACTTCAGGAAACTGATGGGCATCAGGTTCGAGGATCTAATCGGAGCGATAGAGACGGAGGCAAGGAGAAGGAATCCGATAGAGTGGAGATATTCGCATCCGTTCGGAGACCAGATGACGGTAAGCGTCATTTGCGACCATGTATACAACGAAGACTATGACGAGGGGGCTTATGTGGAGTTTCTCCATAACCTGTTCGACTTCATCGGAAACTATGGAGCGGAGAGAAGCCTTGTTGCCGACTGGTTCTCTGTCAGGAACTGGGGAATAGTGCGCAGGGACGGGGAGGATCGCCTTGTCATAACCGACAGCGGAC
>Ga0265298_10005360_pt1 | contig 16125 bp, 10 predicted proteins | sample AusTroGonzalo_MG_3_FD_193486 | JGI IMG/M metagenome (GOLD analysis project Ga0265298, IMG submission 193486) | Bovine rumen microbial communities from tropical cattle in Woodstock, Queensland, Australia - Gonzalo_01 | ecosystem: Host-associated > Mammals > Digestive system > Stomach > Rumen ... | reverse complement strand
GCTGGCAGGACAGCCAGCCCCGCTTCGCGCACCTGCCGCTGCTGCTCAAGCCGGTCGGCAACGGCAAGCTCTCCAAGCGTGACGGCGACAAGATGGGCTTCCCCGTCTTCCCGCTGCGCTGGACCTCGCCCACCGGCGAGACCTCCCGCGGCTACCGCGAGGACGGCTATTTCCCGGAGGCGTTCGTGAACCTGCTGGCGATGCTGGGCTGGAATCCCGGCACGGAGCAGGAGATCTTCTCGCTGCCCGAGCTCGTGGAGGCCTTCTCCCTGGACAAGGTGGGCAAGGCCGGCGCGAAATTCAATCCCGACAAGGCGAAGTGGTTCAACCGCGAGTACCTGCGCATGCATTCCGACGCGGACCTGGCGGCCCGCTGGATGCCGATGCTGCAGGAGCAGGGCGTGCAGGCCGATCCGGCCTACGTGGAGCGCGTCGTGGCGCTGATCAAGGAGCGCGCGAGCTTCGTGCAGGATTTCTGGGGCATCGCGTCCTACCTCTTCGTGGCGCCGAAGGAGTTCGTGCCGAAGGATGTGGACAAGTTCTACAAGCCGGAGTTCTACGAGATGGCGCTGGAAGCGCTGTCGAATTCGGACGCGGATACGCTGGAGGAATATGTGCGCGCGCATGAGATGCCGATGGGCAAGGTGATGAATTGCCTGCGGCTCGCGCTCACCGGCTCCGCCAGCGGTCTGGGCATCGCCGACATCCTCCGCCTCATCGGCAAGGACGAAGCCCTCGCACGCCTTCGCTTTCTAAAAGAAACGTTAGGCTAGTCGTCATTCGCCGGCTTGACCGGCGAATCTCCCAACATTTGTAAGACCTCTTCCAGAGAAACGGCGTCTTCGATCCCGAAGCCGCCGTTTTTCGTGCGGCGCAACGAGCTCAGGAACGCGCCGCTGCCCAGGGCTTCGCCCAGATCGCGGGCGAGCGCGCGGATGTACGTGCCCTTGCTGCACGCCACGCGCACCATCGCGGTCGGCAGCGCCTTGCCGGACACGTCCGCCACGCGGATGCGCCCCGTGCCGTCGTCCTGGAAATCCTGCACGACGCGGTCGTGCCAGGAAAGGAGTTCCAGATCGTAGATGTCGATGCGGCTGGACTGCAGCACCTCGCCGGGGTCGAAGGCGCGGCCCTCGCGCTGCGCCTCCTTGAGCAGGCGCCGCGCAGTCTCGTAGGCGCGCACGCCGTCCACGGACTTGGCGCTGAAGAGCGGAGCCACCTGGTCCTGTTCGCCCAGGAAATCCGGCAGCACGGCGCGGAGCGCTGCTTCGCTCACGCCGTCCAGCGGACAGCGGCGGTCGATCTCCTTCTCCAGGTCATAGGAAGGCGTCGTGGCGCCGAAGCTCACGCCGGCCACGTATTCCTTCGGGGAGCGCTGCAATTCCTCGGCCCGCCGCGTAGCGGGGCCGATGCAGACAAGCAGAATGCCGGTCGCGAGGGGATCGAGCGTCCCCGCGTGACCGACCTTGAGATTCTTCTTCCCGAAATGACGGATCGCCGCGTACTTGATCTTGCGGATCACGTCGGCGGAAGTCCAGCGATAGGGCTTGTCCACCGGCAGCACGATCCCTTCGGGATAATCCTCGATATTACGGCTGAACGATCTTGTCAATCCGGCGCTGGTGTCTGCCGCCTGCGAACTTCGTGGTCAGCCACGCGCGCACCATCATCACCGCCATGCGGTAGGAGACGAAGCGGGCCGGCATCACGAGGACGTTGGCGTTGTTATGTTCCTTGACGAGGCTGGCGACTTCCTGGTTCCAGGCCAGGCCCGCGCGGATCCCCTTGTGGTGATTCAGGCACAGGGCCATGCCGTTGCCGGTGCCGCAGAGGGCGATACCAGCCTCGATCTCCCCCGCCTCGATGGCGTTGGCCATCGGATGGGCGAAGTCCGCATAGTCGCAACTGTCCGTGCTGTCCGTTCCGAAATTGACGACCTCATAGCCCTTGCCCAGCAGGTAGGCGATGAGCCGGGTCTTGTAGTCCACGCCTGCGTGGTCGCTGCAGATTCCGATTCTCTTCATGATCGAATGATTAACAGTACAAAAATAAGCATTTCGGGCCGATTTTGAAAATCGGCAAGCTCTTGAACAAATAGAAAACCGCACCATTCGACAATGTCTGCAACATTTTGCAGCATAACCGCCAACTTATTGTATATCAGCGCGATATATTGATAATTCGGCGCGCGGCGATAATTTTTGAGCACGTGTTGCACTTATTAAAAATGTGAATCAATATTGCGCGCGTTTGACCTATTTTTGAAAGGGGCGAAAATCGCTTTATTCTATTTTTGAATCGCGCCAAAATGGCGTTTGGAATAACACCAACCCACTAACCAAATTTATTACGTATGTTTAAAGCAATTGTTGCGAAAGTAGCGGTGGTCGTATCGATCATCGCTGTCCTGTTGCTGGGTACTGGCTCCGCCTTTGCCCAGAACCGCGCCATCAATGGTAAAGTGCTTGACACCGGCGGACAGCCGGTCATCGGCGCAGCCGTGATGGTGCCTGGAACTAACACCGGTGCTACGACCGACCTGGATGGCAACTTCCAGATCCGCGTCACGCCGGGCACTGCCCTCGAGGTTTCCTGTATCGGCTACACCACGGTCCGCGTCACGGCGGCCGACGGCATGACCGTTACGCTTGAGGATGACACGCAGATGCTCGAAGAGACCGTCGTCATCGGTTACGGCGTGCAGCGGAAGAGTGACCTGACCGGTTCCGTTGCCTCCGTGCGGTCCGAAGACCTGCAGAACCGCTCCACGTCCGATGCCGCCGCCGCCCTCCAGGGCAAGGCTGCCGGCGTGCAGATCATCTCTGCCGGTTCTCCGGGTGGCGGCGCGGAAATCCGTGTCCGTGGTTACTCCTCCAACTCCGGCAACATCGGACCGCTCCTCATCGTCGACGGTCTGAAGGTGGATAACATCCAGTACCTGGATCCGGAAATGATCGAGTCCATGGAGGTCCTGAAGGACGCCGCTTCCGCCGCTATCTATGGTGCCGAGGCTGGTAACGGTGTTGTGCTCATCACCACCAAGTCCGGCAAGAAGGGCCAGGGCAAGGTCTTCTACAACGGCCAGTTCCAGTACTCCATGCTCTCCGGCAAACTCGACATCATGCGCGCAGCAGATTATATCGCGTTTGGCCGCGCCAATGGCTACCTGACTGAGAGCGACCTGAACCAGTACTACGACGGTGTCACCGATGTGGACTGGAGCAAGGAAATCTTCGTCCCGACGTGGAGCAACCGCCACACGGTGGGCTTCCAGGGCGGCAACGACCGCGCCAACCTCTTCGCCTCCATCAACAATGTCCATAATAATGGTATCGTCCGGGGCGACAAGGATGTCTACGACCGTCTGACCTTCCAGGTCAACGCTGACTATAAGATCAAGGACTGGCTGACCATCGGCGTCAACAACTCCATCGAGAAGTGGAGCACCAAGAGCGTCTCCGACGGTAACGACAACGGATCCTTCCTGCTGTCCGCCATCACTTCTTCTCCTCTGTTCCCGGCCCGCGGCGACGAGAGTAAACTGAGCGCCGGCCTGAAGAACGCCCTCGCTTCCGGCAAGAAGATCCTCACGGATCCCGAGACCGGCCTCTACTGGACCGTTCCTCTCATCGGCGAGACCCAGTCCGGTCACCCGTTCGCCCAGCGCGACGCGACCGACAGCCAGAGCAGCGGCATCAGCGTCCGTGGCGTCGCCTACTTGAACTTTATGCCGTTCAAGGGCTTCACCTTCACGTCCCGCTTCGGCTACCGCATCGCCCAGAGCACCTCTCACAGCTACACCGAGCCGTACTTCTCCACCGCGACCATCAAGGCCGACAACTACAACCTGAGTGCCTCCGCGAATACGAGCTACTACTATCAGTGGGAGAACTTCGCGAACTACAACCGCACCTTCGGCAAGCACGAAGTCACCGCCATGGCCGGTATGTCCTACATCGAGAACAACTACGACAATGTTTCCGGTTCCGCCTCCGGTCCGGACATCCTGAAGGGCTACCAGTCGAACTTCCAGTACCTCAGCTACCTGAAGGACAGCAATTCGACCTCCAAGTCCATCACCAACTCCCCGGGTCGCAGCGCCAACCTCTCTTACTTCGGCCGTCTGGGCTACGCCTACGACAACCGCTATAGCATCCAGGCCAACTTCCGTGCCGATGCGTTCGACTCCTCCAAGCTCCCGCTGGACAAGAAGTGGGGTTACTTCCCGTCCGTGTCCGCCGGCTGGACCATCAGCAACGAAGGTTTCTTCAAGGACAACGTGGACCGCAACCTGGTCAGCTTCCTGAAGCTCCGCGCCAGCTGGGGTATCAACGGTAACATCAACGTGCTGAACAACTACCCGTATTCCGTGGATATCCTCCTGAACCGCGTGTGGTATCAGTACGACGTCGACTCCTCCGTCCAGAGCTACGGTTCCCTGCCTTCCGGTCTGGCCAACCCCGACCTCAAGTGGGAGACCTCCCGTCAGCTTGACCTCGGTATCGACCTGCGCATGTTCAACAACCGCCTGACGGTCGGTCTCGACTGGTACAACAAGGATACCGACGGCCTGCTCGTCAACGTGAACCCCGCCATGGAGGTTGGTGTTCCTTCCTTCTACGACGGCGGCCCCAAGGCCCAGAAGACCGTCAACGCCGGTGCCGTGAACAACCGCGGTCTCGAGCTTGAGATCGGCTGGCGCGACCAGATCGGCGATTTCAGCTACTCCATCAACGCCAACGCTGCGTGGCTGAAGAACAAGATGACCTACCTCGAGCCGCTCGTGGGTCGTCTGGCCGGCCGCACCGTGCAGGGTACCGCCCTCACCACCTACTGTGAGGAAGGCATGCCGCTGTGGTACATGAACGGTTATCACGCTGAAGGCATCAACAGCGAAGGCCGTGTTATCTACACCGATTACGATGCCGACGGAAAGCGCGTTGGCACGACCATTTCCCCGGACGAGACCGACCGCACCTACCTGGGCAAGGGTATTCCTGATCTGACCTACGGTCTGACCATCAACCTGGCCTGGAAGAACTTCGACCTCTCCATCTTCGGCAACGGCGTCGCCGGCAACAGCATCTATCCGACCGCCTTCCGTGTGGACCGTCCTTCCTGTAACACCTACGCCTACTACTGGAACAATTCCTGGAAGAAAGCCGGCGACGAGGCTACCGCCAAGTTCCCTGCTGCCAACTTCTGGTCTTCCGAGGCATTCAGCTCCTCGCTCACCGTGTTCGACGGCTCCTTCTTCAAGATCCGCCAGATCCAGTTGGGCTACACCCTGCCCAAGAACCTCACCCAGAAGGCCAAGATCAACAACCTGCGCGTCTTCGTGACCCTCGACAACTTCTTCACCTTCTCCAACTATATCGGTCTGGATCCGGAGACGGCCGTCAGTGGTGACAACCGCCGTGGCCTCGGCAACGCCCTCGGTTATGATATGGGTAACTACCCGACCTCCAAGAGCGTCATCTTCGGTGTCAACCTCGAATTCTAATTATTTAAGACAAGACGAATATGAAAAAGATATTTATTGCCTTGACCGCCATCTGCGCCACGCTTTTCCTCACCGGATGCGAGGGTATGCTTGACATCCCGAAGAAAGGTGTTATCGCGCTGGAGGATTTCTATCAGACCGACGAGGACGCCGAGTCCGCTCTGGTCAACGTATACTATGTGGCCGGTCGCTTCCTGTCCAACACGATGGGAACCGAGGCCGGCTGGAACGAGTGCCCGCTGCTCAACCCGTTTGAGTATGCTTCCGACGACATGACGCCCTCCGGTGAAAACAAAGCCGACGGCGTGGAAGGCAACCAGATCAACGCCTTCTGGTACAACGATACGAACACCGTCATCACGGGTTCCTACCACTGCTACTACATGATTCTCAACGCTGCGAATGAGCTGCTCGACCACTTCGCCGACGCGGCTGATACGCCGGTGAAGAAACGCTGCGTGGCTGAGGCCCGTGTCATGCGTGCCTACATGCACCTCATGCTCGCCATGGGTTGGTGCAATCCGCCCATCGTGGACCATGTCCTCGACGCCATGGATCCGCCGAGCAACGCCCCGAGCCAGAAGGCCGTTCTCGACTTCGTAATCGAAGACTGCAAGGCCGCCCTCCCCGACCTTGAGGAGCGCGCCTCCAAGTCCGACAAGAACGGCGCCGTGAAGATCACCAAGGGCTTCGCCAACGCCATCCTGGGCAAGGCCTACATGTTCGAAAAAGACTATGCCAACGCCAAGACCGCCCTCAAGGCCGTCATCACCTCCGGCAAATACGACCTCGTGCCGTCCGACAAGATGACCTCCCTGTATCACTTCAGCGGCCGCGGCAACGAGGAGTCCGTCTTCGAGCTCAACCTCAAGTACGATTCCAACATCGGTGATTACTACCAGCGCGCCCAACCGAACTTCAAGATGCTCTGGGGCTGGCGTTCTTCCCGCATCACCCTCCCGAACGGAACCGGCACCGAACTTCCTCCCGAGGGACCTTGGGGCTGGTGCAACCCGTCCGCCAAGTTCGTGGAGACCATCCTTGCCAACGACGGCTATGACTCCGCCCGCCGCAAGGCCTGGATCAAGAGCTACGACGAGATTCTCTATGAGATGCCGTACCTGACCGACGACTACGAGTACGACTTTGCCGCCGGCGACTTCAAGAAGGACGCCGCTGGCAACCGCATCCCGCGCGTGACGCCGCTGACGAAAGCCGAGAAGGAAGGTGACAAGACCCGTGGCATCTTCGACGCCGCCGGCGTCTACGGCAACGTGGGTTACTTCATGTGGAAGCGCCTCTACCGTGCCGAGGACCGCACTCCGACCGCCGAGATCCAGTGGAACCTGGTAATCATGCGCTACGCCGAGGTGCTGCTGCTGTACGCCGAGGCCTGCGCCCAGACCAGCGACTCCGACGGTCTCCAGTACCTGAAGAAGATCCAGGAGCGCGCTCAGTCCAACCACGTCTCCACCGAGCTGACCCTCGCTGAGGTCCAGAAGGAGAAGTACATCGAGTGCTGGCTGGAAGGCAGCCGCTTCCCGGATCTCGTCCGCTGGGGCATCGCCGACAAGGAGCTTGCCGACAACAGCAAGTACATCCCGAACTACTGCGACGCCATGTTCTCCAAGGGCGAGGCCAAGCACCGCGGCTACATCGAAGACAGCGACGCCGCCTGGTGTACGACCGCTCACCCGGAGATGGGCTTCAAGAAGGGCAAGCACGACTACTTCCCGATCCCGTTCGACGAGAAGAAGGTCAACCCGAACATCCACGACTGGTTTGAAATGGTCAACTAAACGTTGATTCCCCCGAGAAGGCGGGTTGCGCGAGCTGCGCAACCCGCCTTTTTGTTCCGGGAAAACTGTTAATCAAATATGAAAATCGCGCTAACCCATATATTTGTCTGCAATTTTGCAATATGTGCGATTTATTTATAAATCAGCGAGATAGTGGCCAAAAAGTTCATCTTCAAAACCAGAAAAACACATGTCGCAGTTATTAAAAAACTGACCTAAAATTAATCGCCATTGACCCAAAATTAAAAGAAGCAGGAATCGACTTTAACTATTTTTGTTCTGCGCCATAACAAGGCCACACAATACGACACCAACCCACTAACCAATTTTATTACGTATGTTAAAGCAATTAATTGCGAGAGCAGCGACGATCGTATCGATCTTCGCTGTTGTTCTGTTGGGCTCAGGCAACGCCTTTGCTCAGAACCAGGCCATCTCCGGTAAAGTGCTTGATGCTGGCGGACAGCCGGTCATCGGTGCAGCCGTGATGGTTCCCGGCACCACCAACGGTGCCACGACCGATCTGAATGGCAATTTCAGCCTTCGCGTCGCTCCCAGAACGATCCTCGAGGTCTCCTGCATCGGCTACACGACGATCCGCGTTTCCGCGGCGAACGGCATGGTCGTTACGCTGGAGGATGACACGGAAATGCTCGAAGAGACCGTGGTCATCGGTTATGGCGTCCAGAAGAAGAGTGACCTGACCGGTTCCGTCGCTTCCGTCCGTTCGGACGACCTGCAGAACCGTTCTACGTCCGACGCCGCCGCCGCCCTTCAGGGTAAAGCAGCCGGTGTGCAGATCCTGAACTACTCCGGTGCTCCGGGTCAGGGTGCTGCCATTCGCGTGCGCGGTTACTCCTCTAACTCCGGCAACATCGGACCGCTCCTCATCGTCGATGGTCTGAAAGTGGATAACATCCAGTATCTCGATCCTTCCATGATTGAGTCCATGGAGATCCTGAAGGATGCCGCGTCTGCCGCTATTTACGGTGCTGAGGCAGGTAATGGTGTCGTCCTCATCACCACCAAGACCGGCGCGTCCAACAACGGTCGTTCCTCCATCACCTATGATGGTAAAGTCACGATCCAGAGCCTGGCTCACCTGCCTGGTGTCATGAACGCAGAGCAGTTCATCGACTTCAAGCGCATGCAGGACTATCCGATCGACGACATGCTGGCGAATAACGGCTACAGCACGAACCCCATTGACACGGACTGGTCGAAAGCCCTCTTCGAGAATGGCATCGCCCAGCAGCACGCGCTCACCTTCCAGGGCGGCAACAACAACGGCCACTTCTTCGTCTCCCTCAACTATCTGAACAACAATGGTATCGTTGTGGGCGACAAGGATGTGTACACCCGTCTGTCCACCCAGATCAATGCCGACTACAACATCAAGAAGTGGCTGCAGGTCGGTACCAACAACTCCATCGAGAAGTGGAGCACCAAGAGCGTCTCCCACATGTCCGAGACCAACTCCGTGATGATGGCCGTCATCCAGAACGACCCGCTCACGCCGGTGTATTATGACAAGGTCGAGCAGATGCCGACCCACATGCAGTTGGTTTACAACAACACCCCGGGTGAGTCCGCCTTTGAGAAATACAATGGTCCGGACCTCATCACCCAGGCTCCCGACGGACGCTGGTATGCTGTCTCCCGTTATTCCGATAACGACCATGGTTCCCCGCTCATCCAGCTGGCCCGTAACAACCAGACCAACGAGGGCATGACCCTGCGCGGCTCCCTGTACGCCAACCTCATGCCTGTCAAGGGCCTGACCATCACCTCTCGTTTTGGTTATCGCCTCAGCTACAGCAACGGCCACAACTACAGCACCCCGTATTGGGCCAACACCATGGCCAAGGCCACGGAGTACAGCATTTCCGCCAACGCCAACACGGGTCTCTACTATCAGTGGGAGAACTTCGCCAACTACAACTTCAACCTTGGCAAGAACGCTTTCACGGTGATGGCCGGTATGTCCTTCACCCACAACAAGTCTGACAACGTGAACGGCAGCGCCACCGGTCCGGATATCCTCTCCGGTTATGAGCCGAACTTCCGCTATCTGGACTACGTCAACTCCAACTCTGATACCAAGAAAACGATCCGCAACCTTCCGGGTGAGTCCGCACAGCTGTCCTACTTCGGCCGTATCACCTGGAGCTATGACAACCGCTATAGCCTGCAGGCCAACTTCCGTGCCGACGCTTTCGACTCCTCGAAGCTGTCCGCGCAGAACCGTTGGGGTTACTTCCCTTCCTTCTCCGCCGGTTGGACCATCAGCAACGAGCCGTTCTTCAAGAACAATGTCGGCCGCAGCGCGGTCTCCTTCCTGAAGATCCGTGCTTCCTGGGGTCAGAACGGTAATATCAACGTGCTCAACAACTACCCGTACGCAACGACCGTTTCTTACAACAGCGCCAACTACGAGTACGGCCCGACCGCCGAGAAGTCCTATGGCTCCCAGCCGAACGGCCTCCCCAACCCGAACCTGAAGTGGGAAACCTCCCAGCAGATTGACGTCGGTCTCGACGCCCGTTTCTTCAACAACCGTCTCACCCTCGGTGTCGACTGGTACAACAAGGACACCAAGGACCTCCTCGTCAGCATCAACCCGGTGCCGGAGATCGGTGTGAGCTCCACGACCGTCAACGGCGGTAACGTGAACAACCAGGGTCTTGAGGTCGAACTCGGCTGGAAAGACACCGTCGGCGACTTCAAGTACAGCATCAACGCCAACTTCTCCACGCTGACGAACAAGGTCACCTACCTCGACCCGAACATCTCCCGTATCCTCTACGGTTCCTACTATGTGAACCAGCTGCGTACCGCTTTCGAGGCCAACTACCCGATCTGGTACATGTACGGTTATCAGTTCGACGGCATCGCTCAGGAGGAAATCCGTGACGCGGCTGGCAATGTGACGCACAAGCCCGGCGATCCTATCCTCCACGACTTCACGGGAGACAACGTCATCGGTGAAGCAGATAAGACCTACATCGGTAAGGGTATTCCTGACTACACCTATGGTGTGACCATCAACCTCGAGTGGAAGGGCCTTGACTTCACCCTGTTCGGCACCGGTGTCGGCGGCAACGACATCTTCCCTGTCCTGTACCGTACCGACCGTCCGTACGTCAACACCCTCGAGTACTATCACGCGAACTCCTGGTCTCCGAAGAACACGAACGCTCGCTTCCCGAACCCGGCTGCCATCAAGAACGACACCCAGTTCTGGGCTTCCAGCGCCAACATCTTCGACGGTTCTTACTTCAAGATCAAGCAGATCCAGCTCGGCTACACCCTGCCGTCCAACATCACGAAGAAGATCCTGATCAACACCCTGCGTGTTTACGTGTCGCTCGACGACTTCTTCACCTTCACCTCCTACCCGGGCCTCGATCCGGAGACGGCCACCACGACTAATGCCCAGCAGCTGGGTGTTGACCTCGGTACCTATCCGACGACCCGCAAGGTTGTGTTCGGTCTCAATGTCAACTTCTAATAGAAAAGAGTCATGAAAAAATATTTCATTCCTTTAGTACTCGCAGTCGCTGGGCTTTTCACCGTCTCCTGCCAGGGTTATCTTGAGATCCCCCAGAAGGGTGTCACCGCCTATGAGGATTTCTACAACGGCTCTGATGAAAGCGCCGAAGGTGCCCTGGTCGCGATGTACGCCCGCTTCGCAAGCAATATCGCCCGCCCGAACGGCGAGGCCATCATCTGCCCCTACATCGCCCTGTTCAACCTTCCCGGTGACGACGTCTATGCCGCCGGTGAGTTCTATGGCGATAACGACTTCAACGGACAGATCAACGAGTTCCGTTTCGACGCCAACGCCCAGCTGGTCACCAGCATGTACAAAGGCTTCTATCAGATGATCTATGGCGCCAACCTAGTCATCGACAACTTCTCCGAGGTCAACTCCACCGTCGCGCAGCGCTGCGTGGCCGAGGCCCGCGTCCTGCGCGCCTGGGTCCACATGATGCTGGCCATCGGTTGGGGCACCCCGCCGCTTGTCACCCACGTCCTCGACGGTGCTGCCAAGCCGTACAACTGCGATCTGGATCCCGACAACCCGATGTCGCACAACGAGCTCCTCGAGTGGTGCGCCAAGGAGTGCCTCGAGGCCCGCGGTTCCCTGCGCGAGCGTACCAGCAAGAACGACAAGGACGGCGTCTGCTATATCACCAAGGGTTTCGCCGACTTCGTGGCAGGTAAGGCTTATGTCTTCGCCGGCAAGATGAACGAAGCCAAGGCGGCCCTCAAGCCCCTCGTGTCCAGCGACAAGTACGACCTCGCTCCGGCCGAGCGCATGCGTGACACCTATCACATCGTCGGCGAGCACAACGAGGAAGTCATCTTCACGTCCAACCTCAACAACAGTTCCAGCACCGACCTCGGTAAATCCGTCTGGATGCACCAGGACATCTGGGGCTGGCGTATGGACCACTGCGCCGGCCAGCCGGCCTCCATCAAGGGCGGTTGGGGCGGCCTCGGCGTCCGCGAGGACTTCGCCAAGGCTTTAGTCGCCAACGATGGTTGGGACTCCCCGCGCCGCAAGGCATGGATCCGCCAGTTCGATCCGGAGATCCTCTATGATATGCCTTACAACACCGACGGAAGCAAGACCCTTGCTGACAAGAAGAAGGCTGACGACCGTGGTATTCAGACCTACCTTTATGGCCAGAGCGAGTACCTGCAGTATAAGCGCGTCTGCGACAACGCCGACATGGACAACTGGTTCTCCACCATTGGTGTGCTCGTCGCCCGTATCGCTGAGGCTTACCTCCTGTATGCCGAGGCTTGCGCCGTGACCGGCGACAGCGACGGCCTGCAGTACCTCAACAAGATCCAGGATCGCGCCGGTTCTCTCCACAGGAGCACCGCCTGCACCCTGGAAGAGGTCAAGAACGAGAAGCGTTTCGAGATGTTCATGGAGGGTTGCCGCTGGGCCGACCAGGTCCGTTGGGGCGACACCGCTTCCCTTGTCGACAACGGCAAGAGAGTCCCGCAGCTCTACGATGCCTACTGGGTGGACAAAGAGCCCGAGCACCGCATCTACGTTGTGGATCAGCACCCCAATGCCGGTAAGACGGTAGGCTTCCAGACTGGCAAGCACGAGCTCTTCCCGTTCCCGGGTGCGGCCGTGATCGCTATCAACGAGAACATCCGTCAGAACCCTGGCTATTAACAGTCCAATATCTCGCTTTTTTCAAGAGGGAGGCCCATCGGGCCTCCCTTCTTTCGTCCCTGCAAAACCTGGCCCCCCCAAAAATGTTGCACTTATTCAAAAGTAGCTGAGAATCAATGTCATTTTTATGCAAAAAACTTGACACCGAGGCGCTCGTGCAAAACTATTTCAGCATATATTTGCGTTTGAATCCCAATTATTAACTATTTTCATACACCGACAAATGGAGGAGAGAATCAGAGTAGACAAAGCGATCTTTGTCAAGACCGGAACGGCCATCAAGCGCATCCTGAGCACGGACATCCTGTATGTCCACTGCGAAGGAAACGTCTCCATTCTCCACCTGCAGGGCGGCAAACAGCTGAGCTGTGTCCGCCTGCTCAAACTGGTCGAGCAGGACCTCGCCGGGACCCCGTTCCTCCGGATCAACCACAACTGCCTCGCGAACCTGGCCGAGGTGGAGGAAATCCACTACATCGACGCCCGCAAGCGCCAGCTCGTCCTCACGGACGGGACGGTGCTGGACGTCTCCTACCGGAAATGGAAGCAGGTCAAGGCCGCCCTGCTTAAAGACGGTCAGCTGTAATGGGGACCGCCTGGATCATCGTTGCGGCCGTACTGGCCGGCGCGCTGGTCGCCACCGCCCTCTGGCAGTGGCGGACCATCCGGCTGCTCCGCCGCCACCAGCAGCGCATGGCGGAGCTCCTCCACACGATAGAGGAGCGGCCCGCCCTGATGAAGATGGCCCAGACGCCCGCAGACGACGAGGCACGGCAGCTGATCAGGCACCGATACGACATGATCAGCGAATTGCTGGCCGCCGTCGTTTCGGACAATCACGAGCGCTGCAACGCCGTCCTGGACGGCCTGGAGGAACTGGTCGCCGATCCGGCGGTGTTCACGCGCCAGCTGCGGCTGATCTACTCCCGCCTGCAGCCCATCATGATGTCGCGCCTGCTCGAATGCGGCCTGTCCGAGCGCGAGGTGGACATCTGCTGCCTGTATGCCCTCGGCCTGAACGGCAAGACCATCCAGCAGTACACCCACAACGGACGCCACTTCCAGCACGTCGGGCAGATCCGCAAGAAACTCGGCCTGGGTGAGCACGACAAGAACATTGACGGGTACATTCGCGATTTGCTGAGATAGATTCGCCAAATATTTCGTATATTTGGCATTATGGCATTCATTCACGAAGATTTTATGCTCACCGGGCCCACGGCGCGGGAGCTCTACCACGCGCACGCGGAGCGGCAACCCATCATCGACTACCACTGCCACCTCTCCCCGCAGGAGGTGGCGGAGAACATCCAGTTCCGGGACATCACCCAGCTCTGGCTGGGCGGCGACCATTATAAATGGCGCGCCATGCGCGCGAACGGCGTGGTCGAGGAGTTCATCACGCTCGGGCGGCACAACGCCTGGGAAGTCTTCCAGAAGTGGGCGGAGACCGTGCCCTACACGATGCGCAACCCGCTCTACCACTGGACGCACCTGGAGCTCAAGCGGGTGTTCGGCATCGACAAGTTGCTCTCCCCCGCCACCGCACGCGAGATCTTCGAGGAATGCAACGCCAAGCTGGCCACGCCCGAATTCCGGGGGCAGGCCCTGATCCGCCGCTTCAACGTGGAGGTCGTCTGCACGACGGACGACCCGGCCGACGACCTGCGCTGGCACAGGCAGATCGCGGCGCACCCCTTCGGCACCAAGGTCCTGCCGACCTGGCGTCCGGACAAGGCCGTCGCCATCGAGGACCCCGCCGCCTACAAGGCCTACGTGGAGCGGCTCGGCGAGGCGGCCGGCATCGAAATCGACTCCTACGCCGACCTGGTCGACGCCCTGCAGAAGCGCCACGACTTCTTCGCCGAGGCAGGCTGCAAGCTCTCCGACCACGGTCTGGACACCTTCCACGCCGCGGACTACACGGAGGCCGGCATCGAGGCCATCTTCCAGCACGTGCTGGCGGGCCGGAAGCCGGACGCCGCGCAGCGCGACCAGTTCTACAGCGCGCTGCTCCACGACCTCGCGGTCATGGACGCCGAGAGCGGCTGGGTGCAGCAGTTCCACGTCGGCCCCATCCGCAACAACAGCAGCCGCCTGATGCGCCTGGCGGGCCCCGACACGGGCTTCGACTCCATCCACGACCTGGAGATCTCCGCCGCCGGCAACCGCTTCTTCGACCGGCTCGACTTCGAGGAGAAGCTCGCGAAGACCATCCTCTACTGCCTCAACCCCAAGGACTTCGAAGTCATGGCCACGATGGCCGGCAACTTCAACGACGGGTCCGTGCCCGGCAAGATGCAGCTCGGCGCGGGCTGGTGGTTCCTGGACCAGGAGAGCGGCATGCGCCGCCAGATGGATGCCCTCTCCAACCTCGGCCTGCTGAGCCGCTTCGTCGGTATGCTCACGGATTCGCGCAGCTTCATCAGCTACACACGCCACGAATACTTCCGCCGCATCCTCTGCGACCTGGTGGGCGCGGACGTGGACAGCGGCCGTCTGCCCGCCTCCGAAATGGAGCGCATCGGAAATATGATCGAAGATATCTCCTACCGCAATGCCCGCAGCTATTTCGCTTTCTAAACAGAACTTGAAAGAATCCCTGCTCGTGCACCTGCGCGCCATCCGGATCTGGCAGACGCTGGGATACTTCCCCTGGCGGAAGGAGAAGGAGAAGAAAGCCCGCAAGAAGCAGGGAACCGACTTCTACAAGGGCGCCTTCGACGACATCCCCTTCCTGAACAACGACGCGAAGCGCACCTTCGCGCATCTGCTCCTGCGTCCGGGCTACATGATCCGGGACTACGTGTCGGGGCAGCACGAGCGCTACCTGGCTCCCTTCGCCTCGCTCATCATCTTCTACGCCTTCTTCGCCCTCATCTCCGCCGTCCTGCAGCCCCTGCAGCAGGACAAGAAAGATCCTTTCAGGCGATTCGACGACTCCATCGAGAACACGCAGGCAGAAATGACGGAAGAGCAGCTGTCGGACAGCGCGCAGACCCTGGTCCTGAAGACCTACCAGCTCCTCCGGACCGGCTATATCTACCTGCACCTGGACCAGTATCCCGACGAAGTCGACACGCGGCACGAAGCGTCGATCGCCGCGTTCGAAGGGAAGCTGCGCAGCCAGGGCATTCCCCTCTTCCTCGGCAAATTCTTCGTCCTGTGGTTCGCCATGTGGCTGGCCCTGCGGCGCTATAAGCCACGCCTGTCGGCCTGTTCGGCCGCATCGGCCTACACGCTGTGCCAGTTCAGCTTCTTCATGCTCTTCGCGGTCCTGATGAGCTTCGGCAAGCAGACGACCATCAGCGCCACCCTCATGCTGGTCCTGCTGACGGTCGATTATCACCAGTGGCTAGGCCTCCGGTGGAAGAAGAGCTTCGGCCGGGCCATCGCCACCGGCATCTGGTACGGCATCCTCTACGGCGCAGCCATTCTCTTCATCAGCATCCTCCTGGTCCTCGTCGCCTACTGGACGACGTAGCCATCCATAATAACACGTAATTTCGACCTGTGAATCACTTTTGCATCCTCTCCCCCGCTGCAGGCGGCACCTATTCCGAGGCGCTGGCCTCGCTGTTCGAGCAACTCCGGAACCACTTCGCGGCTGAGGCCGCCCAGGG
>Ga0265298_10005359_pt1 | contig 16128 bp, 22 predicted proteins | sample AusTroGonzalo_MG_3_FD_193486 | JGI IMG/M metagenome (GOLD analysis project Ga0265298, IMG submission 193486) | Bovine rumen microbial communities from tropical cattle in Woodstock, Queensland, Australia - Gonzalo_01 | ecosystem: Host-associated > Mammals > Digestive system > Stomach > Rumen ... | reverse complement strand
TGTGACGAATTCCGATGCCTTGCCCCCTTCCCCTGACCGAAAAGGAGTTAATGAATGGATTATCAGAAGATCCGCGAGGAAAACATCCAGCGCCTGCTGAAGATCCGGGACGGCGTGGACACGCCGCCGGCGGTCCAGATCCAGGCGATCCAGGGCATTCAGAAGATCCTGGCTGAGTGCGCTCCGGTGGAGGACAACCGGCCGACCGAGGCCGACATCATGAAGAAGATCAGAGGTGCGAAGAAATGAGCGACTACAAAGGCATCGCGTACCTTCAGCGCAAGCTGGCGATGAAGCGCCCGCGTGTGCTGCTCCGGTACGCCTTCTATGAGCAGAAACAGCGGGCGAAGGACTTCGGCATCTCCACACCCGAGGGCCTGGAGTGGTTCCAGGCTGTGAACGGCTGGTGCACGAAGGCAGTTGATGGCCTTGCAGACCGGCTGCAGTTCGATGGGTTCGAGGATGACACCTTCATGATGCAGGATATGTTCAACCTGAACAATCCTGACATTATTTTCGACAGCGCTCTGCTTAGCGCACTGATCAGCAGCTGCTCTTTCTTCTACATCAGCCGGGGCGAAGATGGTCCGCGGATCCAGGTCATTGACGGCGCGAACGCGACCGGCATAATTGACGATCAGACGAACCTGCTGACGGAAGGATACGCGGTCCTGAGCCGGGACGAATTCGATCAGCCGCTGACATACGCTTACTTCCAGCGCGGCGAGACCTGGGTCTATCAAGCCGGCATTACGGATCCAATCGCTCACGAGAGCACCGGCGCGGAATACGCAGCACTGGTGCCGGTGATCTACAAGCCGGATGCCCGGCGGCCGTTCGGGCACTCCCGGATCAGCCGGTCCTGCATGAGTATCGCTCTGTCGGCCATGCGGACTGTGAAGCGGTCCGAGATCGCAGCGGAGTTCTACTCTTTCCCGCAGAAGTACGCCACCGGCCTGAGCCAGGACGCGGAGGTTATGGATTCCTGGAAGGCAACCATGAGCGCGATGCTGTCCTTCACCCGGGACGATGAAGGCAACTCCCCGACGCTCGGGCAGTTCCAGCAGCAGTCAATGCAACCGCACGTCGAGCAGCTGAAGGCGTTTGCCTCGATGTTCGCCGGCGAGACCGGGCTGACGGTGGACGATCTCGGCTTCAATATGCAGAACCCGTCCTCCGCTGAAGCGATCAAAGCTTCGCATGAGACCCTCCGCCTGGCGGCGAGTAAAGCGCAGCGGTGTTTCGGATCCAGCTTCATCAATGCCGGATTCATTGCCGCCTGCGTCCGTGATAACTTCGCTTACAAGCGGGCCGAAGTATTCAAGACCCGCGCCGAGTGGCTGCCGGTGTTCGAGCCCGACGCGGCCATGATGTCGGCGATCGGCGACGGCATCATTAAACTGAACCAGGCGATCCCGGATTACATCGACGAAAAGCGGATGCATCGCCTGACGGGGATTAGATAATGGCTCTGACGTTTAGCGCCGTAAAGGCTGAGATTGCTTCCGCAGTGAATGGCGATTTCCGCGCTACGGTGCTGTGGACAAGACTCCACGAAAAGGGCGCCGGCTATAAGGACGCGCACGCCTATGCGGTCCGCGTCGGTGAGCTGACGGGGCGCGTGCTGAAGAAGTACCAGCCGGAGGACCTCAGCGAGTGGGATCTGAGCGATCTGATCCCGGGCTGCCTGGGGCTGAATCACAGCATGGTCTCCGCTGCGTGCATGGAAGCACAGAAGAACCTGAACCGGAAGGCGCGGGTCGGAATGCGGCCGCAGGAACCTGAGTTTGACGGCAACCGTGCTTACGGCATGGTCGAGCGGCTGAAGGATCGCGGCGAGGTCGGACCTGAGTTCTATGATCAGGTAACGAACTTCTCGCAGAACGTGGTTGATCAGTCCATCCGGGAGAACGCGGACGTCCAGTCCAGCGCGGGCCTGCATCCGAAGATCGTCCGCACGGCGGAGGCCAACTGCTGCAAGTGGTGCGATGATCTCGCCGGCACTTACGATTATGATGAAGTCCGCGAGACCGGGAACCCGATCTGGAGCCGGCACGATAACTGCCGATGCCTGATCGAGTATGTCGCGGATCGGCGTGACAGGGTGAACAATTACCGAAGGAGATGATGCCCTTTGAAAGGTGCGAGGGCCGGGCCGGAGGTGAGCAATGAGCCATGAGCCGGATCGGGAATCAGATTCCGACCCAGAGCATGGTTCTCCCGTACACCAAATCACTCGGTCAAGAAGCGGTGCAGATCTACAACATGTCCGGGAACACCTGCCAGCCGTGGCAGGAGCTGCTGACCTCGGACATCATGGCTGTCAATGATGATGGTCTGTGGGTGCATACTAAGTTCGGATACTCAGTTCCGCGACGGAACGGCAAGACAGAGATCCTGACAATGCGTGAGCTTCACGGCCTGTTCAACGGCGAGCATATTCTGCATACGGCACATCTGACAGACACGGCACACATCGCCTGGGAGCGCCTGTGCAACCGGCTGACGGAGATCGGTATCGAACCGAAGTCGACTTACAAGGCTTACGGCAAAGAGCGGATCGAGATGCAGACCGGCGGGATCGCAGAGTTCAGGACCAGGACCAGCTCCGGCTCGCTTGGATCCGGATACGACCTGCTGATCATCGACGAAGCGCAGGAATACACCCACGCGCAGCAGACCGCGCTGAACTACGTTGTCAGCTCTTCCAGGAACCCGCAGACGATAATGTGCGGGACGCCGCCGACAGCTGTGTCATCCGGCGACGTGTTCCGGGAATACCGCGACGCCTGCCTCCGCGGGGACACTCCCAACGGCGGCTGGGCTGAATGGTCCGTCGACCACAAGACCGACGTCCGGAACAAAGATGCCTGGTATCTGACTTCGCCGTCACTGGGCACGATCATCACAGAGCGGATCGTCCAGGATGAAATCAACGGCGACGATATCGACTTCAACATTCAGCGCCTGGGCCTGTGGATCCGGTACAACCAGCAGAGCGCGATCAGTGAGCCCCAATGGGATGAGCTGAAGGCGGAAACGCTGCCGAAGCTGGTCGGCCGGGTGTTCGCCGGCGTTAAGTTCGGCAAGGACGGTCAGAATGTGTCGCTGAGTGTGGCCATCAAGGCAGACGACGGCCGGATCTTCGCGGAGGCGATAGACTGCAGGGATCAGCGGGACGGTTATGATTGGATAATCAACTTCCTGCTGAAAACCGATCTTCAGAGCGTTATCATTGACGGTGCTTCCGGGGTCGAAGGCTTCACCAAGCAAGCCAAAGACCAAAAGCTGAAGGGCCTGAAGACGGCGACCACAAAGGATATCATTGCAGCGTCGTCCGAGTTCGAGCGACTGATCGCGGCGAAGGAACTGGTCCACATGGGCCAGCCGTCGCTCAGGCAATCAGTCTGCAACTGTCAGCACCGCGCCATCGGTTCGAGTGGTGGGTACGGGTACAAGACTCTTGACGATGACATTGACGTGTCACTGATCGAGTCTCTGACGTTAGCGGTTCACGCGTGTGCATCGGCCAAAGAGCCGAAACAGCAACGCGTTTTTTATTGAACCAATCATTACGCAACCATGCGGAAAAATGGGAGGAATAACAATGGCAGACTTTCAGGCAATTACGACTCAAGAGGAGCTGGATTCTATCATAAAGGACCGGCTCAAACGTGACCGTGAAGCGCAGTCGAAGAAGTTTGAGGGCTGGATCTCTCCGGAAGATCACCAGAAGGCGATCGACGAAGCGACCAAGGCTCTGAACGACTACAAGGCCGCGCATGACGGTGACGAGCAGACGATTGCAGACCTTAAGGCAAAGAATCAGGAATACGAGACGGCAGCGTTAAAGAGCCGGATTGCCCGAGAGGTCGGCCTGTCGTATGAGTGGATCGGCAGGATCAGCGGAACGGATGAGAAATCAATTCGCGCTGACGCTGAATCGCTCAAAGAACTCGTTGGCAGCCAGGCAACGCCGGCACCGCTGCCTCCGAGATCCACGGAAACACCGCCGGCAGATGCAAAAGCGGCAGCACTCAAAGGAATGCTGTCCGGATTAAAATTAGGAGGTACATAACATGTCTGCTGTGAATGCGAGCACACTTTTCCCCCGTGAACTGGTTACCGAACTGTTTTCCAAGGTCTCCGGCAAGAGCTCCGTTGCGAAGCTGGCCGGCCAGACTCCGATGCCCTTCTCTGGTATCGATGTGATGACCTTCTCCCTGGACACCGATGTGGCCATCGTCGGCGAAAGCGCCGCCAAGCCCGCCGGTGATGCGACCGTCAGCACCGTGACCATCCGGCCCATCAAGGTCGTCTACCAGAGCCGCGTCAGCGACGAATTCATGCACTGCGCCGAAGAGAAGCAGCTGCAGTACCTGCAGGCGTTTACTGAAGGCTATGCCAAGAAGATCGCCCGCGGCCTGGATATCATGGTCTTCCACGGCCTGGATCCCAAGACCAACTCCACCTCTTCCATCATCGGAGCGAACTGCCTCGACCGTGCCAGCTCTGTGGCCCTGGAAGCCTATTCCAGCGCCGCTGTTGAAGGCGACGTGACCGCGGCTATCGCTGCCCTGGGTGACGGCTATGTCTGCAACGGCATCGCGATGTCTCCTGCTTTCGCCACAGCTCTGTCTCAGGTGAGCCTGTCCGGCGGCCAGAGGCCCTATGAAGAGTTCATGTGGGGCGGCAATCCCGGCGCGATCCGCGGCATCAATGCCGACGTGAACCCGACCGTCGCCGTGACCGCTTCTACCGCGACCCTGCTGCCCTATGCCTACCTGGGCGACTGGTCCGCGTTCCGTTGGGGCTACGCTGCCAACATGCCGCTGGAAGTCATCGAGTATGGCAATCCCGACGGCGGCAGCTACGACCTGAAGCAGTCCAATGAAGTTCTGCTCCGGACTGAAGCTTACATCGGCTGGGGCATCCTGGATCCGAAGGCGTTCGCCCGCATCGCGACCACGGCCTGATGAAATTCATCAATCGCCGGAACGGCATCGTGATCGAAATGCCGGACGATTGGCACGGGGATTGCTGGGAGCCGGTTGAGAAACCGGCCCCGGCTCCCGAGGCCGCGCCGAAGGTAAGCACGGCGAAAAAGCCGGCAGAAAAGAAAACCAAGAAGTGAGGTGAGCGCATGGCCGATTTTGCGAGCGTGACTGATATCCAGAATCTGAAGCGTGCGCTGACCGTGTCCGAACAGACGCGGGCAGGCTATCTGCTCTCAGTTGTGTCAGACGCCATCCGGTACGAAGCTCAGAAGGTCGGTAAGGACGCTGACGCGATGGTTGCTGCTGACACTGTCTTCGCGAACGTTGTGAAGGCGGTCACCGTCGACGTGGTCATGCGCGAACTGAACACGCCTGGCACGCAAGTGCCTGCGACCCAGTACTCTGAGAGCGCCGGGAGCGTTAGCACGTCCTATTCATTGCCGAATGGGTCGGGGCGGATCGCACTCTGGCCGTCCGATCTGAAGTCGCTGGGCTTCCGGCGGCAGCTGATCGGTTCGCTTCCGCTCTGGTCGCCTCCTGTGCAAGGCGGTGGTCAGTAATGGCACTTCCTTCCTGGGCAACTGATAGTGTGGTCCGGATCCGGCCCGGTACGATTGACCGGCGTGGATCCACAGAGCCGGACTGGAGCGCCGATAAGGTGAATGAGCTGACGATCAACGGATGCTCAGTCCAGCCGGCGACGACGACCCTGTCTCAGGATGGCCGCGTGCTCGGAATAACTGATACCTGGACCTGTTTCTTCCCGCCGGAGGCCGACGTGGCCGCGGGGGACAAGATCAGGTGGAACAATAACGAGTATCAGCTGATGGGTGAGCCGCGGGTCTGGAAATCCCCGACCGGGCTGGTTTCCAGCATCCAGGCATCGCTTGAAAGGTGGTCGGGCTGATGGCTAAGGATATCGAAATCGAATTCTTTTCCTCGGGCTTTGAGCAGATCCTGACCTCCGGCGGCACAATGGCCGCTGTCCAGAGCGTGGCGTATGAGATCCGCGACAGGGCAAACGCGAACAACGGCCGCGGAGGGTCCGGATTCTATTCCGGCGCCCGCATCGGCCGTGCTTTCGGATGTAATCGTGCTCTCGGATTTGTTTACACTTCCGATGAAAAGAGCGCGATCGCGGAGGCTGAAGACAAAGCTTTGAGTGGGGCGGTGATGTAATGCCGGATACAGTAACGATCAGGCGGTCTGTTGACATCGAAGACGAAGTCAGGGTCGCTTTGAAGGATAAGCTGACGGCGTACTGCCGCCCGCTCCCGGCGAACTTCACCACGCCGTGCATCCTGATCACCCAGGTCGGCGGAACGGACGAAAGCGGATTCGTTGACATGTTCGACGTCACGCTGGACGCCCGGGCGAAGAGCGCAGCCGACGCAAACGAAACACTCCGGAACGCGATCGGGCTCCTGCGGAAGGCCGCGGGGGATCACTCGACGGCGATCCGGCATGTGGAAGTCAATTCTTCCGGGAACTGGGGGAACGATCCCGTCAGGCCGGATCTTTCGATGTACTCGGCGCGGATCCGCGTCTGGGCACATCTCGAACAAGCACAAATTTAAGGAGGAACAACGAAAATGAGCAATGCTGTTAATCTTGGCATTGGCGCTGCGACCGGTATGTTCTACCATGCCCCGAAGGGCACCGCTCTCCCGGATTTCCCGACCACGCCCGCGAGCACCGCTTGGGTGGAAGTCGGCTACATTTCCGAGGATGGCATCACCTGGCATCACGGCCGGTCCGCTGAACCGCTGAAGGACTGGAGCAACTCCATCCGCCGGCAGATCCAGAGCGACGCCATCGGCACCGTGGCCGCCCCGATCATCTCCACCACCGAAGAGGCCCTGAAGACCATCTTCGGCGCTGACAACGTGACCGCCACCACTGCCACTACGGCGCACGGCGCCAGCGCAGGCGTTGAGGTCAAGGAAGGCGTTATGTCCGGCGAGGAAGCTTTCCTGTTCCTGATGAAGGACGGGGACGATGCCTTCCTTTTGGGCACGACCAGCGGCTTCATCACGAACCTGGACGATATTTCCTTCGCTCCCGGTTCCGTGATCACCTGGAATGCCACCATCAGCGCGGACGCCTGGAAGTTCATCAAGGAAGGCCCGGCGACTTCCGCCTGATAGGCAAAAATAAAAGGAGTTGAAAACATCATGGCAGATTTCGTTCTGAAAAAGCGCAGGGACTTTGTGTTTGCGCTGGAAGAAGACCCGGAAACGACCTACACTTTCCCCTCACTGAAGAGCCTGACGTTTGAAGAAGCCAAGCTGATGACCCAGATCGACGAAGAAACCGACCTGGTCGTCAAGGGCAAGATGATCAGGGATTTCATCATCGCTAAGGTTCCGGCCCTGGAGGGCAAGGGCCTCTCCGATATGGAGTATCTTGAGATCCTGAACGCGTATGCGCTGTCAGAGGGGCGGGACGCTCTGGGGGAATCCAAAGCCTCGCCGGCTTCGTCGAAAAGCACCGGGAGGCGGTAACAAAAGACCTGCTTATCAAAACGGGTCATGATCTGGAAGACATCGGGCGCACTCTTTCGTGGAGTGCGCTCGGGTCTTTTTTGAATCACATCGATCTCAACAGTGAGCTGGCGAACGAGCTGGATCCGGAACTGGCGAAGTGGGCCGGGACAGTCAAGACGAACGCTTTGCTCGCTGACATTTATGACGTGCTCGCCATGATCAACGCGAATATCTGCGCGCTTGGCTCCGGCGGGCACGCGAAGAAGCCGAAGTCGTATCCGAGACCGAACGACAACAAAAAGCAGTCGATCGGGAAGAATGCGCTCCCGGCTGATCAGCTGCGTGAATGGTTTGCTAAGAAACGGGAACAGAGAAAGAAGTAGGAGGTGAGGGGTAAATGATTGAAGTCGCACAAGCTGCGGTAACTATCATCCCCACGATGCAAGGATCGCAGTCGACGATCACGAAAGATCTGACATCGGCGGCTGAACCGGCAGCGGAGAAAGCCGGTAAATCGTCCGGATCCAAATTCTCTTCCTCTTTCGGAAATTCTCTGAAGAGCGGAGCCAAGGTGATCGCCGGAGCGGTTGCGGCGTCTGTTGCCGGCGTTTCGGCGCTGACCACAACTTTCTACAATGCCGCGAAGGCCACGGCTGAGTTCGGCGATCATATCGACAAAGCATCCCAGAAGATGGGCATCTCTGCTGAGGCTTACCAGGAATGGGATTTCATCGCCCAGCACTCAGGGACCAGCATGGATTCCCTGAAGACCGCGATGGTCAAGCTGAGTACGGCCGCAGAGAACGGCAGCGACGCGTTCAGCGCCTTGGGAATCTCCGCGGAAGACGCTCAGAAGATGTCACGGGAAGAGCTGTGGAACAAGACGATCACGGCTCTGACGGGCGTTGAGGATCAGACCGAGCGTGCGCGGATCGCCCAGGAACTCTTCGGCAAGGGTGCGACCGAGATGGGCGCGCTGCTGAATACCTCCGCGGAAGACATCGAGGCCATGAAGAAGCAGGCCCACGATCTCGGCATTGTTATGTCCGACGAAGACGTGAAAGCCTGCGCTGCCTTCCAGGACTCTCTGCAGAACATGAAGCAGTCCATCACCGGGCTGAAGAATCGGATCATGTCGCAGTTCCTGCCTGGAATCACGGACGTGATGGACGGCCTGACGCTGATCTTCGCCGGCGACTCTGAGAGCGGTATCGCAAAGATAAAGGAAGGCATCAGCAGTATTTCGACAACGCTTACTGAAATGATGCCGACGCTGATAGAGACCGGCAAGCAGCTGCTGACGTCCATCCTGGACGCGATCACTGAGAACCTGCCGCTGATCTTGCCACTGGCGGCTGATATCATTGCCCAGTTGGCGAACGGTCTGATCGAAGCGCTCCCGACGCTGCTGGATCTCGGCGTGGACATCCTGACCAAGATCATTGATGGTATCGTTACTAACGGTCCGGAAATGATGAAGAACGCCACGGTCGTCATCACGCACTTCGCGACCAGCATGAGCGAGAAACTGCCGGAGCTCCTGAGCACGGCGGCGGAGCTGGTCACCACACTGGTCGAGGGGATCATCGAAAACGCGCCGACGATCATCAGCGGAGCTGCGGAGGCGATGGGTAACTTCATTTCCGGGATCGTGGAGAAGCTCCCGGACATCCTGGGCAAGGGCGGCGAGATCATCAGCACGCTCCTGCAGGGGATCACAGAGAACGCGCCTTCACTGCTGGAAAGCATTTCTTCGTCTTTGTCGTCGATCGTTGAGGCTGTCGGCGGCGCTATGGCGAGCATCCTGGAAGCGATCGCTCCTTATATCCCCGACATCACGGCCCTGGTCGAGACTACGGTCGAAAAGATGCCGGAGATCATCGAAGCGTTCACAGGACTGGCGACGACAGTCGGCGAAACGCTGACGTCGATCATTGAGGCGATCGCGCCTTATATCCCGGACATCACTGCGATGGTCGAAACGACCGTCAGCAAGATCCCGGAGATCATTGATGCGTTCTCCAATTTCCTGGCACAGGTCGGCCCGATCATCGAATCCATCGGCACGGCCATTGAGTCGATCGGGACGGCCATCGCGACAGTGGTTGACGCTGTCGGGACCAACGTCACAGAGATCGTTGACGCGTTCACAAGGCTGAATGGTTCTCTTGCAGAACCGATCACCGCGATCGGCGACGCGATCTCCGGGATCATCACTTCGATCAGTGACGGCGTCGTGCAGATCAACAACTCTGTTGCGAACATCCTCGAGAAGCTGGCCGGCGTATTCGACAGCATCGGCGACGCCTGCATTAAGGCCGGCGAAGGCTTCGGCACCGTGGCGGACGCGGCCATCCGGCTGGCGAACAACACGAGCGTCATCGACCTGGCGGCCTCCCTGGGTGCGGTTGCGAGCGGTATCAAAAACATCAACCATGAGGCGAGCTGGGCAGCGGACCACAAGATCGGCGATGCGATCGCCGGCGTTGGCGTCGGCCTTGCTTCCCTGCAGGAGAACGGTGCGGGCGTCGACACTGTCGCGACGTCCATCGAAGCGCTGGCGACGTCCATCAAGGACCTCAACAACGAAGCCAAGGGCAACGTCAAGAAGTCTGTCGAGGATCTGGGCACGTCCATCAACCAGATGGCAACGAACGCCGGCACGGACTTCACGGACCTGGGCAAGAGCGCCCGGGACGCTGGGACCACGATCACAGAGAACGTGACAAAGACCTTCGCGGCCGTGGCGACCACTGTGTCGTCGAAGATGACCGAGGCCACCAACGCGCTTTCTAAGAAGGTCGCTGAGTGGAGCTCCATCGTTAAGAAGGGCATCGCCGACGTGAAGGCCCAATTCGGGAACGGCTTCGACTGGGGCGTTCCGCTGCTGAAGATCCCGATTAAGCTGCCGAAGTACAAGTCCGAAGGCAAGTGGGAATTCGACAAAGACGGCAACATCACGAAGACGCCTCGGATCACGGTCACCTGGTACAAACGTGCTGCGGAGATGGGCGCTCTGTTCAAGACTCCGCAGATCATCGGTGTCGGCGACGCCGCGCAGCCTGAAATGCTGATCGGCGAGGATACGCTGTACGACAAGATCAGGTCGGCGGTCGCTGAAATGTCCGGGCTGAATCAGACCATCAACATCACGGCCCCGCAGGGACTCGACCCGGCTGAGACGGCCCGCCTGGTTCGCAACAACTCGAGGCAGATGCTTGCCAGAATGAGAGGTGGAGTATGATCATCCGGAGCGCAAGCTTCACCAACACGGACGACGATATCAATCTGATCGTTGACGGGAACTGTCCTGGGATCGTGATAGAGAACATTGAAGGGATCTACGCGTTCACGGGGGAGGTAAAGACTTCCCCCTATTCCCAGACGAACGGCGATCGCTACAAGAGCACCCGGGCACCGAGGCGGAACATCGTCGTCTCCGGGAAGATCTACGATAACTTTTATGATAACCGTCAGCTGATGTACCGCGTCTTCCGGCTGGGCTCTCTGGGCCGGTTCTGCTACACGGAGCCGGACCGGTCGAACCGGTATGCTGATTATTATGTCGAAAGTGTCGAGATCGATCAGAACGCCTACCGCGGGCAGTATCAGATATCACTTATCTGCCCGGATCCGTTCTTCTATGCCGGAGACGTGGAGGGTATCGACCTGGCCGGCTGGATCGCAGACTTCACTTTCGAGCATGACTTCTTGGCAGCCGGCGAGACTCTCGGACACCGTGAAGCGTCCATGATCAAGGAGATCCAGAACTATAACGGCGTTGATGGGATCGGGCTGGATATCACGATCAAGGCGACCGGCAACGTGACGAATCCGTATATTTACCTCTACGAAACCGGCGAAGAGATCAAGATCGGGACGACTTCGAATCCGTACACGCTCACAAGCTCTAAGGAGATCCATATTAACACGACGACCGGGCACAAGGGAGCCGTCCAGGTGAGCGGTGGCGTCGAGACCAGAATCAACGATTACCTCGACCCTGACTCCCAGTTCTTCCAGCTCATCTCCGGGATCAACACGATCGGTTATAACGCCAGCAGTGGAGCTGAGTACATGGAAGTCCGCGTCGAGTACAAAATGAGGTACCTGGGCGTATGAACAACGTTGAAATCAGGATCTACAATCCGGCTCTTGAGCTGCAAGGCGTCATTGATGAATTCAGCAGCCTGATCTGGATCCGACGGTATCAGGCCCCGGGCGAGTTCGAGATCCGCACGCCATACGCGGCGGAGAGTAAGCAGCTGCTGGTCCCTGAGAACATCGTCCAGAAGTTCGACGGGGTCGACTGCAGCAGCGCCGGCGTGATCGAGAATATTGTGATGAACTCCAATGAGATCATCGTGAAAGGCCGCTTCCTGGAAAGCTACCTTGAGAGACGGCTGATCTATGATACGACGTATTACACTGGCAATGCGGAAGACTCCATGCGGAGCATCATCTCGAACATGACGGCCATTCCGCTGCTGGAACTCGGAACAGACCACGGCCTGACAGAGACGCTGGACTTCCAGGCGACTTATAAGTCTGTTCTGAACATCATTCAGAAGACGTGCAAGGCGACCGCGCTGGGCTTCCGGATCGTTCCTGACTTCACCACAAGGAAGCTGAAATTCGACGTCTACAAGGGCACTGACAGGACGGCCAGCTCCGCGGACAAGGTTATCTTCTCCGAGACGTATGATAACCTGCTAAACGAACAATACACTTACGACAGCACGAACTTCGCGACAAAAGCGTATGCGACGCAGGTCATTAATGACGTTCGTGTTGTCCACACGGCAGGCAGCGGCACGGGCCTCGACCTGCGTGAGATCCATGTTGCCACCACCGTGGACGTTGATGGTCAGACATCAGCTCAGATCAAGGCGGCAATGGAGCGCCAGGGGCAACGCGCCCTGGAATCCAGGACGATCAGCGAAAGCTTCACGTTCACAACGGATGCTGAAGAGCCTTTCAAGTATCGCACTGATTACGATCTGGGCGACCTGGTGCTGATCAAACATAATGCATGGGGAATTGACCTCGATCTCCGGGCCACGGAGATTGAGGAAGATTACAGTGACGGCAGCATGGACATTGTGATCACATGCGGATCGCCGCTGCCTGAGATCATTGATTTTGAGGAATAAGGAGGGATCATCTTGTCTGTCTATGCTCAGGACTATGGTTATTTCTTTAATTCAAACAACAGCGACAGGACGTACAACGCCGACAGCTTCGAGACATGGCTGAAGCCTTTCTTTGTCAGCGGCGTTTTCACCGGCTGCCTGCAGGTCAAGGCCCAGGATACGCCGGACATGTCTGTGGTCGTAACGAAGGGGTATGCGAACATCGACGGAAAAGCGGCGTACTGGCCGGACGACAACACGGTGACCATCGAAACGGCCTCCGGTGTTTACAGCCGTATCGACACGATCGTGCTCCGGCGTGACAACACAAACAGGCGCGTATCTATTGAAGTAGTAAAGGGAACCGCTTCGGCGACTCCGCAGCCCGTCGCTCCGACAAGGAACGCCGACACCTTCGAGCTGGTCCTGGCGGAGGTCCTCGTGGGCGTAGGTGTTACGACGATCACGGGCTCTGTGATCACGGACAAGCGTCCGGATACTGATGTCTGCGGATATGTCGTCGCTGCAGTCCAGACGCCTGACTTCTCAGAACTGTATGATCAGTTTGTTGCCCAGGCGGAAGAATTCATGGGCGACCAGGCTGATGAGTTTATTGCGTGGTTCGATGAGATGAAGGATCAGCTGAGCGAGGACGCAGCCGGGCACCTGCAGCTTGAGATTGAAGCTTTGGATTCTGGAAAAATCAACAGGCTGGCGTCTTCTGCAGCCGGATTCGTCCCAGCATTTTCGTTCGACGGAAATCTATATAACACCGGTTTTCATGAAGCGACTCTTGCGAAGATTACCGCCTTAACAGAAGACAATTGGACGAGTTTAGCAAGAACACCGAGGATTCTTAATAAAGGTGACATATATGGCAAAAATGGGATAGTATATAAGGTCTTGAGGGAAATCCCGGCCAACACTTTGTTTTCAGACTTGACAAGCAGTGACGTTGTTGAGATGAGGCTTGCGGCGGAGGTTACTTCGTTAAACAGCAAATTCACATGGAATTTGATTGAAACTGCCGGCGCATCTCAGGAGAAAACCATCACCCACAGTACGCTCGAACAGTACAACGAGCTTCTGGTCATGCTGATCAGTAATTCCAGCTCTCTTGTTATGGCGTCGATGGTCATCAAATCATCGTATCTTTCTGACAACAGTGTCGGGTTCCAGGTGAGCTACAGAACGGACGACAGTACGCTCCGTTACACCCGATACGACTGGAGTACGTCTAAACTGTTTACGGTCGCAAACTATACGGGCGTTGTGTATGGCCGGTGATTACTTGATCCCGTACAGCCGACCGGAGCCGTTTGCGGTAAATCCACTGAGTCCCAGCGTGACTGAGGTATCTGTCTTATACTTGATTGAAAGGATTTGCACCGTGCTGGTGTCCCAGAGCGTCCTGCACTGCCACTGCGCGGTTGTCGACAATCTGAACAGATTGACGGGGATCCATATCGGGTTATAGCTGATATCGGTTGTCCCGCCAAGGTGTGCCATCAGCGCCAGGAAACGGTACTGCGTAATATCCGGGACGGTGTAATCGTTGCTTGAGGTGTACTCTTTCAGCAGTGTCGCCGTGCCCAAATTGCTGTTTAACGAACTAAGATAGGAGGCCGTATGAATAGCGCGAAGTATGTCGATGAGAAGATCGCGCAGATGAAAACCAGCGGCTTGGCGCTTAGAAACGTCGCCTGGAAGGCGGCGCTTCTTTGCGTCGGCTGGCCGTATGTCTACGCGGCCCGTGGGGAGAAGTGCACGCCGGCGAACCGGCGGGCGCATTACTCCGCAGCTCACCCGACGATCAAAACAAAATGCCAGAACTTCGACGGGAAGGGCAGTTGCTCCGGGTGCAAGTGGTTCCCGAAGGGCGAGCGCGTGCTGGCCAACGACTGCCGCGGGTTCACCTACATGATCCTCCTGAAGATCTACGGCTGGAAGTTGGTCGGGGCCGGAGCGACGTCGCAGTGGAACAACAAATCGAACTGGAAGGCCAAGGGGACGATCAGTACGATCCCGGACGACAAGCTGGTCTGTTTGTTCGTCCAGGACAAGAACAACAAGTCGAAAATGTCCCACACTGGCCTGGGCTATAAGGGAGAGACGGTCGAATGTTCCAGCGGCGTCCAGCACTTCACGAAGCGCAATAAGAAGTGGACGCACTGGGGCCTGCCTGTCTGTGAGGACGGATCCGCGCCGGAACCGACGCCGACACCGACACCGACACCCACGCCGAAGAAGAAGCCGACGATCAAGCGCGGCAGCTCCGGGCCTTATGTGAAGGAATGCCAGAACGACCTGATCAAGTTGAAGTATGACGTCGGTCCGACCGGCGCTGACGGGAAGTTCGGGAAGAACACCGAGAAGGCCGTCAAAGCGTTCCAGAAGGACCAGAAGCTGGTGGTCGACGGGATCGTCGGGAAGAATACCTGGGCCGCGCTGGATGCGGCCATTTCAAAATTAAATGAGGGGAGTGTTGGCTGATGAGTCCGGAGGTATGGGATGTCGTCAAGGCTGCCGGCATCCCGGCCATATTGCTGGGAGTGATCATTACGACGTGGATCCAGATCAAGGCAGTCAAGAAGGGCGTACAAGCGCTGCTGAGGGACCGGCTGATCCAGGGATACAACTACCACCGGCACCAGGGCTTCGTCGGAATCGCTGACCGGGACAATATGGAGAACGTGTACAAACAATATCATGCACTTGGGGCGAACGGCGTCATGGACGACCTCCGGGCGAAGTTCCTGGCGCTGCCTGTCGAGGACCCTCAGCGGCCGGCACCGCAGACGCAGGCAGGCGGTCCACCGGCGGCTCCCTCGCCTGCTTCCTGATCGATTACTTCTATTAATTAAGGAGGACACATGGATGATCAATTGGAAGGATCTCATTATCAAAAGCCTGATCAGAGCGTTCCGGACTTTTCTGCAGACCTTCGCCGGGAGTATTACTGTGGGCGCGTTATGGACAGAGGTACAGTGGCTCCCTGCACTTTCTGTGAGTGGTGTGGCATTTGTGTACAGTCTTGCAATGTGCCTGGTCGGCGGAATCCCGGAATCGGATACGAAGCCTGTGACAATCGAACCTCCTGACGAAAACGAATAATAATCCAAGTGGCTCCCCTACGCGGGGGAGCCGTTTTTTTGTGCCCAAATTTACGAAAAACAGTGTTAGGAATACGTTAGGAATAGACACGGATTTTCGGGTATTTTAGCTGGTAATAATTGGCAAAGTCGAAGAGCATCAAAAAACCCTCGAAGCGTTGATTCTTCGAGGGTTTTAAGCGGAGAAGCCGGGATTTGAACCCGGGCTGCCATCACTGACACTACTCCCTTAGCAGGGGACGGTAAAACGTTGGAAAATAAAGGATCGCGGGCTTCGATGTTAGGAATAGGTTAGGAATAGAGAGGCATGTCAGCGGGCTTTTTTGAGCTTGTTGACGGCCTTCAGCGCATCCTTCTGGTCCGGGTGCGCGTACCGGTCGAGCATCTTCGCCGTGGACCA
>Ga0265298_10005358_pt1 | contig 16128 bp, 11 predicted proteins | sample AusTroGonzalo_MG_3_FD_193486 | JGI IMG/M metagenome (GOLD analysis project Ga0265298, IMG submission 193486) | Bovine rumen microbial communities from tropical cattle in Woodstock, Queensland, Australia - Gonzalo_01 | ecosystem: Host-associated > Mammals > Digestive system > Stomach > Rumen ... | reverse complement strand
GCCTTGCTTCGGTTGGACACATTTCCCTTGTTATGGAGAATCTTATAAACAGTGCCGGGAGAGACACCTGCCAGTTCGGCAATCTCCCTGATTGTGGTTCTTTTGGGCATTACTCTCGTTTTAGCTTCTGCAAAGATGAGAAAAAAAATTATAAAAAAGAAGAAAAGTGAACAAAATGAACAAAAATAAAAAAATCTTCACTTTTTCTTTTTTTTGTTAAAATTGATCATTATCTTTGCGGAGAACAACACGAGAACTTAGACCAAATCATACATCTAATTAATTAACCAATTATCTGCCCAATGAAACCACTACAATTGAGAAAGTCGGTTATCCCGGCACTCATGGTTGTCATGATGATGCTCCTTCCTTTCCAGGCATCCGCCCAGAACGGAAAAGCATCTGCAACCAAGACTGTTTCCGGCAAGGTACTGGATGCCGCCGGAGATCCCCTGCCCGGAACTAACATTTTAGTCAAAGGCACTCTCAACGGCACCGCCGCAGAACTGGACGGAACGTACTCTATCAAAGTGGCCGAGAACGACGTTCTCGTTTTCTCCATCATCGGCTTCACAACCAAAGAAGTTGCGGTTGCCGGACAAAGCATTATTAACGTCACCCTCGAAGAGGACGGCGAATTGCTTGAGGACGTGATCGTCATCGGTTATGGTACCGCCAAGAAGCGCGACTACATCGGCTCTGTCAGCACCATCAAATCCGAGGACCTCGCCAAAGTCAATCCCGTCTCCATCGAATCCTCCCTCCAGGGCCTGGCAGCCGGTGTGCAGGTGAACTCCGCCAACGGTGTTCCCGGCGCTCCCCAGCAGATCAAGGTTCGTGGCGTAGGTTCCCTCTCCTGCGACACCGATCCTCTCTGGATTGTGGACGGCATTCCCGTACAGAGCGGCGCAATGGACAAATCCTATGACGGTGAGGTTCAGCAGAGCGTCATCGGCATGCTCAACCCCAACGACATCGAGTCCATCCAGGTGCTGAAGGATGCTGCGGCTACCGCCATCTACGGTTCCCGCGCAGCTAACGGCGTTATCGTCGTCACCACCAAGTCCGGTAAAGCCGGCACCGTGAGGGTGAATGTAGACCTCAAGGGCGGTGTCTCCACCTGGGCCCATGCCGATATCGGCCTGGCCAACACGGACGAGTGGTTCCAGATTGCCGACATGGCCGTCAACAACACCCTCGGCATGCCCGCATTCGACGTAAGCATCACCCAGAGCCAGCTCCCTGCCACCGTACATACCTTCACTACGGCCGATGCAAAGAGAGTGAATACCAACTGGGTTGACCAGATCTCCCGCCTCGGTTCCTTCGCAGAAGCCAATGTTTCCGTAAGCGGTGGCTCCGACAGGGTCAAGGCTTACTCCTCCTTCCGCTATCGCCGGGACAACGGTAACCTTAAATATAACGACCTTACCACCTTCTCCGGCAACACCAAGGTAGAATGGCAGATGACCAAGTGGCTCGACGTATCTTACCGCGCAGCCATCACCTATACCAACAACAACCGTATCAAATCCAGCGATGGTACCAACGGTACCGGTGGTTGGGCACAGATCAACTCCAATGCCCTTCCTTGGTATAAGGTATATGCAGACGATGCCCAGACCTCGTTCTGGAATCCCAAGAACACCACCAACCCCGTCGCCAGCATGGATCCTTCCAACGTGAATTCCAACCTGAAGACCATGAACTTGATCTCCAACCTTACCGGAGTCATCAAGCTTCCCGTGGAGGGTCTCACCCTCAGGGGCGACTGGGGTGTGAACTACATCACCAACGACGGTCAGTCCTGGCGCAACGCCGCTGTCATGAGCACTACGGACGTCAACGAGGCCAAGGAGAACAAGGATATCATCATGATCAACAACCTTGACGCCTACGTTAACTACGCCAATACTTTCGGCAAACACGAAATCAGCGCCGTAGCCGGTGTCGAAGGCATGCGCAGAAGCGGCCAGTACACCGTCCTCACCGGTACCGGACTCGTCGGAAAATACCACGAGATCGGCACCCCCGCCAAACTTACCGGTTCCAGCTATCTGGGCGGCGAGACCTATCTGCTCAGCTACTTCTTCCGCGCCAACTACAAGCTTCTGGACCGCTATGTGGTTAACTTCAGCGCCAGACGCGACGGCAGCTCCAAGTTCACCGAGGCCAACCGCTGGGCCAACTTCTTCTCCGGCGCTCTCGGTTGGATCATCTCCGAAGAACCCTGGTTCAAGGTAGATGCCATCAACCTCCTCAAGCTTCGCGGCAGCGTAGGCCAGGTAGGTAACGCCAACATCCCTCAGGTAGATGCCGATGTTTGGGAGATCGTCTCCGAAAACGGCAATACCCTCGAAGGCCTGCCCACCAGCCGTCTGGTGACCCTCGGCAACCCGAACCTCAAGTGGGAAACCACCACCTCCTATGACGCCGGTATCGATTTCGGCCTCTGGAACAACCGGGTCAACGGATCCATCGCTTACTACAGAAGAAATGTGAACGACATGCTTTCCCAGGTTTCCCTGCCCATGTCCGCCGGTATCCGCGGTGGTAACAAGGGCTGGCAGAACGCCTGCAGCATGTACAACCAGGGTGTTGAATTCGAGGTAGTAGGAACCATCATCCAGAAGAAGGATTTCGAATGGAACGTAGGTTTCAACTTCGCCACCAACATGAACAAGGTTACCAAGCTTGACGTTGACACCGACCGCGCCAATGCCGGATACCTCAATGCCGGCGACGCTTCCCAGGTCCGTACCATCATCAAGAAGGGCTATGCCTATGGCACCTACTACATGGCTGAATTCGCAGGTGTGGATCCCCAGAAGGGTATTCCTATGATCTACGAAGTCAAGACTCTCGAAGACGGCAGCACCATGCATACCGGCAAGACCATCCCCGCCACCTCCACCAATATGGAGGCCAACAAGATGATCCTCACCGGCAAGACTGCTCTGCCCAAGTTCGTCGGCGGTCTCAACACCTCCATCAGGTTCAAGGGCTTCGACGCCAGCGCAGTATTCTCCTTCGCTACCGGCCAGTATGTGTACAGCCGCCTCATCCAGAGTTCCATGACTCCCAACGCAGGCATGCTCGTACTTAACAAAAAGCTCCTCACCGACAGCTGGAAAAAGCCCGGAGACGTAACGGATGTTCCTCAGGTCAACGCCCAGTGCGCATACTTCTACGATGACAATGGAGATCCCACTGCAAGCCCTGTGCTCTATGGCTCCGAGAACAAGACTCCTAACAGCCGCTTCCTGGAGAAGGCCGATTATCTCAAGCTCCGTACCCTTACGGTGGGATACACCCTTCCCGAGAAGCTCGTCCAGAAGGCGAAAATCCAGAACGTAAGATTCTACATCTCCGCCGGGAACCTGTTCACCCTTACTCCGTTCTCCGGATATGATCCCGAGGTCGCCATCGACCAGGCCACTGGCGGTGCTGTCGAAACCTTCACGGCAATGCCTTCCACCAGAACTTATACTTTCGGCGTGAACCTTAACTTCTAAATGATCAGACAATGAAAAAGATATTGACAATTTTGGTTTTGGGACTCGCTCTATCGGCAACCTCTTGCTCAGATTATTTTGAGCTCAAACGTCCCAGTCAGCACCCCTGGCAGTCTGCTGCCGAGTTTGAAATGGCCGTCCGTGCTCCCTACCTCTACTATGTAGGCGCAGCCTGGTCCAACCCCATCGGCGCCCTCACCAACAGATTCGGAGAGTCCGACCTGGCCCGTTTCACCGGCAAGACCGGCGATAGCTACTTCTACGCATATTGGCAGAGACTGTACAAGACCCTGGTACTTGAAAATGCCAAGGAACTCGAAGGCGGTTTTGAATATCTGTACTACATGTCCACCGCCTGCAACTCCGCTCTCGAACTTCTCGAGACGGCCGAGGCCAGCGGCACCGATCCGTTCCCGGATATGACCGACGCAGACAAGGCTCTGGTCAAAAGGTGCAAGGGTGAACTTCTCTTCATGCGCGCCTTCACTTACTGGAACCTGGCCCGCACCTGGTGCCCTCCTTACGACAGCAACGGAGCCAACGACAGCAAGCATATCGTAGTCTACCGTAACAACGAGAAGGACACCGACGTTCTCAAGAACGGCAAGATGTCCACCGTCAAGGAAGTTTACGACTATATCGTGAAGGACCTCAAGGACGCCATCTCCGTACTTCCAGAGGAATACTACAGCGGTGACAACAACAAGCGCATGAGAGCCAACAAGTATGCCGCCGAGGCCCTGCTCGCCCGCGTACTCTTCTACATGGGTCAGTTCAGCGAAGCCAAGACCTACATTGACAACGTCATCGCCAAGACCGGCCTCTACGAATTTGATCCGGACCTCGTGGCTCCCTTCAACAAGACTTCGAGTTCCCCCACCTCCAAGGAGGTCATCTGGGAAATCGTGTACTCGGATGCTTCTGACCGCTACGACCGTAACCCCGGCATCATGCAGTATGCCGCCTACAATGGTCACGCCAACAAGATGTGCGGTTATGCAGCTTTCTCCCTCTCCTACTATGCCATGGAGAAGGTGGGCTGGCTGGATGCAAACCATCAGCTTACCGAAGAGGCCGAAGGCGACCTTCGCTTCCAGAACCTCTACAAGTACCATCCCGGCAACGACTCCTATCCCGAGCCCGCCATCTACATCTTCAAGTATTTCCGCGGTCCCACTCCTACCGATAACGGACGCCGCGCTCCCAGACCCCTCATCCGTCTTTCCGACCTTTACCTGATGAGAGCCGAGATCAGCTTCCTCAACAAGGATTACACCGGCGCAACCAGTGACCTGAACATAGTCAGGGAACATGCCGGTCTGGCCAACCTTGACCATGCCATTACTGAGGAGGATATCGAGAACGAGCGCATCAAGGAGCTTGCCGGTGAAAACGGAGACCGCATCTACTGGCTTGTCGCCCTCCACAAGGACATTCCTCTGGGAGACCGCAAGACCGATGGCACCGAAGGTACTGTGATCAGCTATCCTTACTCCGACTACTACTATCAGATTCCGCTCCTCGAGAAGCAGAACAACTCCGCTTACAACGAGTAAAATTCTAACCTTCCTAATAAAAAGAGGATGGCTGCGAACCGGCAGCCATCCTCTAATTTATTATACCTGACAGAAAATTAGTCCACCCGGTACTTCTCGGGGAATTCAAGGATCTTGTTCTGCAGCATGGCTTCGTCCCCAAGGATACTCAGGATGGAACCGTAATACGCCTGGCGCAGGACCCCTTCGGGCTGGACACCACTTATGCAGGCATCGCAGAAAGCCTGCATCATTTCCATTGAACCGTCCCCCGAAGCTTCCGGCATAATGGGAACACCGGAGGTATCCTCCGCGGTCTCGGGCGCCCAGCTGGTACCGGCAAAAGCAGGATTGGAGAAAACGCCCTTCTCAATCTCGCCCAGCAACTGGCGGATGGCGGTCTTCTTGGGCGGAACCTCGGGATAATAACGTCCGTTCGGCAGGTCCACGGTTCCGTCCTTGCAGAGAATCTGCTCGCCCATGCCGAAATGCTTGTTGGAAATCACGGACTCGAAGGTCATATTGACACCACTGGGGAAGGTGTAGATGACGCAGACATTGTCAAACACCTCCCGGCCATCCTTCCAGAAGATGGTATCACCCGAACCCATCACCTTGCAGGGAAGTTCATTCGTGGCAAAAATGCCGTTCTGCAGCTGATGGCAGGCCAACTCGGTCATAAGTCCCCGGGAATACTCGCGGTAAAGTCTCCAGTTGATGAGCCTTTCATATTCGGGAGACGGGACCGGACGGCGCCAGTCGGCATTTCGGAACCAGTAATTGCGTACATTCACTACCGGACCATACTCGCCCGAGCGTACGGACTCAAGGGCCTTCTTGTATTTGGGATCAAAAAGCCTTTGCTGCCCGATAAAGAAAACTTTCCCGCCAGACTGGGCGCTCCGATACATCTCCAGGCACTCATCCAGGGTGTACGCCATGGCCTTCTCACACAGCACGTGCTTTCCTGCAGAGATGGCATCCATGGCCATCCGGTAGTGCTCACTCAGCGGAGTGGCGATGATGACTCCATCCACATCCCGGTCCTCAAGCAGGGCGCGGTAGTCCGTATACGGCTTCGCATGGGGGAACATCTCCAAGCCCTTTTCCAGATGGGGCCGATAGATGTCGCAAAGGGCCACCACTTCCGCATTGCCTATCTGCTGAAGATTGGCAAGATGGAACTGTCCCCGGGAACCGGAACCTATCAGGCCGATGCGTACCTTCTCCCCGGATACGGCCTCCTTCTTGACAGAAGAACAGGCCTCCACAACCGGAAGGGCGGAGAGGACTACGCCGGCAGCCCCAAGTTCACCTACCTTGCCAAGAAATGATCTACGATCCATAAGTTGCTGTATATCCTTCAAATGATTCCATGATTCTATCCCTCTCGCCAATCGGAGCCGCATAGACTGCGGTTGAGAGGATCTCGCACAAAAGGGCCGATCGGCCTGAAACGGCTACCCACGGGCCAGCCGGGGCCGGAGCGGAGCTATGAGGGTCCATGATATGATTCTTGCCGGAGCGGGAAGGCCCCGAAATGGAAAAGGCACTGTCATTTAATACGAAAGTGCGCCCGCCCTCCTCGGACCGGACCCTCCAGCAGGACCCGAAAGGGTGCTTTCCCATACCGACAACGGAACTGTTGCCAAAATTCAGAAGGGCGTCGGCAATCCCTTCTCCGGCCAACAGGTTTCGGACAGACTCCAGGGCAAAGCCCTTCGCGAAGCCGCCGAAATCAAGCAGGTATCCACTCCCCGCCAGGGCAGCCTCGTGGCTTTCGGGGAAAAGTCTGTAGGCAGGACGGGCCTTGTCCGTACTGAGCGCAGCCACGTCGAAGTATCCCCGGGTGAGGCTGCGGAACTTCTCACAAAGCTCCAGCGCAAAGAAAAGGTCCTCCCCCAGCGCCACACGGCCGGATGAACAATTCAGTCGGGCTGTCGGGCTGTCCGGAACGTGCCTGTCAAATTCTGATGACTCGCTATTCACCAATTGTTCGGCCTTCTCGCAGAGACGACGGGACTTCACCGCATCAGGACAAACAAACAGCAGTTCCAGACGCGAGTGCATGGCAGAAATCTCACAGTAGGCTACGGGCGCCTGCGGATTCTTCGAGCTATGAGTGAAATCAACCAAATCAGAAGACGGACTAAAACAGTTAGGACATAGATTACCCCTGTGATGACGCAGACGTATCCAATCTGACTGAACAGTTCAACCACCCCGCCGTGATAGTGGATTATTGCATAAACATTAAGTAAGAACGCAAAGCCAAAGCAGAAGAGAAGAACGACCAGTTCTCTCTTCTGCCAAGGCCACTGCGATAGATTGTTCGCCATTAGAGCTCCTTGATCATAATGTTCTGGTAGTGCACCTCGTTGCCGTGGTCCTGCAGCAGGATGTGACCGGACTTGTGGTTACCGAAGTTGGCACGCTCGCGGAACTTGCTGCACTGTACCAGGGCATTGAACATCTGGTTGTTACGGTCGTATTCCACCACCTTCACACCATTGAGCCAGTGCTCTACGTGATTATCGCGGACTATAACCCAAGCCGTATTCCACTGGCCCATGCGGAAATAAGCCTCGTCCTTATCGGCACGGATAAGGTCATAGAGGGAACCGAGGGTGCGGTTGCCGGCCACGCCCAGCTTAGCATCCGGATGAACCTTGTCGTCCAGGATCTGGAACTCGCAGCCGATGGCGGAAGCGTCGGAAGGATAGAGATCCGGGTTGATGAAATACTTGATGCCGCTATTGGCGCCCTTGGTGAGGAAGAAATCAACGGAGAGCCAGAAGTTCGTGTACTTGTCCACGGTCATGATGTCACCTCCGTTGGTGGACTCTGCACCTCCGTTCTCGGCAACCCAGAGTTCGTCACCCTCGATGCTCCAGCCCCTCTCGGGGAAAGGAAGGCCTTCGCCCTTGGCAGAGGCCCAGCCATTGGTGGTCTTTCCGTCCCACAGAAGTTTCCATCCCTCTGCCGCCTGACGGGCGCTGAGGGTGTTGCTGATCTTGTTAATCTGATGGATAGCGGCAGCCTCCTGACAGTATGCTGCAGGATTCTCGGTGCAAATCCTGATGTCCTTCCAACTGATGCTGGTTCCGATCCTTTCGGTTTCGTTACCCACACCATGGACCTGAAGGGCTATGAAACCTTCGCTGTCCTTGTCATCGATGACATCGGCCACAAGCTCCCCGTTAAGAAAAGTACGGATATGCTGGCCCACGCACTCGATGCGTCCCTTGTTCCAGTCTCCGTGAATGAACGCAGTCCTGGCCGCCTGGTGGAAAGTAAGGGGATAAAGCCAGCCGCGACGGGCCTCGTCATATACACCTGCACTCCAGGCACGTTTGGACGGATCAAATTCGTACTGGTATCCATAGACACGGCCTTCATCGGAAAGATGGCTGCGGAACTGAACACCGGAATTCTGGGCCTCATCCATCTTGAATTCAAATTCAAGGATGAAATCCGTGTAAGTGGCCTTGGTAGCGAGGAAGGAGTTGATACCAGTAGTATCCGTGCTGGTACCAATGATGCACCCACCCTTGGCAACATACTTGGCCGTGCCGGAAACTTGCTTCCAGCCTTTCAGGTTCTTTCCGTTGAAAAGCGGAGTCCAGTTCTGGGCAGACATGCCGGCGCAGCACAGCGCCGCAACGAAGATGGTTAATAGCTTTTTCATATCTCAATTAAAGTACATAATAATCTTCCCAACCCTTGCGCGGAGGAATTCCGGTAAGCAGGGCATTCGCAAAGGGATTGTCAATGATTTCCCCGGAGAGACGGTCGAACTTGAAGGTTGTGTTGAGACGCTGCGCTATCACGCCCAGGTTCATGACCTGGCAAAGCACGCCGGAAATCTCGAAAGGCGAACGTGTCTTCTCCAGACCCATGCAGGCCTTGAGGAAATTTTCGTAATGGTTGGAAGGACTCTCGGGAACTTCGGGAAGCTTGTGTTCCGCAATCAGCTGCTTCTCCAGCTCCTCGGGGATGATGTGGAGGGGTGAAGAATGGGAAGAGCCCTTGAAGATATAATCCCGGCCGTAGATGATCTTGCCGGGGTTGAGCTTGACAGCCTGGTAAGCCTGTCCGCCCACGGTAGGCACATCGGCCACGTCGCTTGCGCCATACCCCTCGGGAATCTCCGGGTAGTTGCCGATACCGTCGTACCAGGTGAGGTCGCAGGCCGGCTTCGATCCCCTGCGGGGGAAACGGAAACGGATGGTGGAAGACATGGGGAAGAAATAATCGTTGTGTCCTTCCACCTTGAGCATGCCCACCTCGTAAGGGAGGCCCAGCTCCAGGAACTGATGCGCCGTGTCGAAGATGTGCGCGCCCCAGTCTCCCAGCGCCCCCATTCCGAAGTCATACCAGCAGCGCCAGTTGCCCTCGTCCAGCCATTTGCTGTAGTCGTGGTACATGGTCTGCATCTGCCATACATCCCAGTCCATGTTGGCCGGCATGGGATCGGCATCCGGGAACTTCCTGATATTGGGATCCAGCACGTGCCAGCGGCGGCTGTTGTTCATGTGGGCGTCAATCCTGTAAACGTCCTTGATGATGCCGGCCTCGCACCAGGCCTTGAACTGGAAATAATTCTCTCCTGAATGGCCCTGGTTACCCATCTGGGTCACCACCTTGGGATTGCGCTTAGCCGCTTCGATCAGAAGCCCGTTCTCATGATAGGTACGGGTAAGGGGTTTTTCGCAATAAACGTGTATTCCTTCCTTGATGGCGCGCATGGCAATGGGGAAGTGAGAGAAGTCCGGTGTAGATACGAACACGGCTTCGATGTCCTTTCCCATTTCGTCAAACATCTTGCGGAAGTCCTTGTAGCGTTTTGCCTTGGGGAACATTCCCATCACCTCGGCAGTGTGCTCTGCGCCCAGATTCACGTCACAGATGGCGACCACGTTGGCCAGACCGGTCTTGGCGACCTCCTTGGCATTCTCGTTTCCCCTATGGCCTATGCCTATGAGTGCGACATTGACCTTTTCACCGGACTTCTTGCCCATAGCGGTTTTTGGGGAGGATACCGCATTGATGGCGTGGATAGGATTCTCCACGGCAAGGGCTACTGCAGCCGCTCCGGCAGTTTTTAAAAAGTTCCTTCTGTTGACCATTCTTCTGGTATAAAAAGTTAATAAAAAAAGGGACGATTCAGTGTTATCGTATACCATACAAATATGCGAAAAAATGAGCATAAATCCTATACTTTCTGCATTGGTTTTCTTATATTTGTAAATATGAAAACGCTTCTTCTTCCGCTTCTTGTCTCAGCCGCCATTTTCGGCCATTCGCACGACATTACAAGCCTCTCTTCCTGGGGTCCCTATTCCAAGCACTATGCCGGTATTTCCAATATTTCCGACCTGTCCGGCGGGCTCAGGGTGGACTTCTCGCTGATGCCGGGAATGTACCGCAGGAGCCTGTGTGTTCCCGACCTGCTGTATGAATCCGGCTGCCACCCCTGGTACGTATCTCCCGATATGAGCGTCATCACCTACAGGCATGAAATTGAGTGGAAGGACAGGGTTTATGTAGATGCCACTTATCACATCCTGGACGAGTCCACCGTGCTGCTGGAGATGCACTGCGTAAACAACACGGACATTCCCCAGGATATTTCCCTGCACACTATGGCCACCCTGGCCAGTGAAGAGAATCATCCGGAATACTCCACCCGCTCAGCTTACATCGCAGGCAACAGATATGATAGTTACGAGCCTCACACCCGCAAACACGACTATGCCCTGGTCTATGACGGCTGGTTACGAGGAGAAGTTCGCGACGGACAGACCCTCACCGGCTTCGCTATCCGGACGGCGGGAGAAGCCGGAGACAGGATAACCTACGACCTCGCGTCCTACAAAGGCCCCGTCGCCCTCAGATACAGGACCGAACAGCCCGTGAAAATGCTGATTAACGGTAAGGAGTACACCTTTGACAGCTGTGACTATGCCATCCAGCCCCTCGGAGAACTGAGCGGAAAGGTGGAAATCTGCGCCATCGGCCCGGGGTGTCTCTACATTGACGCCCTGCTCCTGGACGGCGATGCGAAGGTAGAGAAAACGCCCCTCAACCCGGTTCCCGAAGTGGAAGAGGAAAAGGGCCGATACATCCTCAAATACGATTCAAACCCTTTGTATTACGGCGTGGGCTGGAACTTCGAGGACAGCGACGTAATTCAGTATTTCAGCTCGGACCCGGACGTTTTCATCCGCACCAAGGTCCATAACCACGTGGACAAGGTAATCAAAGGAGACGAAAAGGGCCACTTCACCTCCGCCTTCCAACGCCCCGTCTGCCTTGCTCCCAGGCGGGACACCACCCTTTTCAACTTGATAGTCTGCGGCAGCAAGGAATCTGTCCACAGCCAGCTGGACGCCTTCCGCAACAACGAGGCAAGCTATTCCGCAAAAGCCTCACAGGCGGCCGACAGGCAGGAAAAACTTCTTCCCGGGGCCGATAAATACGCCTTCGCAAGGCAGCTGATGCAAGCCACCCTGCTCACAAACGTAGTCTATCCGGTCTATACCCAAGGTAGCTATATCCGTCATTTTGCGCCCGGCAAAAACTGGAATTCCCTCTATACCTGGGATTCGGGTTTCATAGCCTGGGGCATGGCCGATATCGATCCGGTCAAAGCCTTCGAGATCATCCGTGCCTATACTACGGAAGAAGGCAGCCAGTCCGCATTCATCCATCACGGGACTCCCCTGCCCATCCAGATCCTGGCGTTCAGCCAGCTGCTGGGAGAAACCGGAGACGAAAAGCAGCTCGCCTTCCTCTACCCCAGGCTGAAGCGTTTCTACAACTTTGCCTGCGGCCATGACAGCCATTCCACCATGATGATGGAATCCGGTCTGGTCCGCACCTGGGACTATTTCTACAATTCCGGCGGATGGGATGACTATCCCCCTCAGGTAGACCTGCGCCAGAACCCGGAAAGATATCCCAGCGTAGCTCCGCTGGTATCCACTTCGTACTATATCCGCGCCGCCAAAATACTCCGCCAATGCGCCCGGAGGCTCTCCCTCAAGGAGGATGTAAAGATGTATGACGCCGACATCAAGAAGATGTCCAAGGCCATCCTGGACAATGCCTGGGACGCGGAATCCGGGTATTTCGGCTACGTCACCCACGACGCATCAGGAAAACCGGACGGCATCTATCGCTACAAAGACGGAGAGAACTTCAACATGGGCCTGGACGGAGTTTCCCCTCTCGTAGCCGGCATCTGCACGGACGACCAGGAGGGCATTTTGGTGAATCATCTCTTCAATCCGGCAAAGCTTTGGACCCGGGTAGGAATCTCCACCGTTGACCAGAGCGCCCCCTATTACTCCCACGCCGGCTACTGGAACGGATGCGTTTGGATGCCTCATCAGCTGGTGCTCTGGAAGAGCATGCTGGACCTAGGAAAACCCGAACTGGCAGAGAGAATCGCAATGACCGCACTTGACAACTGGGCCCTTGAAACCGGTCGTACCTACCAGTGCTACGAGCACTTCATGATAGAGTCCGGAAGAGGCATGGGCTGGCATAATTTCTCCGGCCTTTCCTCCCCCGTAGTCAATTGGTTCTCAGCCTATTATTCCCTCGGAACAGTCAGCACCGGATTCGATATCATGATCAGCCGTCCGCATATGAACGAAGACTTCACGGAGTATAGCGCCCAGCTGGTCTTCGACAAGGATGCAGCCGGCAGAACAGCCACCGTAATCCTCTGCATGGACCCCTCGCTCCACTACGAAGCCAGGCTTGACGGAAAGCCCCTGAAGGTAGAAGAAAAACGCCCGGGACTGCTCTACGTGAGCGTTCCCGAGCGTGTAAAAACTGCAACCTTCAAGGTCACTGCCGTCAACTGATGGAATTCAGCAAATCCAGTTTTCCGTCATCAATCAACTTCAGGATGAGCTCCCCGAAAAGGGTGTTCGCCCAGGCGAACCATTTGCGGGTGAAATCACTTGGATCATCGGCGTTGTAAGACTCGTGCATGAAGCCAGTCCCGGCATCCGTGTTCATCAGTTGGATAATGCATTCCCTGATTTCGGCATCGTCGGTGGAAGTGAAAGCACGCATCATTACGCTCATCGGCCAGATATAACCTATGCCGATGTGAGGGCCGCCAATTCCCATCCCGTATTTGCCTTCGAAACGATAGGGATTACTCGGACTGAGCACGAAGGCGCGGGTATTCTGATATATCTTGTCCTTGATGTCCACATCTCCCAGATAGGCCATGGCCAGGAGCGAAGGGACATTGGCATCGTCCATCAGATAATGGTTGCCGAAGCCATCGGCCTCATAAGCATAGATCATCCCGAATTCCGGGTGCCTGACAATGGCGTGCTTCTTCAGGGCGGCCTCCACTTCCGAGGCAAGGCGGCGGCACTCCCCGGCCATCTCCGCCTCGTGATTCACGCTTTCCAAAATCTCCGCCGCCTTGCGTAAAGATGTGACAGCAAAGAAGTTAGAAGGAATCAAATAGTCCATCACCGTAGCGTCGTCCGAGGGGCGGAAGGAGCTCACGATAAGCCCGCAAGGCTTGACCGGATTGCCGAAGCCTTTGCTGCTCTTGCTGTTGTACGGATTGGGGGATCTCCGCATAAAACTATAGCTTCCCGGGCCGTCGTAACGCTGCTGCTCTCGAAGGGTGGAAAGGATCTTTCCCATAGCTTCCAGCCACGTGGCATCGAAAATGGAACCATCTCCCGTCTCTTTCCAGTAGCCATAGGCCAGGCGGATGGGATAGCAGTGACTGTCCACTTCCCACTTGCGCTCGTGCAGCTCCGGCTTCATTTCCGTCATGTCGGTCATACGGCCTGTACCGTCCGGGCCGATGTTAAAGGCATTGGCATAAGGATCAATGCAGATGCACTTGAACTGACGGCGGATGGTGCCTTCGATCACGGCCTTCACCTTGGGATCTTCGTTGGCAAAACGCAAATACGGCCACACCTGGGCACCGCTGTCACGTAGCCACATGGCGTGGATGTCGCCGGTAATGACGAAGGTATCCGGATGGCCTTCGCCGTCGTCTTCCGTAAACTGAACGGTGGTGTCCAGGGTGTTGGGGAAGCAGTTGCCGAACATCCAGGCCAGGCGCTTGTTGCTAAGCTTGGACTGGACATCCACAATGGCCTTTTCTATGGAAGGAGCCGTAAAAAGGCGGTCCTGCGGGGCCGGACGCCTGCTCACATAAGTCACGGTATCGGCCTGTGCCAGAGCCTGCTCTTTGCTCCCTTGGTTAGACTGTGCGCAGGAGACGGGGACTGCCGTAAGCAACAGGGCCACCGCCATTTCGCTTAGGATTGGACTTGCTTTCATTGTTATAATCACTATCTAACAAAGTTAGCAAATAATACAAAAAATCCCGCGGGAAATCGCGGGATTATTAAGGTGTTTCACAGTTTAAAAGTTGTCCATGTGAACCTCGAAGTAGGCCTTCGGGTGCGCGCAGGTGGGGCAGATTTCGGGTGCCTTGGTGCCCACTACGATGTGACCGCAGTTGCGGCACTCCCATACCTTCACTTCGCTCTTCTCGAAGACGGCAGCCGTCTCCACGTTCTTCAGGAGGGCACGGTAACGCTCTTCGTGGCGCTTTTCAATGGCGGCCACCAGGCGGAACTTGGTAGCCAGGGCCTTGAAGCCTTCCGCTTCGGCGGTCTTGGCAAAGCCCTCGTACATGTCGGTCCACTCGTAGTTTTCGCCATCGGCTGCATCAGATAGATTCTCAGCGGTGGTGCCAATGCCGTCGTGGAGTTCCTTGTACCACAGTTTGGCGTGCTCCTTCTCGTTATCGGCCGTCTTCAGGAACAGCTCGGCAATCTGCTCAAAGCCTTCCTTCTTGGCCTTGGAGGCGAAATAAGTGTACTTGTTGCGAGCCATAGACTCACCGGCGAATGCCGCTTCCAGGTTTTTCTCGGTCTGGGTACCAGCGTATTTGTTAGCCATAGTATTGTTGTTTTGGGGGTTATTATTCGTTTGTTTTTGGAAAGTGATTCTGTTTAGGAGTTTCCGGGCGGCCTCTACGGGGAAATCGGCCGCCGGCGGATTGGCCACCAGGGCCTCCAGCATCTGACGGATATCTTCTGACTGGGGAAGCATATATCCCGCCTCACGAAGCAGGTCTTCGGCCATGAGCCGCGAGCTGGCGCCAACAGCTTGCATCAGCCTGGCCAGCGTGTCGCTTCCGGTCTGTCCGGCTATTTGACGGGCGGCCTGTTCGGTCCATGTCTTGGAAGCGGCCATGCCCTTCAGGCTATTCACGGAAGGATCGGCCTTCTTCTGGGGCAGCGGCATCTCTACGGGAACGAGGGAGATAGCCTTGGAGGGGCAGGCATTGGCGCACGCTCCGCAGCCGATGCATTTGTCGCAGTCGATAATGCTGTTCTCCGTATCTGTCGCGCCGGTGGGGCACACATATAAGCAAAGGCAGTCTTTCGTGCACAGACGCAAGTTTCTGACGGCATAATGGGTCTTGCTCATAACTGTTACCTCCTTTCTATCTTGTTGAACTTCCAGGAAGGAACCTTGCAGATAGGGCAAAGTTCGGGTGCTTCCTGGCCGATATAGACAAAGCCGCAGACGCTGCAGACCCATATCTCCGTTCCAGCCAGCAGGGCATCGCCCTCCCGCTGGTAGCGGGACATCAGGGAACCGAGCATACGCGTAGCTTTCTCACCCCAAGTGAGTACACGTAGGGCTCCCCTGTCGGCCTGGTCCGCGCAGATCTGGTTGGCCTGCGGATAGTCGGCAATATCCTGCTGCAACTGCACCGCGATGGCTTCCACAGTAGCGTCTTCCACCTTGGGAGAGTGAGTGGTAAACCATTCGGCCAGTTCGTTGAAAAGGCTCTGTTCTTCCGGCATATACTGCTTCTCGCAGCCTCGGGCCAGGTTGGAACACAGGGCCGCCATCTGGCCTATGGACAGTTGCTGCATGGATTCATCAGGAAAAGCTTCCGTGACGGGGACGGCTCCTGATGCCGGTGCAGGCGGGGGTGATTTCGCTTCCTCCTCAACCGGCTCGAAGGCCGATTTGGGAGCCCCGCAAAGCGGGCATTG
>Ga0265298_10005357_pt1 | contig 16135 bp, 16 predicted proteins | sample AusTroGonzalo_MG_3_FD_193486 | JGI IMG/M metagenome (GOLD analysis project Ga0265298, IMG submission 193486) | Bovine rumen microbial communities from tropical cattle in Woodstock, Queensland, Australia - Gonzalo_01 | ecosystem: Host-associated > Mammals > Digestive system > Stomach > Rumen ... | reverse complement strand
TGCTCACCCACATATTATGATGTCGATCCTCGACTATTGCGTGAACAACATTGTTCAGCAATCCATTCTTTCGGTTATAGACGACGGGATCGGATTGGGGACTCTTATACATATAAAGTCCTGTAGTAGTTCCTACCCATGTCCAGTTTCGGCTATCCACATAGATACAATTTGCTTGCTGACCATTAAATTCTGTGATATTCTGCTGCAGATTTTCCATTAGAGTCACATACGCTTGCGCCTTGGAATTGTCAAGAGTATAACAATTGAACGGAGACACACGCGGACGAGCATACAAGACACCACGTTTATCCGTACCAAGCCACAATCCTCCTTGTTTATCAAATGCAATAGAATTGCAGTGTGCATCAAGCGTAAGACCGCTCATCAGTTTTACATGATTTATAAGCTCACTGTTTTTCTTCGAAATATTATATATAAAATAAGAATGATTAGTTGCGACATACAGACTATCACCTTTTAAAACCATATCGTTCATCTTATAAGGAAGCCTCAGCAGTGTTTCCCAACTGCTGTTTTTCACATCATAGGAAAGCAAAATCGATTCTTTTTCCCCGCTACGAATTACAAAGTAAGAATCATTATGCCGTAAGATTTTCGACATCCGACTATAACGCTGTTCGTCATCCCAATCGTATGCCTTAGTATGTTGCACAATTTTTCCATTATCAATATTCAGCGCAATAGCTTCACCATTGCTATAGAATACAAGCAACAAATTTTCAAATACATCAACATCTTGAATATTATGGTCACGTAAGGGCTGAAAAACTCGATGCTGGTCAGCATCAATCAGTCCAGAGTTTGTTAGAAACCATACATTACCATCATTATCGACAAACAAATCCTGAAGTTCTTCATCACACCCCATCTCTTTCACTACGCGAGACGGGTCCTTAACAAACACTTCTAACAATAAATCCACACAGGTTGTAGCGTGGTCATTTTTCAACCATATATGATGGAATCGGTCAAAACTAAGTTTATAGTCGCCTTGGTATTGAGGTAACTGAAGTCTATACTCCATTTTGTGGTCAATATGAGTAAATCCGACTCCATCGTAGAAGTTCAAATTGCCAAGAGTGGAGATAATCATTCGTCCAGTCTTCGTACACACAATAACCTGCACACTATTATTGGCAAGGTCGTTGGCAGCGTTAATAGTATTAAACTTACGATTTTCTTCATTTGCCTCAACATTGATGACAAAATAGAACGAAAATAGTATAGCGAATACGAATCGTATTAGGCTTATCATATATAGTAGCTTTATAGTTTATAATCGCAAAATTAGAAAAAATTACAATTACCTCCAAATTTTTCACAAAAAATGTGACAGCGAAGATACAAAAGAAAAATTGTTTTTGTAACTTTGCAGGCAAATATCCCATCCCTATGATTAGCAAAAACGAGATAAAACAAATTAAACTTCTCGAACAAAAAAAACACCGCAAACAGAACGGGCTTTTCGTAGCCGAAGGTCCTAAAGTGGTAAGCGACTTATTACTTGCTGGCATAAAGCCATCGGTTATCTATGCCACAGCCGAATGCAAGCTACCTGTTAAAACAAACAGGCACGAGGTGACTGCCAATGAATTGCAACGTATCAGTTTTCTTCAGCATCCGCAACAAGTAATTGGTATTTTCCAAATACCTGAGCAGAACGATACTACTGTCCAACCGCCTGTATCTGGGCTTCACCTAGCTCTTGACGACGTTCAGGATCCTGGCAATTTAGGGACAATCATTCGCATTGCCGACTGGTTTGGTATCGATACTATCTATTGTTCACTAAATACGGCCGACGTATGGAATCCCAAAGTGATACAAGCTACGATGGGAAGCGTTGCACATGTGAAGGTGTATTACGTCGATTTGCCATTGTTCCTCAAGAATTGTTCCCTCCCAATCTATGGAACACTACTCGACGGGAACAATATCTATGAACAAAAACTTGAAGCCAATGGCATTATCATCATGGGAAATGAGGGAAACGGCATTTCAAAAGAGGTCAGACCGCTTATCACGAATAAGCTCCTTATCCCCAACTATCGGAAAGGCAATACGGCAGAGAGCCTCAATGTTGCTATTGCGACCGCCATTACATGTGCAGAATTCAGACGACACAAATAAAATGATAAAAAAATATACGTTGGTTCTTAAATAGAAAACGTGAATCTAGAAATTACAAACAACCGTTAGTTCTCGAAAGAGAGCTAACGGTTGTTATTTTGTCGAGGTGACAGGACTCGAACCTGCGACAGCCTGGTCCCAAACCAGGAACGCTACCAACTGCGCTACACCTCGTCATTTTTGCGGGTGCAAAGGTACGAAATATTTTAGAAAAGAAAGAGCGAAAAGTGAAAAAATTATTGTCATAGGCCATTTTTTAACATCCTTTCAGCAATACCCGTGGGGGGGGGTAACTGAATAAGCTATCAATTTTTCACCTTTCGCTAATACTTTATCTATTTAATAATACCCTGCTCTACAAATATTTTCTTCAAAGCATGAACAGAACGTTCAACCTGTTCTTCAGTATGAGTAGCCATCAAAGCATAACGCACTAGAGTATCCTGAGGAGCACATGCAGGAGGAATAACAGGATTGATAAACACACCCGCCTGGAATGCAAGAGCAGTTACAAGGAATGTTTTCTCCGTGTCACGCACATAGAGTGGGATAATAGGACTCTCTGTATCACCAATTTCAAATCCTTCTTCACGGAAACGCTTCAAGGCATATTTGGTAACCTTCCAAAGTTTCTCAATACGTTCTGGCTCCTGCTGAATGATGTGAAGTGCTTCGAGAGCCGCAGCAGTAGCTGCTGGCGTATTCGATGCTGAGAAGATATAGGTGCGACAGGTGTGACGCAGGAAATTAATAGTATCAAAATCAGCTGCAATAAAACCACCAATGCTAGCCAACGACTTTGAGAAGGTACCCATTATAAGGTCAACTTCATCAGTTAGACCAAAATAATCACACACGCCACGACCTTGCCTACCAAATACGCCCAAACCATGAGCTTCATCAACCATCACCGAACAGTTGTACTTATGCTTGAGCTCAATAATCTCGGGGAGTTTAGCAAGATCACCTTCCATTGAGAACACACCGTCAACGACAATTAACTTGATTGCCTCTTTAGGTAACTTCTGAAGCACGCGTTCCAAGTCCTCCATGTCGTTGTGCTTATAGTGTAACTGCTTAGCAAAAGCCAAACGGCGTCCGTCCACAATACTTGCATGGTCACGGTCATCACATATCACATAGTCATCCTTACTCAATAGTGCAGGGATTACTCCTTGGTTTACACTAAAGCCTGTGGATAGGCATAAGCACCCATCTTTTCCGATAAACTCGGCAATTTCCTTTTCAAGTTGAACATGTAAGTCAAGCGTTCCATTCAGGAAACGGCTACCTGCACATCCAGAACCATATTGATCCAAGGCTGCCTTTGCCTTGTCAATGATGCGCTGATCGCCCGTCAATCCTGTATAAGCGTTCGAACCGAACATAAGCACCTTGTGTCCGCCCATCTCAACTTCTGTACCTTGTTTGCCCGTGATTTCACGGAAATAAGGATACACACCTTTAGCCATGAATTCTTGTGGCAAACGATACGATTTGAATCTCTCTTGTAATTGTCCCATTATATTTTTATAACTAGGTATTTTCAAATTTCAGCCTGCAAAGTTACACAAAATTCTTCAAATAGTGCATCTTTTTAAAAATATTTGTACTTTTCAACGAAAATTCTTACCATTTCACGCCAAATATTGCATGATAATTTGTAATTTTGCACCATATGAAAGAAAACAAATATAGCATTACCTTTATTGTGAATCCGATTTCGGGTACACACGGAAAGCAGGATGTGCCTAAAATCATAGAACAGGAACTATCACATATCCAGTTTGACTACGAGATTGTATTCACCGAATATGCCGGTCATGCCTCACTTATTGCTAGGGAATGCGTAAGCAAAGGAATCGATATATGCGTAGCCGTTGGAGGTGACGGAACAGTGAACGAAGTCGCTCGTGAACTAATAAACTCCAATACCGCATTGGGCATTATCCCTTGCGGAAGCGGTAACGGATTAGCCCGTCACCTATGTTTGCCAATGGACATCAAAGGAGCTATTAAGATTATCAACAAAGCACAGATTGAAGACTTCGATTATGGCGAAATTAATGGTATGCCATTCTTCTGCACCTGTGGAATGGGATTCGATGCATTCATCTCACTGAAATTTGCTGAAGCAGGCAAACGTGGCCCTATCACCTACGTAGAGAATGTGCTAAAAGAAGGCTTGAAATACAAACCACAGGCATACATTGTGGAGGACGAATCAGGAATGCACCATCACAAAGCTTTTCTGATTGCTTGTGCCAATGCTGCACAATATGGAAACAATGCGTATATTGCACCTGGAGCATCAATGAAAGACGGACTCATGGATATAACCATCATGGAACCATTTGATGTAATTGACGCCCCCAAAATAGCAATGGACCTCTTTGCAAAAACCTTAGGCAGTAACTCACGAATCAAAACATTCCAAGCTAAAAAGATTCACATACACCGTTCAGAACCTGGTGCCATCCATTTCGATGGTGACCCAATGATGACCGATGCCGATATCGATGTAGAGCTTCACCCTAAGGGGTTCAAAGCAGTGGTCAACCCTGATGCCATTGAGGATACTGCATTACCGAACTCCGTCCTCAACGCTTTCAGCGATTTCTTTAATAATATTAATAGTGTACGTGAAGACATTGCCCGTGGTGGACACAGAATACAAGTATTGAACAAACTCGTGCTCCGCAAACTCTCAAGACTCTAACACATTTTTCCAATGGAATCATTTGTTGTCTATCTGATCCTTTTCGCAGCTGTTGGTTATACATGTTATCGCATCCGTCAGTTGCTTAAAAGACAAGACGCGACCTATTGTAGCACCTGCGATTGCAGAAAATCATGCTTCGAATCATGCAAAGTTAAAGAACAATGCAAAAAAAGCAGAGAAAAAATTTGCAGAACAAAAAAAAATGATTAACTTTGCACCCGCAAAAGAAAAAACACTCTCTTGGTGCCTTGGATGAGTGGCTTAGTCAACGGTCTGCAAAACCGTCTACGGCGGTTCGAATCCGCCAGGCACCTCAGAAGCAAAAGGAAAGTCCCAACAAAAGGCTTTCCTTTTTGTTTAATTATTCACCACATCCAATAAATTTTCCATTTTCTATCATTTCTACAGACGCATACCTAAGGCTATTCTTGCATAAGCATCATACACCTTCACTTTGCTATCATCCTTTTTATAAGCAAAGGAATTATATTGTGCCTGAAGAGCGATGAAATAATTTTTCCAATTATAGGCCAATCCAAATCTCAAGTCCACATTAAACTGTGAAGCGCCATGCTCCGTCTCAGAATCCACATCCCAGTAATCCAGTTTATTGCTTGGCATTTCATCCATAGTCATTGGCTTTAATGGTTTCCCATTATCCCACAAACGCTTCTGTGGATTCCAATCACCATAGTCATCCACCTGTCCTTCAGACGAAGCAAACTCATAATTGAACCCATATTTATACACTTTCACACGATTATAAAAACTGATGGTTGGCATTACCATTGCATTGGCAACAAAGCCACGAAACGGTACAAAATTATACCCATACCCTACCCCTATATTCGCTTGATGAAACTTGATTCGACGTATATTATGACCTATCATCATGAAAAGAGCATTTTTCACATCCGAGTAGTCGAAAGAAGAACTATACCAAGTAGCACCAACAACTATGGAACCAGCTGAGCGACGCTGTATAACTGATTGATCATAGGCTGCTGCTTGTGAATAATGCCGACCATTGAACACATAATATCCATTAATATAGGCCGATGTAATCGTCACGGGCGAAGGCAAATTCCCCTTCACTTCCATATTCTCAGATAGCTGACCATTCGAGAATATCTTGGCACTAAAGGTTGTTACACTTGTCTCTAGATACTTTAACCTAATATTGACACCATAATTAACACCTGTTGAGCCTAGAGAAAAGCTGAGGCTTCCATCCTTAGTAAGCGTCTTGGAAATGGACATTCCTGTACCTCGATATCCCGCCCATAATCCGACAGAGGTCGACTGAGGCGGTTCAAAACAGAAGCTCCACTCCAACCGTTTCCCCAACTCAAGAAAATCCAAGGTGTTATGATAATCCAAATCAAACGCTGCATTCTTTTGCCAAAGAATGATTCTCCAAGGTCTCGATGGTACTTCTATGTAATGCTCATCAACCTTTTCTCTAAACGATGATTCTAGTTTGTATTGCAACGATCGCAACTTCTGCTTCAACAGCGAAACAGCCCCCTTTGGCTGATCAGTACCAATAGAATCTGCTTCCTGCCCAACTATATTCAAGGGCAGGAAACAGACACTAATAGTAGCGAGCCATATTCTAAAAAGAATACCACTAAACAATTCGGACACTGAATATTACAAGCTTTAAACACCAAACGGATTCAAATTCGAAACATTTTTCTTTGTCACATGTTCCTTCCCTTTTGCCGTGAAGTCACCCGTAATGCCAGCTAATAGCTGTGGATGGTGTTCCATAAGCCATTCTGCATCCTGTTTAGCACCATTTGCATCTCCAATCTTCATCAAGATCTGCCCACGCAATAAACGTGCTTCAGCATAATCATTCTGGGCGGCAATCACCTGCGTTAGCAATGCTAAAGCATTCACCACGTCACCACGGCCTATCGCGTCACATGCCGACTGGTACAAGTCTTTGTTTGCTTTTTCCATACACATTTACTTGTTTTTCAGATGCAAAGGTACAATATTCATTCCGATATAGCAAAAAATCACTCCACTATCTTAATCGCTACAGCATGGAGTTGTTGCCACCCGGCTCGATCAGTGAGGCGAATCATAAAGTGATAGTCGCCGGGATCAATATCGCCGGGAATCGGAATGTTGACGCGTGCATCGTACTGACGCTGACCGGCAGGAATGGTGTAGTCGCGGTTGTAAACCCATGGGTTCTGCGGCTGTTTCTGCGCATCGATAGGGCATTCAGCAGCAGTCGTGCTGTGGGTGTGGTGGTCGAAATTATTGTGAATCTCGATGTTGTAGTTGCCCAGTTCCTCATTGTCGGTCATGACGTAGTGGAAGGGGATGGTGTCGCCGCGGTGGTATTGCTGGCAGTCGATGGGATTGGCCGTGATACCCTGGTCGCTGATGATGGGCTGCTGCATGTCTTTCTGCGCCTCGTCATCATTGCCGCTGCACGCACTGAGTGCGCACAGCAGAATGATGGAATAGATAATGTTTCGTTTCATATTGTTTCGTTTTCTTATTCGTGATGATGGTGCTCGCCCTCATCATCATCATCATCTTCGTCCTCGTCCTCCTCGGCAGTAATGGCTTTCTGCGCTTCGGTTGACTGGCCTTCGGCATCCGTGACGGTCATCTTGAGAACATCGCCCTCTTCAACGTTTTTGCCGTTAATGTCAACATGTACGTGGAATCCATCAATGTTGAGCACGCCGATGTACTTGCTGTCGGTGACGGGATAGGACACTTTGACTTGTCCCTCCTTGCCGGCAATGGTGAGCAGGATGGCTGCTGTGCGCCCTTTGGCTACAACATCTGCCTGAACGCAGAGGATATCTTCCTCGATATTGGCCTCATGGAGGGTGATTTGCGGTGCGGGCTGCTTGTTGTCATCCTCGTCATCGTCATTGTCGCAAGCGGCGATACTCATTGTCAGTATGGTTGTCAGAGCCACCATCAGGCTCATATAAATTACTTTTTTCATTGTTTCTTAATTCTTTAATTATTTAATTTCTTAATTCTTTCATTTGGGCAAAGCCCACTAAAACTCCAGCCCCACCATCAGCGAGAGATTGCGGCCGGGTTCGGGCACGTCGATGAGGCGGTAATAGCTGGTGTGGTCGTAATAACGGCGGTCGAGCAGGTTGTCGGCATGCAGGGCTACGTTCAACTGGCAGCCGCGCAGGGCGATTCGCTGGCCTGCCGAGAGGTTCAGCGTCCAATAGCCGTCGGTGGGCTTCTCGGGTGGCACGATCTCGTGCTGTGCGCCCACCAAGTGGGCGTTCAGTCCCACGAAGGTGTCGCCCAGCCATGCGAACGAGTATTTCACCCCCGCATCGGCCGACCAAGGGGTGCTGAAAGGCAGCGTGTAGCCCTTCTTTTGCCCCGACTGCTGACGAGCATAGAGGTACTCGCCCTTCAGTTCGGCTTCCCAATGCGGATTGATAACCCACGTGGCCTGTGCCTCTACGCCGTAGCGCAGCACACGCGCCTGGGTATAGTGATAGAGCTGTAGGCCCTCTACATATTCGGCTGTTGGATTCAAGTAAATATAGTTGGGAAAGTAGTTCACGTAGGGATCTACCTGCACGCACACCACATCGTTGTCCCAATGGATGCCCATATCCAGCTGATAGCTCTCCTCTGGGTCGAGGTTGGCATTGCCTCGTTCGTAGCGGAAGATGTGATAGTTCACACCATCGGCACCCAGCTCCTTGGGAATGGGCACGCGGAAACTCTTGCCTACATTGGTCTTGAGCACCCAGTGGCCTACGGTATAGTTGATACCTGCCGACCAAGTGAGACTCGTGAAAGAGCGGTCGACATTGGCCGAACGTTCCTGATAGACAGCATCGCCGTTGGCTGTAGGCGTGAGGAACCAGTCATGATAGCTGCTGATGTGGGTATGGGCATTGTCGAGACGCATGCCTGCATTCAGTTTCAAGTGCTCGTTGACCGTATAGCGGTCCATCGCGTACACACCCAGGCTGGCCGTTTCGAAGTCGGGAATGATAAAGCCCCAGCCATCGCGTCGGTTGCGCTGGTACTCACCATTCAGACCCGTGCTCAGCTCATGATGCTCGCCCAGATTCAGCGTGAAGCCTAGGTTGGCCGTCAGCGTGTTCTTCACAAAACGGCGTTCCAGCGAACCATCGGGCTTGGGCATGTAGCCGTGACTCACAGGCTCGCTCAGCTCCTCGCGGTGGTTGTTCTGCCAAGCCAGGTTGGCCTCCATGCGCATCCCTTCGCCTTGATACGAGGTGTGGCTGAGCACCTTGAAGTGGTTGACCCACTGGTAGGGCAGGTCCACATCGCGCCGTGAGTGGTCGTAGTCGATGTCCGATAGGCGCACCTCCAGACCGTGGGCGTTGGCAAAGAATCCACTCTTTGAGTAGGAGTCGGACACACGCAGGTCGGTATGGAACCGATAGCCCGCATAACCCAGCACCACACTGCCGTCACGCTCACAGCCAGCCGTATTGCGCAACCTCTGATCCTTCAGCCTGATCCAGTAGCTGTAGTACTGAATGCTGTCGGTAGGCACGCGATAGTCGGCATAGTCTATCAAGGTGGCACCCATGCGATAGAACCAGTTACCGTAGCGTCCGCCCAGCTTGGCCGTTACGCCCAACTGCTCGTTGTTGGAACGTCCGAACACTTGCAGACTGCCGCTCAACGCTTCTGTAGGGATATGATTGGTATAGAGGCTCAGTACGCCACCGATGGCATCACTACCATAGAGCAAGGCTGCTGGACCTTTAATGATTTCAGCACGATCCAGCGCAAACTGGTCGATCTCCAACCCGTGGTCGTCGCCCCACTGTTGTCCCTCATGCTTGATGCCGTCCTCGCTCACCACCATACGGTTGTATCCCAACCCTCGGATAGTAGGCTTCGATTGTCCTGAACCAATGGCCATAGCCTTCACGCCTGGGATACCCTCCAAAGTCTGCATCAGCGAGCCTGAGAAGTGTTGTTGCAAGTAATCATGGCTCACCTGTACAGCCGACTGCGATGAGCGCATATGGAAGTCACGCTGTCGCTGTCCACCAACAGTCACGCCTTGCAATACGACCATCGTATCTTCAGGTGCAACATTGCCAGCACCACCTGCCGCCATCGTCATTAGCGTAGCAGCCAGAATGGATATTGTCATAATTTTTTCTCCATTTTTACTTTGATATACGTAACTACTGCCGACATTTCCACACGGACGTCGGCCTCCCTTATGCTAAATGGAGAAAGCGGGAGGAGCACGCAGGCCGACGATGCCACTATAAGCCACACACACATTGTGACACAGGGCATCAATGCTGCCACCAACCATCTTGCAAGGGACAAGAATAATAATAGCAGCAAAGGCTATAAAGGTAAGGGTAAGAAATTGGCACAGCACGCAGTCGTGCGTCCATGTAGCCATCTGCGTCAAGTGACCGTGACAACTGTGATGCACGCAGTCGACACACTCCGTCGTCATTGCTTCATCACCATCCTCATGGACATGGAGCGACGAGAGCACGAGCATTGGCACGAACACTGCCAATAGCAACCATGACGCGATATGTCGGCTGTTATCCAATTTCACGTTCATCATATTTCTGTCGAACGGCTTTGGGAAGTTTCGAAACTAGATGATGATATGACTCTTTGATCCATTCCTTGACTAGCGAGTCATCCAATTGTCCGTAATACACGTCGCTCCAATGCTTCTTGTTCCAATGATAAGCGGATGTGACAGCCGAAAACTGTGATCTGAGTTCCTCATTTCTCTCTGGCGACAGTTTCAGGGCAAGTCGTGGTTCAGAATTCTTCATATCATACTCGCCACCGCCAAGCCATAGACAAACGAAAATCTTCCCCTCCAAACGAAAGGTTACAATATCATCACCAAACGGCTGGTCTTCAGTCACATATGGAAGCGACAGTACATACTCTCGAACTTCTTCTACGTTCATATTTTTACATTCAGCAAATCTATTTAATATACATCACCTTTGAAGTATCACGGGGCTTGGCATCGGGCTGCTCGTCGGGGTAGCCGATAGCGATGATGTAGTTCAATTTGTAGCTAGCAGGAATGTCAAGGCGGTCGAGAAAGAACTTACACTTCTCGTTAGACAGCAGAAAGCGTACTGGGCCACCCAAGCAACAGGTACCAAGGCCCATCGACTGTGCTGCCAGCATGATGTTCTCTCCCAGCAGGCCGGCATCCAGCTCACCACCGCCATTAGCCGGTGTACAGACGCAGATAAGATTAGGCGCATTACGAAACATGTTTTTGAAGTCCTTGTCACGTTTCACCATCTCTGTGTTTTCCTGTTTGTACACCTCAGTTACGTCAGCAATCAGTTTTTGGTCTTCCACTACACGGATAACCCACGGCTGACGGTTCATACCACTAGGCGCGTTGATGCCACACTTCACAATAGTCTCCAGTTTCTCATGCTCTACAGGCTTGTCAAGGTACTTACGAATGGAGCGACGGGCCATGATGCTGCTCAGAACAGGATTTACCTCCAAACAGATGTCAGCCTCGACGTCACTCATCTTATCCGTAGGCTCGTAACGCTTCAAGACACGTCCGTCACGCGATACGAGAAACTTGGTGAAGTTCCATTTTACCAATCCTTTTTGCGCTTTCAGAAAAGCGTAAAGTGGATGTTCATTGACACCATTCACCTCAATCTTATCAAACTGCGGAAACTGAATATCAAAGTTGGCTGAACAGAACTCGTGGATCTCCTGGATCGTGCCAGGAGCTTGATGTCCAAATTGATTGCAGGGGAAATCCAAAATCTCCAAGCCCTCACTACGATACTTCTCGTACAGGGCCTCCAGTTCTTTATACTGAGGTGTGAAGCCACAACGTGTTGCCGTATTCACTATCAGCAACACCTTTCCTTTATATGTAGAGAGCGACACATCCTTGCCCGCATCGTCCTTCACTTTAAAATCATACACGCTCTGCGCCGAAAGCGTCAGCACGCATACCATTGCCATTAAACTCAAGATAGATTTTCTCATAAAATGCAATAGTTATTTATGTTCTTTTGCTGCCTTTGCGAACTCAAACAGAGCCTGAGGCAGGTGACAATAGCCCGTAGGATTCTTATCAAGGTAGTCCTGATGATATTCCTCGGCAGTGTAGAAGTTCTGCAAGGGCAGTTTCTCTACAGCCAACGACTGCTCATAGTTCTTTTGTTGCTCTGCAAATACTTTCTCAATAACAGGAAGATCCTCAGGATCAACATAATAGACACCCGTACGATAACGAGTTCCCTCATCATGTCCCTGCTTGTTAAGGCTTGTTGGGTCAATGGCTTTGAAAAACATCTGTAGCAGAAATTCAAGGCTAATAACATCCGCGTTGTACTTCACATACACCGTCTCAGCATACCCCGTTGTGTCAGTATATACCTCCTTGTATGTCGGATTAGCCGTATGTCCGTTAGCAAATCCCACTTCTGTTTCCACAACGCCCTTAATCTGCTTGAAGTAATGTTCAGTTCCCCAAAAACAACCTCCCGCCAAATATATTTCTTTTTCTTTCATACGTTTATCGTTTAGTTTGTTATTGTTTTGGGCTACAAAGATAGTAATAATTATACAATTACCACTATCTTTCAACAATTTTTATACACAATATCATCATTAATGATGACCAGTCAAAGTTACTATTTTAGCATTTGACGACTTTACTTCCTGCGTTTGACGAAAACGCTTGAAGTGAATGACGCATTTGCCTCCACGAGTTGCGTGGAACAGAGGACCTACCAAATCATACTCGCGACCTCTGGTCAGCAAATGATTATAAAAAAAACAAAACGAACAAAAATGTCCGCTTCATTCCTATTGTACACCCGCAGGGGCTCGAACCCTGGACACCCTGATTAAGAGTCAGGTGCTCTACCAACTGAGCTACGGGTGCAACATTTCTTGCTTTTCTCTATAAAAGTACACCCGCAGGGGCTCGAACCCTGGACACCCTGATTAAGAGTCAGGTGCTCTACCAACTGAGCTACGGGTGCATCACTTTTTCGTTTTGCGGGTGCAAAGGTAGTCATTTTATTTGAATCGGCAAAATATTTTCTTTATTTTTTTTCCAAAAAGCACCATATCACAAAAAAAGCCCGCACTCAGGCGGGCATTTCTTGTTATCCACGAAAACTTTCTTCTTAATAAAATTGAATCATTCCGATTTATTATTGTCATTTCTGTGTTGTCTGAAGCCGCCACGAGGACCCTGTTGACGCATCTTATTCTGGTCTTCCTGATATGCCTTGAACTGCTCTTCGGTCATAATCGTCTTCAGCTTTGCATTGTACTCATCCATAACGGCTTTCATTTCAGCCATGTTAGGACGATTCTCAGGACGTGCGTCATTGTTTCTTTCTGGGCGCTGGGGGCGCTGATTCTTCAGAGTATCATTCATCTGGCGATTTCTACGATCGCGATTTGGCCTTGCGCCCTGGTCTCTACGTCCGAAAGGAGCGCGAGGTCCCATCTTTGTAGCGTAGTTCTTATTCAACTCAAGGAGTTCGGCCGACTGTTTTTCGTTTAATCCGTACTTTTCGACCATTCCTTGTGTACGGCGCTGGATCATCTCCTCGGGATTAAATTCACGACGCTGTTGGCGCTGTTGGTCTTGTGCCATTGCTCCTGTTGAGAGAAGCAGCATTGCTACTGAAGCAAGAATTATCTTTTTCATATTAGTTACTTTTTTGTGTTGTAATACATTCGATTAATAGTTTTTTTGAGTTGCAACTAATACTATGACTTCAATAAAGAAAAAAGGTTTAAAGGGATAGAATATTTTTTTCAAAAAAAATGATGATCACCTTATAGTCATCATTACAAGCCCTTCACAGCATCGGTCACCTCAACGACGCCATCAGCCACACGGAAGCGGATATCATAACCGGCAAAGGGCATGCCATAGACACGCGAAGGGTCGTCATGATACTGAGGGCGAGGGTCGAAAGAAAGCACCTCACGCAAGGCAGCAAGATGATCGGAGGAAAAGAGCGAACAGACGTTGTCGGGGATGCGTACGTCGAGGGGCGACCATTCCGTTTGGTCAACAAACCCGCTAACAGCCTCTGGGTGACTATCGGCATAGCGCACATAGGGCTTGATATCATAAATTGGAGTTCCATCCATGAGGTCGGCTCCCTGAACATGAATGACAGGTCCCTCAGAGCCATCAAGCTCTACCTTATTTATATACGCGCACGTAAGCCCAAGACCGTTGGGCCTGAAAGGTGAACGGGAGGCAAACACCCCTACGCGTTCATTGCCTCCTAAACGAGGAGGACGCACAGTGAGCGAAGAAGGAGTATGGCGATTGGCCGAAAACTCCCAGATGATCCACAAATGGCTAAACTGTTCCAGTCCTCTTACAACTTCCGGCTTACGATAAGGAGGCTCGAAGACAATGCGTCCCTTCAAGGACATCGCAAGACTGCCCTGACGAGGAATGCCGAACTTCGATGTGAGCGGCGATCGGAAATAGGCTATCGGCTGAATCGTCATTGGCGAAACACTTTTTTATTCATGAGCAGCATGCTCAGCACAACAGCCAACAAACAGGAGAAAAGAGACGACAATACGAGGGAGACGGTCACCACACCAGCATAAAGCGGCGAAGCTCCCATCAAGAGCAATCCACAGAGAAAGGCGGGCGGAGTGACAACCACAGGCAGAATCATCTCATGAAGGACAGCGATAGAAGCAGTACGAAGACCTCTGCACACACTAGGCATCAGTGCTTCGATATTGGATGCCCCATTGGCCATCAGATACTGATAGTGGCTCTTTGTGTTCCTGATACTGGAGAGATAAGCTTTCAGCCCTTCGGATACCGACATCAACATAACGGCTCCTGTGAATCCCACGACAGGAACGATTATCAGCGTTTGATGTGCCGTCATCAAGAGATAGACGCACAACACGACAATGGCCATTCCAGCAAGAACCGACAAGGCGACAGGAACGTAGAATTCCTTGATTGCCAACTTATTCTTTCGAAGAATGAGCAGGGACACCACACTCGTCACCAACAGGCCAAACAATGCATCGGCCCACCATTTCCCAACAGCACAGATGCCCCACAAACAGAGCGAAAGCAGGAAAATGCTGGCTACGTAATAGAACAGGACGCGAACCATTCTCATCATCATCCTACGATCAATGACGGAGAACAGGCCCACTGACACCACCATCATCACGACAACAAGCAAAATTCCCCAGAATGAGATATCAGAAATTTGCATTGAAAATCAATTTATTTAGTTACGAATTCAAACAGTTACACCAACAGTAATTTCGATCAGATTTCGATGACTTGATCGGAAGCATTCAAAATAGCAGTTTCATTGCTCGTCACCAGAACAATACGTCCCTTGGCAGCCTGCATGGACAGATAGTGCGCCACCTCGACAGGAGGATTGTCAACAAGCAGGATAGGCTTGTCGAGCAGAACCGCAACAGCCAACAACTGCACACTCTGATCGACAGAATCGACACCAATCCGTTTGATCTCCTCACCAAGAATACCATTGGAGATAGGTTGCTCGCGATTGGCCTTGAGATTGAACACATCCTGAACGGATGGCGGTTCATAAGGAGTCACCTGCCCTACTCTTTCAAGCCGATGAGGAGCAAAGGACATCAATTGGCGAAAAAGACTTGCAGAACGTTCAGTAATCGGTTCGCCATCGACACTCACAAAGCCATGCGACAAAGCGGTGAACCCCATAATCGTCCATAGCCAACGCGTCAGCCGTTCAGCATCGCCACCCGTCAGACAAGTTAACCGCCCCGATTCAGCAATCATCGACAAGGTACGTTGTTCACCGTCAATCAACACTTCATTCAGTTCCAGAATCATCGCAAGCATTTTATATTTACCCTACAAAGGTAAACGTTTTTGCCAAAGCATGCAACTTTTTATTCGTTTTTTATAAAGAAATAGTACGAACTTATGCTCGTTTGGATTTTTTTATTTACTTTTGCACCATGTTTCGAGACAACACATACCGTTTACCTGCCGAATGGGAGCCGCAAAGTGGCATACAACTCACATGGCCCCACAGCAATACTGACTGGGCCCCGATGCTCAAGGAGATTGAAAGGACTTACAACGAAATGGCAGAGGAGATACAGAAGTATGAACCACTGCTGGTCGTAGGGCCTCCTTCGAACGACACATGGGCACGCGACCACGGCTTCATTACCTTGACAGCTGACGATGGACAGCCA
>Ga0265298_10005356_pt1 | contig 16141 bp, 5 predicted proteins | sample AusTroGonzalo_MG_3_FD_193486 | JGI IMG/M metagenome (GOLD analysis project Ga0265298, IMG submission 193486) | Bovine rumen microbial communities from tropical cattle in Woodstock, Queensland, Australia - Gonzalo_01 | ecosystem: Host-associated > Mammals > Digestive system > Stomach > Rumen ... | reverse complement strand
CGGCGCGACGACCTCGGGCTTGAGCCCGGGCGTCTTCGGGTCGCCGCCGGCCTTCCACACCACGCAGTGGTTGCCGAACATCTGCATCGTGTGCGTGTGGTCGCGACCGCCCGGGAAGTCGCCTATCGCGCTCACGCCGTATCCGCGCCACGCGCGCACAACGCGCAGGTAGTGGATGTCTGAGAGGCGCGACATGTTCGGGTCCTCGCCGGTCACCGTGTCGACCAACCAGTGGAGCGCCGCCGAGTGCGGCACGGGGAAGCGCTCCACCGCGAAAACGGACGGACCGAAGTAGCGCGCTGCCTGCTCGGCGCCGAGGTGCTCGGAAGTCCCCGCGCCGTCGAAGCGCTCGAACTGCCCCGGATACGGGAACGCGCTCTCGACGACCATCAGGGGCTGCTTGTGCCCCTTCGCCCACTGCGCGGGCCAGTCCTCCTGCTCCTGGAGCGGGGTTCCGTAGCTCTGGTAGTTCATCGACGTGAAGATCTTGCCCATGTTGGCGCCGGCGTGCTGGAAGCACTCGCGCGTCGCGTCGAGCGCGCGCATCGTCGCCTCGGCGGTGCGGGCCCTCGAGCGCGCGAGCTTCTTGGCCGGCGGGTCGTAGTCGACGTCGGTGAGCTTCGCGGGGTCCTGCCCCCACGAATAGCCGCACGTGTTGAAGTCGGTGTACCACATGAGCACCGACGGATGCCCTCCGTACTCCTCGAAGAAGCGCTCGACCTGCGCGGCGTATTCGCCGCGCGGCTCGTCCTCGTACGTCGGCATCTGGTGGAGGAGGTAGAGACCCTGCCTGTCGCACTCGCGGATGAACTCGAAGTGCCCGACCATCGAGCCCTTGCGCCACGGGTTGTCGCGGACGGTGTCGTAGTTGAGGTTCTTCACGTGCGCGACGTACTGCCCGATCGCCTCGGGGTGTCCGTAGTAGTAGCGGAGGCGCTCGAGCGACGGACTCGTCCACATCCTGAGGCGCAGGTGCTGTCCGTTGAGGTACATCTCGCCGTTCTCGACCCAAGCCTCGCGGAAGCCGAACTGCTGGCTCGGGAAAGTGTCCGCGACGCCTCCGCCGCGCAGGAGCGCGACGTCGAGCGTGTAAGTCTGCGGGTCCTCGGCGGACCACGCGACGGCGTCGGGCCACTGCTCGGTCCACGTCAGCACCTGCTCCGCCGCGCCGGAAAGCGAGAAGCCCCTCTCGAACGACTTGTCCGCGCCGGGGCGAGAGAACGACGCCTTGAGCGAGACTGAGCCTTTCTCGCCCGCCGGGTTCGCGACGCGCACGCGCATCGTCACCGTCTTCCCTCCGTGCCACTTGGGAAGCGCCACCGCCGTCTTGACGTGCAGCTTCGCGGGCGTCCTCTCGAGCCACACGTCGCCGAGGCATATTTCGCCGTGGTCGCCGATGGCGGGCTTGCCCTGCCACAGCCCCGTATAGTGCCTGTCGACGTAGAGCCTGAGGACGTTCCTGCCGTCCGGCGAAAGGCGGTCCGTCACGTCCACGCGCACGCGGTTCGGAATCATCGAGAACGACTTGAAGTCCTGGCGGAACGCCTTCACGAGCTCGCCGTTCCAGTACACTCGCCCGACCTCGGCGTTGAAGCTGTCGAAGACGATCCACACCCTGCCCTTCACGCCGTCCTTTGCGGCGGGCAGCGCGACTTCGCGCTCGTACCACGCGGCCCTGTAGTCGCCGAGGTCCTTCTTGTTCCACGAGTGGACGCCGCGGTCGAGATTGCCCGACGAGTCGAGAGCGTGGATGTCCCAGAGCGGCGAGCGGAAGCTACCCGGCACGCGCATGTACCCCGGCGCGACGGAAGGCATCTCGGTCGTGTAGTCGCTGACAGGTATCGTGCGCCAGTATCCGTTGAGCGACACAGCCTTGCGCACGCCCTCGGTGCGGCGCGCCGCGTCGCCGAGGGACCACAGCGGCGCCTCCGCCGCGGAGGCAGGCGCGGGGCGCTTGCCCTTCAGACTGCGCGGCGGCCCGACGGTCACGCCTTCGGCGATCTCGGCCGAGACGATCTTGCCGATCTCGCGGTCGAGCTCGACGCGTCCCTGGAACGCGCCGTCCAGGAAGAACCCGAGCACCTTGCCCTTGGTCTTGAACGAGACGGTGTAGCCAGTGCGAAGGTCGAGCGTGTCCGCGCCGGAGACTACGGACGACGCGCCGTCCGTCGTGCCGGAGAGCGAGAGCATGCGCGACGAGCCCATCGCGGTGAGCGTGAACTTGGCGCCGCCGGAAGTCGTGAAGCGGAGCACGGGCGAGGCGGACGGAAGCGACGCCTGCGCGTGCGTGAGCAGGAAGGAATCGCCTGCCGGGAGACGAACCTTCGTCATCGGCACGGACGAGTCGCCCGTCGCGAGGATGAAGATTTCCTCGTCCTTCAGCGCCTCGTCGTAGATGCGGATGTCGTCGTACATGCCGTCTCCGACGTTCGCCTTGAAGCGGTCGGTCCCCTCGCCGCACTGCAGGACGAGTCCAACCGTGTCGGACTTGTTCTCCAGCGCCGCCGCGTTTTCCTTTCGGTCCAGGAGCTTTCCGTCCTTGTAGAGGCACACGACGCCAGTGGAGGAATCCCATGTGAACGCAAGGTGGGTCCATGCGTCCTTCTTGAAGAGGTCCTTCTTAAGGAACTGCACCTGCTTCGCCTGGACGAGCGAGAGCTCGAGGACATTGTTCTTGCCCTTGGTCATGTAGAACCTGAACGGACGCCAGTTCTGGTCGCGTCCGGCGATGATGCAGTGCTTCTCGCCGTCGACCTGGTCCCAGCCGGGGCGGAACCAGAACGCGACCGTGCCCTTGCGAGTGGAGACGTTGGGAAGCGGCTCCGAGACGAGCGCCGTGACCTGGTCGTATGCGTGGCGGGCAATGAGGAGGCTCTTGCCAGAGACTCCGTCCTGCCACTTCGCAGCGCCGTGCACGACCGCCGGCTTGGCGGAAGCACCGTCGCGTCCGCCCCACACGGCGTCGCCATCCAGCGCAAGATGGTACTGCGGCGCCACAGCTTGGGCGCGCGCCACTGCAAAGACGGCGGCTAGGGCCGCCATCGCCGTCAGAATCTTTCTCATAGACGAAAATTATACCAAAAATCGGACGACATCGCGCACCTGTAGTCCACCTTAGCCTCCTACCAATGGTCAAGCACCATTTTCCGGCATGACCGACTAGGGATGCAGCGACACCTCGATGTGGAAGAACCGGAAAAGCGTGTCGGAAAGGTCGGCGGCGAAATTCGTCACGTCGAACTGATCGCCGTCAAGCGTCTTGCGGCCGAGGACGCGGTAGCAGCGGTTGGGGCTTTCGCCCTTCTCGATATAGACCCGCACTTTGCCGCCAGACACGTCGATGCCCGCCACGAAATCAGAGTCGGGATCGGTCGGGTCGAGATCGGCGATGTAGCACGCCCACACCTTCCGCCCGTTCTCGGCGACGGAGTTCACGATAGTCGCGAAGCTTCCCGACCGCCCCGGATAGTACCGCTCCAGCCACTCGCAAGGCACGGCCGTCCCGTTCTCGGCGACGACGACGCCTTCCACGACGTAGTACATCCCGCCATACTCAAGGCCAAACGCATACGCCTTCACGAAGCCATAGTCCGTGCATACCTCGCCGATCGACGCCGGCTTCGACGCCTTCGCGGTCACGCCTGTCCCGGGAATTCCCGCGGCGAGATAGTCAACCTTGTTCGTGGCAGTGTAGTACGTGTTGCTGACGATGGCGCGCCCGTCGCCGGCGCAGGTCGGCCAGGCGCTGTCGCTCAAGTCGAGGCAATCGACTACCGCGTCGCAGCCTGCCAAGAAGAGCGTACAGGCGACCTCGCAATTGGTGGGGAAGTTGCCGTCGAAGACGCAGCCCGCGAGCGTCGTGTGGGTGGCGCTGCCGACGCCAAGCCCAAAGTCGCCGTCGACACCGACGATGCCGCCGCAATAAATGGCGTCGCGGATGGATGTCTCGACAACGCAGTTCTCAATCCGGTTCGTGCCGCCGGCGAGGAGTCCCGCGAGGCCCGCGCAGTGCACGCCGCCGCTAACCGTGCCGTCGACGACCATGTTCCGGATCGTCGCGCCGTCGAGCGCGGCGAACGGCGCCAGGTAGGCGTCCGTGCCGCTCAGGTTCGCGGTCAGCGTGCGTCCGCCGCCGTCGAACACGCCCTTGAACGGATGCTCCGACGAGCCGACGGGGGCCGACGCGGTGACGTTCTCCGCTAAAAGGAAGTGCTTCCCGGTCGTGTCCGCACCGCCGTCCATTACCGCCACGAGGTTGTTCCAGCCGGTGTCGTCGACGATCCGGTAGGGATCGTCCGCCGTGCCGGAACCGGCCCACAGCGCCCGGGCCACGGCCGAGACGACGACATTCGTATCGGGCATCGTCAATGTCCAGTCGTTGCCGTTCCCGGAGATGCTTCCGGCGCTCGCGCTATAGCCGTCCGGGACCTGGCCGAACGGCAGAGTGGACGTGGAGAGCGTCATCGGCACCACGTCGCCCTCTCCGGCGTAGAACGTGTCGCCGTAGGCAAGACCGGCGCCGTATGCGGTGATGTCGGCCGTGGCGTAGACCGCCGCAGGCGCGCCGAAGCCGATCGCAACGCAGTCTCCCGCCGTCACGGTGCGGGCATGCTTGCCGCGCTTGTCTTCGGCCCACAGGCGATTTCCGCTGAACTCCTTGCCTGCGACGTAGTAGGTGTTGCTGACGGACACAGTGCCTTCGCCGCGTCCGATGGGATGCTGGGACGTGCTCGCGTCGAAGCAGTCGATTAGCGTGACGGTCGCGACGTCGTCCCAGCCGACGATGGTGCCGATGACGCTGCCGCCGCTAAAGGAACCGGAGAACACGCAGCCGCGCAGCGTGATCGTGGCGCTGCCGCAATAGCCGATGACGCCACCGCAGTGGGTGGCGGAGGTGGAGTAGGCGGCGATGGTCGCGGAAACCGAGCAGTTCTCGACTGTGTTCGTCCCGCGGACCAAGTGCCCCACGAGACCTCCGCTGAGCAAGCCACCCCTCACCGTGCCGGAGACCTCGAGGTTCCGGATCGTCGCGCCGCCGAGCGCGTAAAACGGCGCGAGGAAGTACATAGAGTCGTTCAGTGCGGCAGTGAGCATGTGTCCACCGCCGTCGAACACGCCCTGGAACGGATTCTGCAACGAGCCGACGGGGACCGACACGGTGACGTCCGCCGCTAGAAGGAAATGCTTTCCGGTCGTGTCCGCACCGCCGTCCATGACCGCCGCGAAGTCGTTCCAACCAGCGACGTCGACGATCAGGTAGGGATCGTCCGCCGTGCCGGAACCGGCCCACAGCGCCCTGGGCACCGCCGAAACGACGGCATCCGCGTCGGCCATAGTCAATGTCCAGGCGTTGCCTTTCCCGGAGATGCTTCCGGCGCTGGTGCTGTAGCCGTCTAACGCCTGGCCGAACGGCGGGACGGCAGACGAGAGCGTCAGCGACACGACGTCGTTCTGCCCGGCGTAGAACGTGCCGTCGTAGGCAAGGCCTGCGCCATATGCGGCGATGCCGGTCGTGGCGTAGGTCGCCGCAGGCGCGCCGAAGCCGATCATCGTCACGTCCTCGCCCGCCGTCACGGTGCGGGCCCGCTTGCCGCGCTTGCCTTCGGCCCACAGGTGATCCCCGCTGAACTCCTTGTCTGCGATGTAGTAGGTGTTGCCGACGGACACCGTGCCTTCGCCGCGCCCGATGGGATGCTGGGACGTGCTCGCGTCGAAGCAGTCGACGAGCGTGATGGTCGCGGCGTCGTCCCAGCCGACGAAGTTGCCGATGACGCTGCCGACGCCACAGGAACCGGAGAACACGCAGCCGCGCAGCGTGATCGTGGCGCTGCCTCCGTGTCCGACGAAGCCGCCCGCATACGCACCGGAGCCGCTCGCGGTGATCGAGGCGGAGACCTCGCAGTCCTCGACGAGGTTCGTCCCGCCGGTGACGCAGCCGACAAGGCCGGAGCTGTGATTGCCGCCGGACACGGTTCCGGCGACCTTCAGCCTTCGGATCGTCGCCCCGGCGATCGCGGAGAACGGTGCGCAGTAGGTGTCCGATTCATGGTCCATGTCCATGACGAGCGTGTGCCCGGCGCCGTCGAACGTGCCGCAGAAAGGATGCTCGGCGGTGCCGACCGCCGTACTGGCGGAGATTTCCGCGCCAAGGCGGTAGCAGGCGGCGGAGTCGACGCCGGAGAGGACGTTGGAGGCAAAGGTGTTCCAGTCGGCGGTGGAAGAGAGGACGTAGGGGTCGGCGGACGTGCCGGATCCGGGGAGAAGATTGACCTCGTCGGCGACGGCGCCCTCGTAGATGCGGAACTCGGAGAGGTAGAAGAGCGAGTCGTCGCCGTCGTCGTCCGCACCGACGAGGATGTAACCGCCAGAGGCGACGCAGTCGGCGTAGCTGCCGGCGAGGGCGCCGTCGGCGGAGAGTACGACCCTGCCGTCGAGGCGGACTTCGGTGCCGTTCTCGCCAAACGCGAAGGAGAGGGTCGACCACTGGTCGACCGGCACGAACCCGTCGGAAGCCGCGATGCCCGAACCGGAGGCCTTGCTGAACTGCTTGAGATAGACGTTGCGGTTGTTCTTATTGAGGTAGATCATCGCATCGGTGTCGTTCGCCGCCGGCATGTTGAGGAGGGAGCGCCACCCCGCGGTGTCGGGCACGCGGATCTTCATCACGACGGTGTAGGGGCGGCCATGTGCGGAGAGAAGCGCGGCGGGGACAGGAACGGCGAGGTGCTGGCCGTTCGTGATCGCCACGGCGCCGTCGCCGGGGGCAAGGCCGGAGAGGATGTCGGCGTCGGCGACGGCGGCTATGTCGCCGATACCCGCGACGGGCGTCGCGGGCGTGGCGCGAACGACGGCGTCCGAGCCGACGGCGGCATGGAGGAGGTTCGTGCCGCCGTTCCCGGCGTCGTCGAACGAGAAGCGCGCGAGCAGACGGCCCGCCGGGGCGGGCGTCCAGGCGTAGTAGGTGTTGCCGTCGGCGGCGGCTACGGGCTCGGCCCACTCGCCCTCGACGAGGGTCGCGCTCACGGGCGCACCTTCGGCGCCGGGGATAAGGTTGGTGTTCGAGAGCGTGGGATTGACGCCCGGGACCGTGGGGACGAGGGTATTCAGGTAATAGGCGCCGGCGACGGTTGCGGAGACGGTCCGGCTCGCGACCTTGCAGGCGATGGGGTGGTACTTGCCGCCGTCGACTGGCTCGAATGTGCCCAAGCAAAGGCAGTTGCCGATCTTCAGCGTGAGCGCTTCGCACCAGCCGAGCAGCCCGCCGGCGAAGGTGGCGAAGCCGTTGACGGCGCCGCTGAACACGCAGTCCTCGATGGTGAGCACGCTCTGGCCGCCGTGGCCCACGATGCCGCCCGCGTAGTCGGAACCGTTGACGGTGACGGCGACGGTGCAGCCGCGGAGGACGTTTGGCCGGGTTGATGCACAGGCGCCCACGAGCCCGGCGGCGTGGTTTCCGGTGCTCGTGACTGTGCCCGCCACGTTGAGGTTCGAGATCGTCGCGCCGTCAATGGACGCAAAAGGGGCCACGGCCGACGCCGAACCGGCGAGGCTGACGGTGAGCGTGTGGCCGCCGCCATCGAAAGTGCCCATGAAAGGATGGCCGGAGATGCCGACGAGGTTGGAGACGGGGCCTACATCGGCGGCGAGGCGCACGGTCTTGCCCTGACAGGTCTCGACGCCGGCGTTCACGCATGTCGCCAAGGCGTTCCAGTCGCTGACAGTGGAGATGGTGTAGGCACCGCCAGCACCAACCGGCGGATAGGGTCCGAAATACTCGCCGCAGTAGTCGCAGATGCTGTCGGCGTTCCCGTCGCCGTGGCTGGTGCAGGCTTCGAGCTTCACCCACGCGCTGCGGCACGTGTTGCCGCGCGCCGAAACCGCGACGGGAGTTTTCGCGCTCGAGGACGCGTAGGCCCGGACCTTGCCGAGGACAAGGTGGGAGGTGCCGTTGTGGGCCGCGTCGGCCGAATTCACGCCGATGGCCTGCGCGGCGGTGCCGCCGCTCGGAGGCGTACCGGCTTGGGCGATGACCGTGCCGCCGGTGATGGTGATCTTGCCGTTGGAGAGGGGTTGAGAGCCATCTGTCCGGGGACGCCCCGTGCCGATGCCCGGTGTCGCCTGGCCGGACTCGTCATAGACGCAGCCCGTGGCGACGACATAGCCGCCGGAGATCGTCACGGGGCAGCTGTCCGCGTACGCGCCGCTGCCGATGCCTGCGGAGCCCTTGCTGCCGGAAGCGTTCACGTATCCGTCGCAAATCGTGACGCTGCCGACGTTGCCGCGCGCGCAATTGCCGCGGCCGATACCCGCGCCCCAGGAACCGTGCGCGTTGATGACGCCGCCGAAGATGAAGATGTCGCCTGTGGAGCCATCATCCAAGCCGCCGATGGCCGCAGCTTGTCTGTAGGTGCCGCTCGCCGGGGTCTTCGCGTTGATCATGCCGCTGCCGTGCGTCGTCACGGACGTACCGGGAATGGTGTATGAGCTTACCTCTGCCCAGATGGTCAGACTGTTGGCTCCCGCAACGGTGATGCCGCTATTCGCGTTCAGCGTCGCTCCGCTGCAGAGGATGAGTGACACACCGCCGTTGATCGTGATGCGGTCGTTGAACGTTGTCGTGCCGGGAGGAACGAGATATGTTCCGTTATTCAGGGTCGTCGTGTCTGTGGGGATTGTGCGAATGTTGTCGTATCTAACGGTGCCGCCGCCATACAACGGATCATAGCATTCCACCCACGCCCACGCGGGAATCCCCCAAAATGCCGCGACCGCGATGAGGACTGCAAATATTGTTTTTTTCATATGAAGACTCCAGAAACTATTCCTTCACGCGCTCAAAGATTGCGACCGCGCCGCCTTCGGCACAGAGTGCGAAGGACATCTTGCCGTCGCGCGATGTGACGGTCCGTTCCGCAAGCGCAAGCGCCTTGGCGTCGGACGGGGTCTTCGCGGGGTCGTCCGCGTAGATGCGGACCTTCCACTCCCCTTCGCCGAGGAAGCCGAGGGCGAGCTCGACCTCGCGCGCGTCGACCGTCGTCGCCGCGAAGTAGAAGCGGCCGTCGTGCGCCTCGCGCAGCACGGCGTAGTATTCGCCGCACCTGCCGGCGACCGGCGCCGTCGCCTTCCACGAGGCGGGGAGCGACTTGAGCGCCTCGACACCCGGCGCGCCGCGGTAGCGCTCTGGCCAGTCGCAGAGCGTCATGAGGTAGCTGTCGAAGGCGATGCACTGGGCAAGCGCGTGCGCGCGCGTCCCCATCTCCTCCGCCCAGTGCTCGCAGCGGTCGGTCTCGTCGCCGTAGCGGTGCCCCTTCTTGACCTGGGGGACGAAGTCCTTCGAATACACGTTGGCGAAGCAGCCGGGCGTGAAGTCGCCGGGTCCGAGCAGAAAGCGCGTGAAAGGCAGCGTCGCGCAGTGGGCCGGGGTGATCTTGGAGTGGAAGATGTTGAACTCGTTGCCGAGGATGCCCTCGCGCGTCAGGTTGTTCGGCCAGGTGCGCTCGGTCCCCGTCGGCTTGAACGCGCCGTGGAAGTTCACCATGACCTTGTGCTTCGCCGCCGCGCGGCAGACCTTCTCGTACCAGTTGACGATCCACTGGTCCTGGCGCTCCAGGAAGTCCGTCTTGACGCCCTTCACGCCCCACTTCTCCAGCCGCGCGAACGTCTCCTCGATTCCGACGTCGTCGATCTCCATCCAGTGGATCCACACCCAGATGCCGACGCCCTTCTCAGCGGCGTGGCGGACGATCCGCTCGAGGTCGAAGTCCTTGCGGGGCCTGAGCTCGACGTTGGGCCCGTGGTTCGGACGGCGCGAGAACCCGTACCAGCCGCCGTCGATCGTGTGATAGGGCCAGCCCATCTCCGCCGCGAAGTCGACGAGCCTGAGCGTGAGCTCTGTGGAGAGCGAGTTGTTCGACTCGACCCACCAGTCCCACGACGACGCGCCGCCCTTCACGAAGCTGAAGTCGATGGAGGGGTCCGGCGGCGGGTTGAGGTTGACGATGATGTCGTTCTTCCTCAGGAGGTCGAGTCCGTCGTCGCCGACGATGGCGACGCGCCACGGACTCTTCGCGGGCGTCGCCGCGATCACCGCGCTTCCGGACGTCGCCGCGGCCGTCGGCGGCAGCTTCGCGAGCGAGGCGACGAGCGTCGGCGCGCCGTCCGCGCCCTTCTTCGCCTTGTAGTAGAGCCCCGCCCAGTTCACGAGCGCCGCTTCGCAGAGCGCGACGGACGCGCCTTCGGTCTCAACGACGACCGGCATGCCGACGAAGACGTCGGACGGGATGGACGCAACCGGCACCTTGTCGAACGTGCTTTCCTGTCCGTTGGTCTCCTTCTTGTACGTCGTCACCCACGCCTCGGCGCCGGCGGGGAGCCGCCACTCGGTGAGCTCTTCGCGAATCTCGAATCCGTCGAACGCCTCCTGCTCTGGCACGACGTAGCGGAACGCCGCGCCTTCGTCGTAGACGCGGAACACAATCGTCAGCTTGCGCGGGACCTTCACGACCTCCGTCTGGCCGAGTCCGATCTTTGGCGCGCGCGCCTCGGACTCCACGAGGTCGACCGCGAGCTCGTTGTAGTGGTCGCGGACGGTTCCGCGGCGGTAGAGCCGCGGCTCCCAGGTCGTGTCCGCGCTCGCGCGGCGGCTCTGCACGACCTTCATCTCCGCGAGCTCTGGCGAGCGCGCCTTGAGTCCGTTGTGGATGAACTCAAGCCCAAGCCGAGACGGCGCGACGAGCGTCTTCCCGTCGCGGCTCAGCGACCACGACATCCCGTCGGCGCCCGTCTCGAACGCGACGGCAATGCGTCCGTCAGGCGACTTGACCTCGATAATCGCATCCGAGCATGGCGCATGGTCAAGAAACGAGCACTGCTTACCCGACACCACAGTTTCCGTCCGCGCCACCACTTCGGCGAACGCACTCACCGAACACGCAGTCAGGCAGCATATGAGCGCGATTCTTGTCAGTTTCATTTCCATCTTTCATCTCCTTTGTCGGTAAGTATGCAATTTCCACAGCTGAGCGTCACGGTCGTCTGGGTGCCGCTTTCGTTGAACACGGCATGGGACCCCTGCGTCCAGGCGGCGGGATTCGCGTTCTCGTCATTGGGCTTCCTTTCGTGGTCAAAAGGGTTAGGCCCTTTTAGCCAATTGCTTACGGAAGCGCGGCGCCGACAAGCTTCGAGACAAGGCGTCCGTCGGCCTGCCCCTTCACCCGGACCATGACCTCCTTCATCACGCGCCCCATGTCCTTCTTCGACGACGCGCCCGTCTCGGCGACGACGGCCTTCACGATCTCGGCGACCTTCGCCTCGGACAGCTGCTCGGGGAGATACGCCTTGAGGACGTCCATCTCGGTCCGCTCGTTCGCCGCAAGCTCGGCGCGCCCGGCCGCCTCGAACTGGGCGATCGACTCCTCGCGCTGCTTGACGCCCTTCGCGATGACGGAAAGGACGGACTCGTCGTCCATCTCCTTGCCCGCGTTGACCGTCAGGTCCTTTGCCTTCGCGATCACGCCGCGAATCGCGTTCACGCGCACCGTCTCGTGCGCCTTCATCGCGCACTTGAGGTCGTCCATCAGCCTACCGTAGAGTTCACTTGCCATATAACGCCCCTCCTTTCAGGGTTTGGATATTATACCATTTCCCGACGGCCCCGGACGATTTTGCTAAAAGGGTCGGACAGACACTTTTAGCCTATAGAATCACGACAACAGCCATTTCCACGCCGGAACAATGCGAACGCCGTCTTCCTCGCCTTCCTCGTCCCATGTGACAATCGTGCAATCGTCTATTCCCGTTTCCCGTCTGGCGGCAAGCAAGGCGGCGAACTCACGTCCGCGCGTCTTCTCGTCCGCCATCTCGTACGAGACCTGCACGAGCCATGCCTTGTCGGTCACCTTGTCCGTCACGAAGAAATCGACCTCCTCGCCCTTCTTCGTGTTGTAGTATTCGATCTTGTTGAACCCGCGCCGCAACGCCATGAAGACCGCATTCTCGAGGAGAAACCCCCTCTCCGCGTCATTATCTGGGAATCCGCCGACATCCATGTAGTCGGAAAGCGCCTTTTTGAGTCTGCCGCGCGTCCGCGGCGCGTCCGGCAAGGATGGCGGCGCGGGGAATATCCCGTTGAATGTGAGGAACTCGGAAAACGACAGCGGGAACATCTCGACTTCGGCGGAACGCCCGCGCATTTCGGTCGCGACATCCTCCGAAAGCATCTTCGATGTCTACCATAACCACCAGCCAACAGCCAAGCACCCCTCCTACTGTCAAGCATATACAGTAGAACATATACAGAAGACCCAATTTCCACTGTTTGGAAGACGCCATGCCCCGCCCTTCTTGGACGAACACCCACCGCGGCAAAACCGCCGCGAGCCTGACTGGCCGTGCTCCCCATTGTTCCATGCGCGGCGGATTTGCCGCGGACGGCATCAAGCGCTATCGCTTGATGCCGTAGACGAGCGCGTAGTTGACGGGAATGACGACCATGGTGAGGACGGTCGCGAAGGCGAGTCCGCACATGATGGTCACCGCCATCGCCGCGTAGAACGCGTCGGCGACGAGCGGCATCATGCCGAGGATCGTCGTGAGCGCCGCGTTCGCGACGGGCCGGAGGCGCGTGACGCCGGACGAGACGACCGCCTCGAACGGAGCAGTCCCCGCGGCGAGCTGCGCGTTGATCTCGTCCATGAGCACGATCGCGTTCTTGATCTGCATGCCGACGAGCGAGAGGAACCCGAGAAGCGCCATGAACCCGAACGGCTGGTCGAAACCGAGAAGTCCCGCCACGACGCCCACGAGGATAAGCGGCACCGTCATGAAGATCACGACCGCCTGCTTCACCGAGTTGAAGAGCATGATCACGATGAGCACCATCACCGCGAGGATCGGCGGAATCTTCGACTTCAATCCCGCATTCGCGTTGGACGAGCTTTCGTACTCTCCGCCCCACTCGCACGAGTACCCGGCGGGCAGCTCGGCGCCGAGCGCCTCGAGTCTGTCCCTCACCCGTAGCCTCGCCTCCGCGGCGGTCGCACCGCCGCGCGGGTTGCACTTCACCGTTATGCACGGCAGGCGGTTGCGGCGCTTGAGGCGCGCCTCCTCCGTCTCGGTGTGGATCGCCGTCGCGACCTGCGCGAACGGAACGGAACAGCCGAGCGCGGACGACCACACCCACGAGCATCGCAGCGAGTCGGGGTCCTCGCGCTCCTCGCGCGGCGCCCTGAGGACGATCGGCAGCGTGTCGTCTCCGTCGTGGTACGAGCCGACCGTGAGCCCCACCGTCGCCTCCTTGAGCGAGCGCGCGACGTCGCGGCGGGTGACGCCGAGCTTGCGCGCGCGGACCTCCGCGATGTCGGGCACCATCATGTCCACGCGGTTGCGCCAGTCGCTCTGGATCTCCTTGAACCCGCCGTCGGCGCGGAGGATTCCGAGCGCCTTCTCTGCCGCGGAGCGCAGCACCTTCGGGTCCGGCCCCATGATGCGGAACTGTATCTTCTGCGCGTCGCCCGGACCAAGCACGAACTTCTGTCCGTACACGAGCGCGTCCGGCACGAGGTCGAGCGCGAGCTTCTCGGCCTTCTCCATGAGCGCGGGGATCTGGTGGTAGTCCTCGACGTCCACGAAGAGGATTCCGTACGCGTCGTCCGCGTCCTCGGGCGTGTAGGTGAGGAGGAAGCGGAGTCCGCCGCCTCCCGCTACGGACGTGACGCCCGTGACGCCCTCGAACTTGCCGACTGCCTCGGCCATTTTCGCCACGCGCGCTTCGGTGGCGTGGATGGACGAGCCCTCGGGCATCCAGACGTGCACCATGAACTGGTTGCGAGTCGACTCGGGGAAGAAGTTCTGCTTCACCTTCGTGAAACCGAACGCCGCCGCCGCGAGCATCGCGCCGAGGACGAGCCACGTGAGCCCCCGGTGGACGATGCAGAACTCGAGGAAGGCGCGGTACGCGCGGTAGAATCCGCCGGCATAGGGGTCCGCCTTCTCGGCGGACGCGCTTTCTACGGGCGACTTCTTCTTGAGGAACCGCGCGGCGAAGAGCGGCGTCACCGTGATCGCGAGCACCCAGCTAAGGAGGAGCGAGATCATCAGGACGAGGAAGAGCGAGCGGCAGTACTCGCCGGTCGAGTCCTGCGACGCGCCCACGGGCGCGAACGAGAGGATCGCGACAACCGTCGCGCCGAGGAGCGGCCACTGCGTCTGCTTCACGACCGCGATCGCCGCCTTCGTGCGGCTCTCGCCCTTCTCGGCGGCGATCAGCACCGCCTCGGTGATCACGATCGCGTTGTCGACGAGCATGCCGAGCGCGATGATGAAAGCGCCGAGCGATATGCGCTCGAAGATGAGCCCCATCTGGTCCATCACCATCACCGTGGCCATCACCGTGAGGACTAGGACGCCGCCGATGAGGAGTCCGCTGCGCATGCCCATCGTGAAGAGGAGGACGGCGATCACGATCACGACGGACTCCACGAGGTTCACGACGAATCCGTCGACCGCGGTCTTAACGCTCGAGGCCTGGTGCGAGACGATCCCCGCCTCGATGCCGATCGGCGTCTCGGCGAGGAGCTCTTTCATGCGCTTGTCGATGGAGGCGCCCATCGTCATCACGTTGCCGCCCTTCACCGTGGAGATCCCGAGCCCCACGCACGGCCTGCCGTTGTAGCGGACGATGCACGTCGGCGGCTCCTTGTAGTCGCGCGACACCGTGACGAGGTCGCCGAGGTGCAGCGTCGAGAACGATCCGTCGCCGTTCGGGATCGTGATCACGAGCCGCTCGAAGTCCTGGATGGTCCTGATGTCGCCGCTCGGATAGAGCCGGACGTACTTGTCGTCCACGCGCATCTTCCCCGCGTCCGCCGACTCGTTCTGCCCTTCGACGACGCGCTGAACCATCTCGGGCGTGACGCCGAGGTTCGCCATCTTCGCGCGCGACATCTCGAAGGAGACGATCTCCTGCCGGTCGCCGAGGAGGTCGATCTTCGCGACATCGTCGCACAGGAGGAGCTCGCGCCTCAGCAGCTTCGCGTGGGTCCTGAGCTCGGCCTCGGTGAAGCCGTCGCCGTAGATCGCGTAGAGGACGCCATAGACGTCGCCGTAGTCGTCGTAGACCGTCGGCTTTGTGCATCCGGACGGAAGCGACGAGGCCGAGTCGCCGACCTTGCGCCTGAGCTCGTCCCAGATCTGCGGAAGCGCGGTCTTGTCGTACTTGTCCTTCATCTCCACGAGGATGACGGACTTGCCCGGATACGACGTCGAGGTGACCTTCTTGAGCTGGCCCATCTGCTGGATGGCCGTCTCGAGCGGATCCGTCACCTCGTTTGCGACCTCCTCGGCCGTTGCGCCGGGGTAGAGCGTGACGATCTGGGCGTTCTTGATCGTGAACTCGGGGTCTTCGAGCCGCCCGAGGTTGAAGTAGCCGAGGATGCCGGCCAGCAGCATCGCGACGGCGAGCGAGACCGTCACCGTCGCCTTCTTGATGCAGGCTTCTGCGATGTTCATCGGCTCACTCCCCGTACAGCGTGACGGTCTGGCCTTCCGTGAGCAGGGTCACGCCCGCGACGGCGATCCTGTCGCCGCTCGCGAGACCCGACTTCACGGCGATGTCCGTGCCGAAGAGGCGTCCGGTCTCGACCTTCTGCCTGACGGTCTTGTACTCGCCCTCCTTGTCGGACTTGACGAGCTTCCACACGAAGTGCGCGCCCGTCTCGTCCGATCCGACGGCTACGGTCGGCACCGCGAGAGGGAACTCAATCCCCTTGCCTTCGGCGTCCGTCTTCTTCTTCGCGCCGCCCTCGATGACGAGCGTGACGCTCATCCCGGGCAGGATCACGAACTCCTCGCGCGCCGGCATGGAGAACGTCGCGGTGAAAGTCTGCGTGCGGTCGTCGGCGACGGACGTGAACTCCTCGAACTTTGCGTCGAACTCTTTCTTCTGCAGCGAGTCGAAGACGACGAAGTAGCGGCGGCCCTTGAGCTCCGCTACGAAACGGCGGTCGATGACCATCGTCTCGGGGATCGACACGTCGAACTTGACGACGTCGGTGTTCTGGAGCGTCAGGATCTTCTGCCCGACCGAGACCATGTCGAGCGACGAGGGGTAGGTGTCCGCCACCTGTCCGTCGTAGGGCGCCTT
>Ga0265298_10005355_pt1 | contig 16141 bp, 9 predicted proteins | sample AusTroGonzalo_MG_3_FD_193486 | JGI IMG/M metagenome (GOLD analysis project Ga0265298, IMG submission 193486) | Bovine rumen microbial communities from tropical cattle in Woodstock, Queensland, Australia - Gonzalo_01 | ecosystem: Host-associated > Mammals > Digestive system > Stomach > Rumen ... | reverse complement strand
GTGATGCATGAAGGACGTATTGTGGAGCGCGGTACGCATGATGAACTGTACGCCTTAGGCGGATACTATACCAAACTCGTCGATATGCAGCAATGAAAAGGGTGCTTCTCGGAATGTCGGGTGGAATCGATTCCACGGTGAGTGCCATGCTTCTGATGGAGCAGGGTTACGAAATAGTGGGTGTTACTTTCCGTACCTATGACTCCATGAAAGACAGTTGCATCGCCAAAGAGAAAGGCTGCTGCACGATAGACTCCATCATGGAGGCCAAACATAATGCCGAACGCATGGGTTTTGAGCACCATATTGTTGACTTCCGCGAACCTTTTAAGCGTTGTGTTATTCAGAATTTTATCGATGAATATATGGCGGGTCGCACCCCAAACCCCTGCGTTGTATGCAATGCTACCATCAAATGGGGCGAGATGCTGCGGCTGGCGGATGAGATGCATTGCGATTATATCGCTACCGGCCATTATGCCCGCATCGCCGAACGGGACGGACATGTTTACTTACGTACGGCAGCAGATACGAAGAAAGACCAGACTTATTTCCTTTGGAAGCTGACCGAAGAACAGTTACGGCGCACCATCTTCCCCTTAGGCGATTATACCAAGGACCAAGTACGCGAGATAGCCCGCAGTCATGGCTACGAGAAACTGGCCGTCAAACGCGAGAGTCAGGAGATATGCTTCATTCCCGATGATGACTACCGCGCGTTTTTGAAGGCGAATGTACCGGATTATGCTGAGCGTGTGCATCCGGGCGAGTATGTGGACGCAGAGGGTAAAGTGCTCGGCCAGCATGAAGGCTACGTCAATTATACTATCGGCCAACGCAAAGGCCTCGGCATCGCCCTAGGTCATCCTGCCTATATCACGCATATCGATGCTGCCTCCAATCGCATCACCCTTGGTACGAACGACGATATGTATGCGACGGAATTGCAGTATAGGTCATCGAGATCACGTAATCACGAGATAACGTCATCCCGACTCACCGCCAAAGTCCGCTATCGCTCCCAAGCGGTTCCTGTACAAGAAATAAACGGGAATTGCATTCGATTTGCAACTCCCGTCTGGGGTATCACACCCGGCCAATCAGTTGTCCTTTATCAAGACGATTTGGTCGTTGGGGGTGGTATTATCCTAGTTTCCTAGATTCCTAGGACCCTAGGCTCCTAGTTTCCTGGTTATTTTCCAAAATAACGCTTATACAGTCCTTCGAAACCTTTTCCGTGGCGTGCTTCGTCGCGTGCCATCTCATGAACGGTGTCATGAATCGGATCGAGATCCAGTTTCTTAGCCTGCTTAGCAATGTTCAGTTTGTCTTCGCATGCGCCGGCCTCTGCCATCATACGTTTCTCCAGGTTTGTCTTGGTATCCCATACGATCTCACCGAGCAACTCTGCAAAACGCGAAGCGTGATCAGCCTCTTCGTATGCATACTGACGGAAAGCAGCTGCGATCTCAGGATATCCCTCACGGTCAGCTTGACGAGCCATCGCCAGATACTGACCTACCTCAGAGCATTCGCCCATGAAGTGTGCGCGAAGACCTTCAGCGATGATCGGGTCTTTCACATCTTTTGCTACGCCGAGAACGTGCTCGCAAGCGAAGTTGAGTTTACCTTCTACTGCCTCTTTCCATTCTACGATTTGTTTACATTGCGGGCAACGCTCCGGTGCCTCTGCGCCCTCGTGTACATAACCACAGATCGGGCAAATGAATTTTTTTGTCATTGTGTTAATAATTTAAAGGTTAATAAAAATCTATCTCATTTATCATCTGTCATCTATTCTTCGTCCTACGATATCATAGGTTTTGTCTCCAAGCATAATACGGATTTGCCCGTTATGCAGCACTTTCTTTGCCTCTGTACGGCCGTTTTCGTCAGCCATCTGTTCAACCCCTAAACCGATGGGTCTAACCCCTTCGCCCCATTGCTGATAGAGCCAGTTCGTTCGCCAATTGAAAGCACCAAAGAACTCGTTGCGTTTGGTGGTCATGTTGCTGTTGTCGCAGTAGTTCATCGTCCCCCTCCATTTAGCGGCATCGTTCTTCGCTGCTTGTGCAATCAAGGTCGCTAAGTTGTCCATCGTTGTCAGAAAATCGCTCTGTTTATCATGCCGGAAGACATACCACATCTCCTGCACTTTCGCTTGGAATTGTGGCCAGGTAGCCAGTTGTCCGATCCAATATTGGGCGAATTGCGGATATTCATATATCCAAACCTCCCAACCGCGGTTGTAGGCGTTGCCGAAATCCCATACCGGACCGAAAAACCATTTCTCGCTTGCTCCGTTACGGTCGCGTTCTTTGTAGAGGTAGCAACTGCCGTGGTAACTCTCGCAGTCTTCCAGTAACTCCTGTACCAAGTAGTATTTGACAGCCTCGTCCAGATCCAGTTTCCTCCATACCTCTGCTTCGTTGGTGCCCCAGATAGCGTCATTCAATCCGTTGAGTTGGTCTTCTATATAATTTCGTTGCTGCGTAGAAAGGATCTCCGGGCTTTTCATCGTAAGCCAAACCTGCTGATTATTGCCTTCCCATAGCGTCACATTACCCTCTTCGTAGTAATTATCGATTTCCACGAGCCATCCTCCGCTAACGGAGTCTATCGCATTATCCTCCTGCTCGGTGACGTTCACGCGGTTGGACCCCACGCGCACTTGTTCGGTCAGAAAATACAAACCGTAGTACTCTCCGTTCATCACCAGTTCTACCGGTACGGCCTTCGGCGTCCATTTCAACCCGAGAGCTTCGCTTAGTTTGTACCCGGCGTAGTTTTTCATGAAACCCAAGCAGTCGTCTGCGTGCGCCATCAGGCACCAATGCTTGTTGCTCGGCATGCCTAACACCGCTTGTTTTTTATCAAATTTGATGCGATAGGGTTTCTTGTCAAATCCGGTCCAGGTCCAGTTGCCGCGCCCTTTGAATTGGCCGGAGATAGGAGAACCGGCCGAACCCAGGGCTTTGTAACCCGTATTGAGCGGGTCAATATAGAGACTACCGGTGACGTATTCCTCTTTGCTCGTGATAGCTACGTTATTGGTCGTATTCAGATAGACGACAGGCAGCGTACCCGATATAGAGGCCGTGCCGGTGTTGCTTTCCTGTAATGTCTCCCAATAAGCCAATGACATCCATGATCCTTGTGCCCAGTTATCGCCCGTCTCCGGTACGAAGATGTCTCCGGCGTTCATCTGCGCTTCAGAGGTTGCCGTACGGTTCATATTCAAACTCTTACTTACATACTCCTTGAAATCGCTGAAAGTTTGATTGTAGGAACCGGCATTAATCTCTCCTCCTACGAATGTGAAGCGATAGATGTTATACACCGTACGGGGAATAGTGACAGCCCATTTCTGACCGTCATAAGACATGTCCAATACTTGCGTTTGCGAGATATCGTCACGACCGTATACAAACTTAACCGTGCTGTAACCGGTTTTACTGTTGTCAAAATATAATGTACCTTGCGGTATCGTCAGCGCCTGTGCTCCTGCACTAAGTAGGCAGAGTAACAGCATTCCTATGAATCGTTTATTTTTCATATTTCATCTTAATTAGGTCCTCAGCGCGGCGGAGGGCAAAATGAATATTAGCGCATATATTATGTGGATCCATCTGTTGTTCAATACCTCCTTGCATCAGCTGCTTGTGTACATGGTCGTTCACGCCGGAGAGGATGATAGTCATGCCCTCTTTATGGCTGCGCTGAATGAGCATAGATAGGTTGTGCATTGCCGTCGAATCGACGAACGGCACTTTGCGCATACGGATGATACGTATCGGATACTTCTCGCCGCTCACATGCGTCATGATATCGTCGAATCGGTTCGCGATGCCGAAGAAATACGGACCGTCTATCTCATATACCTCCACACCCTCCGGAATCGTTAGGTGCTCGAGGTTCAGATTGCTCTCCGTGTCCTCATTCGGGTCAATCTCCTTATGCAGCGTGCGGATATGTGTCTGCTCGTTAGTACGCATTAGGAAGAGCACCATCGCCAGCAGCAAGCCCACTTCGATAGCTACCGTTAGGTCGAAAAGCACGGTCAGCAGGAAGGTGACCACCAGTACCCAGAAATCACGGTTGCGATGTTTGAAAAGTCCCACGATAGTTTTCCATCCGCTCATTGAGTAGGCTACCATGATTAGTACCGCCGCCAGACAGGCCATAGGAATCATACCCACCAATTGACCCAAGAATAGCAGTACTAGCAGCAGTACCACCGCATGGATAATTCCCGCTACAGGCGTGCGACCGCCGTTATTGATATTGGTCATCGTACGAGCGATAGCGCCTGTCGCCGGGATTCCGCCGAAGAAAGGTACTACCACGTTCGCGATACCTTGCGCAATGAGTTCTGTATTCGAGTTATGTTTATCACCTATCACGCCGTCCGCTACCATCGCGCTCAGCAGAGACTCTATCGCGCCTAACATCGCGATCGTGAACGCCGAGGGGAAGAGTTTTTGCATCAAGGTAAAGAACGACTCCCCTTCCGCCAACTCCAGCGATGGCATGTGCGGCGCAGGGATACCGTGAGGCAAGGCATACAGATCACCTATCGTCTGTACACTCGCTACACCCCATGACGCTGGCGCATAAGTCTTCAACGCCCATACCGCCAGGGTAGCAAAGACGATGGCCGCCAAACTGCCCGGCATACGCTTCGTGATCTTCGGCATAAAGATACAGATCAATAGCGAAAAAATGCCGATACCAAAGGCCCATCCGTTGATATGCAGATGTTGCGCATAGAAGATCCATTTATCGATGAAGTTAGCCGGTACATTCGTTAGCCCCAAACCGAAGAAATCATTCATCTGGGTACTGAATATCGTCAGCGCGATACCTGCTGTGAAGCCGACAATGACAGGGTAGGGGACAAACTTAATGACCGAGCCCAATTTCGTCAAACCCATCGCAATAAGCAATATACCCGCCATCACAGTTGCGATCATCAGTCCTGATAGACCGTACTGCTGTATAATGCCGTATATAATGACGATGAACGCGCCTGTTGGACCGCCTATCTGCACTTTGCTCCCGCCGAAGAGCGAGATCAGCAAACCGGCAATGATAGCGGTCACTAAGCCCTCCGTAGGCCCTACACCCGACGATATACCGAAGGCAATCGCCAGCGGAATAGCGACGATACCTACGATAATACCCGCCAGGGAGTCTTGCGCCAACTGCGCCCGACTATAGGTGCGGAGCGTATGAAATAACTTAGGCGAAAAGACGTCTTTCAGATGATAGTTCATAAATTTTTACTTTCTGCTGCAAAGGTACAACAAAAAATTGGAATACACAAGCATTTGACAAAAAAAATATAAAAAAGCCCGCACAAAGTGCGAGCTTTCGTACAATTTTGATAAATTCACATTATTAAAGTTGTGCACCGAGCACGTTGAAACTCTTCTCACCGCGCGTGATGATCAACTGACCGTTACGGATCTCTTTCTTTACTTTCACAGCTTGCTCTGCTACCTTATCCAATGCGGTCGGAATTTCCGGCTCTTCGATGAGGGCATTAACAGAGATCAAAGCGTTTACACCTGTTCCTATGAAATTTCCTCCGGCTCCGATAAAATAGGTGTCTCCTATACCATATCCATCAAGTCCATCTGAATAGAGACCGATATTGGCGCCTCTACCATTAAATCCGGTAATACAAATAAAGAACAAACCTTTAATATCTTTCTTAATGGGGAACGTGATACCACCCATCGTCTCGTCATAGTCTGAGTCATATTCCTGCCACATGATATCTTGTGTAGTAGCTGTATAACGCACATATGCTGTATCAAGAAAAATATAATTTGTCCCTTGGTAAGAGATTACCGGGTGGAGGGACATCGTCAGTTTATTACCCGGTTTTAGAGTGCTTGCACCACGTGATGCTACAAGAATGCTGATACTATCTATCTTTGTCGTACATCCTTCAAATCCCCACGGTGTTCCAATGGAGTCGAACAAATTTTCGCCAAACTGTAAACCGGTTCCTAAATAATACGGCCTTTGTTCATCGTAATAATAACATACAACATCATATCCGCTGGGATTAAATGCCGTGCTGGTGTATATATGACTCTTTGTCAACGGAGTATAAAAATCCGGATCAAATGCGTACCAATACTGTGCTTCTTGGGCATCTCCGTACGCATACTGCGCACCGCTTTCCATACCGAAAATAGGAGTGAAATCATAACCATCACCCGGCACGAATAATTGATCGGCAGGTGATATCACCATATCGGTATCTGCGCTAAGCAAATAGTCCGGATTCACATCATAATAAAACCATCCAAATTCGCCGCCTTCATTAAACATAGACAAGTTAATGAACTCTACATCTGCGTTGGCTCTTTGCCAAAGGATAGGATACCGCATCATTCCTCCATCCGGAGCAAAACCGCTATAAAGTCCGTCGTCCGGATGAATAACGTAGTATGCAGTATCCAATGCTGCATCGGCAGTGGCCTTACGTGCTTTTGCAACAGACGGTACTTGACCGTTGCTATACACAAGGGCATTTTCGAGACGATGCGTGCTCATACTCTTGGTGAATTCTTTAAACGGTACATGGCTGATACGTTGTATGGACTTGGTGTCATACTTCCGGGGTTGTACCGTAGCGACTGCACTGATTGCTACCATTGCAACGAGTGCTAATAAGTAAATCTTTTTCATACCTTTTGTTTTTTTTGTGATTACACATTGGGGGCTTCCCCCGTTAATTATTTTTAATTATTGTTGTATTCCGTATAAATTATACATCTTGCCGTCCTTGCGGATAAGCAGTTTGCCGTCTTGCAGTACTTTCTCTGCCCGAGGAGCACCGTCTTGCGAGGATGAACCCGGTATGGTAAACGCATCATCCACCGTCTCTATCTCATCAATGCGGAAGTAGAGATACTTGCCTGCTTTTCCGATTTTGATATAGTCGCCAAGCACCGGCTCTCCGCTTGCGAAAATCTTCATATAAAATGATCGGGAAGCCTCCCATAAGGAAACAGGATCATCCTCTGTATTGATATTTTCCTCATAATCTGCATATACAGTGGCATACTCCGGTGTTTCTATATCTATCTTCCATGTGCGGGTAAGTGAATCATAGGGCATGAACGTGGAGCGAATCCAGAATTCATCTCTATTGAAGCCCCAATGCACGTACGCAGCCTTGTAGGTATATTTGCCTTTTTCAATCGGAATCATTTTGATAGGTATAGTATCGCCTACTTGTCCCGTTCCGGATCCATTCATGAAATAAACATCTTCAAGCGTCGGATAGATACCGTTGAGCATGATATAGGGCTCGTACGGGTACTCTTTCATTACACCGCCCTCATACAGCATTTGTGCACGGGTAGGCTGGATAACACATTTCGCGCAGATAAAACCTAATTTGTCCGTCTCTTTGAAACCCGTAATCGAAATCTCGAATGCCTCGTCAATCAGTAATCCTTCGTGCAGCAGCTCGCCGTATTCCGTCGTGTCGCGCAGCAGCGGGAATGTAACCAAACGACCTTGTTGCGTACTAATTTTTATATGTTTGCTATCTGCCTTGGTCGCAAACGAAGAGGCCAATACCTTTCCGTCCATCGTACGGAGGGAGAGGAATAGCGTATCAAATACCAACGAATCACGTCCTTTAAACGAATTATATTTCTCGCTGCTGACAGCAACCGTGACATTCTTGACATAGAGCGGTGTCTGCGGTTTGTCATAGGTCGTGGTGAGCTCCACTGGCATGATACGGGTGTAACTCATCTCCTCCTTGCCTGTTTCCGGATTATAAACCATGCCGGAGTCAAGCGTGAGCTTGGAGGCGCCGAAGAAATATTGCGCATAATCATCGACAGCTTTGTAGCGGATGAGTTTGGCGCTGATGCCCTCCGTCGTGGTGCTTACTGCATTGGTCAGCGGCCAAAGACCGTCCGCCGTGTTGCCGCTTGGAAGACCTCCTGCGGAAATATTGCAATTTTTTGCAGTAGGATCCGTACTACTGCTTAGTAGTATAAACTTTTTCTCCGTACCATTACTAAGACGGACCGTTTGAAGCGGAGTGCCATATTGCCAATAATAGCCATAATCACCGTCTGCATCTTTGTAACGGCCATAACCGGCACTGGTCACTATCGCATCACAGAAATTACCTTTTGTATCAATCCAATAATAATCACTCTCCTCATATTCCGGGAACTCGTCTGAGAACATATTGAGATACTTGATGGATTTGTATTCCGTCTGTTGGTTGCGCCATACCCAGCATTCAAGCGAATCTGACCATCCGCCTATCACTCCCGGATGGGTAAAAAAAGTACCCTTTCCGTCCTCGTCCATGCCTAAAAACATGGTGCCTTTTGGATTGAGGTATCCGATATAGGGCGCTTCGTTATTGGCGTCAAGAAGCGCTGTCGGTGCAGCATGAACAGGAGCCTTTGCGACTGCTTTGGCCTCGTTCACATAGATATCGTGACCCATCGGTCGGATATCACGTAGCAGTTCCATAGCATCTGATGACGAATCCTTTGGATACGGATCGGCCGGAAGTTTCTTCTGCGCATCAGCGCAGAGGCTTACGCCTGCTATTACTATTACAAGAGATAAAATCTTTTTCATCATATAGGATATATTATAGAGTCCAACGAAATGTATTACATTATAATCTTATCTGCTTTCACATGGATTGTGGTGCCATCCGCATCCTTGAGTAGCAGTTGCGTCAGGTTCAGCGTCGAGCCGCAATAAGACTCCGGACGGAACGTCCCGCAGAACGCATCGGTGAAGAGCGCAACAGCGGCTGTTGGCGTATCAGCGATGCGGGCAAAAAGCGGCAGAAGCGATTCCTCATATGATTTATAGGAGAATGTAATCTCCTCATTCATGTTTGTTTGATCGAGTTTGATACGTCCGCCGAACTGCTTGCCGTCAGCCAAATAGGAAATATACAGGGCATGAGAGTATGTTCTCCTTTCCTTTCCCGAAATAGTCTGTACGGTAACGGTTCGTTCATAACCAATGTTATTGATTATAGCGCCGTTCCCTCTGGCAGCATCGATGATTGCTTGTACCGCAGCTTGCGTATCAGCATCGGAGTCTTCAGCTACATACATCCAACGGCTGTACTTGGTGAACTTGTATGCAAAGAAATCTGCAGCCGTATATTTACTACCAATCCATGCTTCGCCGTCTTCCGTCTTCAGAAGGGTACGGTCTTCTTCATCAACAAGTACAAAATCCTGTGCATAGGTCTTCTGGTCCGCACGCAACAGGCCGGAGTAGAAATGCATACCGGACGGAGTGAGGATAAAGCCGCGCTCCTGCTCTTTTTTGTCTTCCATGTAGAGGAACCGACCGTTATCGTAGGTGAGCGTCCGCTCTTTCGCGCCGTCCCAGTAGATCATCTCCGTGCCGTCATTATCCATGAAGGTCTTGGTGTACAGTGCATTGATATCCATCAGGTACTGACGCCAGTCTACGTCTTCTGCCAAACGGCTCATACGTACGTATGCCTCGTGTTTTTTGCCTTTCATGCGGATATAATCTTCATTGCTCTCTGCATTGAGCAGGATGAACTCGTAGTCGCCGTTCTCACCGATACCGTCGTCCTGAGGGTCGGCAAAGATGGAGAGAAGTGTATTATACGTATGGAACGTGAGCACCACGCTCTGCGTAGCGTCAATAGCCCAACAACTGCTCTCAGCGCGCAGGATATTATCGGAGGATACATCATTCTTAGCGGCGACGATCACGTCTCCGTTATCCAAGAAATTAATCAGGAATGCATAGCCGGCTGCATCGGGGTAGGGGAAATAGAGCATCTCCCATCCGTTGGGTGCATCCACTAATTTATCGTGGAAATGCTGTGCCCGCGCTTGAATACGTTCGTCTGCCGATTGATCAAACAGACGGCTCTCGTTTCGGTTACAGCCCGTAACGCTCAGCAGCGTCAAGACTGCGATCATATATATCAGTGTATGTTTCATATGCTCATCCTCTCTTATTTACCGTACGAATCATTCATTACTATATCATACGTCAGCGCATCCTGACGACGTTGTACTTCCGCACGGATGGAATCCAACTGATAGTTGTATTTATCCAGCAACCATTCCTTGCACATCGTAATCTTGCTGTTGATGATGCTCGTTCCTTCTTGATCCTCATCCACAAACTCAATATGCGTATGGTCCTCCGCCATGATGAATCCGCGGTCTTTCCATGTCTCACGCGTATCCGTGATATAAGAGGAGATCACCTCCACGAAGTCCTCGTGTGCCTCGCTCATCGAGTAGGGGGTCACGAAACCGAGACGATAAGCCTCTTTATCGGTATGACTCTGCCATGACTGCGAGTCATACAAACCAGCCGAGATACGCTCGTAATCCTTCGGGAAGGTCTTGGTCTGGTGCAGAATGTGCGAGAACTCATGGTGCATCGTATGGAAGATATATTTATTCATCCATGCCATGTTGTACATGTCGAATTCATTCATCTTATACAGCGTGATCTTGATACCTCCTTCGGCTACACCTAAGGTCTCCGTTCCTTGCGAAGCGTTCACCGCCGGAGAACCGATAATATTCAGAATACGCGGCGTGTACTGACGAAGGAAATCTTTGCCCATTTGCTTGTCATATACATCCAGGAACAGGTACTTGACCGTGTGTGCTACCTCCTGCGCCTTGTCGAAGCGAACCGGAACCAGGTTATAGTCCATGTCCGTCGATACATCGTTCAACTTGTATTGGAAGGCTATATTATAACCTAATACGTAGGTTTCATACAGATACTTGTCAAACTCGTAGGTGTACGAAGTCTCGTCATACGGCGGGATATCGTCATAAATAGAGTTTGGACTCAGCTTCTCTTTGCATGCTGTGAAACCCAGCATAATGGCTCCTGCCAATACGATATGTTTTATATTCATCTTCATTGCTGCTCTATTGTCACAATTATTGGTTAGACATCAATACATCTTCCTCGGAAAAGTCGGTCTTTTTGGTAACCGTTGATATCCCTTTTTGAGTCTTGAGATACAATTCCCAACTATTCGGTATAGCTTGCGTACTGATAAGCGATCCCCCGGTACGGGTACCGATGTTTACGCGCGGATTGGCTTGCTGACCGGCCAGAAGTACCTCTTGTGGCAACTGAATGGCACGGCGATCATCATCCCAAACCAAACGAATCGAATCCACTCCGTTGCCGTTACTCATCGCATGCGTGAGTTCTATACCGTATCGCTTGATATCAAACCAGCGCATACCGTCATGCAGCGTCTCGATGCGGCGGAAATGCAGGACGCACCATATATATGGTAACTTATCGGATGGGATGGTCCATGTGGGACATATATCCGTATTGTGCAATGCCGGTGTCCGCTGAACGTTATTCGGATTCCAACGGAAGAATGATTCAATGTTACCGGAGGTTAAATCATTTTTACAGGTATATCCTTTTGCCCATACGTCCATATCAGCTACGGCATCGGCCGTCCTACCTAACATAATCTCCGCTTCGGCGCGGCATAAGAGCGTTTCGCCCGTCGTGAATTCGCGACGCAATGCGTGCGCATAACCAATACCGGCTTCTTTATTAACATATTCAAATAGATACCATACTTTAGCCGACCAACCGCCATATTGCTGGCCAAAACTATACGTGCTGATTCCGGGAAAACGACTTGACCAACAAGGACCGCTTCCGTCTAACGTCTCATCTTCCGGCTCACGGTTGAAAGTATAACGTGCGTAGTCAAGCCAGAAATAATAAAACTCCCACGACATAGTCGTTTGAATCAGCAGATTAGCTTGCGAGGCTGCATCGCACCATGCATGCAACTCTAACTCAACATTACCCAACCGGATGCAACTCGCTGCATCGAACATCAGCGGGGCAGCCGTAGCGGCAGTCGGACCCAATACGCGCTCTGCACACGCAATTACTTTCTCATACTGACGCGTGAAGAGGTAAAAACGGGCAGCAAACGCATAGGCGGCTTTCGTATTAAAGTGATATTTCGGGACGGAATAATACTCGTCGCTTATGTACGGCAACGCCTCTTCCAGGTCCTGCTGAATCTTCTCATATACTTCGGCGACCGTACCGCGCTCGTACTGCGGATTAACGGTCTTCTCAATTTCCGTCATGTAGTGTATACCCAGGTCTTCTTTGCTCAACTCCGGATCACGATAGGCCTTACAGAAGATATTAACCAAAATAAAATGATTATACGCGCGGCAAATAAGCGCCTCTGCACGTTCCGTACTCATGCGCTCGCCCTTTGCTTCCAGCTCATCGCATGCCTTCAGCGCCTGATTGGCTACCGCAATGTTCTTGTAGCAGTGCTCCCATATATGATAGGGCGAATCCTGTGCGTTATCTGACGTTACGTCTTCCCATGCGAACAACTCGTTGCACATCGTGGAAAGCGGCGTTTTGTTCAATGATTTTTTATTCTTGTCCGGTGTATTATTGTCCACCATATTATCGGAGCAAAACTCACCCAACGGACCGTAGTTAGGTGCATCATAGGCGTTCACCAATAATAACTGCACCTTCCTTTTTGTGTCGATATCGGTACGCATATCCGGATTCTTATCCAGGAAATTGCATCCCGAAAGACCAAGCATACACAATACTATGATATAGCTATATTTCTTCATATTATACTTCCTTTCCATAGTTAACGTTTAGAAACCCAAATGGAACGTGAAGGTGAATTGACGCGGCATCGGAGAGGCCGTACCACCTACGTTATAATATTCCGGATCCAAACCGTTCAATTTCTTATCCGCATACAGCAGCGCTAAGTTGGTGCCGCTAAATTTGGCAGAGAAAGACGATACGGCTTTCTGACCCTCGAACCATTTCTTGGGGAATGTGTACTCAATCGAGATCTCTTTCAAACGGATAAAATCACCCTTTGCTACGCGCTGGTCGCTCAGGTTATAGGCCTGATATGCATAGCGCAGACCCTCAATTGTCTCATATTGACGCTTATTTGCAATCACCGGGATATTCGTCACTTTCTCATCGCCCGGAACTGCCCAGCGGTTCATCATCTCGCGCGGACTAGCCGTCAGATCGTTGTATGTATTGCTCCAGGTATAGCACAAGTTAGATAAACGAACTTTGCTGCCGAAACTGTAGGTCAGGAAGATACCGATCTTGAGGTTATTGCAAATCGTGAAGGTGTTGTTAAAACCGCCGTCAATAACAGGATCAATCGGACCCTCGTATTTCAGCATCCCTTCGTATGTGCCGCCTGCCTTGTATTCGTCGCGGTCCTGCATGTTAATCTCTGAATACGGGATGATTTTATGACCGTCCGGAGTAGTTCCCTCTTCCGGACCGAAGATATCGCCCTTGTTGTTTGCATAGAAGGTAGGCAGACCGTCCTCCGTCAAACCCGCAAAGCGGAAGGAGAATAGGGCTCCTAATGGGTAATCTACCAAACGACCGTTACCCGTACCCGTTGTGAGATCCATTATGTTACTCATATCGTCCAACTTCGTGATCACATTCTTATGATGCGAGAACGTGAGGTCACTCGTCCAACGGAAATTCTTCATATCCACATTGACGGTAGATAAAGTAAACTCTACACCCGATGATTTCATCGAGGCATCGTTCGCCAGTTTCAGCGTCTCACCGCCCACACCTGTTGTTTGTACGAATCCGATCAGGTCGTAGTTGTTACGGGTGTACCAATCGAACTCGAGGTTCAAACGATTCTTGAAGAATCCCAAACTGGTACCGATATTGAACTCATGTTTCTTCTCGTAGGTCAACTCTGAGTTCTCAATACTCTCCAATTCGATACCCGTCTCCGTCACATCTGCCAACGGACGCCAGGGTGAGTAGGCCATGAATTTAGCCAGCGAGTTATCCGCCGGACCGCTCGTAGCCGTCAATGAGTAACTCAGTTTCAAGTTCGCCGCCGTCCAGATATCACCGAACGTGGGTTGCCAGAATTTCTCGGCATCTGCATTCCAAACACCACTGATGTTCCAGGTCGGCAACCAGCGTGCCTGACGGGATTTACCCAAACGGTTCGAACCCTCGTAACGCAGCGTTCCCGTAACCGAATAACGCGATTTATACGAATACGTAGCCGTTCCGAAGATCGCTAAGTTACGGTAGTAGGTCGGGTCGTTCAAATAGTATTTGGTATTCTCTTCCTGACCCTGCTTGAAGACATGGTAGTCATAATAGGGCACACCGCCGTTCTCGAACTGGAATCCCCATCCGCGGAACATAATCCGTTGACGGTCGGTCATATTGCTCTCGATACCGGCGAAGACATTGATGATATGGTCGTCACCTTCTCCTCCTGCATTGGAGAAACCGCGGTTATAGGATACGCTACCGCGGAAGTCCACGGAGAGCAATTTATTCGTTTGGGTGATGTAAATACCTCCTTGTGGCAGAATCGTGCGCTTTGGCGAACCCGGATCGTCCGGGTCGGAATAGAGGTACTCGTTCGCATTACGAATCAGGTCGTTCTCTACATCGTTTGCATCAATGCCCAAACCTGCACGATACGCACGTGCCTGGTTAGAGAAATCGGTGATGTTATGTTCGCGTTCGTTGGAGTTATAGCGAATCGATGCCAAGCCGGCGATTTCCAAACCCTTAATGGGTTTGTAAACCAACTCTCCCTGGAATTTCACATCCGTACGCTTGAGCGTCATGTAGTTCTTCTCTAACTCATCGAAAATATTGAAATCACAATAGTTACGGCGATAGTACGCATTCGGGTCCATTACACGTGAAGTGTTTGTTGCGAACGAGAAGGGGTTAATATCAAATCCACGGCTTACCACACCCGTCACAGGATCCGTCTGCTGATCGCTCGTACCCGGCGCCTCCTGATTGATGTAACTGCCGCTTGTTGCAACTTTCAGCGTCAGTTTCTGTTTCATACCGGTAGGCAGCAACTCGAAGCTGGCATTCGCATTACCCGTGTAGCGCTGTACGCTCGAGCGTCTGTACCATCCCGGATCATACATCACGGACAACGAGGCGCGAACCTGTGCACGCTCCGTACCGGTGGAGAAAGACAGCGAATGGTTCATCATCACCGTGTTGTAAAACAACAAGTTGAACCAATCCGTGTTACGATATTCCGCTTCACGCAAGTAGTCGTTGATAGCGCCCGGCGTATTCACCAGCGCGTACTGACCCGTCTCCGTGTTATAAGTCTTGAGCAAACTCAGCATGTGTCCATATACACCGCTGTTCTTGGCATTGTTCAGCGAGGAAGCTTCCAACCATCCCTTTGATGCCAACTCCTTGTAAATACCCATCTGCTCTTGCGAGTTACAGATATTATAGTCATTGTAACTCGGCTTCATACGGAAAGTTACCTCACCCGTATAGTTCAGCGTCGTCTGACCCGCTTTACCTTTCTTGGTCGTTACGACGATGACACCCGCCATAGCACGTGCACCGTAGATAGAGGTTGCCGAACCGTCCTTCAAGATCTGGATCGATTCGATATCATCGGCATTAACACCCGCAATGGCATTGGAGATCAAGTTATCAGCATTACCGCTACTCAAATCGGTAGCATCAATCTCGATCGCATCCTCCATGATCACGCCGTCGATGACCCACAGCGGCTTCGACGCACCGTAGAGAGACGTGGCACCACGCACACGGATCTTCGGCGCAGCACCGAACGTACCGCTCACCGTCTGGACACTCACACCGGCTGCACGACCCTCCAAGCTACGACTCACGTCGCTCATACCGCTCAGCATCGTCTGCGCAGCATCCAGCTTTGTAGCAGCTCCGGAGAATAAACGCTTGTCTTGCTTTACCATACCCGTTACTACCACTTCCTCAATCTGTTGAGACTCTGTCTCCAGATTCACTTTCATGTTGGGCTTCGCAGCAACTGTCACAGTCTTGTAGCCCAAATACGAGATGACCACGTTTTTCTTGCCGTCAGGAACCTGCAACTCAAATTGGCCATCAAAGTCTGTTACGGTACCGACCGTCGTGCCCTCTACCACTACGTTCGCGCCGATAGCGCCATCGCCGTTCTCGTCCAGCACGACTCCCGTTACCTTCATCTGCGCCAGCAAGCCAATCGGCAGCAGGCACATCCAGA
>Ga0265298_10005353_pt1 | contig 16148 bp, 17 predicted proteins | sample AusTroGonzalo_MG_3_FD_193486 | JGI IMG/M metagenome (GOLD analysis project Ga0265298, IMG submission 193486) | Bovine rumen microbial communities from tropical cattle in Woodstock, Queensland, Australia - Gonzalo_01 | ecosystem: Host-associated > Mammals > Digestive system > Stomach > Rumen ... | reverse complement strand
GACGAAGGACCTCAACATGTATTATGATTATCAAAGCAGCACCCTCAACCCCATCAATATCGGCGGCACGCTGGCAAGCACAGCACGCATCGGCGTATATACCGATTGTTCTGTTGGCAACAGCGAAGCCAAGGCATTTACCGACGGTCTGAAGGGCAGGGGCACAAGGGAGAACTTCAACCTCAAAACTTCGCAAGCCATCGTGCTGGTAAACCTTGAAGACGGCGAGATGGCTGTAGCCAAACCTTATACGCTGAGCGTTCCAGATGATGTTGCCGTCAACGAACTCACCGAAGCATCTTCCAACACCTATACCGTGGGCTACGGCGACCATATCACCCTTACCTACGGCGGCAGCGTGCCCTCAGGCTGGAGCGCCCACTATACCGTTCCCAACGGCACCATCACCTATCTGGGTAACGTTGATGCCCAAGGCAGGACCATCGCGTTCACAATGCCTAACGCCAACACCACCATCACAAAGGATAGCGACAAAGATTATACTTTCAATGGTATCACACTCAAGGAAACCTTCTCGGGCAACGCGTCGCAAGGACTGACCGTCGAGAGCGTGAGCCTGACGGAGAGCAACGCTTTACAAGCTATGTCTGCAATTGTTGGTATGGGTGCTATCCCCGTTACCTTTACCCGCACGTTCAAGGCAGGCACACCATCAACATTCTGCTTGCCATTCAGCTTTACTCCTGATGAGACTAATCAGGGCAAGGTGTATAACTTTGGCGGTGTAGAGAACTGGAGAGTACAGATGAACCGATTGAAGCCTGAGAACAGCGAGAGTACAGTAGCCTTTACACCTTATGCCTTTATTCCTGCAATCCCCGAAGGCAAGCAGGCTGGCGACGACGTAGAGATTACCTTTACCGGTACATCTAACATTACGGCTGCCGATATCACCGCCGAGGGTGAGAACCCGCACACCGTGGATCAAGGCAACTGGGCATTCCACGGAACGTATAAGCGAATAGACTGGCAGGAGAGCTACGGCCGCTGGTATGGATTTAATGCAGCTGATGGTGTGTTCTCTCATTGCACAGCCGGGGCTTACTTCCCGGGTCTGCGTTGCTATCTGGTTTACAATACTCCTGCTACAACAAGAGGTGCTAGTGCATCATCGGCCGACGTAGTACCAACAATACTGAAAGTGATGTTTAACGATGGTGACGGAATGACTACTGCCATAGGCACTATCGACACCAATACAGGCAACATGACTATCGACAACGATGGTTGGTACAGCATCGACGGCCGCAAGCTGCCAAGCAAGCCTGCAAATAAGGGACTATATATACACAATGGAAAAAAGATCGTAATACAATAAACAAATATGGAAAAGAAGAAATATCAAAAGCCAACAACACAGATTGTAAAGTTGAACTATGCATCAGCATTATTGGTAGGCAGTACGCCAGACAACTTGCCTGTTGATTGGAATAACGGATAATAAAGAATTGTAGAATAGTAAAAAAATAGTTATGAATCGAAAGAAATACGAAAAGCCAACCATGGCTGTAGTGAAATGTGAGCATAGTGGCTATCTGTTAGTGGGAAGTGGTGATGATCCAACTCCCGGTAGTGGCGGCGAATTCGGCTACATGCCCGGCCAGACTGGCGACATGAACCATTTGGCTTAAGCAGAAGCCAAGGTTGCAAGTTAACCTAAGTATTAACCCAGGGTCCATAGCTTGGAAGGATTTCCTTGCTATGGGCTCTCTTCTTGAAAACTCACCCACACGGCATCAACCATCAATCCATGAAGAGCTGAAAACAAAAATATACTTATCAAACTAAATTTAATTTTACTTATGAAGTTAATAACATATACAAAGAGAGGCTTTATGAAGGCTCTCAAGATGGTGTTTCGTGGTAATATCATTGTCGTTAATGAGTTAAGATGGAAGGGTACTCAGGTTGACCTGATGGAGTTTGCCTATGGATTGTATCTCACGGGTATGTTGGTAGACGCTTATGGACATAAAGCTACGCTGGCTGAGACTACAGACTATGTGTTTAAGATGTTCGGAATGACTCCTCCGCAAAACCCAAGCAGGGTGGTTTCAACCTTGAAACAGCGCATTAAGCCCGAAGAACTTAGCGTGATGTATAAAACTCTTTGCGATTTGTATCAAGGTTGTTTCATAGTAAAAAAATAACTAGTTAGCAAGAGGTTTCTAACCATCAAATATTTGTGTTTGGGCACTGATTGTTGTAACTTTGCAGCGTGATTCATATCACAGAAGTATCAACTATTTTAAACCCAAACAGTATGCAACAGAATTCTATTTATTCTAAATTATTACCGCTGGGCGTCACTTAAAAAGTGGCGCCCTTCTATGGGGTGGTCTTTAAACAGAATTTTAGACTTAAAAAAATAATACTAACCACATCGGTAAAATGAAAGAACTATTTAATCCCGGCATGATGCTGTCGGAACATTTCAAACTGAGCGAGATGCTCGTATCAAGTAAGGCTGCAAACCATAAGCCACAGCCTATACCAAACATTCCACTTAAGTGCCACATAACGGCGCTGCAGAACCTTGCAGTACGTGCCCTTGAGCCATTGCGCCAACAACTGGGGCTGCCTATACAGGTTAACAGCGGCTACCGCTGTGAGCAGGTAAACGCTCTAGTGGGCGGCGTAAAGACATCGCAGCACCTTAAGGGCGAGGCTGCCGACATAACCATTCCGGTTAAGCGACGCCCCTTTGCCCACGGCAGCGATGAACAGGCAGCACGACTGATATTCAGCTATGCCAAGCAGTATGCCGATTACGACCAGCTGATACTGGAGCATAGTGGCAAGTCGTGGTGGGTGCACATAAGCTGTAAAGTAGACTATAGGCGCAATCGTCACCAGGTGTTGACTATTGGAATTTAAAAATGTAATAATGTAAAAATTATGGCTTACGGATTATACGGATTATTTTATGAACTATGAAGAATAAGGGGTTTGTTAAGTTATATCGTAGCATGCTATCGAAGCCTGAAATGACCGACCTTGTTGCAGAACAGGGTGCGGTGGGCTTCGGTGTGTATCTGATGATTATACTATATCTATCGCAGTGTGATGACTTCGAGGGTGCTTACACCAACGGGCAGTTGCAGATGATTGCCGATCAGGCTCGCAAATCCAGAAAGTATGTAAAGCATATTATCGAGGATTATGGATTGTTCGAGATTGATGGACGACGCTTTCATGAATCAATCATCAATCAATATTCACATGCGCAGAGAAATATGAACGCACGCGAAGATGTAGATGTAGATATAGAAAAAGATAATAAAAAGTGCGTGCGCCGTAAAGGCACGCACTCAGAGTTTGAAATCGTGCGCGAGGGCCGGCGATACGCCTCACACGGACAACCGCTGCCTGCCGATGCACCGCCACAGCACCGACGTAATGACATGTACAGCTATCTGCGACACGACTGGGTGCCGGTAGACGAGTTCGACAAGGATGCTGAGATGATAGTGTTTCACCAACTTTTTGATAACAAAAACGTATGATAGAGATAGACGGAAAATATTTTTTGCTTGAGGATACCGACCTGAAAGACGGACACAAGGTGAAGCGGGAAAAAGACAACAGGAACGTGTGGCGATGCCGTTGTCCGCGATGCAGCGACAGCCGGCAGCTTGAACACCGCAAGCAGCAATGTATGGCAGTATATCCCGACGAGGGTTGGGCCTACTGTCACAACTGCGGCAATTGGTTCTGGACAAAGGAATATTACGACAAGGAGATAGCCCCCAAGCGCGGCCGCAAAAACACAAACGTCGCCGAGAAGACTATCGATCTGAGTCAGCTACGCGATGACTACCCGCAGGAGCTGATAGACTATTTTGAAAAAGAGCGCAAGCTGTCTGTTGACATGGTGCGCCGCATGGGCATAAAATGGATTCCGCGAACCATCGACGGCAAGCAGGAGATAATGATTGCCTATCCCACCTTCGACGGAGCCAAGTGCATAAACGTACACTACCGCGCCCTGCACAAAGAAAACGGTTTCTCGCAGGAAACAGGCTGCGATCCTATACCCTGGAACGTAAACTCGGTGGTGGGTCACGACACAATGATAATAACCGAGGGGCGCAACGATGCCCTGGCATGCATACAGGCTGGCTACGAGGCGGTGATATCGCTGGGCAACGGCGCAAAGTCGCGCACCGATCTATTCGACGGATTCCGCCACACGCTGTTTGCACAGGTAAAGACGGTGATAATAGCCGTTGACAACGACGATGCCGGCGATGCTGCCCGCGACAACCTGCTGAAGTACTTTGGTGCAGCACGATGCCGTGTGGTGCAGTGGCGCAACTGCAAGGATGCCAACGACATGCTGAAGCTGGGCGGTGTGGAGGCCGTGCGAGCCTGCATCGAGGCTGCCGAGGAATCACCCATTCCTGGCTATGTGCCAACAGAGGAATGGCAGACGGGCGTGCGATGGTACTACGAGCAGGGCGGCATTCCCAACGGACTTACCATCGACCTTGAGCAGCTGGCATCGCTCGAGAAACTGGAGAAGGGATATTTCGGCGTAACATCAGGATTCCCAGGCAGTGGCAAGAGCACTTTCACGTTGTTTAAATGTCTGTCGATGGCGGTAGAGCATAGTTGGCGCATCTGTCTCTACTCGCCCGAGAAGTTCCCCTATAAGCTGCTGTTTCACGAGCTGGCCACCATGCTGATAGGTCGAAGGCTTACACTCGAGCAGGTTGACGAGGGCACATTCTGTCAGGCCATGGAGTTTCTGCGTAATCACTTCTACATCATCGACGCCAACCGCTGTAAGGGCATCGACGATATTCTGGAGGCGGCACGGCAGATAGGCATGCGATACCAGATCGACATGACCGTTATCGATCCTGCCAACTGGGTTGACCAGACGCAGGCCAGGGGTGGCGATCCGCTGGAACGTGCCAACTACGTTATCGGTCAGGTGGTTGACTTTGCACAGGTTGAGAACCAGCTTACGTGGATGGTGGCTCATCCGCGAAAGCCACCGCTGATGAAGGATGGCAAGGCTTATGTGCCCGAGATGTGGGACATCGCCGGCACCAGCGACTATGCCAACAAGGCAACATGGGTGGAGATAATAGAGCGTGACTTTGCTCAGGAGCGCACCATCATCCACATCAAGAAGGTGCGATTTGGACATTTAGGCAAAGTAGGAGAGTGTTGTGTGCGTATGGATGACGAGAATCACCGCTTTGTGGGTTACAACGAGGTGAAAGCCAACGGCGGTGTGGTGCAGTACAAGTTCCAAACCTCCGACAAGTCCAACTGGCTAATATCCAAAGCTATTCAACAAACCATTAATTGGTGATTATATAAAATGAATGAATCAGAAGAAAAAATGCAATGCATGAAATGCGGTGAGTGGCTGCCGCGATCGAAATTAGAACTTATGAAGACGGGCACGCGCCGCCGCGTGTGTAACCATTGCAAGTGGCTATACTACGTCAAGCCCGCCCGCGAGCGCCGCATCCTTCGCGAGCTGGAGCTGCGGCACACTAAGTCACCGCTGGAACAAAAGCATAGCTTTCGCCTATCGAAACCATAGCTTTCACACCTCAAAAGCATAGCTTTTATCATACGAAAGCTATGCTTTTATAATTATCTGTCCTTTTCTTTTGCGCCGAAAGAAAAGGACAGATTGGGGTTTAAGGGGGTATCCCCTTATCATTTTGGCTAACTGCAAGTAGTTGAAAAACTTGTTTTCGGCTTAAAAATGTTGTACCTTTGCCGATGCAAACAAGAATTTGCTGCAAGGCGGGAAAGACCTGACCTGAAGTAGTAATTAACGCAGTAGGGACGCGAGTCCCGAGTAAAAAAGAAAGGAGGAGATTATGGCAGTTTTGTATCGATTAGCACAGAACAAAATGTCTAAGTCGGCTGCTTATGGCAAATGGTTTGCTCAGGCAGTAATGACCGGCACTATCGACACCGACGCACTGGCCGAAATCATGCAGCGAAACTGTACCGTTAAGAAGAGCGATATTCTGGCGGTTATCAGCGAGCTCATCGAGACCATGCAGGATCAGCTGCAGAACTCAAAACGCATTAAGCTGAATGGCTTCGGAGCCTTTAAGCTTGGCATTGAGAACGAAGTAGGTGGAGCCGCTACAGCAGCCGAGTTCAGCGCCAGCAAGAACATCAAGGGTCTGCACGTGCTTTTCCAGCCTGAGGTAAAGACCGACACAACCGGTCAGCGCCGCAAGACATTCGTAACAGGATGTACTGTGCAGGAGGCACCAAAGAACGATGTAGACACTGCAAAGCCTGCTAACGGCTCAGATTCTGGTAACAGCGGTAGTCAGACAGGCAACAGCAACGTTCCATCGGGTGACGTCCCTGGTGAGGGAGATTAAGCGTTTGGGGCTTTGCCCCAACGCTTAAAATTTAAAAATTTAAAAATTTAAAAATTAAAGAGAAAGGAGGAATGATGATGAGGAACTGGAGGACGGTCGTGAAGATCGTAGTGGCAGTGCTATCGGCGTTGTTAGGCGCGGTGGGAGCAACTGCCGCAGGGGGCCAAATTTAGGCCCCCTTTTTTCGTTAACTCTCCCCTTCACCCTATAAGACTTGGGATAAATTCAAAAAAAAGTACTTATAATGCATTATTATTTTTAAAAAAAGTTTGTATGAAATGATATTATTATTATATTTGCAGCGTAAAATTTTAGTATATATACATTATGAATAAGTATGTTATCATTTTACTATCGTGTTTCTTGTGCTTCTGCAGTTGTAGCAAGGACGATGATATTAATATAGATGACTTTGTTATTCCTACGGAAACAAACGTCCCCTGGACTAATATTATGGTACCCATAGAACTTAGAGGTGAGAGCGATATCCCCGAGCCAATTATAAGTTGTTTCAATCAATTGAAAGAGGAATCATTTCCCACAATGATGTTTGAGGGCACAAATGCCAGTGATACTGTTTATTTGATTCATAATCAGATATATGGTACGCCAAATCGTGTTTTTGATCCCGAGGGGAACGTTATTAGATATGAATTCTGGCCGTATTTTGCTGTAGAATGGAATTGGATTTGTATCTATGTTTATTATCCCGATAGATACAAAGAATTTTATCTTCGATATAATTAGTTTATAAGTTGTTTAGTATTTCAGTATTAATTAAATAATGCGATTATCATGAAAAAAATATTTATTCTCATCATTCTTGTTTTCTATTGTTCTTTTAATTATGCACAAGAAACAAAATCCAATATTATAGTAAATCCTAATTGGAAACAATACAAAGAAATTCCAAAACGAATTGCTGCATTACAAATAAAAGATGAAGTGATTGACACGATATCAACAGCATCATTATTTGAAGAATGCATTAATTTCCCATATCTTATTGATTTCTTGTTCTACGGTGCAAATCAAGATGCGTTTCTCAAGATGGAATCCGAGTTTAATGGATTCAAGGAATTATTAAATAGAGAAGATTTGCCAAAAATATTAATATCCAATAGTTCCAAATTTCCAGATATAGTAAATAGTATAAAGACGAAAAACGATACTATTAAAGGAAAACAATCGTTAAAATACTTAATTTTTCAATATTTATTAATCCAAAAGGGAGTTATTGACAAATTTAACAAGGAGCAACTATATAACATCGTTAAGAGACAAATAGACAATAATAATCTGGTTATCAGCAATCCGAATATATTTAGCAATATGCATTATACACCTATTAATACTTTCTACTCAAATGAAAAAGTAAAAGATATTATTAGTTTGTATCACTTAGGTGGAATTCAAGGTAATCATAAATCTAACGATATTTATCAATACGATTATACTCTTATATCTACTCCATTTGGTTCTTCTGTTGCTGCAGGCGTTCTTACTGGAAATGACTTGAATAGTAATGATTTTGCATATTATTTAAGTGAATTAAGTCTCTATCCGTCTGCAACTCTTGTTGGATATCCAACTGCTAGTTATAATTGCCATGGGTATGCCTGGCATATGGTAGAGGGAGGGAATACCGTTGAAATAGACTTCTATTCTGCGCTTGCATATACAGAAGATGAAAGCTATATTGAAGTGCCAGAATCTTTAAGTACAAAAGTTGTCTATAGTGGTGATCATACCGCTGTAAGAGCTAGCAGTACAGAATATATTTCAAAGTGGGGACATGGATGTTTAGTAAGACATTCTCCTACCGATGTTCCTCCTGGTTATGGTACTCCAGCCCATTATTATAAACGTGCTATCATGCCATCGGTAACCGGGCCAAGTGCTTATTGTTTTAATGCTACATACACATTAAACAATAAACCCGCTCATGCATCGTTGACATGGACAACTACATGTGAATCCACAATAAATAATTATAGTGACTCTTTTGTAGAAGTTTCTAAGAATGTTAACGGAATTGGTAGAGTTGTTGCAAGTTTAACACTTAATAATGGAACTGTTTTGAATGTTCCTAAAGACAATATCGCGGTTGGTAATCCTTCCATAGCACTCCAAGGATTTCCATACGATGCATATGGTAATATTGACCAGTGGACGGCAAATACTAACCAAAATACTTTTGTTGTTGATTCGGTTGTTGACAATGCCTATAATCGTTATGAAACTTACTTATACGATCCATCGAATAATCTTTTATGGCATGGAACAAATCTTTATAATGGATTTGGCATACCATATAGCATGACAGCGGGATGGCATAAATTTATGATAAAAGGTATTGGCAATTGTGGTAACTCGGGGTGGTGGACTACATATATTCAGGTTGTTAATTCTGGTATGAAATCATTTTTTACTCTTAATTACACCCCATCATCAGAGAGTGTTACTATTACAATAACAGGGGATAGTTATTCAGAGGGAACAAACACAAAACAATCTGGAAATCACAATTACAATATTCAATTATGGAGTGATTCCAAATTAATTCAAGATTTTAAGACGAGTAATCGGACATATACTATGAATCTTTCCGGAATGAAGAATGGAATATATGTTGTTAGAGTTCTTGTAGATGCTAATGTTTACTCTCAGAAGTTTATAAAAGATTGAGCAAGTTCTTATAGATAAGTAGTAATCGACATATTCTTAATTAGACATACATTATAAAGCATAGCTTTCATCATGCGAAAGCTATGCTTTTTTTATGCAATACATGGCGCGCCCCGTCCCGATGTCATTGCGACCACCCCCCCCCTTGTCATTTCGAGCGTAGTCGAGCGCTCGGCTTTGCCGCTTGGCTCTGCCAAGAAATCTCATAAACGAGTCTGAAAGACTCGACTATCGTGGAGAGGTATCTCCTTCGGAGATTCAAGAGATTTCTCCATGCGCTTACGCTTAGTCGAAATGACAAGTGAGGGGAGAGGTGGTTGCGATGACAAAGTGGGAATGTGGTTGCAATGACAAAGAGGGTAGTAAACTTTTTAAATTAGAAAGGAGGAGAGATGAGGAATTGGAAGACGATTGTGAAGATCGTAGTGGCAGTGCTCACGGCCTTGTTAGGCGCGGCGGGAGCAACTGCATCAGGGGTACAATAGCGTGCCCCTGTTTTTTTATGCCATTTTTATTTTGTATTCTTATGAGTTATTTGTAACTTTGCCGGCGAATTGGCAAATCAACTGCATGGAACAAAGTAAACTACAACAACATCTGTTTGGACTGCTTAGAACGGCTTTTTGTGGCGAGACCTTTACAGGCATGCCCACAGCCGAGGAATGGGCAGAGCTATATACGGCGGTGCGCAGGCAGTCGCTGATAGGTGTGGTGTATGCTGTGATAGAGAAACTGCCGAAAGAACAGCAGCCGCCTATGCAGATAACGATGCAGTGGATGGGCGAGGCTGAGGCTGTGCGCGGACTGAACAAGTTGCAGAATGCCGAGGCTGCAAGGCTTACAAAGCTCTTTGGCGACATGGGGCGGCGCACGGCGATACTTAAAGGTCAGGCCAATGCCATGTTGTATCCCGACAGATTTACACGTCAGCCAGGCGACATCGACATCTGGGTGGAGGGCGGTCGCGACAGTGTGCTGGCTCTGCTAGAGAAAGCGGGCTTTGAAATGGGCGATGCCGCTGAGACATCATACCACCATGTGCATCTGCCGCCAAACGAGAATGGAGTAACGGTAGAGGTGCACTTCCGTCCGTCGTCGGGCAACTTCAATCCCATAACAAACAAGAGGCTGCAAGCGTGGTTGGAGCGCGAGATAGGTAACACCGTTGCAGGTCACTTTAACGTGCTGTCGATGCAGTTTGCGCTGGTTATGCAGCTATCGCACATACAGCGCCACTTCTTTGCCGGCGGCATCGGCTTGCGACAGATATGCGACTACCTGATGCTGCTGCGTAACGCCACAAAGGATGATCGCCAGGCTGTGGCCGACAAGCTGAAGGCCTTCGGACTGCGACATACGGCCGGGGCGCTGATGTGGGTGCTGGCTCAGGTGCTGCACTTAGAGCCCGAGTTGATGCTCTGTGAGCCCGACGCCTATCGCGGCGAATGGATGATAAACGAGATAATGGAGGGTGGCAACTTCGGCCGATACGCTCAGCGACAACAGTACAAGGTGGTGCGCCGAGTGATAGAGTCGAAACGTAACCGACTGCAGCTAATGCGCTTTGACTTCTGGGAGATATTCTGGGGGGAGCTGAACTACTGGAAGGCCGTGGTAAGAACGCTGCCTAAACGCATAAGATACAGAACACTTTCGTTAAAAGACATACCCAAATGACAGAGACAAGACATTACACCGTGGCTGGACATACATTCAGCGTAACTGCCGGGGCCGATTGCTTCGGGCTGATGGGCAATTATGGGGTGTTTGAGAGTGGCGATGTGACCGGTGAGGCGGTGTTTACGATTGACATAGCCGATGGCGACAGGCCGGAATATACTGAGGAATTCAGGCAGGAGGAAGATGGGCAGATAATCGTATGTGGTTATTCGCCTGAACGAGAGGCGGTGTTTGAGTTTGTGTGGGGTGGTGAGACGACTGGCTGGCTGATAGCTGCAAGTGGGTATCACAACGCTACACTGGTGATGGCGGGCGAGAGATATAAGAAACTGGCCATCGACAATGCTCTGATGGTGATGTTTGCACTGGCCACTGCCGATAAGGGCACGGTGCTGTTTCATGCTGCCGTGGTTAGTCACAAGGGCAAGGGATATATGTTCCTGGGGCCCAGTGGCACGGGCAAGAGCACGCATGCACGGCTGTGGCTTGAGCATATAGAGGGAACGGAACTGGTTAACGACGATAATCCCGTGGTGCGCGATGGGGTGGTGTATGGATCGCCTTGGAGCGGAAAGACGCCTTGCTATCGTAATGTGAGTTATCCACTGGGCGGGATTGTACTGCTTAGTCAGGCTCCGTATAACAAGATAAGCATACTAAAGGGTCTGCAGGCGTACGTGGCGCTGGTGGCAAGCATAAGCGGAAAACGCTGGGACAGCAGCATAGCCGACGGTCTGCATGATACCGAGAACAAGCTGGCAACCGAGGTGCCGATGTGGCAGTTGGAGTGCCTACCTGACAGGGCAGCAGCGGAGCTGTGCCAATCTACAATTGAAGAGGTATGATTACTGATAGGATGATAATAGAAGAGGCGGTGAGGCTGGTGAGCGAGGGCGTGAGCGTTACGCTGCCGGTAGACGGGCGGAGCATGCTGCCGTTTATTGTGGGCGGACGTGAGAGCGTGATACTGCAACAGCCTGCTGAGCTTAAGGTGGGCGACGTGGTGCTGGCTTTGGCTGGCGGTCGCTATGTGGTACACCGCATCATCAGTATCAACGGCGATAACATTACGCTTATGGGCGATGGTAATCTGGTGGGCACCGAGAGCTGTACCGTGGCCGACGTGAAGGCTAAGGCAACGCACGTGGTTGATGCGCACGAACAGATGCACTACCTCTATACTCCAATGCGCCGATTGGGTGCGAAGGTGTGGTGGAAGATGAGGGCGGTAAGACGGTACTTACTGTACCTTGTAAAGGTGAAAAAGTGAGAAGGTGAGAAAATGAGAAATATGAGACTGAAGACTGGATTTGTGCTGCGACAGGTGTGCGGCGAGAATGTGATAGTAGGTGAGGGCTTGGGGGCCATTAACTTCGGTAAGATGCTGGCTCTTAACGAGACGGCTGCCTGGCTGTGGCAACAGGCCAAGGAGCAGGGTGATTTCACCATCGAGAGCCTCACCGATGCTCTGTGCGAGGAATATGATGTATCACCCAGCGAGGCCAAGGCCGATGTCGCTGGTATCATCGAACAGTGGAGTGAAGTAGGAGTAATCGAGCGTTAGGAGAGGTTATTACCCTCCCTTGTCATTTCGAGCGTAGTCGAGAAATCTCATTAAACGAGTCTGGAAGACTCGACCATCGCGGAGGTATCTCCTTCGGAGATTCAAGAGATTTCTCCACGCGCTTCGCTTGGTCGAAATGACAAGGGTGAGGGGTGGTCGAAATGACAAAAAGGGAAGTGAATTTAATCCGTATAATCCGTATCGCTCGGCTATGCCGCTTTTACAAAGGCGGAACGCCGACTAAAAGAATCCGTAGGTAAGTTATGAACTACATCGTTTGGTTTTGGCACAACTCGCGCGGGATACGTTGGAACACCGCTGTGCGAATAGTATCGGGCGTTATGCAAGTGGCGCTCGGGTTGCTTATGGTGTGGCTCAGTCGTAAGTTTATCGATGAGACCATACGTACCGGCACGGCTAACGAGGTGCTGCAGATGGTGGCATGTCTGGTGGCAACAGTTGTGGGCGGCGTGCTGCTGCGACAGCTGGGCTACTGGCTCACAACAACAGCCGACGTGCATCTTACCAACACCCTGCGACTGCGAATATTTAGCAGTTTGTTCCGTAGGCAGCTTTACACCGAGAGTCAGCTGCATTCGGGCGATGTTAGTTCGCGTCTGGCCAAGGATATAGAGACCGTTAGCACTACGGCTACCGACACCCTGCCACAGATGGTGATAACCATGATGCAGCTTACGGGTGCCTTCCTGCTTATGCGATGGTTCGATGCAAGGTTGGCGTGGGCGCTGCTGTTGCTTACGCCGCTGGCCATAGTATTCGGCAAGCTGATAGCCCGCCGACTGCGCCAGATGACGATGGACATTAGGCAGGATGAGAGTCGCATACAGATGCAGGTGCAGGAGGGTATGGAGCATAATGCCGTGCTGAGGTCGCTGGGCAGCGAGCAGTGGGTTACCGACAGACTCGACAGCATGCAGCAGCGACTGCGCAGCAACGTTATGCGACGACTGAAGTTTACGGTTGTTATGCGCCTGATAATGGGATGTGTGTTCGGCTTAGGATATATGTTGGCCTTTGTGTGGGGCGGACTGCAGTTGCGCAATGGTGCCATAACGTTTGGTGTTATGACATCGTTCCTGCAGTTGGTGGGAATGATTCAGCACCCAATACTGCAGCTGCTTAACATGGTGCCCACGGTGATACACACCACCGCCAGCGTCGATCGCCTGGAGGAGCTTTCTGTTGAAAAAGTTCTTCCCAAGAAGAAAAACTCTTATCAACATAAAACCATTCGTTTTGATGATGTCAGCTTCCGCTACGCCTCGGGCGATCGCGAGATACTATCGCACTTCAGCCACGAGTTCAAGTCAGGCTCTAAGACCGCTATCATGGGCGAGACGGGCATAGGAAAGACAACGCTGTTCCGACTGATACTTGGCTTTATTGAGCCTATTGGCGGACGTGTGGAGGTTGGGGGCGAGCCTTGCTTTGTGCCTCAGGGAAACACGCTGATGAGCGGCACCATACGTTACAACCTGCAGCTGGCCAAGCCCGATGCCACCGACGACGAGATGCAGCAGGCGCTGCACACGGCATGTGCCGAGTTTGTGAACGAGCTGCCCGACGGCATTGACACCGAACTGGGTGAACGCGGTGGCGGACTGAGTGAGGGGCAGGCGCAGCGCATAGCCATAGCGCGCGGACTGTTACACCCCGGCGACATAATGCTGCTCGACGAGATTAGCAGCTCGCTGGATGAGCCCACCGAGCGTGAGCTGTATCGCAGGCTGTTTGCTAATCATCCGGATACCACAATGATTTTTATCACTCATCGTCCAACGGTTAGTGAGCTGTGCGATGAGATAGTAAGAATAAAATAAACAGGAAGTTATATCAGGGCCTATCGATGATGACGGTAGGCGTATCGTGATGGTGGCCTACTACGTAGAACACCTTGTCGGTCTTGTAACGATACAGGCCTGACAGGGTGGTGGCTATAAGCTCGTAGCTCTTGCCTATCTCAAGCTGGTTGATGGTGAGCAGCTCGTTATAACTGTTAGTGTCGGTAGACTTGAACTCGTAGAACACGCTATCGGGGATGAGCACCGTCTGGGGATCGTCAACATTAAGCGGCATGGTGAATGAGCCTATTGCCGAGTTGATGCCCGAGAAGATGTAATGAACAGTGCGGCCGCAGTATGTGCGCAGAAGCTCGAAGCTTGTGGTAAGGCAGCACACATCGTAGATCATAAGGCAGCGCAGGTCGGGCCACAGCTTGGTGATGAGCTGGGTGCCTATATGGTGTTCCTCCATCACAAGGCGTATGGCGTTTGCTCTCTCGGCATCGGGCTTTACGTAGCTGTTGCCCTGCTCAATCTCGTTGGTTAGTCGGGGCCAGTGCTTCTCTATGTATCGCAGCAGGTCGATCATCTCCTGGTAGTGGTCGCAGATGGCGAGCGAGATGTTTTGCTGGCTCAGCGCATAGAGGGCGCGGATGTAATGTATGTCGTTCTGGCCTGCAGAGCTGGCAATGTCGATGGGGATGACGTAAACCTGATTGTTGTCGAACTCGCGCTTTACTAACTGGCGGCCAAGCAGGTTGCCCACGTGTACGCCCGACTTGAGTGTCTCGAGGTGATTATCAACAAGGTTAAGCGTCATTCCGCCTGTAAGCAATCCCTCGTTACCGGCAATGTAGAAGGCAGCACAGAAGTTGTAGTCGTAGAACGTCTGTACGCCCCATCGTGACTGTGGCAGCCTCTTATAGCCATCGAGCACCGACAGATGCTCGGTGAGATAGGCAGTAAGCACATTGCGCTCGCCATCGGCTATGCGTTCCAGGTACTGATGATAGTCATCGTAGGTGGAAATGGGCACCCGTTGGCGGAACTCGCTGATGTTGCTTATCTTGTCGAAACCGTGTGCCCGCCCGAATACAGTGTTTGCATTCTCGCGTGCAATCCTAAGCACCAGTTCCTCCTGGCATCCCATAGGGTCGTAGCTTATGTCATCGAGACGGTTCCTTACAATTTGTCCATCGGTCCATCTTGCCTCGTTAACGATTTTGATTGTTTTCTCGTCCATTGTTTTAAATTAGTAGTGATGGTATTATGCCGCAAAGGTAGGAAAAAGTTTGGAAAAAACAAAGAAAAATGCCGGAAAGTTGAAAAGATGTTGTACCTTTGCACCGTTTTTTGGATGAAATATCAAAATAATAATGGACAGAAGATACTTATTAACTATAATATTCACAGCCATAACGGCCTTGTTTTTTACAGATTGCGGGAGGAAGGATAATAAGAACCTGAGCAATATTCCTGAGAAGATGATACGTACTCGCGGCGACAGTATTGCACTTGCCGTGAGATTTACAGGCGACTTTGAGCGATTTCTTGCCGTTACCGACAGTCTGGCCGATGCTGGCGAGCTGTCGCAGGTGCGTGCCGACGGATATCGCGGCGTGGCATATTTCCAGATGGGGCAGATAGACAAGTGCATAGAGTGCCTGCGTAGCGCCATAGCATCCGACAATCCGCCTGCCGAAGACTTCTGGGAGTACATGCATGCCGGTGCAAACCTGGTTATCATACTGAACAGTCAGCGTAACTACGATATGGCCATGCGTACCGCACTGCGACTTATCGACCACATGAAGCAGGTGGACAGTCCGCAGAAGGGTATCGAGCTGCAGACACTGTACCTGTGCCTTGGCGACACGCAGATGATGCTGGAACGCACCGACGATGCCGTAGAAAGCTACAACGAGGCCTACCAGTGGGTGCTGCGCACGCATAACAACGATACAGGCAGACCGCTGGCTGCAAGCTTCGAGACGTTGGAGAACATTGCCGTAACGCATATAA
>Ga0265298_10005350_pt1 | contig 16155 bp, 16 predicted proteins | sample AusTroGonzalo_MG_3_FD_193486 | JGI IMG/M metagenome (GOLD analysis project Ga0265298, IMG submission 193486) | Bovine rumen microbial communities from tropical cattle in Woodstock, Queensland, Australia - Gonzalo_01 | ecosystem: Host-associated > Mammals > Digestive system > Stomach > Rumen ... | reverse complement strand
CATCGCCGACCAGGATCAGGCGGGTGCCCGGCTCGATGGCCCGGAGCAGGGCGCGCATGAGCGGAAGATCAATCATGGAGGTTTCATCAGCGATCACACAGTCTGCCTCAATGGGATTGTCCTCATTTCGGGAGAAAACACCCTCATCTCCGCCGTATTCGAGCAGGCGGTGAATCGTACGGGCCTCAGTCCCGGTTGCCTCGGTCATCCGTTTGGCGGCACGGCCGGTCGGCGCGCACAGAACGGTCTGATTATCGGGAGAGAGAAGCTCCAGGATGCAGTTAATGATTGTGGTTTTGCCGGTGCCCGGACCGCCGGTGATGACAAAGACCCCGTTTTCCAAAGCACCGCGGATTGCCTGCCGCTGGGTCTGGGAGAAGGTGATGCCGTGTACCTTTTCAAAGGCTGAAATTGCCCGGAGCGCGCCGGCAAATTTGTCCGGCCGGATGGCAGTCATCAGTTCCCGGAGGCGCAGGGCCACCTCCTGCTCCGCCCGCCAGTAGAAAGGCAGGTAAATCCGGCGGCTTTCCGTTCCGTCATCCATCTCACCTTTCAGGGCACCGGAAACCAGCAGGGCACGAAGCGCCTGCTGACACAAATCAGGCGAAACCTGCAGCATGGAGGCGGTGGATGCGCACAGTTCCTTTTCCGGCAGATATACATGACCGGAGGCGGAAGCTGCGTCACGCAGGATGTATTTCATGGCGCAGCGGATCCGGCTGTCACTTTCCGGCGGGATGCCGAGGGAAAGACCGATGCGGTCCGCCGTTTTGAAGCCGACACCCTCCAGATCGTCGCAGAGGCGATAGGGATCTTCACGGACAATCTCCGGAGTTCGATCCCCATAGAATTTGCTGATTTTGACCGCGAGCGCCGGGGAGATCCCGTAGGACTGGAGAAACACGATGGCCCGGCGGGCGCTCTGCTGCTCCAGAAAACTCTCGGCAATCATGGCGGCACGTTTTTTGCCGATGCCTTTCACTTCGGTCAGGCGTTCAGGATGTTCGGAAAGGATGGTAAGGGTTTCTTCCCCGAAAGCTTCGACAATAAGGGTTGCGGTGGAAGGGCCGACCCCATGGATCAGCCCGCTGCCGAGGTACCGCTCGATCCCGAGAAGGGTGGTGGGAACCTTCAGCTCACAGGCGCGGCAGCTGAACTGACGCCCGTAGGTCCGGTGCTCAATCCATTCACCGGAGAAGACAGCTTGCTCCCCGGAAGAAAGCTCCGGCAGGGAACCGACAACCGTCAGTTCGCTGCGGCCGGAGCGAACGGTCACAACGGACCAGCCGTTTTCCGGATTTCGGAAAACGGTACCGAGGATCGTTGCTTCAAGCTGCTCCATGTTCCCTCCGATGGCTGATGAATGCCTTATTTTATCACAGAAAACGGGGATTGTCATTACTGCCGGGGTTTGGTATAATATCCATAAATGCACGGAAACAAAGGGGAGTGGCGGAAATGGATATGATGAAGACCCTGCTGATCTACCTGTCGGCAACGATGGCGCTTGCCGTACAAAGCACGTCAGCACCGAAGGAACCGCCTACTCCCGCACCGGAAAGCACAGCGATCGTGGAAACCGTCGCTCCGGGCGGAGAAGAGAACGGAACGACGGACATTACAGCGGCCCTTGCGGACACACCCGCGCCGACAGCCACCGCGACCGCAAAACCGACGCCTGTGCCGGTGCCGACCATTACGCCTAACCTGAAAGGGTATCACAACCTGGGAATGGGCGCGAAGGGCAAGGATGTCAAAAAGCTGCAGGAAAAACTGGTCGAATTGAAGTATCTTCCTGAAGACGGTGCAGACGGAGCCTACGGCCGGCAGACCTATAACGCAGTCAAAAAGTTCCAGTACTATAACGGGCTAAAGCAGGACGGTGTCGCCGGCCGCGCCACACAGACGAATTTGTTTGAGAATCCGGATATCGTACCGAATCCCGAAGCGAAGGAAGAAACCCCGACGCCGGAAATAACGCCGAAGCCGGAAACGGCGGAAACAGAGGAAGGCGAAACCGCCGGACAGGGTACGGCACCGGAGGAAGAGGAGTCGGCCCTGACGGCTGTCCCGCCGGACCTGCTGGACAAATATATGAATACCGGGGAAGCCGAAAAGACCGGTGCGAAAGAAGAACCTACCGAGAAAGTAACAGAGAAACTCACAGAGAAACCCACAGAGAAACCGACCGAGAAACCCACGGAAAAACCCACGGAAAAGCCGACAGAAAAACCTACCGGGAAACCGACAGAAGAACCTAAGGAAAACGAGGAAGACACAAACAAAACGGCCGAAGGACAAAAGAAAGTAACAGCCGGAAAGTCTGCCGAAGAACCGACAGCGGAGCCCGAGGAAGAACCGGATGAAATCGTGGAGAACGTTGATCTGGACGCTGAAGTATATGATGCCATTATCGGTTCCGTGGCGCTGAACGAGAGCAACGGTCCGCTGGAATTCATCGCGACGGAAGACGGCGTTCCGGTGACAGCCAGGCCGAGACTGATGCAGAACGGCGCAAAGATCCGGGTGAGCCTGGATGATCTGTGCCAGTGCGTGGAAGGCTGGCAGCTGACCGACGAAGGCGTCGGAACGATTGTGCTGGAAGCAGCCGGTTATACCCTTGCGATCTACAATGAAGAGAGCGGGTACTCTGCTTCCGTGGATGGAACCGAAATTGAGATGAAAGACGATGACCTGGATTTTTCAAACGAAGGACATTTTATCAATGCTGAGTTCCTTGCGAAGGCGCTGAATGGCGAGGCTGTCTGGGAACCGGAAGAAAGTACGCTGATGCTGAGAATCCGGGATAAGGTGGAGGGAAATTCAGACTGATTGGTCAGAATATAACCGGATTACGTATTGAAAATGATATTGGAATCCTGTATGATCTGCATCTGATGTCCGGAACGTCCGGGCAGGAAATAAAAAACAAGGAGGTGCTTTGCCGTGAAGTCTGTTATGATCCGACTGAGCCTTGTGGAGAATGTCAATAAGTTTGTGAATATTGTAGCGCGCTATCCGTTTGAAATGGATCTGCGGGCAGGGCGCCACGTGGTGGATGCCAAATCGATTCTGGGCATTTTTTCACTGGATTTGAGCAAACCGATTGCACTGGAGATTTACGGGGATGATTGCGAAGAACTTCTGAATGATATTTCTCCTTTCATTGCAGAAGAAGAGTAATAAGGGAGACCTTCGGCTACATGAAGGTAAGGAATAAGAAGAGGGCTTTCCGAGTGCCCCGGACCTTCGGATGCCTGCCGTTTTTCGGCAGGTTTTTTTGTTGGAAAATAAAAATCCGAACGATAGATGAGAAAATGCTTTCAATCATTCGTGTTTTGTGATAAAATATCCGACTAAGGGGCATCCCCCGAACGATCCGCTGATCAGGCAGAATCAAGGAGATATGAGACATGGACAGGATCCGCCGGAATGAACGTATGACCGCAATGATGAAGCTTTTATCGGGTACGCCGAACAGAATCTTTACACTCAGCAGCTTTTGTGAGATGTTCGGTTCTGCCAAATCGACCATGAGTGAGGATGTCGATCTGCTGCAGCAGGTGACGAAAGCGTTTGACCTGGGTGAAGTGGATACGGTGACCGGTGCTGCAGGCGGCGTGCGTTACCGGCCGACGGTGAGTCGGGCAAAGGCCAGGGCATATATCGAGGAATTATGCGGAAAGCTGAGCGGCAGTGAAAGGGTTCTGCCCGGGGATTTTCTGTATTACAGCGATATTCTCAGTACGCCGGAGATCGTGAACCGGATGGGAGAAATTATTGCAACAGAATATTATGCGACGGAACCGGATTTTGTTTTGACCATGGAGACCAAGGGAATTCCGGTGGCATTTGCCACAGCCAATGCGCTCGGGGTGCCGCTGGTGATTGCCAGGCATTTTTCCCGGGTGTATGAAGGTTCGGCGGTGAATATCAATTATGTTTCAGGAAGCGGTAATATCGAAACCATGAGCTTAAGCCGCAGGGCGGTGAAAGATAACCAGCGGGCGCTGATCGTTGATGATTTCCTGAAAGGCGGCGGTACGGCACGGGGCATGGTGGAACTGATGAGGGAATTTAATGTCAGCGTGGCCGGGATGGCATTTGTCATGGCGACGGCCGCTCCCGAAAAGAAGAGAGTTACGGGAGAAAAGGCGCTTATGACGTTGGAGATCATCGCGGGGGAACCGACAAAGGCAATTGTAAAACCGGCTGAATGGCTTAAGTAAGGGGGGCTTTTCGATTGCCCCCTTGAACCCCTTCGGTTGCATTATCATGAAAGATCATGATATAATCTAATGTTGAGATTTCGCGGCTTCAGCCGCGACCAGGGCTTTCCGAGTGCCCAGGGCTGCCGCCCGTTCCTTACTGAAAACGGGCACACCGGCCCGTTTTCCGGGCGTGCGGAACCCCTGGACCTTCGGGGAAATGGAGGGGAAAGCGTGTACGACATGCAGCCGCCGCAGCCGGTTCAGATGCCGCCGCAGCCGGAGAACAAGCGGATGAGCGTTCCGCAGATTATGCTGATCGTACTGGTGCTGGGTTTTGCCGCCTGGTATCTTGTGACGACGCTGACCCCTCAGGCAGCACCCTATGCCACGATTACGGCGGGAGTGATGGGCGCCCGGTATGAGGGGGACTGCCTCATCGTGCGGGATGAGACGCCTTTTGACGCCGAAGGCGTGACCAGTGTTGACTATATTGCGGAAGAAGGAAGCTGGGTTACGCGGGGAACCACGATCTGCAACGTTTACTCATCGGGTTTCAGTACGAGAGAGATGACGGCGCTGCAGGACTACCGGGATCAAATCAAGGAATACCAGATGAAACTTCTGAAGGCCCAGGTGACAACAGATTCCTATATGGAAAAACTGGAAGCGGACGTCATGACCCGGGCCCGGGAAGTACGGGAGCTGATCGGCGGCGCGCGCGGAAACATGAACAATCAGGAAACCCTGTTGGCCACAGCGATTCAGAGCCGGCAGAACCGACTGAAGGAAATGTACAGCGAAGACCAGCGCATGACCCGGCTGTATGACGATGAACTGAGCCAGCTGCAGCGGATTTCCAGCTGGACCAAGCAGTACGCTGCAACGGGAGACGGCCTCGTGAGTTTCTACAGCGACGGATACGAATACGGGCTGACCGTGACGAATTATGACCAGTTTACGCCGGGTGAAGTCCGGGCGATGCTGAACGGGAAAAAGCCGACGGACGATCTGACAGGGAAGGGCAAGACAACGATTTACCGCCTGATCCGCGAAGGACACTGGATCGTTCTGATGCTGATCAGGGACAGCAACTGGAATCCGGTGGAAGGTGCGGTTTACGAACTGAAACTGGAGAACTTCAAGGATACGATGGTGGACGCCCGGGTGCTGAGCTTCACCCGGACAGGCGGGGAACTGCTGGTACGCCTTGACGTGAACAGCGAGGTCGAACCGGTTCTGTATGTCCGGACCTGTACGGGCGTGCTCGGGGACAGCGTAGCAAGCCTGACGGTGCCGGAAAGAGCGCTGTATTACCAGGACAATATGCCGGGTGTGGTCGTGGTGGACGGAGATTACCAGTTCTTTATCCCGGTGAATGTGATGGATAAACGCGACGGGATGATTTTTATTTCGGCTATACAGCAGGGAGTGCTGTATGAGGGGCAGACAGTGAGACTATTTTAGGGGGCTTTCCGATCTTCCTGGGCTGCCGCCCGTTCTCCGCTGAGAAAGAGCCACTGGCTCTTTCTCCGGGCGCTACGAACCCCCATAACCCCCCTTCGGGTTCGGCTTATGTTTGCTTCAGGAAAAGAGTTTGAGGGACAGCAACAGAGAGAGAAGGAAGACAATGACCCGGGAAGAGCTTGAGCAAAGAGTGGAGCAGGTCCGGCGGGAACTGGAGATTGCCGCGGATGGCCGGTGGCCGGTACCGAAACTGATTGCTGTGACAAAAACTCACAGTGCGGAGGAAATCCTGCCGCTGAAGGAGATCGGGGTGACTGAGATCGGGGAAAACCGGGTTCAGGAACTGAAGACAAAATTGCCGGAACTGCAGGGCTGCTTCGGGATTCACCTGATCGGAAGGCTTCAGCGCAACAAAGTCAGGCAAATCATCAATGATGTATGCATGATCCAGTCAGTGGACAGTATTCCGCTGGCTGAAGAGATCCACGCGCGCGCTCTGGCAGCTGAAAAGCAAATGCCTGTGCTGGTGGAGGTCAGCCCTGCGGGCGAGGAGCAGAAAGGCGGCGTTCCCTTTGAGGAAACGGAAACTTTTCTGAATCAGATTGCGAAACTGGACGGGATCCGGGTTCGCGGCCTGATGGCGGTCATGCCGCTGACAGACGACGAAGAATATCTGGACGGACTTTTCGCGAAGACTCGGGAATTGTTTGACAGGCTGAAAGAGAGAAGCCTGAACGGAATCGGGATGGAAGAACTCAGCATGGGTATGTCGGGGGATTACCGCCTGGCCGCTGCCCACGGGGCGACCATGGTCCGGGTCGGCGGCGCAATCTTCGGGCCCCGCAACTGACGGAAGAAAAAGGAGCGAAACAGACCAATGGCATTCAAAGACCTGATCAGGGATTTCGAAGGATTGTTCAGCCGCGTCCGGGGGGACGGCACCCGCAGGCCTGACGGCGGAACAAGCCATTACAGCCCGATGAGGAAAAAGACGGCAGACCAGGCAGCACAGCAGTCTGCCGGAAATATGCAGTATGTCCACACAGGGTTTACAGGCATGACGCCGCCATCCGAATACGGCTTCGGACAGGAAAACGTAAACAGCGGATCTGCCTGGACACAAACCGCCGGACAGACAGAGTATTCAGGCCAGGCACCGGCGGGAGGAAGATACTTCACGTCAAACACGGGGACAGAAGCGGGTTTCCCCAGGGCGAGACAGGATAACATCTCCTATATGCCGGGCTTCGCACCGGCAAACCGGGATCCGCAGAATACGCTCCATGTGGAGCATATTATGACCCTGACCGGCCTGAAGAGCTGCTACGAAGCGATTGAGTGCATGAAGAACGGGGAGACCCTGATCGTCATGCTTGACGCGATCGCCAACGAAAGCGAAAGCATGCGTTGCCAGGATATGCTGGCCGGAGCCGCTTTTACGCTGGGATGCACGGTCCGGCTGCTGGCCGGGGCGCGGATTGTTCTGATTGCTCCGGAAGGGGTACTGATTCTGCCGGAGAAGCAGGGTATGCCGGAAGGAATCCGGCTGCAGGAAATGCCGGCGACCCGGATGAACGCGGCGGCGGAAGCACCGCGGCCGGGGCGGCGGGAGCGCCGGACAAGCCCCAACGCAGCAGAATGGACAGCCGCGCGCAACGGCGAGATGGACAACTATAATCCCTATACCGGCACGATGCCGGTAGCGGCGGGATCATACGGAAGTTTCGGCGGATACGGTTATTGATTAAAGGAGGGGAAGACACATGGAACGGATCACTGCGGACATGATCGCGGAAAAGGAGTTTTCCATCGAATCCAAGGGCTACAACAAGAACGAGGTGGATAATTTTCTGGACGAAATCTGCGAGGAAATGGATCGGCTGAACAACGAGATCTTTGATCTTCGCCAGAAGACGACCATGGTACGGCCCCAGGCCCCTGCGGAGAACGCTAACGCTCCGACAGGTGCCGAGGAAAGCCGTTTCCGGGAGATCCTGGAAATGGCGGCCCAGGTGAAGGAAGAGACGATCCGCCGGGCAAAAGAGGATGCGGAAGCGATCCGGATGAAAGCCGAAACAGAGGCGACCGAACGCCTGGAGGGCCTTGAGGCGGAACGGGATGATCTGAAGACGGAAATTGAAAACCTGAAACAGACGGCGGCGGATTACCGCCGGAAGTTTGAAGAACTGCTACATGCGCAGCAGGAGGCGCTGGAGAAAGCAACAGGGTTGTTTTGATGATGTGAGAGACGGGGGAAAGATAGACTATGTTCGGACACAGAGTGGACGGAAAAAGACTCAAGCATCTGGACCCTATTATCCAGATTACGCCGTATCTGATGCCGATGCGCTGCGACGCGCAGGTGTTTCTGGAACATAAGGTGGACTATGAAAAGCTGGCCAGATACATCGCGGAAAAGAACCGGCAGGGTGAGAAAATCACCTTCATGCAGATTATTGTGGCAGGCTATGTCCGGGCGATCAGCCAGAATCCGGCGGTGAACCGGTTCATCTTCAACAAACAGTACTATGCGCGGAACAACTGTTCCGTATCGTACGCGGTCCTGAAGGATCCACAGGATAACGAGAGCAACGAGACGACGGTGCAGATCCAGTTTGACCTGACGGATACGCTGTTTGACGTGCGCGATCGGATGAACGACGCAGTGGAGAATGCCCGCGCCACGGAAGACGGCGACTTCGTGATCAAACTCGCAAAAGCAGTCCTGAAGATCCCCGGCCTTCCAACTTTGATCGTGGCCCTGTACAAACTGCTGGACCGGTACGGAATCGCCCCGAAGTTCATCGTGAAAGGGCTGCCGTTCTACAGCGGCATGTTTATAACAAACAACGCATCTATCGGCCTGAGCCATCCGCTGCATCATATCTACAATTTCGGCGACGTCAGCCTGTTTATCGGAATGGGAAACGTCGTCAAAGAAGCGGCAACGGACAGCGAAGGCAACATCCGGATGAAACGGTGGCTGCCTCTGGGGCTGACCGCTGACGAGCGGGTGTGCTCCGGTGCGCACTATGCGAAGTTTTTTGCAGACGCGACCAGGAATTTCGGAAATCCGGAACTGCTCGAGCAGCCGCCGGAACAGGTGTTCTTCGACGAAGGCGTCGAATATCACGTTCCGAAAATCAAAAAAGCATAAAGGGAATTAATCTTCCGGATCCACATAGTATTTTCCATCGGGTGTTTTGCCGATTACATCCATATCTGCCAGTTGATCTGTATACTCCTGAAACTGGTCCGGGTTTTCCAGGTCCGTTTCGGATAAGGCTTTTGCCGATTTCGGACTCTGTGCACCTGCTTTTTGGAGCGCTTCGATGATGAGCTTTTTCCGCAGAGACAGTGCTGAAGATGTGAAAACTGCCATATGTTCTCCTCCTTGTTTTCCAGGCAATATCCTCTGTTTAGCATATCATAAATCGACGCTTTAGGGAACAGGTTTTTAAAAATATGGGCTGCGTCCGCGAACACAGAATTGACGGGAGTGAGTGAAAGATGAAAAAACTGCTGATTATTTTTCTGTGCCTGTGCCTTTGTCTGCCGGCCGCCTTTGCGGAGGAATCCGCGGAAAGCAATATCGGGATCGTCTCTGCGACGGGAGCGGAGGACTTAGACGAAACCGGAGCCGCGATTCCCGCCGGGACCGGGTTCAGCTATGAACATGATCCGCGGGTTAATCCCAAAGCCATGCGCGATATCGTGGTGAACCCGGAGGCGGTATACGGGTTTTCCCCCAGCACGGAAGACGGATCCACGCTGAAGGATTACGCGAACGCCCTTGACTGGACTGACCCGGAACAGGTGGCCGAGGCCAGGGAAACACGGCAGGCGTATCACGACAGCATGTCCGAACTGTACGATATAATGCTCTCCATGGTCCAGGAGGACAAGGACGTCGAGACGATCGCCAGAGCGGTCAGCAAGCGCCGGAACGAACTGCGCCTGGAGGCTGAGAAGGACAATCCGGAAGCGCTGGCGCTGGTCAGGAAGAGAAACCTCGAAACATATGGAAATGAAGAAGGCCCGACGGCGGATGACCTGCTCCAGAAGTACGGCTCCTGGGATATGGTGCTGTACAAGGCGCTGGGAACCAACGCGGGGATGGATGCCTGCCTGGGATTTTACGACGAATATTACTATCTGTACGATCTGGAAAACGAGATCGGAGCAGCAGATGAATGAAAACAATCCGGGCGGCTCAGGCCCGGATTGAACGGGGGAGAATCCTGCGTTGTCGGTTTTTGCGCTTTGTGGTAAGATTCACAAAGGAAGCAGATTCATTGACTGCATCCGGAAATACAAAGACGACAGGAGCGTGTGAAAGATGAAAAAACTGCTGATTGTTCTTCTGTGCCTGTGCCTTTGCCTGCCGGCTGCCTTCGCAGAGGAAGCAACGGAAAGCAAAAGCAGAATCGGGATTATCTCCGCGATGGAGAATGAGGTGAAGCTGCTTCTTTCCGAGGCGGAGATCGAGCGGACTGATACGATCGGCGGCGTGAACTTCCATGTCGGCACGCTTTGCGGCCAGAATGTGGTGATTGCCAAGGCGGGTATCGGGAAGGTCCTTTCCGCCGCCGGCACAGCGACGATGCTGAACCGGTATCCGGTTTCTTACCTGATATTCACCGGCATTGCCGGGGGCGTCGGGGATGAAACGAAGGTGATGGACATGGTGATCGGCACGAAGCTGGTGCAGCATGATTACGGAAATCAGAACCAGGACGGATTTGAATGGTCTTCCGCCTACAACGAAGCCGACGGATACTATACCTGCGACGACGACCTGGTCAGACTGGCTTATGAGGCAGCGAAGGAAGTTGTCGGCGAAAAGCATGTCTTCAAAGGCGTGATTGCCACAGGAGACCAGTTCGTTGCTTCCGGGACTTATGTAAAATATCTTCAGGATCAGTTTGATGCCCTGGCCTGTGAGATGGAAGGCGCGTCTGTTGCCGCCGTGTGTGAACAGTTCGGGGTCCCTTATGTCGTCATCCGCTGCATGTCGGATAAGGCAGACGGAGAAGCACATGAAACATATGATAACTTCGGCGATACAGCTGCGGACAATTCCGGCCGGATTGTCATGAAGATCCTGGAAGGCCTGGAAGGGAAACAATAATGACCATATTTTATTAGACATTGCGTAAAATGTATGATAGTATGTAACGTCCCGATTCAGGGACGTTATTTTGCAGGAGGAAATGAAAATGGAAGAGTTTAAAAAGAATCCGGTTCTGATGGGCATCGCGAGCGCTGCAGGCTGTGCGCTGATACTGCTGGCCATCGACTTTGTGCTTGGTCTGGTTACCAAAAAACCCTTTGCTGACAGGATCAGCGATCCGATCAGCATTGCCATCCTGATCATCGGCCCCATTGCCTGCGGGATTTCGACCTGGAAAAAGGTGAAGGAAAAGGCTGAAGGCAAGGAAAAGAAGGAACTGTAATTCAGGGGCTTTCCGGGCGCTGCGAACCCCTTACCCCCTTCGGCCCGGAGAAACAGATAACGAATATTTGAATCAGGAGTTAATGTCTATGCTGCAGATCAATCACTACACGAAACAGTACAGCGCGGACGGCCCCAAGGCTGTGGACGACCTGAGCCTTCATATCAAGCCGGGCGAGATCTACGGTTTCCTGGGCCATAACGGTGCCGGCAAGACCACGACGATCAAGGCCTGCTGCGGCCTGCTGGACTTTACCGAAGGCGAGATCCTGGTGAACGGCATGTCCATCAAAAAGCAGCCGCTGGAATGCAAGAAAATCATGAGCTATATCCCGGACAATCCGGATCTGTATGAGTTCATGAGCGGTATCCGCTACCTGAACTTCGTGGGCGACGTGTACGGCGTTCCCACCGATGTGCGGGAAAAGCGAATCGCGGAGTTTGCCAGCGACATGGGCATCACAGACGCGCTGGCAGAAAAAGTGGCTTCCTATTCCCACGGGATGAAACAGAAGCTGGCGATCGTCGCCGCGCTGATGCATGACCCGAAGCTGCTGATCATGGACGAGCCCTTCGTCGGCCTGGACCCGAAGGCGGCGTTCATCCTGAAGAAGTTCATGCGGACCTTCTGCGACAACGGCGGCGCGATCTTCTTCTCCACCCACGTGCTGGAAGTGGCGGAAAAGCTGTGCGACAAGATTGCCATCATCAAGGGCGGCAAACTGCTGGCTGACGGCGACATTGAGACAGTCCGGGGCAACGAGAGCCTGGAAGAAGTCTTCCTCGAACTGGTGGACGATATCAAGGTGGAGGAAGAGCATGCTTAAAATACTGCTGAAAAACCGGCTGTTGGCCCTGGCGGATCAGCTTACCGGCCAGTCAAAGGGGAAGAAGGCGGCGAAGCTCAGCACCTATGCGCTGCTGATTGTGCTGGGCATTCTGATCCTGATCGGCTGCTGCGCCGGCGTTAACGCGCTGTTCGGCAATATCTGCGTCAGACTGGCACAGCGGGGAGAAGTCTGGGCGGTTTACGGATTTGCCGGTGCGGCCGGGTTTCTCCTGGCCCTGTTCCTGACGCTGTTCTACGCGCAGGGCGTAATCTTTGAAGCAAAAGACAACGAACTGCTGCTGAGCATGCCGATCTCCCCCTCCGCGATCCTCGCGAGCCGCGTCGGATCGGTCTATTTCCTGAACTCGCTGTTTACCCTGGTGCTGCTGTGCGCCGCCGGCTACACGGTTTCGGCACAGACCGGGGGCATTGGCGTACTGAACTGGATCCTCGTGATTGTGTGCGCGCTGCTGCTGCCGCTGCTGTCCACGACGATCTCATGCTTGCTGGCCTGGCTGGTCTCGTACATCACGAGGCGCACCGGCAAGAAAGTGCTGGTTCAGACGATCCTATCCCTGGTGGCGATTGCCGCGCTCTTTCTTGTGACCATGGGAGTGAACAAGAACTTTTTCTCCACCTTCGCAGAAAGCGCCGGCGACATTGCCCAGGCATTCCGCCAGTCATTGTATCCCCTGTATGCGATGGGCCTGGCGATCGCGGAGACCAACTGGGGGATGCTGGCGATCTTCGCGGCGATCTGCATCGTGCCCTTCGCCATCGTCTATTATGTACTGAGCAGGAGCTTCATCAGGATCGTGACGGCACGGAACGCTGCGAAGAAGCAGAAGTATGAAGCGACGGCGCTGAAGGGTTCTTCCGTGGTGTGGTCCATGACAAAGAAGGATCTGACCCGGTTCTTCAGCAGCCCGCCCTATATGACAAACGCCGGTCTGGGCCTGCTCTACAGCATCGGCCTGACCATCTTCGCGATGGTTTCCGGAGATTCTGTCATCAAGAACATCCTGGAAAAAACCGACCGGATTTCGGATCCGGGCGCCTATACCACCGTGATCGCGGCCTTTGTAATCAGTTTCTTTGCGGCATTGACGACCATCTCCGGCTGCTCTGTCTCTGTGGAAGGCAAGAACCTGTGGATTCTCAAGAGCATGCCGGTGCGGGCGAAGGACGTGCTGACGGGCAAGCTTCTGTCCCACCTGGTGCTGGCGATTCCGGTATCTATTCTTTGCTCAATCCTGTATCTGTTTGTTGCCAAGATTCTGACAGTTCCGGGCGTTATTCTGATGTTCCTGATGCCGATCGCGTTCAACTGCTTCAACGCTCTGTTCGGCCTGATCTCCAACCTGCACTTCGGCAAGCTGGACTATCCGAGCATTGCCAAGGCGGCGAAAAGCACAACCAGTTCCCTCATTCCGATCCTGGCAACGATCCTGCTGGTAATCGGATCCGCCGTCCTGTATTTCACGGCGCTTCACGGCAAGATTGACGTGACGGTCTACGGAATCATCGTCACCGCAGTGATTTTTGCAGTGGATCTCTGCATGTTCTCCTACCTCGGGTCGAACGGAGCCCAGAAACGCTGGAACGAGCTGGGACAGTAATACGTTCGTTTGGTATACCGCAAGAGCGGATAGTAAACCAATTAACCAAAGGGCCTGCGCTTCTGTGAGCAGGCCCTTTATGAACTCTTTTTTTACTGCATGGTCCTGGCTTTGGAAAGAACCCGCAGGTACATGATATACGCCACGGCGTCCAGCACGTAGACCGCAGCACCCACCAGCGCAATCGTGGACTCGTTCAGGGCGAAGACCGCAATCATCAGTTCGCCGACGAGGGAGAAGACGAACGGGAAAAGAATGAACTTGCTGCACCACTTGGCAAGATCAGAAACTTCTTTGCTGCCGATACTGTCGGCGATCCGGGTGATCCCGTCGAGCACGAGGAGGGCGGTCATCATGGTGCAGATGGTCACGATCATATCGAACCAGTCGGCGGCCGCAGGATTGCTCCGCTGAATAAACGAACCGACGATGCTGACCACAATGGTAAACAGCGTTGCCCACATGGCACGCTTAAAGCTGCCTTCATCGCGGGAAGCCTGATAGATGCCGGCCAGATTCAGGCACAGGCCGATCAGGAGCAGGATGATGGTTCCGATGGAGTAAATAATCATGGGGACGGTCATGCCGGTAGCTTCCAGCTTGTCACGGAGGACGTCACCGGTGGTTTTCATGTTGATTCCGTTCGACGCGAGGAGGATCAGCGCGCAGACCACCATGACCGCGCTGATCAGGTGCAGGAGTTCAGCGAGAAAAATCTTTTTGAGGCCTTTTGAGGCATTCGGGAATTCCATGAGAATAAGCTCCCTTCATTATCGGAATAATTTCAGGTTACACTATATCATGGATTTGTGAGGTGTCAATGGGTAGCAGAGGTGCAGCGACGGAACGGAGGGGAGGGGACGATGGTCGCGAAGGTGCAACGACGGACCGTTGGGGACGGTTCCTTCTGGATCCACAGATGTGGACCAGAAGATAACCGTCCCCGCCGGTCCTGATAGTTAATTGATGGGTTTTGGAGGTTTTTTCACGATAGTTCCGGAGGTGAAGCAACGATCCTTTGGATTTTTTTTATTTGCTTTGATACCAGGCCTCGGCTTCTTTGCGGAACTGGGCGAGGGCGGGCTCGTACATATAGATCATGTGGCCGGAGGGATAGTGGGAGAACTGCAGGTTGGCCTCGAGGTCTTCATTGAGGAAGACGTGGTTAAAATCCCATTCCGCGGAGAAGAAGGGCGTGGCCAGATCATAGTAGCCGCAGAGGACCCAGATCTTCAGGAAACGGTTTTTGCTCATGATTTCGTAGAGGACATCCTCCTGAGAAAAAGCCGTTCCGAAATCCGTCGGGAAGGACCAGGCGTTGTTGACATCAATGGACAGATCCTCATAGGGCATATCGGTATGGAAACCGAGTTCCTCACTGATATAGTGGCTGAACGTGGACTGGAAGACCCCGTCCGTTTCCTGGGAGGACGGATCCGAAGCGCCGTCCTCCATGCTGCCGGAGGTGAGCGGGCCGGTATAGCGCCCGTCTACCCGGCCGATAACCAGTTTCTGATCTTCAAGCAGCATTTTGCAGAAGTCCGGATATTTGATCCGGAGGTTGTATTCCTCCACCTTGTCCGCCGTGAGACCGGAGTAGGCGGCTACCTTCGCCGCGATCTCCTTTTTCTCCGCGTCATCCAGGGTCCGCCCCTTAAAGAGCGCGGACAGGTATTCGCCGCCGGCGAAAGCGCGGACCTCCTTCAGCAGGTCCTCCAGCTCCATCTGCTGATACTGATCCGGGAGGCGCTTATGATACCAGGCGTCGGCGGTGTAGGTGGGGAGATTCAGGACATAGGCAAGATCCGGCGGATTGGTCTGGTCCATGATGACGGAAAAATTACTGATGTTGGAGATCAGGATGATGCCGTTGAGGTTCAGCGAGTGCTCGTTGAAGAGATACTGGGCCAGGCCGATGGACCGGGTGGTGCCGTAGGACTCGCCGGCGAGGTATTTCGGGGAGAGCCAGCGGCCGTTGCGGCTGATCCAGAGGCGGATGAAGTCTCCGACGGAGGCCAGGTCGTTGTCATAACCGACAAAGCCGGCGAGATCCACGCCGTCGGCGGGCTTCGAATAGCCGGTGCCCACCGGGTCGATGAAGACCAGGTCGGTCAGGTCCAGAATGGAATACTCATTGTCTTTGATCCCCACGGGAAAGGTATTGATTTCCCCGTTTTCATCCACATCGATGCGGCGCGGGCCGAGGAAGCCCATCTGCACATACAGGGAAGCGGCGCCGGGGCCGCCGTTGTAGGCAAAGGTGACGGGCCGCTGCGAGGGATCTTCCACCCCGTCGAGAGTATAGGCCATATAGAACATTTCGCAGGTGCCGCCCGCCGTGTCCACTGTCATATAGCCTGTGGTCGTCGTATAATCCAGTGGATGCCCCTGCACGACAGCGGTATGCTGCAGGACAACGGGGTCATCGATTGCCGCTTCTGACGCGGACACGGCAGGGGCTTCCGGTTCTTCGGCGGATTCAGCGCGGACGGCCGCCACACTGAGGATCAGGGTCAGCGCCAGGATCAGGGCAATGAGCTTCTTTTTCATGTATGTCATCCTCCCGGTATTCATATT
>Ga0265298_10005349_pt1 | contig 16157 bp, 12 predicted proteins | sample AusTroGonzalo_MG_3_FD_193486 | JGI IMG/M metagenome (GOLD analysis project Ga0265298, IMG submission 193486) | Bovine rumen microbial communities from tropical cattle in Woodstock, Queensland, Australia - Gonzalo_01 | ecosystem: Host-associated > Mammals > Digestive system > Stomach > Rumen ... | reverse complement strand
GCCTGCAGGAATGCAACAGGTCACTGCAGGCTCCGAGACGTTTCTCATCACTCACATCCACTGAAAGCATCAGGTCAAATGTTTCTGTGTTTTCTGAAGGCAGTTTCATATCGGCAATGCCAGGCAGGAACATCAGCTGATCAGGAACTTTTCCGTCACAGAACAGGCTGGGTTTTTTTCCGAGTTTCTTCAACGCCAGTCCCATGGCGGCTGCTGATCCGAGTGTATCACCGTCAGGATTGATATGACTGCACACGGCGATTGTATCAGCTTCCCGTATCGCTTCAGCGATCCCTTCAGGATTCCTGATCATCGCGCTCATGTTCCATTTCCTCCGCTCCGATTGTATCTGCAAGCACTTTGGCGATATGGACACCGTATTCAATATTTTTGTCGTTCACAAAAATCAGCTCCGGTGTATATCTGATTATCATTTTTTTGCCAAGTGCGTGGCGGATATAACCTTTCGCATTCTTCAGTGCATTGAGAAGGTCATCCCTCTTTTCATCCTCAAGAACGCTGATATAAATCTTGGCGTATCTCAGATCCCCGGTTACTTCCGCACGAGTCACCGAAAAGGTTCCGCTGATCCTCGGATCCTGCAGTTCCCCACGGATAATGGCATCCACTTCCCGTCGCACTTCTTCAGATATTCTGTCAATTCTCTGATAGCTCATATCAGCGCGGAATCTCCTCCATAATGTAACACTCGACGATGTCGCCTTCCTTGATATCGTTATGGCCTTCAAGGCTCATGCCGCATTCATAGCCTGCCGCCATTTCCTTGACGTCATCCTTCAGATGGCGAAGGCTGCTCAGTTTTCCCTCAAAAACGACAACATTGTCACGCAGCAGGCGCACGCCTGCGTTTCGCTGCACCTTTCCGTCCTGGACATAACATCCGGCGATGATACCGCTCCCGGTAATTTTGAAGACATTGCGTACTTCCGCGTGACCCAGCAGCACTTCCCTGTACTCCGGTTCAAGCAGGCCTTTCATGGCCAGCTCCATATCTTCAATCGCTTTGTAAATCACCGTATACAGGCGAACATCAACCTTCTGTTTTTCAGCAGCTTCCCGCGCCGAAGCATCCGGCCGGATGTTAAAACCAATGATGATCGCATTGAAAGCGGAAGCAAGGTTCACATCGTCCTTCGTAATCGCACCGGCTGCGCTGTGGAGAACGCGGATCTTGACTTCATCACTGGAAAGCTTTTCCATTGCCTGTTTAACGGCTTCCACCGAGCCCTGGACGTCTGCCTTGATAATCAGGTTCAGCGTAGTTACCTTACCTGCCTCGATGGAAGAGAAGAGATTTTCCATGCTCATCTTGGCCATGGTGGCTTCACGGCTGGCCCGGATCTTTTCACGGCGTTCATCTGCCACCTGGCGGCTTAGGTGATCATCGCCCACGGCAATCATTTCATCACCTGCACTGGGCACATCATCAAAACCCATGATTTCCACCGGCATGGAAGGTCCGGCTTCATTCACACGCTCACCCTTGTCGTTGATCAGCGCGCGGACCTTACCGGAGGCAAGGCCGGCAATAATGCTGTCTCCCACATGCAGCGTACCGTTCTGAAGCAGGACTGTTGCCAGAGGGCCTCTGGCTTTGTCCAGTTTCGCCTCGATAATAACGCCGCGGCCAAGCCTGTTGGGGTTCGCCTGCAGCTGCAGCATATCCGCCTGCAGCAGGATCATTTCGAGGAGTTCATTGACGCCCTGGCCGGTATGCGCGGACACCGGAACGCAGATAGTCTCACCGCCCCAGTCTTCGCACACCAGGCCGTACTGTGTCAGGTCCTGTTTGACCTTCTCCGGATTCGCGTCCGGTTTGTCCATTTTATTGATTGCGACAATGACTGGAACTTCTGCAGCTTTTGCATGATTAATGGATTCAACGGTCTGCGGCATGACAGAATCATCTGCAGCCACTACCAGCACAGCGATATCTGTCGCCTGGGTTCCGCGGGCACGCATGGCTGTAAAGGCTTCATGGCCGGGAGTATCCAGGAACGTAATCTTCTTTCCGTCCACATCCACGGTGTATGCGCCGATATGCTGCGTAATGCCGCCGGCTTCGCCTGCAGTCACGCGGCTCTTGCGGATATAGTCAAGCAGGCTGGTCTTGCCGTGGTCGACATGGCCCATAATGGTAACAACCGGAGGCCTGGGCTGGAGGTTTTCTTCGGAATCATCAAAGTCTTCCGCCACCAGTGCCGCCTCGGCAGACTGCTCCTGTTTGCGTTCCAGTGTAATCTCAAAATCCGAACATACCAGCTGGGCGGTATCAAAATCGATTTCGCTGTTGATTGTCGCCATATTGCCCAGCAGGAACAGCTTTTTGATAATCTCACTGGCAGACTTACCGATCTTTTCAGTCAGGTCACGCACGGTGATTGTATCGCCGGCCATGTAAGCCGTTTCAATCTTGATGGGAGCCATCATCTGCTGTGCGCTGGGTTTCTTGGAACGGGCCCTCTTACCGCCGCGGATCACTTCGTCGTCATAACCGTTATAATTATTGTTGCGGCTGGCTTGTTTCCGGTTGCGGCTTACATGCTCCGGATCATGCTGGCGAATATAGTTTTTCTTGTTCGGATCGTAATTGGATACTCTTTCCTTTTCCATGGGTACAGAAAGCTCGGGCGTACGCTGCCTTCCGCCCATACCACCCTGGCGTCCTCCGGCATAATTGCCGTTCTGAGGCCTGCCTCCGGCATTCTGCCCGGCAGGGCGGCCGTACTGACCAGGCTGGCCGGCGGGACGGCCGTACTGTCCCTGCTGCTGTCCGGCAGGGCGTCCGTACTGCCCCTGCTGCCCGGCAGGGCGGCCGTACTGACCGGGCTGACCGGCGGGACGGCCGTACTGTCCCTGCTGCTGTCCGGCAGGGCGCCCGTATTGTCCGGCAGGCCTGGCGGGTCTGGGAGGCTGGGGATTGTCTCCGGGCCGGCTCATAATCTGGCCGATCACGGGTTTGCGGGGTTCGGCGGGCTTAATGGGTTTCGCTTCCCCGGCGTTCGGATCAAAAACCTGATGAACCGGTGCCGCCGGTTTCTGGACAGGTTCAACAGGAGCTTCCGCTTCTTCTTTGGCCGGTTTCTTCACCTCGTTTGTTTCCGAGGGTTTTTCAGCCGGTTTTTCCTGAGCTTTGGCCGCTTGTTCCTGCATCGCGGCTTCCATCATCTGCTTTTCTTCATCATCAAGCATCGTGAAAGCTTTGGTGTGGGCAGACTGAGCCTTCATCTGTTCCTGCTGTCTGCGTCTGGCAGCTTCTTCTTCAGCCTGACGGCTCATCTCCAAATCGAGCCGCTTCAGCGTATCAAACAGGCTGTCTGCCTCTTTTCTGATCCGTGTAGCCTGCTCCAGAATACCGGAAGCCTCTTCCACCAGTCCCTTTGTGGCATCTTTTAAGTTTACTTTCGCCATTCGACGTTTGTACCCCCTGCCGTGATCCGGCAAATAATATCAATGTGGTAATGCTGCCCGTTACAGGCTGTCTCTTATCTGATCAGCGAAGGAACCTTTACGCAGCGCCATGGTGACGCCTGAGCATCCCGTCGCCGTTTCCAGCAAACCTCCGGGTACAACAGCCATGTGCGTACCTGTTCGTTCACACAGGCCTTCAAATCTTTTCCGGGTATGAATACCGGCAGTCTCATCCAGAAGCAGTAAACCGCATTTTCCGGCTTCAATCATCATGCTGCAGGCATCTGTACCCGTAACTGCCTGCCGCGCTCTGAGGGCGAGTCCCATCATACCTTTCAGTTTCTGCTCGTTCACGTTCCGGCCGTCTCCCCTGTGCCAATCCGCCTGATTTCTTCTGCCAGTGCGTCAGCTATCTCCTGTGTCAGTGAAATTTCAAGCTGGCGTTCCAGCTGCTTCTGTTTAATGGCGCGGGTCAGGCATTCCGCCCTGCGGCACACATAAGCGCCCCGTCCGGATCGCTTGCCGGTATTGTCCAAGACAACTTCACCCTCCGGTGTCCTCACAATCCGGATCAGTTCGCGCTTTTCTTTCATCTCCCGGCAGCCGACACACATCCGCATCGGAATTTTCTTTGGTTTCATGGAACCTCCGTCAAAAGATTACATAGTGTCATCGTCACCGCTCAGGCTGGCGTCAAAGTCCATGGTAAAGCTGTCATAAGAAGGTGTCTCTACCTGAACGTATTCTGTCATTTCACCGTTTTCGTCCACCATGTCATCCATTTCAGCCGCCTGGCTCTGGCTCTTGATGTCGATTTTCCACCCGGTCAGTTTGGCTGCCAGACGGGCATTCTGTCCTTCTTTGCCGATCGCAAGGCTCAGCTGGTTATCCGGCACGATAACACGGAAGGCTTTCTCATCCTTGGCCTGGTAAACGCTCAGGACATGGGCGGGATTCAGGGCATTGGCAACAAATTCAGCGGGATTGCTGGACCACTTGATAATATCGATCTTTTCCCCTTTTAATTCAGCCACGACGCGGTCCACGCGGCCGCCTCGCTGGCCGACACAGGCGCCTACCGGATCAATCATGACATCGGCGCTGTGAACGGCAATCTTCGTACGGCTTCCTGCTTCACGGGCAATGTTCTTGATTGTAACAATACCGCCGGCTATCTCAGGCACTTCCATCTCAAACAGCCGTTTGACAAGGTTCGGATGAATCCGGCTGACGTACACCTGCGGCGTGTAACCTGCGTTCTGGCTGGTTTTGTGCACTTCGAGGATGTAGACTTTGATATGGTCGTCGTCATGAAGGACCTCACCGGGGATCATTTCATCTTTTTCCAGAACTCCTTCTGTCCGTCCGAGGTCAACATAGACAGCCTTGGGTTCAATCCTTTCCACGATACCGGTCAGGATTTCACTTTCTTTTTCAATGTATTCATCATAGATCTTGCCGCGTTCCGCTTCGCGGATATGCTGGATAATAACCTGCTTGGCCGTCTGGGCCGCCACGCGGAGGAAGCCTTTCGGAGTGACGTCCACTTCCGCGATATCTCCCATCTGATAAGTCGGATTGATCTCCTGTGCAGCTTTCAGCGATATCTGGTTGGTGGGATCTTCAATCTCATCGTCCTCCAGAATCAGTTTCCGCGCGTATACGGAGATACTGCCATCCTGACGGTTCACAGTCACATCCAGGTTGTTCGGTGCGGTTTCCGTCTTGGGAAGATTCTTTCTGTATGCCGCCTTCAGAGCCTCCTCAATGGTCTTGAAAAGGGTTTCTTCAGGGATTTCCTTTTCTTTGGCGAGCATTTTAATGGCGTCTATCACTTCGGATTTCATGGTTGCATTCCTTTCTCACGTTTCATCCGTGTTGTTATCTGTATCGTCTTCTGCCGGATTATCACCGCCGGAAAGATCAACTTCCTCAATACCTTCCATGCTGACAACCGGTTTTACCAGGGCCGCGGCTTTTTGCGGTATCCTGATGATCCCTTCAGGCACGTCGACCAGGATGTCCCCCTTCTCCAGTCCGGCAAGCAGTCCCGTAATGACTTTGCTCCCGTTCAGGGGTTTAAACAGCCTGACTTCAATCTCGCATCCCAGGTTTCTTTCAAAATCCCGTTCTTTTTTCAACGGCCGGTCAATACCGGGAGACGAAACCTCCATAAAGTCATAATCGACTGAATCAGCCAGGGGGCGGACCGCTTTGTGAAACGCTTCACAGTCATCAAGGCTCACGCCTTCCGGTTTGTCAATATAGAAGCGCAGATACTTCCCTGTCGGTTCCCGGTCAAGGCTGACATCAATCAGTTCAAAACCCATCTTTTCAGCAATGGGAGTACATTTCTCCTCAAGCTGAGCCGTTCCTGCCGCTTTAGCCATCTGATCCTTTCCCTTTTTCCGGGCAATGAAAAAGAGCGGAAAACAAAGCCTTCATCAGCCGCTGCATTCCCCGCCGGAAGAAGCTTCCGCAGCAGGATAACCGCAGGCTTTCAGGCTGTCTCCGTTCTTTACGTTAAACCCTTCTTTCAAGGCTGTGCGCCGCTTTAATTGTATGGAAAACCATACGCCGGAAAGTATAGCACACTTCCCGGCGCATGGCAAGCCTTATTTTACGGTTATTACAAGGTTTTTACAGCCTTTCGAATACCGGAATCTGATCCACCGGAGCTGGAACGGTGACTGTCTGTTCGCCGGCAGTCACAGTACCGCTGTTTACGTCTTTCCAATTACCTGCCGGCAGGTAAACCCGGCGTTCTCTCGCGCCGTATTCCATCACAGGGGCAACAAGATACTTTGAACCGAACATGTATTGATCCTGCAGCTCCCAGCATTTATCGTCATTCGGGAACTCAAAGAACATCGTTCTGATCAGCGGGGCCCCTGTTTCATGAGCATCCGTATACAGGCTGCGGATATAGTCACGCATAGATATCCGCACATCATAATATTTCCGCATGATCCGGTAGTTTTCTTCCCCGTAGGACCAAAGCTCATTCGGCTGTCCCGTATGCAGGTATCCTCCGCCCCAGTCCCGTTCGTCCAGCGGTGGAATATTGTACGGCCCGCGGTCGCCATGCATCCGCAGCACTGCGCTGTAAACAGCAAACTGATACCAGCGGATCAGCAGCTCCTGAAACTCCGGATCATTCACGTCATCGGTCATGAATCCGCCGATATCGGTCGTCCACCAGGGAATGCCTGCAAGGCCGATGTTCAGGCCTGCCTGGATCTGCTCCCGGAAGGCCTCGAATGTGCTCGGGACATCACCGGACCAGATGACATTTCCGTATTTCTGGCTGCCCGCCCAGCCGCACCGGAGCAGGTTCACCGCGTCAATACCTTTTTCTGCAGACATCGGCTCAAAGAATGCCCGGGAAAACATCTGCGGATACAGATTGCTGCAGCTCAGTGCGGGGCCGGCGTAATACCGGTAGTTTTCAAAATCATAAACGCCGTAATCCGGTTCGGAATTATCAAGCCAGAATCCGTCAATGCCGAGATCATAATAATTCTTTTTACAAGCTTCCCAGATATACTTCCTTGCTTCGGGATTAAACGGGTCGATTTCCACGCAGTCGCCCTGGTAATCGTAAGTCTGTGCGGCGCCTCGTTCCGTCCGGATCAGGAGTCCCTGCTCCATCATCGGCCCGAAGTTTTCGCTCCTGCGGTCAACGCTGGGCCACACGGATACGATCACCCGGATGCCCATTTCATGAAGTTCATCAATCATGGCCTTGGGATCCGGCCAATAGGTCTTGTCAAACTTCCAGTCACCCTGAACGGTCCAGTGGAAAAAATCAATCACAATCTGGTCGATCCGGATACCCTCTTTTTGATACCGGCGGGCAACAGAGAGTACCTCTTCCTGCGTCCTGTAACGAAGTTTACACTGCCACAGCCCCATCAGGCTGTCAGGAAACACAGGCGCCCTGCCGGTCACAGCGGTATATTCCTGCAGGATGCCGCGGGGATCCTCGCCGGCAGTAATCCAGTAATCCATCACCCTGGTGCTTTGTGCAATCCATTCGGTCTGGTTGCGTGCGAATGTGACCCTTCCGACAGCCGGGTTATTCCAGAGAAAACCATATCCAAGGTTGCTGATCATAAACGGGACGGAAATCTGGCTGTTTCGCTGGGCCAGTTCGAGCATGGTACCCTTCAGGTTCAGGTAAGGCTGCTGATACTGTCCCATGCCGTATATCTTTTCACCTTCATTGGAATCAAACCGCACCGTAAGCTGATAATCTCCGGCACCGATACGGCCCTTCCATTCCCGGTTCACGATCTTCAGGCATCGGCTGGTTTTCACAAGTGTCCCGCCGTATGACCGGAAATATTCCCTGAGGATCAGCCGGCCATCCCGGAAAAAACTGATCACGCCCGCAAAATTGACAGTTGCGCAAAGCCGGCCGTTCTGAATACTGGCGCAGGGCACTTTCGTGCTCGTTCCGTCACCGACCTGGAAATCCTCTTCCCCGATGATGACGGAGCAGGAGGAATCCTCCGGTTTTTTAGTCAGCGCCCAGTCGCATCCGTTCCAGGCGTCATACAGAACCGCGCGTACGCGCAATGAATTATGTCCCCATGCTTCTATCCGGAGTGTTTCCCCGCCGTGCCTGGCAATCAAGGCGCTGCCGTCTTTCTGAAACTGCATCCGTTTTCTCCTTTACTCTTCGATTCTCTCCAGAACCATAGCGGTTCGGCAGGGACTGTAAACATCAAAGCCAAGCCCTCTGCCTTCGGCATATGCAGTATGGTAAACAAAGCTGTGGTCAATCAGGGCAGGGCCGCCGAAGCGCGCCTCGTCTGTACTGAGAATAACCCTGTAGGAGCCTTCTCCGGTTGTGTGCGCGTGCAGGAAGAAAGCCTGTTCTGAATAGCTGTTATGGAAGTTGAAGACAAACAGCAGTTTCCCCCGGCTGAAAGTAATAATCTTCCGTTCCGGATCAATCCACAGGCTGACAGCGTAAGGATCGTTCAGCAGTTTACGTTCCTTCGCCAGGTTGACCATCGCTTTGTCAAAATCATTGAGCCATTCGTATTTCAGCTTCGGGTTATCCACGAGGGACCACTGTCTGCGGCAGTATTTGTAGCTCCAGCCGTTTCCCTCGCGCGGGAAATCAATCCATTCAGGATGGCCGAATTCATTTCCCATAAAGTTGAGGTATCCGTTTCCGCCCAGGCTCATCGTATACAGCCGGATGATCTTATGCAGTTCGATAGCACGGTCCATGGTCAGCGAATGATATTCTTTCATCATACCGGTATACATTTCGGCATCAGCCATCCGGAAGATGATCGTTTTATCCCCGACCAGGGCCTGGTCATGGCTTTCACAGTAACCGATGACTTTTTCCTGCGGGCGGCGCGTAGTCATTTCATGCCACAGCGCATGCATATTCCAGTCCTCATCCCGCGTGTCCTTGAGCAGCTTGATCCAGTAATCAGGTTCGCCCATTGCCAGGCGGTAGTCAAAGCCAATACCGCCCTGTTCAATCGGAAGGCACATTCCGGGCATCCCGCTCATATCCTCAGAAACGGTTGTCGCGTAGGGATTGACCTCATGAATCAGTTCGTTCGCCAGCTGAAGGTAATTCAGCGCCTCCAGATCTGTATTCATATTGAAATACATATCATAGTTGGTAAACGCGCTGCCCAGTCCGTGATCGTGATAGATCATGCTGGTAACGCCGTCAAAACGGAAACCGTCAAAATGGTATTCCGTCTGCCAGTATTTCAGATTGCTCAGCAGGAAATGAAGCACTTCCACCCTTCCGTAATTAAACAGCTTGGTTCCCCAGGCCGGGTGCCAGCCCTGGCCTCCTTCCAGGAAATACTGATACTCTGTTCCGTCCTGCAGCTGGAGCCCTTCGCCGACGTTGGGGCATGCGTGGCTGTGAACGACATCCAGCAGCACACGGATTCCCATACCATGGGCGGTATTGACAAGATACTTCAGATCTTCCGGATCGCCGTACCAATGGGCAGCCGCAAAGAAATTCGTTACCTGGTAGCCGAAAGATCCGTAATACGGATGTTCCTGGATAGCCATCAACTGAATGGTGTTGTATCCCAGATCCCTGACCCTGGGCAGCACATTGTCCGCAAACTCGCGGTATGTGCCGATTCCTTCCTTGTCCTGGCTCATGCCGACATGTGCCTCATAGATCAGCGGAGCATCCGGCTGCTGCGCAATAAAATCAGCATCGGTCCAGGGATACTCGCCGGGATCCCAGACCTGCGTGCACAGAAGATGCGTCTCTTCATCCATCATCACTTTGGTGCTGTAGGCGGGCAGGCGCTCGAACCAGTCTTCACCGTGGCGGATCCAGAGTTTGATATTCTGACCGTTTTTCAGGCTGTTTTTCCCTTTCAGCGCTATTTCCCATACGCCGTTCTCTCCCCTGTCCAGGGGATGGCTTTCCTTGTTCCATTTGTTGAAATCACCGATCAGGCGGACCTCATCAGCCCCGGGCAGCCATTCACGGAACACCCAGCCCTGATCTGTCTGATGAAATCCAAAATAAAGGTATCCGTTGGCAAAATCGCTGATCGTAGGTGCGTCTCCCACCAGCTGCCAGCGTTTTTCCTTGAACCGGTTCATCCGCAGCTCAATATCTCCGGAATGCGGTGCAAGCCATGGGTCAATCTCTGTGATCTGATAAGGGGCATTCAGCTTTCCGATATCCATTTTCATTTCCTCCGAATATTATTGTCCCTGTACCTGTTTACCGTTTATATCATAATAGAGAACAGAAACGAGTGCTTTTGTTTCATCGTACTGGTAACGGATCTCTGAATATCCGCCGGGAATCTCTATTGCCAGTCCGTCAGTACCCAGGAATACCCGGCTGACAGTGATACCGTCTTCATCCTTTGTGTCCTGATATCCGGCATATCCCTTGCTGCATTTCACAGGATTGCCTTCTGTATCCTGATAAGTCACTTTCTCGATTCGACCCTGGGTATCATAGCTGTACAGGATCTGCCCGACGCCCAGATCATTGTTGGCCCTGTTTCCTTCTTTGTCCAGGAATCGTTCCCTGACAATCTTATCATCCTTTGTTTCCTGTACCAGCGTGGCAACACCGGCTTTATCGGTCACTATGCTGTCGCTCAGGTCGTACCGGGTAATCCTGACTGTGCCGCCCTCCTCATAGGAATAAGCTTCCCAGGCATAATTCGCCCCGCGGTCTGTCAGCCGTCCGGCTGTATCATAGTATTTTATGCTGGTAATTCTTCCTTTTTCATCCCGTTCCTTGACGCAGCGGCACCAGCCGTCCGGACCGGTCGCGTCAGTTTCATCGGCATGGAAATAACGGGTGCTCAGCACCTGATTGCTTCCTCCGACCTTTTTTATATTCTGCTTCATGATGGCATATCCCTGAGCGCCGTCTACCGCGTTTCCCTTGGTATCGCAATAGGTTTTGCTCTTAAGCAGTTTTCCGATATATTCATTTTTCACGGAAGCATATCCGAGAGACGGAACCATCACCGGTTTCTTGTTGGTGCCGAAATAGGTAATGGACCGTACTTCCCCGAAACCGAAATAAGTGATAGATACTTTGGAATAGCCCATCCTGTTTGCGGTCTGCCTGGCATTCTGGTCCAGATATACGATCTCCGTCACGTTTCCTTTGTCTTTGGTCACGGATCTGCCGTAATATCCGCCTGGCACTTCAAATGGCTGCCCTTCTGTGTCATAATACTGTTCCGTCGTCACGGCGCCCTTGTATGTATACCGGATGATGGCATAACCTTCGGGGCCGGCAGCAATCTGCCCGGAATCGTCTTTCCAGACCGTTTCCTTGATTTTGCCGTTTGCTTCCGTGTTTTCGGAATGAACCTCGCCCACAGCATAAATGCAGGCGGATATGCAGAGAAGCAATGTGATCATCCCGGCCAGAAATCTCTTTTTCATCAATTCCGTTCACCTGTCTCGTCTGTTTGATTGCCCATCAGGGCTTTGTGAATCTTATGGTTGATTATATCAAAAAGCCCGGCTCAGCACAACCGGGCCATTGGATTACTCTTCCGGAATATGTTCCATCATATCGCCGATCCCGGAATCAGGTCCGACCGTTGTGAAATAAAGCCCGAACAATGTATTGTCGTGTTCGCCGCCTCTCTCAAACTCCCAGTTCCGCTTAACCTGGCTGCGATGAAACTGAAAAGCCTCCTCTGCAACTTCAAATCCTGTTTTTCCGCCGAAAGCCTTCAGCGGAACATTCCAGTTGCAGGGAATCACGTCTTTTTTGTACTCATGAATGTAGAGTTTCTTTACCTGCCAGGTACTGTATTCCTTGTACGAATTCGGGAATTCCGAGGTTTTCGCAGCTGCTTTGACAGCAGCTTTGGCCGAGTCGCAAGCTACCCTGTGAGCGCCGTGACCGTATTCACCGTTCTCTCCGTGAGTCACCAGAACCTCCGGCTGATGCTTCCGGATCACGCCGGTGACCAGGCCCACCACTTTCTTCTTCCCTTTCCAGATGGTGTATTGCTTGTCCAGCGACCTCCCGTTTTTATCAATCAGGCCAATAAATTCAGGATATACTCTGACGCCGCAGTGCCAGAGGGCGTGAAGAAGCTCCAGCTTGCGCATACCGCCTGTAGGCGCCAGAACCGCTACCTGAACACGCAGGTTGCGTTCTCCCGCGTAAGTCGGCAGCAGTCCGGCAAACCAGAGGAGTTCATCATCCGGATGGCCTGTCAGCAGCATCATATCACACTTTCCGGCAGCTTCCCACACCTGAATGCTTGCCGGTTTGTCTCCTTTGCCATAAAGGCGCATTTCAGAAATGCGTATCCGTTCCTTCACAGTACCTTTGATGCGTATATCCCGAACCCCCTGTTCGAGAGGATGCCAGTGGACCAGGAAATCCCCGCCTTCCGCAATTTTTATCCATTCATCGTCCGAACCTTTGACCTCCAGGTCATAGGTGAGCGAGGCGGTAAACTTTTCAAACAGCATGATATAAATGCCGTAGATCGGTTCCTCGCTGTGAATCTCAAGCCACCCTGTTTTCTCCTTGAACGGAAAATAGGTTTTGAACACATCGTCATGCATCAGGTCGAAATCCCTGTTCCGTCCATTGGTTTCAAAAGTGATTCCCTCCGTGATCTCTTTCGCTTCCTCTGCCGCGGCAAAAGATATGACGCCCAGGAATACAATCATGGCTGCCAGGATAAAGATAATACGTTTCAAAGCGGTTGCTCCTTCTTCCGGATCTGTTGAATCACTCCGGTCCGTTATAAAATTATACCCCCGATCCGATCATCTTTTCAACTGAAGAAAAAACAAAAACGGTTTCCTGTTGACAAAAGCGTCCGGATTAACGATATTATTGCCGTTTCATTATTTTTTTATTATATCATTGCATCCCGGAGGGAATCATCTTGGATTATGAATTAAAATCAGCCCGCTTCCTTGCTGCGGAAATGCTGTCCCGGATCATTCGTCCCGGAGACACCGTCGTGGATGCCACGATGGGCAACGGACATGATACGCTTATGCTCTGCGGCGCTGTAGGGCCGGAAGGACATGTCTGTGCTTTTGATGTGCAGCCTCAGGCTGTCGCGTCCACAGAATCCCTGCTCCGTGAAAACCGGATGCTTGGCAGGGCAAAGCTCTTTTGTGTCGGCCACGAGCGCATGGACGAATATGTGAAAGAGAAAGTCCGGGCTGTCGTCTTCAACCTCGGCTGGCTTCCCGGCGGAGATCATGCTGTGACCACCCGCTGGGAAACAACGGGCATTGCTGTGAATAAGGCGCTGGATCTGCTGATGCCCGGTGGCATGCTGGTCCTCTGCGCCTATCCGGGCCATGCTGAAGGTGATCGGGAGCGTCAGGAACTGATATCACTGTTTTCATCCCTGTCGAACAAAACCTTCAATGTCCTTCATCAGCGTTTTCTCAATGCATCCCCCGGTTCGCCGGAATGCTTTGCCGTTCAGCGGATCAGATAAAATAAGCTCCCGGCATCAGCCGGAAGCTGTTTGTTCATTGAAGCACAGCATGTCAGTCGTCATCATCCGTCGGAGGAGCCGCTTTTTCTTCAGCCTGGATATCCTGGAAGGCGGAATACATCGGTTCCACCTGCAGCCCTCGCAGATGACGGTCCACATAATTCTTTGTGATTTTTGCCACAGTCCCCGAAAGGACAATCACGCCGATCAGGTTCGGAATCATCATCAGTCCGTTGAAAGTATCCGCCAGGTCCCAGGCGAGGTTATCGCCCATCACAGCGCCGCCGAACACACACGCGACGAAGAGAATACGATATATAATCGTCCATTTTTCACCCAGCAGGTATTCGCAGGCCTTCGTTCCGTAATGGCTCCAGCCAAGTACCGTTGAAAATGCAAACAGCATGATGGAAACAGCGATAAAGCCCGAACCGACAACGCCGAATTTCTGTTCAAACACAGTTGCCACCAGGTCATTCTTGGTCAGGCCGCTGAACGCCTCAGCCAGCGTGCCGGTCTGCAGGTTGATCAGGCCGGAAGAAAGGATGGCAAAAGCAGTCAGCGTGCAGACTACAATGGTATCGGCAAATACTTCAAAGATGCCCCACATACCCTGTTTTACCGGTTCTTTGACATTCGAGTTGGAGTGAACCATAACGGAGGAACCCAGGCCGGCCTCATTGGAAAAGACGCCGCGTTTCATGCCCCACTCGATCGCCAGTTTGATTCCGTAACCGACAACACCGCCGGCTGCGGCCTGCATGCCGAAAGCGCCTTGGAAAATGGCCCTGAACACTGCCACAAACTGATCAATGTGAAGGAAGAATATGGTGATGGTGCCGATCATATACAGGATCACCATGAAAGGAACGATTTTTTCCGTTACTGCGGCGATCCGTTTCAGGCCGCCTACAACAACCAGGCCCACCAGGACCATAATCACCAGGCCGGTCACCCATGTCGGAATGCCGAAAACATTCTGCATATTGCCGGAAATGGCGTTCACCTGCGTCATATTGCCAATCCCGAAAGAGGCCACCAGGCAGAAGAACGCAAACAGTCCTGCCAGTATGAGGCCGATCGTCTTGCAGCCTTTTTTCGCTCCCAGGCCGTCACGCAGGTAATACATGGCACCGCCGGACCATTCACCCTTGGAATTCTTGCGGCGGTAATAAATTCCCAGTACATTTTCTGAATAGTTTGTCATCATGCCGAGGAAGGCCATCACCCACATCCAGAACACGGCGCCTGGGCCGCCCATCAGGATGGCGCCGGACACACCGACAATGTTACCCGTTCCGACAGTGGCAGCCAGTGCGGTACAAAGGCTCTGGAACTGGGAAATACTCTTGTCTTTGGTATGGGAGGTCACATGCTTGTCTTTGAATACCGCGCCGATGGTTTTCTTCATCCAGTGGCCGAGATGGGTCACCTGGAAAACCTTGGTCAATACAGTCATCAGGATGCCGACGAATGCCAGCAGTGCAAGAGCCGGTACGCCCCAAACGACATTGTTCACCGCGCCGTTCACATCAGCTACTGTCTTGATAAATCCGCCTGTTTCCTCTGCGGCTGCCGCAGCTGTATAAGCCATACTGCCCAGTATGATCCCTGTGAACCAGATTCTTTTCTTCATATGATCTCCCGCCTCTCTGAACTGCGATAACTGAAAACGTCTCCGAGCGCAAAGCCCGAAGACGCCCTTGTCTCCTGCGGGAATTGTACAACCTGCTTTTTTTACTGTCAATTGATGCAGCGGCAATGAACAATGAAAAAACAGCGGTTCATTCCCCGTCCGGCAGAAAGGGAGGCTTCATCCATTGACATTCAACAGGTTTCGGGCTACCATGGCATTATCGGAAAAGGAGTGATATAAAATATGTTCACAAAGCGTTTCCCCGTCTCGCTGTGTTGTATCCTGCTGTGTGTTGCGCTGTCTCTCTCCTGGATTCCTGTTTCATCCTGCGCTTCAGAAATTGCGCCTGGCTATCGCTTTACTTTCGGGACTTTTGAGCAGGACTATATCAATATAAACGGAAAGGAGCCCATCGTCTGGCGCGTCCTTGACACCGATGATCAATCCGGCTTTGTGCTTGCTGTTTCTGAATTCGGACTGTGCACCATGAAATACCACAGAAACAACAAACGAACCGCATGGGGCGATTCTGATGTCCGTAACTGGCTGAATTCCGCATTCTCCGCTTCCTTCTCGGAGGAAGAGCGGCAGCAGATCGCTGTTACACCTGTCAGCGGTTCGGAAGACCTCTTTTTCCTTCTGGATTCTGACCAGATCACCAGATACCTCAGCAGTCCCTATCTGTGCTATGCGACGCCCTGGGCGCTGATGAACGAAGAGGAAGGCGCCTATGTGAATGAAAACACCGGCGCCAGCTCCTGGCTGGTCAGGACGGATGTGGCCGAAAAGAGAATTGCTTGGGTCGGAGGCGGCGGACAGCTTTATTCACCCACAGGAAAAAAAGGAGTTAATTACCTGAATACAAAAGATAACGTTGTACGTCCGGCGATGTGGATCCGGAAGGAAGCCTGTATGAACGAAGCCACTCATTATGGTTTTCCTCTTTATGCCCGAACCAATCAGCGCCTCTCCACCCGTTCCGGCCCGAGTACCGGTTACAGCGGCCTTGGCGATTATTTTGACCGCGGCGGAGAACTCGTCCGTATCCTTTCGCGTTTTCATGACGGTTCCATCTGGTGGCTTGAGATCGAATTTGAGTACAAAGGCGTCCT
>Ga0265298_10005348_pt1 | contig 16160 bp, 8 predicted proteins | sample AusTroGonzalo_MG_3_FD_193486 | JGI IMG/M metagenome (GOLD analysis project Ga0265298, IMG submission 193486) | Bovine rumen microbial communities from tropical cattle in Woodstock, Queensland, Australia - Gonzalo_01 | ecosystem: Host-associated > Mammals > Digestive system > Stomach > Rumen ... | reverse complement strand
CCCAGCAGGTGTTCATTCCGAGCATCTGGGCGCGGATGACCACCTTCTCGCCGTAGTAGCCGAGCAGGGTGTCGTCGCCCTTCTTGCCGACGACTGCGATGTAGTTGCTAATGCCACTGAACTTGCCGTACTTGGCCATGCCGCCAGCGAAGGCCTTGGGTTCGTCGGTCACCAGCTGCAGGTGGGTGCCGCCCTCGCGGTTGCACTTCTCAATGAGGGCTTTCAGTTCTTCGATTTTCTCTGCCTCGATGGGCTTATCAATGTATTGCCGTACACTGTGGCGGACAACGATAGCTTCTTGTAATGTCATATTCTAAAATTCAATAATTCTAAATCCTAAAATTCTCAATATCTCAAGATTGTAAAGATGTATTCTTTTTCATATCTTTCAGCGTTACCTTCGGATGGTGGTACTGGTGCGCTTTGGGTGTGGGCTTGTGGTTGAGTTCCACGGCTTGCTGCGGACAGAAATGGACGCAGGCAAGGCATTGTGTGCAATTGCCACCGCACTGGGCCTTGCCATCCGTAAGGGTAATGTTCCCTTGTGGGCACACCTCGGCGCAGATGCCGCAGCCCACGCACAGGTCGGTATTGACGGCTGGCGTGAGCATCGGCAACGTTCGGCGTTGCACACCCGGAAGGGCGCATAAGGCGCCTATGGGTCCCCACCACGCATAGTGCAGGCTCCGTGTGCCAGCGGCAATCTCCTCGGTGATATGTTCCAACCGCTCGTCGTATTTTTCGAACTTCCACACTTGTTGGTTGGGGTTGCGGCCAAAGCCGACGGCACTGTTGTCCGGTACTCGGATTTTCTGACTATATGCCAGCTGCAAACCTTTGTTTTCCAGTAGTTTCTGAACTGTATGGATGGAGTTGCCGGCCTGAGCACCGCAAGGGATAACGATGAAGACGTACGCCTCCTTTGGCAGTTGCAGTCGTAGCAGCAACTCCGTCACCGCCCGCGGCGCATTGAACCAGTAGCTGGGATAGACCAGCCCGATGCGCCGCTCTTGCGACAAATCCTGGTGTACCGCCTGACTGAGCGGCATCACCGTTTCGTTGAGTTTTTCCGCGATGTGGCGACTGATGGCCAAGCTGTTGCCCGTGCCTGAAAAATAAAGTATCATAATCGAATTATTTCAACATTGCCTCTATGTCCGCTTCCATTTCTTCGGGTGTTGTGGTGGGCGGGAAGCGTTTGATGGCGGCACCATCCTTCGAAACAAGGAATTTGGTGAAATTCCACTTGATGTCGCTGTCCTTCTCCACGCTCTTGCTGATGGTTTTGAACAGAGCTGCCGAAGCCTTGGCTTTCAAGCCCTTGTACTCCTCGGTCGGGGCCATCGACTTCAGGTATTCATAGATGGGGTGTGCTTCTTTGCCGTTGACATTGATTTTTTTCATCAGCGGGAAGGTTACACCGTGGTTGAGACGGCAGAATTCCGCGATCTCCGCATCGGTACCGGGTTCTTGGTTGGCGAACTGGTCGCAGGGGAAACCGAGGATGACCAAACCTTGGTCTTTGTATTTTTGATAGAGCGCCTCCAACCCGTCGTACTGCGGGGTGAAACCGCACTTCGAGGCGGTGTTGACAATCATCAGAACTTTGCCGCTGTATTGCGACATCTCTACTTCTGCACCCTTGTTGTTCAGGGCTTTAAAATCATAAATTGTTGCCATTTTTTTTGTTTTTTTGCGCATGGCCTGCCAGAAGCTCAAGCATCCCGTTGACCATGCAGGTGATACATTTTTGTTTTTTTATTGATTATCAGTTGTTTGCTTTTTCTATTGATAAACTTGCTTATTTATATCGTTCACGATGCAAAAATACAAAAAAATTTTTTTATATCGCACACGACATAATTTTTTTTGAAAAAAATTTGCAGAAGTGCGATAACCCTACAGTAGCATACAATCTTTTTTACCAAAGGTGTTTATCGCACTTCTGCAAGTACGCGAGTTTAGTGAGCGTCCTTGACCAGGCGTACTGAGCGTCCGTAGCCGCGGTCTTTGTCGTAGGTACATTCGGCACTGGCGTTGACCAAGCCGTCGATAAACAGCAGGGCGTAGGCCTGTCCGAGGTAGTCGTACTGGTGCTCGGCAAAGCGGAAAGTGCCAATGGCCGTACCTTCGGCAGTGGAGTGGCTGCCAGCGGTGCTGAATTGCAGGTTGCCAGGAGAGAAAAGAACTTGTTGCCCCTCAGCCACACTGTACAAATTTTTTTTGTATCTTTGCACATCATGTTCGAATGTCATAGAAAATATCAGAAAATTTGTATTGTGTTGATAATGAGTATTTTCGTTATCTGTATTTTTGCTGATGAATTTGATGATATGCGGCAGTTTGGCAATAAAAACAATCCTGTAGCCTGTATGTCCATAGCAGAGGAAGATGTGGATTTCGATGAAGAGGGTGATTATCTGCCGGATATTTGTCCATACCAGCTAGGCGTAATGCCTATGGAGGAATTCACCTACACAGACTTGAAAACATCAGCGCGGAACCAATCCAAGGCATTGCTGATGGGACAGGTCAGACGGCATTTTCCCCGAGGATGTATGAAATACGGCCATTATTGTACTGTTTTTGATAACGGCTCGAGTGGTGTGGGTTTTCCCATGCCACTTTTTTTGTGCGAAAGAAATCAATCCGTAAGCAATAAAATCATTTTATTATGAATGCGATAAGTATAATCTCAGCCATTCTCACCCTGATAGCGGGAATAGGAGTTTTCCTGATGGCGTGCAATATGATGAGCACTTACCTTGAAAGTGCCGGCAGTAAGAAGCTGAAGCGCTTGTTTGCCCGTGTGGGTGACAACAAGTGGACGGGTGTGGGTATCGGTGCTTTGGGTACCGCGGCCATTCAGAGTTCGGGAGCGGTCACGGTGATGGTCATCGGTTTCGTCAATGTGGGCATTATGTCGCTGACACAGGCCACCACCATCATTTACGGAGCGAATATAGGCACCACAATTACCGCCCAGTTGGTGGCATTGGGTATGTTCGGCGGCAATGGCATCTCCACTACGGTTATCTTTTCCGCTATGGCTGGAGTAGGGGCCTTTATCCTTATGTTTTCGAAAAAAGATGTCTGGAAAAACGCCGGTGGTATTTTGACAGGCTTCGGAATTTTGTTTGTGGGCTTGAGCATTATGTCGGGGGCCATGTCCGAATTTGCCGCTCACGATTCGGTGAAAGGCTTTCTGTCCGGTGTGAGAAATCCGTTGTTGATCGTCTTTTTGGGAGCTTTGTTTACGGCTATCATCCAGTCCTCGTCGGTAGTGACCAGTATCGCCATTACCATGGTGGTGGCGGGCTTGTTATCACTCGACCAAGGCATATTTCTGACGATGGGCTCTAACATCGGTTCCTGTGTGGTGGCCATTATTGCGGGTCTCACTAGCGGAAGAAATGCCAAAAGGACAGCTCTTATCCATTTGTTTTTCAATATTATGGGCGTTGTCCTTTTCTTGCTGATAAGTCTTTTCCTGAACCTTTTTTCCAATGGGATATGGGGCTTCGGAAGAATATTCGAGATGCTTTTCCCACACGCTCCGCAATTGCAACTGGCTATGTTCCATACGGTGTTCAATGTATGCACCACATTGGTTGCGTTGCCATTGACAGGCAAACTGGTGAAACTGGTCTGTCGCATTCTTCCCGATCAAGAAGAGACGGCCAAGGACGGACAGCCACATCTGTATTATTTGGACGAATCCATGTTGCGCACGCCGGTAGTGGCTATTCGTCAGCTCAAGGCGGAAATTGAGCACATGGCGAAAATGGCAGTGGAGAATTTCCAAAGGTCTATCACCATTATCACCACTATGGATTTTAGTGAAGCCTCGAAATTTGCTCAAACAGAAAGGGAACTCAATTACCTTAACGCCGAGTTGTTGCGGTATGTGGTCGTGCTTTCCGACAAACAACTGAACCAATACGACACCCATTATCTGAACACGAGTATCCGTAGTGTGAGCGATTTGGAACGTATCGGTGACTATGCCGAGAATATTGTGGAATATGCCGATAGTCTTCAGGCACAGCAAGTTACTTTTTCGAAAAAAGCAATCGAGGAAATCCGCCAAATGGAAGGATTGGTCGTAGATTTATACCAAGAGATTTGTCAGGCATATCACAAACTCGACCGCGAGGCATTAGAGCGTGCCTATCAGATAGAAGACAAGGTGGATGAACTGACTAAAAAGATGGAACGAAATCACATTCAGCGACTTGTGAAAGGTGAGTGCACACCGTTAGCTGGTGCGGAGTATCTTTCACTGGCCCAGAATGCCGAACGTATTGCCGACCATCTGATCAATATGGGCAATACTATTAAGCTGTATAGTGATTACAAAAAGTGACATGCACCTCTTTTTGGTGCGGATTTGGGAGTTTGCAACGACTCCTGTCAGCACAAAGCCAACATTGAAACCAATCCAATGGTAACCATCATTGGCTTAGATGTTCTTTGTCATGGACAGTACGTTCTTGTCACCGATACGCTGGTAGTGTAATTCGTCCATCATCTGACGCACCAGATAGATGCCCAATCCGCCAACGGGACGCTCGTCAGCGGGGAGTGTGATGTCCACATCCGGAACGGTGGTGGGGTCGAAAGGCACGCCGCTATCGGTGATGATGAACTCAAGTGAGTGTTCCCTTAGGATGGCTTCCACGTCCACCAATCCGTCGGCTCCGACGGGGTAGGCGTAAAGAATAACATTGGTAACCGCTTCCTCCAATGCCAGATTGAGGCTCATGGCCAGGCTCTGGCTCAACTGTTTCTCTTCAGCGATGGTCTCAACGAATTCGGCCAGCTGAGGAATCTGCTGTATGTCGTTGTGTAGGATGAGGTGACGTTCCTGCTGTGTGGAGGCAGGATGGGTCAGGTAGTGGATGACGAGCACGGTGAGGTCGTCGCTCTGAGGTGCGGCTTTCACAAAATCGTTCACAGCCTTCTGCATGGCGTCAAGCAGGGCAACGGCGTTGCGTTTTGTGCCGAGCACGGCTCCCATACGTTCCTCACCGAACTGTTCCGCTGATGCGTTCTCGGCTTCGGTAAGGCCATCGGTGTAGAGAAAGAGGGTGTCGTCGTATTTCAAGCGGGTCTCCTGTTCCTTAAAGCTCATGCCCGGCATGACACCTAATGGGATGTTGGTTATGACAGGCAGCTTGTCGGTGTTCAACATCGGTGGGTTGTGCCCTGCGTTGCAGTAACGAAGCACACCGGTGGCAAGATCGAGAATACCACAGAAGAAGGTGACAAACATGCTGTTCTCGTTGTTTTCCGACATCAAGTTGTTGATGGAGGTGACAATCTTGGATGGGTTTATTTCGTGGGCCGATGTGGCACGGAAAAGACTCTGTGTCACAGACATTACCAGTGCTGCCGGCACACCCTTTCCGCTTACATCTCCAATGCAGAAGAAGAGCTTTTCGTCTCGGATGTAAAAGTCGTATAAATCGCCACCCACCTCCTTGGCGGGGATTATGGTGGCGGCAAAGTCCAGGTCGGTGCGGTTGGGGAAGGCGGGGAAGGTTTTCGGTATCATCGACATCTGGATGTCGTGTCCGATACGAAGCTCGTTTTGTATCAGCTCTTTCTGAGTGCTGAGATGCTTGTATTTCATCTGGTTCCTGATGGTCACACGGAGGATGACGATAATCATGGCCACACCCAACAATTGGAGTATTATCACGATTCCTCCCACCTTACGGACACCGGCAAACATGTCTCTCTCTGGCACTACGATGGAAAGCGACCAGCCGGTCCGTTCCACGGGGGCGAAATATATTCTGTATCCTTCACCGTGGTAACGTATGGCCAACTCACCCTCCTGGCCGGAAAGCATGGCCTCGTTGATGCTTCTCAGCACATCGGAATCGTCCGACTCGTCGGCAAATTGGTCAACGCTTTTGCTCATCACCAACGACTCGTTAGGGCAGACCATAATCTGTCCGCTACGGCTTACCACTGTGTTAAAGGCATTGGGATAAACCTTGATGCTCCCCATCAGTTCGGTGAGCCAATCCAGCGATATGTCGGCGGTGAGGATGGCGGCCACCTTGCCGTTGCGATCCTTGACGGGCATTGAGAAGGTGGTCATCAGCATGTTGCCGCCTCCTTCGTCGTAATAGGGCTCCGACCAGTAGCCGTCTTGGAATTCCAGTGGCTTGATGAACCATTCCTGCGAAGGATAGTCGTAGTCGTCTGTGGCCAGTGAGAGGGTTTGTAATTCGCCGTTTTCAGGATCTCGGGTGGCGTAGGGTGCATAAAGAGGGTATTTCTCACTGTATTCGGGCATCAAGGCGATGGTAGAACCCACCACCACGGGATTGTTGTCCACCACGCGCTGTGGTACGCGAACCAGACTATCAGGGTTGTCTAAGCACCATTCGGCAATCCAAAGGCTGTTGCGGACGGCACCTTCGGCCTGTTCCACAATGCCCATAATCTCGTTTTTGGCACTTTTCAATTCACTCTTAGCCCTCAACGAGGCCTCCTGCTTGATGCCACGTTGCGAAAAATAATACTGTATAAGGCCAGTAGCTTCCAGCGTGATGATGGCTACTACTACCAGTAGCAGGCCGGCTCGTGTAGATAAGCCCAGTACCTTTTTTCCACTCATCTCATTAGTTTTCATTTTGAAAATACTTGTTTGATTAACGATTCGAATTTGCGGTATGCCTCAGTTTTATCCAGCTCACGTAGTGCTTCGGAAATCATCTGCGTGTCGAAGACAGCATCGATCAGAGGCTTGCCGGTGTTATTTATAGACTTATCTGCGTCCGCCAGGGCCACCGCCAGCAGGTCTGCCGCCGCCAGGACCGCCACCACCATGAACACCACCGGGGCCGCCGCCAGGACCACCAGCAGGTCTGGCACCGCCGTTGTTGGGCGTGGCCGGTCTGTTGCCGTTATTGGGTGTGGTCGGTCTGTCGTTTGTGTTAGGCGTGTTAGGCTGGTTGTTCTTAGCCGCAGGTTGGGGGTTGTTGGGAGTAGCGGGTTTGGCATTAGTATTGGGAGCCGCGGGAGTCGCGGGTTTAGTGCCGTGAGCGGCCGGACCATGGTGATGATCTGCGGAAGCAGGCTTGTTGGGAATGCGGTCGGCATAGAAGTGGTTATGCTTGAAGTTGTTGCCACCATGGTAGGTGTCGTACGCCCTGGGATGGGTGAAGTAAAATAAGTCTCTCGCATAGTGGGTATAAACAATGAATACCCATGCGTCGTCCTCCCATTTTACAGGGCGATAGAAGTATTCAATATCCAGGTACTTTTTATACTGCCAGTCGCTTAGTACATAGCGTAGGTCGGTGTTACGACGCTTCCAATATTCGCCGAAAAGGTCGTTGGAGGTGTTCAGACTGAGCAGATAGTCGAGGTTGATTTCATAAACGGCCTCATACTGCTCGTCCGTCAAATTCAGTTCGTAGGCCATCTTGTCGGTCAGAAAGAGCGCTTCGTCTTTTACGTCTTTGTAGTTCAGCGCTTGGGCAGAAAAAGTTAGAACCATTATTGCTGCCAGAATAGTCAAATGTTTCATACGTTAGGGTTTATGTGAAAAAATCTATTCCATACTTTCAAATAAAGGTTTGAGCGGGTCGCTGACGCTTCCAAGGCGGGCACCGTTCACGAAGCTGAACCTGGTGTCGGCTTGGAATACATTACGTAGTCGGACGGAATAATACCGGAGAGAGATGTCCTCGTTGTCCTGTGAAGGCGAGGTGATGTAAAGATAGAAGAGATTGTCGACGGGTTTTGTCACCCCAATGCACTCAGAGCCTGCAAAGGCGGCCAACAGGTCGGTGGTATCAATCTGCCAGTCGTTGGGCGTAAGGGCGGGATAGCTCATGGTGAGGTCCACCTGTGCTATGACCGTCATGCTGCTGCTGTAGTCGTAGTCCGAAGATACCTGCCAGTCAGGAGTGGGAACATTGCCACGGGGAATCGCAGACTCCTCCGTTCCACTAGGATTGGTGGGTTTGCTGTCTTCCTTTTTACAACCCACCAACAAACTCAAAACTAAAAAGATAATAAGATATCGAAAGGACATGATTTTTTTCATAATCGTAATCTTTAAATTTAACTTTAACCATTAATGACAATTTACCTCTTAAGCTTAACCAATTTCACGGTGGCTGTATAATCTTTGGTGTAAAGTGTGGCGAAATAAACTCCGGCAGACAGATTTCCGCAGTTTGCCCAATGCAAAGAGCTGATCTCGTCAACCGTCACACCTGCCGCATTGCGGATGATGATTCGCATATTCTCCAAAGCTAAATCGGTCGCCAGGAAGTCCACTTGGTCAGTGAAAACAGTGGGATATGCCTGGAAGTTGGGCGTTGAGAGTGGAGCGTCGGGAGCTAAGAGAACGGGGTTGTTGAGTGTTCCGAAATGGCGGTTGGTAACAGCCTGTATTGGAATGTTGGCAAACAACTCCGTCTGTACACCCTCTTCTTCGAGGTAGAAGGTCAGTCGTCCTGGCTTGTCGGTACCAACGGTGAGGAAGAGTAGCAGGTCGTCATCTGCCTCCTGCCATTCGGCTACTCCTGCCAGCGTTGTCCCGGTATAGGCTTTCAACACACCGCCTTCTTTTGCTTTCATCCTCAGTTCTTCATCCTCAATTCTCGCGATAATTGTCATATTCGTCTCAGGAAGCGCAACTTTATGCTTATTTTTTAATTCTTCATTTTGATTATCCTTTTCTCCCTTAGCGTTGCCGTTGTTGCGGAAGGTAAATGACACGGTACTCTGGCCATTGCGGTAAAGGAGATATCCCTCGCCGGGCACCAAGGCTGTGAGTGATCCCATCCAATGGCCGTCAGCATTGAAAACGGCAAACTGGGTTTGAGACTTCACAATGTCGCCCACGCTGGCTTTCTCAATATAGTCGGCCAAGGCGTTGGTCAATCCTGAAGTGGCGGTAAGCAGGTAGGGGAAACCGTTCCATCCGTGGTGGAGCATGATGGTGCGGTCGCTATTGTTGGACAAACGATGACCTGCTACTTGGATTCCCTTATGGAATCTGTCGCTGAAAATCATATACATCAAGTGATAGTCCACATTGGAGAGCGAGCCAAGCCAATTTTCGCCGTTCCATTCGGCAAACTGCTGCGTGGCGGCTGACTTGATTTGGTCTCCCTCTGTGAAAGAAGTGGTGGTGAAGAAGAGTCCATCGAGGGCTCCTTCGTCATGTGGGTTAACGTTGAACGAAATCCAGTTCCATCCTTCATTGAGATCGATGTATTGCACTTCGTTGGCTGAGGTGGAGAGGATGACAGGATCGGCGGGTGGCATACCCACGGCACTATTGGTCTGGAAAGTCACAGATGGCGATGTCGTCAGTCCGAAGATACGTCCCGTTGAAGCTTGCCACAGGTAGAAGTGAAGCGAATGGAAGTGAGTGAAGTCATTGCCATAGATGGTCATGAAAAGATAGCCTGGGTAGGCCTCGTTATCGTATGATATATGCTGGAATCCCACCACCTGTCTATTCGCAATAGCGACCACAATATCGTTGGGGTCGGTGTCGATGATACCATCCACTATTACTTGTCCCAACAATGACATCTGACGGTCGAAATATTGTGGGGAAACATTCTCCCATGGACAGACAGCACGCACTTCAATCAAGACTCTCAACGGTTCGGAAAGGTCGTTCTCATCAGTCAGGTAGATGATTTCAGAGTAAACGCCCACTGCTAAATCCTCATTAACAGTGAAGACGAGGGTCTGTGTTTCCTGCGGATTGAGGCTGCCATATGCTTGGTCCACATTCAGCCAGTCGGGCATACCATCAATGGTGTATTGGTGACGGCGGCCACTGATATTCATGATTTGCACGGGAATTTCCGTGTTGTGGTCTGCCCGCTCGTAGAAAATTTGAGAAATTCCATCGCTATTCCACAGCAAGACGTTTTTGTTGACAAAGACTTGCCACATCGAAGGATTGACGGTGCGGTTGCCGTTGAGATCCTCCACATTGCGCACGGTGACATAAATGTTGTTTTTGTTGATCTCACGATCCTGCATGTTGAGGTTGATGAGCAGTTCGTCGTTATTGAAGCTCCAGTCGAAGTTCATCTTCGTCAGCATGTCGCGCTCGCGTACAGGAGCATGATCGCTGGGGTCGTCCATGCCTGTCAATGTCACCGAGTCGGGGCTGATAATCAGGGGTTGCACCTTCTCTACCACTGTCCCGTCGGTGAGCGTGAAGATGCGTTGGTTGTTGATGGAGAAGACCTCTTCCATAATACCATTTAGGTTTTCTTTTTGCTCAGAGAAAGGCAACAAAGCCACAAGGCCCATTTCGTCGCCCATGGGCGTAAGGTTGTCGTATGTTTCGATAAGGCTGCTGGGCAGTGCCTGCTCGAAGAGCACAAAGTCGTCGAAATGGCCACGGAAAAGTGTCGTCTGCCCGTATTGGTCGCCACCTAACATCATCACGCCACTCAGGCCGGAGAGGTTGTCTGCGGCAAAGGTATTGGTCATCTGACCATCAACGTAAATAGCAGCATTGTTATAGGTGCGGTTGACCGTAAGTATGAAGTGGTGCCAGAGACCGTCGGCATAGTTGAGGGCGCTTTGCTGCTCCATGTTTCCATTGTGCAATACAAGGCGTCCGTTCACCATTTCCACCAAGGTGCCCTGCGGGCCAGTGGCCGAAGCTGTGCCATCGGTCCATCCCGCTGAGAAGAGGCCCTGGTTGAGTTCAGTGGTGCGGAACCAGAACATCAGCGTATAGTCTTGGATATTGGATCGCGAAAGAACGTCTTGTGCGAGGGTTACCGCTTGCTGACCGTCCATTTGTAACGAATATCCCGATGGCGTTGTCCATGAGGCCCCTTGGAGCGTAAGCGTGGATCCGCTGGCTTTGTCGTAGCAGAGGTCGCCACGGCCTTCGTTCATCGGGTAGTAAGCCGCTAATTTGCGTTCATAGCCCGTGAGGCGTTTTTCGTGGGTTGCCACGATCTCGTCGGTAGAAAGGGGCTTTAACCATACGCGAGCCTCGAGCATATTACCTTGGTAGCCGTGACCGAAGACCAGCGGAGCAGAACCATCATAGTCGGTCACCTCATCTTCATGGGAGAAACTTTGGTCCGTCACATCCTGTGTGCCTGCATAGAAACGTATGCGTCCTGTCCCATGATCGTAGGTCATGATGAGACGGGTGAAATCGGTGAGCGGTTCAAGCAGCCGCGATTGGCCGCGGTGATCGTCAATGTAACCATAGAGGCGCATGCGCGTGCCGACTGGCTCCAGTCCGAAGCGAATGCCGCCTGTCGTTGAGGTGTGGCTGAAGAGTTCCTGCTCGCTCGTTATTGTGGGACTGGCTGGTTTGGCCATGAGGTCAATGGAGAAGCTTTTGCCGCTGAGCACACGCGTTACCTCACTGGAGGCTCCGCAGGAAGGTGTGCCGTCGAAATAGACCGAGGTGGAGGACGCAATGCCGCTGCGGTTGGTAACACCCAGCAACTGGAAGTTATTGTCCTCGTCGAGGTAGTTGCCTGCAATGGGCTCGTTGAAACGCAGCTTCAGGTGGTCGCCCACACCGAGGATGCCGTTGGCGGGCTCGGGCTCGCCGAAGACACGCGGACAGCGGGTGTCCTTGATGCCCGACTTGATGGGCGAGGCCTTGCTGATGAATCCGCTGCCATGACGGCAGAAGCTCACAGCACGCAAGTCGTAGCGTTGCTCCATGGGGTCGCGCTCGCCGTAGAATCGTATGTTCTCGATGCTGCCGCCTTGGATCATCTCCTTGTTGCCGCTGGCGGCTGCGAAGAGGGTGCTGTCGGCATAGTAGGAGCAGAGGTTCACCCAACCGTCATTGCTTTGGGTCGAAAGCTTGTATTGCAGCTCGATGTGGTCGAAACCACGGTAGTTCACGTTAAAGTCGCTGATGGAGACGGGCAGGTAGTAGCCCACAGAATCCTGTGGCGCAAAGGTGTTCATCACCCAGTTGTCTTGCGGCGCGGTAAGGGTGACGTCACAAGATACAGGTAAGAAGTGGACCGAGAACTGCGCACTGGACCTGTTGAAGACGATACAGTTGGAGACGAGCTCGATAACAAGGTCTTCAAAGTCGTAGCCATCGCCTGCATAGACCTCCATGGTCTTGGTGATGACTTGGTCGCCGATGAGTTCAATGGTGCGTCCGTCAGTAAGGGGCATGCCGTCAATATAGATACGGGCACCGTGGGGGTTGCTTAGGTCATTCATCTTCAGCTTGAAGAAAACACGCCAGTTGTGGATGATGCCTTCGGTATGCTCCATCTCATTGAAGAGACGGATGGTGAAGATCGCCGGTTGGTCGGCGGGCACATTGCTGATTTCGTGAACGTCGATGTTGATCTTGGGATTCTCCAGACGGAGCGACCCGGCCGAGATGGGCATCTTGGGCACATAGTAATCCGTACTGTCAGGCAACTCGCAGGGACACTTGGTAGCACCGCCACGGAGATAGAAGACCAGGGAACCATAGAGGTGGTCGTCTTCATTATAGCTGGTGGGAGAAGCCACCTCTTCGCGCGCTGATGAAGAACCTGTATTGTATTCGTCCTTACTGTTTACAATACGATAGATGGAAACATCCATATTGCTATATTCATCGGGAGACAGGGTGTACCCTATGGTACGTGTGTGGATGGTGTTTTCCACAGGGTCACGCGAGATGTCAAGGTCGAGAACGGGTCTGAAGAGGAAACTTGCTTTGTAACCTGGAGACTGGTTAGCAATCCGGGCAGGTTGCAGTCCTCTACTTGCAGTCAATGTATTCCTCATGTTCTCTATCATCATTTGGGCAATATTACGGCCAAATCTGTTTATGAGGAGGTTGGTGAAGTTGCTAGCAGTCGAGGATAGGTCTATGCCGGGATAATTCATCCACCAATGCGTCACGTCACTATAGCTATAGCTGTCAGTCCTCGTCACGCTGGTGGAGTAGCTCAGCGAATAGGTGGCCACGCTGTCGTGCTCATGATAATGGATGGCCGACACCTTTTCCGACTCATTTTGAAACAACACGGTTATCCAATCGGCAATCAGGGTATTGGCAGATTTCACAGAGTTGACATATTCGTCCGAGAATCCTTCCGGGATAACGACACGATAGTAATCTTCCGCGGCCCAATTAGGATCGTCGAAGGGAACGAGGGATCGGAACACCACTTTGTGTTGCGCGTTGGCGATGGATTGGGCAGTAGCGCTGTCGCAGGTAAGCAAGAGGGCATCGCGTTCTTGCTTCAGACGCGGAATGAGGGTGTTTTCAATGTAATCGTGGGTGTAAATGAAAGTTGCCGAGATGTCAGGTCTCATCTCCAGCTCTTTGCCGATCACCAGATAGTAACGTGTAGAGTCGGGGCCCATGCCCTCAGCCACCGTGGGCATGAGGCCGGCGGAAGACCGTCCGCCGAGTGTGGCGTAGGTCAGCGAGTCGAGGGGCTCTACGGCGTCAACACGGCGGGAATACATATTCTGCACCAGTCCAATATAAACATCGGCAGGCTGTCCTACCCAGTAAGGGTCGCTGCTGGTGCTGATGCGCTCGGCAGTCTTGAAGTTGTAAGAGGACATGTGCTTGTAGTGATATTGACTTCGGATAGGAAGGGTTAACTCGTAGGTCTGACCAAGGCTGAAATCCTGTCCGGAGAATACACCGCCGCCCAGGCCGGCGAAAGCTCCGAATGTCATGCTCATAGCACCGCCAATCTCAGCTCCAATATCAAAACCGAACTCAAAATCGACAGTGTACGTATAGTTGTATTCATATTCGGTGCCTGCTTCGAGCCAGGAGTAGGAAGTGCTTCCCGGGGGATCGCGGAGGACATCAAGCAGCTGCACCTTGCCGTGGGTTGAAGTGATGACCTCGTTACCGGTGATGCGGTGACCCGTGACATAGCCGCGCACAGCCTGAAGTTCCACAAATTCGCCCTCGCTCTCTACCGAAAGGTCGAGAACACGCTGCACCTCTTGGTCGTTACGGATGAAGGAGACATAATCGACAGGGATAGTGAATTCGGCCTGGCCAAGGGTGTCGAGTTCCTTGATGAAGATATGAGTGCTGTTATCCTCATTCTCGTGCATGCCGTTGTACACCTTCAGGGTCCCGCCCTTGATACGCACTTCATCGTGACGGCCGGTGAGGTCGTTGTTATAGTAATAGTCCTCATGGGCAAAGACACGGAAGCTGTACTCTCCACTTGAGAACACAGGTGCTCCGAAGAGATATTGATAGACCCCGTTGGCATCCTTGTAGGCCAATGGCACCTGTATATGCTCATTCCTGATATTGACACGCTGCATGTACTGGTCGCCGAAGTAGGGCATTTCCATACCGTAAACCATTTGTTTGCAAGTGATGCTGATGGGAGAACGATAAGTAAGCTTGTATTGTGCATTATGAATTGTGAATTGTGAATCATGATACACCGTGTCGTGCTGGGTGGCAGCGTTGCCAAGGTCAATGGTCTCGTTGGTGAGTCCTCCGGTGAAGAGGGTGGCGTAGCCGGTAGCGGTGGCCTGGGTGAGTTTATAGCGCACAGGGAAAAGGTCCACGCAGAATTCGCCCGTCACAGGGTCGGGTTCCACAATGATGCGCTTCTGCTGGTAATGTACCTGTGTCACACCTACATTTTCTTCCCCATTCTGTCCATAAACCAAATGTGGCACGGTGAATTCCAGCGTGTCCTTGGTCAAATCGCTCGGCACGCGGACGATATAGCTGATGTTGTCGCCTTCCAGTTCGAACACTAAACGCAAGTTGTCACCCAGGTTGTTGGTGGAGAGACCGAATCCCAAGGGCAGGTTGCGCTGGTCGAGGCCACCAGCCACACGACCAGCAAGGCGCACTTTGGTCTGGTCCCACAGACGCACGCCATCCAACGCCACGTTGAGCGTCAGCATGCTGTCGTTATTGATGCGGATGAAACCATCTCCGGCGAAATGGTGCCCCGCTTTGATGACCTGCAAGGTGAAAGCGCTACCCTCGGGCACACGGAGTTCGAAATTGCCGCTGGCATCCGTCTTTACTGCAGAGCCTGCCAGGCTCACGAGATTCCCGTTGAGCAGGAAGTTGGCGTCGCGCACGGGGATACTGCTGTTCTCATAGAGCACGCGTCCCGTGAGGCGCACAGCGGAGATGTTGTCGAAGTCGATGCCGGTAGTGACGCAACGGCCCAATGAGAGGTTCACCGTGGCAAAGCCCGACGAAGTGTTGTTGTAACGGAATTGTGCCGTTTGAGAGGTGGGCGTGATGGTGTACTCCACATTGCCGCCGTAGGGCAGACTGTCGAGCAGGTAATAGCCGCTTGCATCGGTAAGGACGGTCTGGACGGTGGCGCCGTCGCTGGTGCGTGTAGCCACTATAGTGACCCCGGGGCAACCGCTGCCATCCTCATAATGCACACGTCCGCTCACTCTACCCCAGGGCGAGCGACTGCCCGTGGTGGTTCGGCTGTCGGAAATGGTGGTTCCCTGACAAGTGTAGTTCATGGTCACACGATATTGCCACTCGGAACTCACCGTCGGGTCGGCCAAAACGTCGTTCCAATAAGCGTTTGTGGTAGTACCCAACAGGGTCCAAATCGACAAGCTGTCGGGGCGGGTCTCGACGGTGTAGTTATCCACAGCTCCCTCGGTGGGAGTCCAGGTGATGAGTACACGGTCGGGATATTCCCCATGGGTGGCCGTCAACGAATTGAGGTTGCCGGCATCGGTGAAATAGGGCTCCGCACCTATGAGGTTAAACGGCCTGATCTGGGAGACATCGCCATACAATCCGATGTCGAAGTCATTCTGACGCAAGGAAGTCTCTGTGATGTCAATATAATAGAAATAGTTGACGTGGTTACAGGGGGTGTTGAGTTCGTCAACATAAGAGACTGTGATGGTGCCACTGAAAAATTGAGTGTGAGAGGGGGCGTAGAAGGTGGCATTCAACGCACTGTTGATGCTTTCCGTCGGCACACGGAGGAGGATGGTGTCGCCTGTCTCAACCAACACTTTCTTGATATAAAGGGTGGCGTTGGGATCCCAATAAGATCCTCTTTCGCGGGGGAAGTCTATGTCCTCACGGCCACGAGTGTTATTCCAAATATCGATGATGAGGTTTACCTTGTGGTTGTTGTCGAAGTCGGGATCCTTGCTGTATTTGCATC